>OHUG01000903.1_pt1 | contig 11092 bp, 10 predicted proteins | sample 1579161 | NCBI WGS metagenome assembly OHUG01 (sample SAMEA3882514, study PRJEB24775) | human gut metagenome | biome: human-associated habitat; feature: intestine environment; material: feces | place: Netherlands | collected 2009/2010 | reverse complement strand
CCGCCGCAGACGCCGCAGCTCACATCGGCTTCGGCGGAAGGCTCAGTGAACGGGAAGTAATGAGCGCGGAAGCGAGTCTTGCGATCTTCGCCAAACATCTGCTTACAGAAGTATTCGAGCGTGCCTTTCAGGTCGCCGAAGGTGATGCCTTCGTCCACCACAAGGCCTTCTACCTGATGAAACTGTGGGAGATGGCTGGGATCTGCCACGTCTCGGCGATACACCTTGCCCGGCGCGATGATGTAGATCGGCGGCTTCTGCTCCTCCATGGTGTGCACCTGCACGCCGGAAGTCTGCGTGCGCAAAAGGACCTTCGATTCGCCGCGTACCGCCGCATGGTCGCCGGAGCGGTCCACCATGTAGAAGGTGTCCTGCATGCCGCGGGAGGGATGGTCTTCGGGAGCATTGAGCGCCTGGAAGTTGTAATAGTCGGTTTCGACCTCCGGACCGCGGGCCACAGAGTAGCCCATGCCGAGAAAGATGTCCGAGATTTCGTCGATGATGCCGCTGATCAGATGACGCGTGCCCATCTGCTGCACACGGCCGGGAAGCGTGATATCCACGGCCTCGGCATCCATCTTCGCCAAAAGCTCAGCCGACGCAAGCTCAGCCTTGCGCGCCTCAAGCGCCGATTCAACAGCGTTGCGCACCTCGTTGGCGGTCTTGCCCACCGTGGCGCGATCTTCGGGCGCGAGCTGCCCCATGCCGCGCAAGTACGCGGTCAACGTGCCCTTCTTGCCAAGCACGCTCACACGCACAGCCTCAAGCTCAGACGTGTCAGCAGCCTGAGCGATGCTGTTCAGCGTGGCGGATTTCAAATCGATAAGCTCGTCGATTATTGCCATGTCTCCTTCGCCTTTCCTTCGTGCGGGCGTCTAACGCCTGCCCCAAACAATGCGGGCGTCTAACGCCTGTCCCTAATTCGTGCAGGAACCCAGCCTGCCCCAAACAAAAAGAGCCTTCTTTCGTCTCAGCTGAACCTCGCGGTTCAACATCCAAGGACGAAAGAAGGCTCTCGCGGTACCACCTTGGTTGACGGAGGCCTCGCACGGCACAACGGCTCAGGAAACGCCCGACCCTTCGACGTACGAAGGAGGAGGCGTTTACAAACGGCAACGTGCAACGCGCGGGCTGCCGCCCACTCGTTTGTTCTATAACGGGAACACCCGACACGGCTTACTGTACGTCCATGCGCTTCGTGCACAAGGCACGAATGTCGGAAGCCCGACGACGCATCCCGCGTTCGGCCGCGCTGCTCGGAAGGGAATCAACGTGCGCTCTGCCGGATTCTTCCAGCCTGGGAATCCTTCTCTGGAGGCTTTGCCTGCACGATGCTGTCTTCGTCAGCGCATTTGCGTATCAAGCGATACAAAGTCGAAGTATAACGCAACTGCTAGCGCATGATAAAGTGCCTGTGAGCAAAAACCGAGAATTGCAGCCGCCTTGCCCAACGAGAAACGACGCAGCTCCTTCAACCGCCTCGTCCAACGAAGGATAGCGCGAACCCTTCGTCGACGAACCCCCACGAAGCCACTTCCAGTCCCCCACGCCCCGTTCCATATGCCGGAAACGAACAGAGAACAAGAGCTGCTCTTATCTGGTTGTTCAACGCAATATATGACATAATTATGTTCATTAAAATGTTTATAGGAGGCATCATGCCACTCTGCGTCCCCATTAAAGACCTAAGAAACACCGCCGCCTTCGACGAAATGGTCTCGAACAGTCCGTCGCCGGTCATTGTGACAAAGAACGGCTACGATCGATTCGTATGCATCAAAAGCTCCGAATTCAACCAATGGGAGCAGGCGGAAACCCGCGCCCGCTTGCTTGAACGCATTATGATCTCCGAGCGCGAACGTACCGAAGGGCTCCATTCCGACGCTTTTGAGACGACCGAATCACTGAGAGCAAAGTATGGCCTGTAGGGTAAAAATCCAGCCAACGGCCTCGAAAGAGCTGGAAGGCATAGTTGCCTATCTTTCCAGCTTCGGCCCCAATACCGCAGCTTCCTTTCTTGACGAATGGGAAAACGCCCTTGAAAGACTTCGGGAAGAATCCGTCATACATCGCCTGTCCAGATTCGACATCCTCGCGCGTCTTGGCTATTACACCATTCTAATCAAGGGGTATATCGCACTGTATTTCATTGAAGATGGCGATGTGATAATCGCCCACCTTTTCCACCAAAGCCAGGATTACGCAAACATCGTTCTTAACGGAACATAAGAAGCAAGGGGCTCTGCTGCTTTTAGAATCGCCCAGAGCCCCAGATGGGTTTTAAGCACAAGTCAAGCCTCGTGTTTCCAAAAGGGCCGCTTCAGACAACGCCGAAGCGGCCCTTTTGCTTGCGCCTCTACATGCCATAACCAAGTTTTCGTCTCAACGCCTCGCGATACGCATCGCCATCGCAAATGCCGAGGACGGCCATGACCTCCTTTTCAGGAATGGCAGGGGGTTCCTTCGTTTGCCGAAAGCCTCCCTTCAGCGAGACCCATTAAAACCACATTCTCGCGCGCGGCGCACAAAATGCCCAATCGCCAACTTCATCTTAGCCTAAGCGAGGCTGGTGATCAGCCAATAACCCAGCAAGCCACCACAAGGCGAAGGGTCGGCCACAATGCAGGCCACTACAAGGAGCCGCCCGACTCGGCCTGCGCCGGCGGCCTACCCGCCTCTTGTCCGATTTCGCCAAGATAGCCCCAAAAACTCCGCTCAATAGGCGTAAGGCGAACGTCCTTGCGCTTGATGGCATATGTTGCAAATTGTGGATCGAAGTCGAACTCGAGGGGCACAAGAGTATGCGTGTCCCGATACTTCTCCGCAAAGAAGGGAAACCCGAAGAAACACGCTTTATGCTCGACGGCCTGTTCTACAAGAAGATTCGCATTCGAGCTCGTAAAGAGAACGTCGGGCCTTACACCCAACGCCAGGCACTGCTCATGCACGAATCGATGCAAGTGGTCGCGAACCCCCCATGGTCACAAAGGGCCGCCCGTCTAAATCCGAAGGGCTCAATACGCTCTTTTCCGTAAGATCGCTTTCGACGGGAACAAGAACATGAACGCCAGTGTAGACAATCATCTGGAAGTCGAAGTCTTGCAAATACCGAGGAGTGGACCCCACAAGGCCAATACTCGCCTCCCCGGAATCAACCATATCCAAAACCCCTCTTGTCGTACTCTGCTCAATAGAGAAAATCATATCCTCATGAGCCTGTTCGAATGCGGCAATGGCATTTTTGGGCAAGGATAAAAGAGCGCCGTGCACCGCCGCGGCAGCAAGCGGCCGCCTCCCTTGATGACCCACGACATCGAAGGCGGCATGCGCTTTGCAGAAAGCTTCCCATGCGTTTACGAGAGAAACAGCATCCCCCATGAGCTGGGTGCCTTTTTGAGTGAGTTTCAGCTGGCTCTGTCCGGGCATGCTGATAAAAAGCGGCTCGCCCACTTCTTTTTCTAGATGCTTCACGGTCTTGCTTAACGCCTGACGTGAAACGAACAGCTCTTCGGCTGCTTTGGTGTAGTTGCCTTTTCGGGCAACAGCCACAAAACATTCGATCTGCCGTATATCCATAATGCCCTCCCTGAATGCGTCGCCGCAACAATATGGATTCCGGTACGGTAGGCTTTCCAAAAAAGTCTAGCAAAGATAACTCCGAAAAGAAAACCGTGTTACATAGGGATGGGCACGCTCAATTTCATTGCAGCCCCGCAACGCAAAAATGCTTCCCGCGAATATGCAACAATCCATACGATGGTTTCAAGAAAGTGCTCGAAAAAGGGGTTTCGAGCTCACTTTAAGGAGGGAACAAATGAAAAAGGGATTCTCGCGTCGCGACTTTCTGAAATTCGGCGCAGCAGGCGCCGCGGGCGCCGCCGCAATCGGCCTAGCAGGCTGCTCGCCCGCAGCATCCGGAGAAGGAGCTAGCACTCAAGCTGCAGAAGGCGTCATCAACTCTTCCGAAGCAGTCATCAAATTGACCGACGCTATGCCCAAATGGTCGTTCATGGTTGCCCCGAGCCCATCCCCGATGACAAGATCACCGAAACCATCGAAAACGACATAATCGTCGTAGGTGCCGGCATGGCAGGTCTCACTACTGCCGTAGCCGCCGCCGAAAAGGGCGCGAACGTCACCCTGTTTTCGGCCTCGAGCGCTCCCATTTCTCGTGGCGGCTCGAATTACGCACGTAATTCGAAGGTCATGGAAGAGCTGGGCGTTGAACCATTCGACCCCTCGCCATTCTATTACCACGAGTATCGAGCCGCCTCCGATAATGTCGACCAACGTAAATGGATGAAGGGATTCAATCATTCCGAAGAAGCTATGAATTGGATGATCGACATCGCCCGCGAAGCAGGGCTGGAAGTCATCCTGGAGCGCGATAATACGTTCGACCTCGGCCCAAATTACGCTCATGCATTTTCGACCCTAGGCGATAGCGCCATGGTCTCAACGGGCCAGCAAGGAGCTGTTGAGGCGCTTGAAATGAAGGCCAAGGAATACGGCGTGCAATTGATATACGACACCAAGGCCGAGCAGCTCATCCGCGAAGACGGAGGCCGCGTGACAGGCGTCGTAGCTTCTAAGACTTCCGATGGCAGCTATGTGAAATTCGTCGCCAAAAAAGCCGTGGTTCTAGCAACGGGTGACTATTCGCGCGATAAGGAAATGCTGGCTTGCTACTGCCCCGAAGCGTTGAAATTCGTCGGCTTCGAGCAGGAAGAAATCGACTACAACACGAGCTTCGTCATGGGCGGCATCTACGGCGGCGACGGACAGAAGATGGGGCTTTGGGCCGGCGCTGCATGGCAGCGTGCAACGGCAGCTCCCATGTATCAGGGCGGCTGGGGCGGAAGCCACGAACCGCTTGCATTCCATATGGGACTGAACGTCAACGCAAACACCGAGCGTTATCAGCGCGAAGACATGTCGGCACCGTACAGTGCGCATCAGCTTTTGTCCCAGCCCGGCAACATTGCGTACGGCATCTGGACTTCCAACTATCCGCAAGAAATCATAGACCGCGGCCACGAATGGTACTCTTTCGGATCCGACTACACCTTGCCCCCGAAAACCGCGGAAGAGCTGATTGCAATGTGGGACGCAGGAGTCGAAGACGGATCGTATTTCAAGGCAGACACCCTGGATGACCTGGCTCAGCAGCTCGAACTCGACGCCACGAAATTAAAGGAAGTCGTAGCCCGATACAACGAACTGTGCGAAAAGGGCGTAGACGAAGATTTCTATAAGAACCCCGACTTCCTGGTAAAAATCGAGGAAGAAGGTCCTTATTACGCCGCGGTGAACACCTGCACCTTCATGACGATTATGGGCGGCCTGCGTACGAGCGTGGATATGGAAGTGTGCGACGAAAACGACCAGCCCATCCCCGGCCTTTTCAACGTCGGCTGCATGATAGGAGACATGTACGCTAACCAATACAACTTCGCCATTCCCGGCAACAGCTACGGCCTGAACTGCCTGACCTTCGGATATCTGCTCGGCCACAACCTCGCAGAAGGAAAGTTCGACTAGCACGACCAATTAGGAATCGCGCATCGATACCGCAGAAAATACAATCGTCCACCCCTCGCCGCCAAGAGCTCCCCTCCCTTTAGCTCTTGGCGGCTTGTTCGCTAAACTAAACCCACTATCCCAGGCATCTATCAGACAGCCTATTTCAGTAGCGACTCAGCGGTCCTTCTTAGAAATGAGCAGAAGAATACCCGCGACAAGCGAAGAAAAGATGAGCGTGCATACACCGAAGGCGACCGTATTGGCCTTCGTTCCCTTGTAAATGCCCCACGAAATCACGCACATGGGAATCAGCCAGGCAAGCGGAACAATCAGCCAGCACATCGTGACGAGCGAAATAATATTGAAGATGAATGCAATCAAGCGCAACGTCTTATCCTGGTCGCTTACGTAGTAATTTCCCGGCACCGACCCTGCAGGCTGCGCGTAGCCATAAGGCTGCTGCGGCTGATATGACTGTTGATACTGGTCGGATCCCTGTGGGGCCTGATACGGCGCCGGCTGGGGTTGAGGCTGCGGAACCTGATACTGCGCCGGCTGCGGTGCCTGAGGCTGGGCCTGCGGTTGCGGATATTGCGAGCTTTGCTGCGCCCCGAAGTTTTGAACCTGGCCTCCCTGGGGCTGGGCCAGCATTTGAGGCTGCTGCTGTTCCTGCATGATGCTCTCCTATCGCGAAAAGACGCTAAGTGCCTGTTGTTTTCCATAATACACGCAGCGAGCACCCATTCTTCGCGGTTATATGTGCAATAAAGCTTCGCGTCAATTTTCCCGCCTTCAAATCTCAAATTCTTGCCGATTTGTATCACAGACTCCTCTGTCGACGAAAACACGATACGGGATTCATGGACAATTCACTGTAATTTGACGATTAATGTTTCCCCTTGTCCCCCATCCCGGTCAACCCTGCCTTTGCAATTGATACACTCCGTTCCAAACTTGAGAGAATCCAGGAGGAAATGGAACACATGAGCATCTACAAGGACATCGCAGCGTACGAGCCCTTCAACGAACAGGAAGCCGCCGACCAACGCATCATCCTCCACGCCTTGCAAACCGACCCGCATTGTTTCAACCGCAATGCACAGGCGCACATGACCTGCTCAATCTGGACCGTTGACGCAACTATGGAGCAGACGCTCATGGTCTATCACAGCATCTACGATTCCTGGTCGTGGATCGGCGGCCACGCAGACGGCGAACATGACCTTGCCGCCGTTGCCCTGCGCGAGCTGGAGGAAGAAACCGGAGTGGCAAACGCCCATTTGGTACCGTGCGGACCAGGGAATATTTTCTCCCTCGAAGTTCTCACCGTAGACGCTCACGAAAAACGCGGAGCGTATGTGAGCTCGCATCTGCACCTCAACGTAACCTACCTCGCCATCGCCGACCCAAAAGAGCCCCTGCGGATAAAGCCAGACGAAAACAACGCCGTTGCATGGGTGCCCCTCACCGAGGCAATCGGACAATCAAGCGAACCGTGGATCCGTGACCGAATTTACCGCAAGATTATCGACAAACTGGCTGCATTCTAGGACGCTTCGTCGCCACAATTCGAGCAAGCACCTTCCTCTGCGCAATTTACAAGAGCGCTTTATCGCGCTATCGTGCGATAAAGTCATCACTCGTATAACGAATTTTCGGAGGCGAACCATGTACGGAATCCATGATGTTTTGCTCCAACAGGAGCGCGGCGATTATTCGGAGCATCTCAGCGAGGGCGACTTCGTCCTCGACTGCTCGATGGGCTCGAACCCCTATGGATCGCCTGATTTCACCATTCCCGCCAACGTCATGCAAGACATCGCGCACTACCCGCACTCCGACGCGGAACTCACGGAACTGATTCGTCAACGTTTTGCCGATGTCCTCCCTATTTCTGACAACATGGTCGCGTTTTCGTGCGGATCGATCGGCACGTGCGTTGCGCTGAACCGCATGTGCCTCAAGCCCGGCAAAACAGTTGTCTGCATGGCGCCCACTTTCACGGCGGTCACCGACGACATGACCACTTACGGCGTCGAATTCGAACGTGTCTATCTGCGCCGCGAAAACAACTACGCCTTCGACGCCGACGAGCTCATCGAACGCATCGAAGGCAACCCCGGCGCATTCGTCTACATTGACAACCCCAACAATCCCACCGGCCAGGTATTCCCAATCGACCAGGTACGGCGCATCGTGCAAGCGGCACAAAAGGCCAACTCGTTCATTGTGATGGACGAAGCCTACGGCGACTATATGGACGACGACCAGACCGCCCTTTCCCTGGTATCCGAATTCGACAATCTGGCCGTGGTGCGCACGTTCTCGAAGGGATTCGGCGCAGCAGGCGTTCGTCTGGGATACTGTATCGCCCAGCCCCAGGTCATGGCGGCGTTCCATAAGGTGAACATTCCGTTTTCAAAGAACTCCCTCGCCGACGCTTTCGCCATCCAGGCCATGCAGGCCCACTGGGCACAGAAAACACTCGAACGCGTCAAGCAAGACAAACCGAAGCTCCTGGCCGCCCTTGCCGAATGCAAACATCTACACGTTGCTCACACTTCTCCCGGAGTGTCCATCAGCATGCTCTATGTAGATGACGAACAGATTAATTTGGAAAAAGTACTATCGCATGCTGGAGTGCGCGTGGTAACCTGTAGTGGCTACGACGGATTGGGGTGCAATGCTATTCGCCTCAACCTGCACGAAGATATTGACACGCTGGCAACCCTCGTCAGAAAGGCGGACGATCTTGTCCTACATGCATAAGGCATACCGATTTACCAATGTACATCCATGATTCGGCACGCCGATTGCTTGTTCATACACCAATGCACAAGGGGGCGCGTCGGCGCTCCCTTTTTTGCAGCCTCATTCGTCTGGAGCACCCTTGTCGAAACCGATAAGGCAAGAAACGCCGGCATGCCGGCACGGAAGAAAGGATGCCATCATGGCAGAAACGACACCAAACGCCGCCGCCACGGGCCACTCCGGAGGCCAAGGCAGGCCCATGCGAGACTCAGGCAAGGAGCGAGTAAGCGCATTGAACGTCTTGAAGTTCGCAGGCGCCTTCGTCGCATTCCTCATCGGGTCGGGATACGCCTCGGGCCAAGAAATCATGCAGTTCTTTACCGCATACGGAATCTGGTCCATCGGAGGCTTACTCATCGCGCTTGTGTTGTTCGCATGGCTGGGTAAGGTTCTGATGAACTATGGGCATCGCCATCGCGATCTGGGACCGGACCATATGGCCGACCAAGGATTTCGTTACTACTGCGGCAAATATTTCGGTGCGTTTCTCGCATGGTTCATCCCCGTTTTCTTGCTGCTGGTATGCATTGTCATGACCTCGGGTGCAGGCGCAACCCTTGCCCAGTATTTCGGACTTCCTAACTGGGTAGGTTCGGCCGGCATGTGTGCACTGGTTTTGGTGACGAATTTCTTCGGATTCAAACGTATCGTCGACGTTATCGGAATCGTAGGCCCCGTGATCATCGTGTTCTCCGTGGTCATTGCCACGGTTGCCATTGCGGCCAACCCTGGCGGCCTCGCGCAAGTAGGCGAACACGCCTCCACCTTCGCCGGTATGGCCAATGCAACCAACGGTGCGCCGCTGTGGGCTCTGGCAGGCCTGCTCTACGTAGCCTACAACGTCACCGGATCGCTGCCGTTCTTCACGCAGACCGGCGGCACCGCCTGCTCGGCTCGAGAAGCGAAATGGGGCGGCATCGTCGGCGGCATCGCATTCATCGGCGCGGCCATCCTCATGAACATCGCGCTGCTGTGCCATATCGAAGACGTTGCTCAGCTCGAAGTTCCCACGCTGTTCCTATCAGACCTGATCAGCCCCGTAATCAGCATCATCTTCGCCGTCATCCTCATGGGCGGCATCTACTCCACCGCCGCACCCATGATGTGGACCTCGGTCAACCGCTTCGCCCCCGAGGGAACCAAACGCAACAAAGCCGTGCTGGTCGTCTTTTCCATCATCATCATGCTGATCGTTTCCAGCCCCCTTTCCTACGGCCAGCTCATGGGCATCGTCTACCCCTACACGGGCTACATCGGCATCGCCTTCATCGCATGCGTCATCGTTCGTCAAATCATCGAGGCGTACAACAAGAAGAAGGGTCTCGATGTAGAAACGCCCCTTTTCTTCAAGAACAAGGAATAACCCTCGTGCCCGTATGGCAGCAGCCTGCGAATCGAATATGCGGAATCGCATGAATCAACGAAGCGGTGTCGGATGGTCCGGCACCGCTTCGTTTGTCTGCAACTTGAGGACGAGACATCTTATAGCTTTGGCTTACGCCCATAAAACAAAAAACCCGCCTCTATGAGACGGGTTTTCCATGCTATGAAATTAAGCCATGCGCATGCTGTTATTCAGCAGCGGTCTCCTCTGCGGGAGCCTCGGCGACCTCAGCCTCAACAGCCTCGGCAGCTTCCTCTGCGGGAGCCTCTGCAGCAGCCTTGGCAGCAGCAGCCTCAGCCTTCTTGGCGTACTCAGCAGCACGAGCAGCCTTCTCAGCAGCCTTAGCCTCGCGCTCGGCCTTCTTCTTTGCCTCGAGCTCGGCAGCAGCGGCAGCCTTGGCGGCCTTCTTCGCAGCCTCACGCTCGGCAACAGCAGCGGAAGCGGAACCGAACTTGTCGGCGAAGCGCTGAACGCGTCCACCGGTGTCGATCAGCTTCTGGGTGCCGGTGAAGAAAGGATGGCATGCATTGCAGATGTCAATCTTCAGCTCAGACTTGGTAGAACGGGTAACGAAGGTGTTACCGCAGGTGCACTTAACGGTGCAGTCCACATACTCGGGATGAATACCCTGCTTCATGTTGGTTTCTCCTTTTCAGGCGCCTTGGTTTCCGACCAAGACAAGACAGCCTTGGCATAATACCACACGACGCAACGTCGGTGAAGGATCCTTTGCGAAGATTGCAGAAGAACCCCGCTTCTTAACCGCCCCCTGAACTGCATGCCGACCGCACGCTTGAATCGGGATGCTTCTTTGGAAGCGGAGTTCTTCACGTCTACTTGAACTGACTCGGATGTCGCTCGAAGAAGTCGGTCCTCGGCGGAAGCTCGCGCACAGCATGGCCGCCGGCGGAAACTTCTTCGCAGCTGCACAGCTCGCCCATGCCCACAAAAGGCGCGTCCCAGGTGAAGAAGGCCTCCGGAGCAACCTGCAGGTAGTCCACGATTTTCTCGCAACCGCGCGGCGCGACAGGATGCATCAGAAGCGTCGCAACGCGCAAAACGAAGAAGCTGTCCACAAGCACTTGACGACGGGCATCGGCGTCATCCGCCGCCTCCGCAGCCTTGATACCGTCGGCCCAGTGTTTGTTTCCCCAGCGGATGAAGTCGTCCATCAAATTCATGATGGAATGCAGCTCGGCGCGATGCATGATGCGCTCGTACTCGGCCATCGTTTCATGAGCGCGGTTCACAACCGTCTCGTCCACTTCGCCGATCGGCATCATGCCTTCGAAATTCTTCTGAGCCTCGTAGAAGCAGCTGCGCGCCAGACGATTGAAGACATTGGTCAAAAGAGCGCCTTCCTTCAAGGCCGGA
>OHUG01000902.1_pt1 | contig 11102 bp, 10 predicted proteins | sample 1579161 | NCBI WGS metagenome assembly OHUG01 (sample SAMEA3882514, study PRJEB24775) | human gut metagenome | biome: human-associated habitat; feature: intestine environment; material: feces | place: Netherlands | collected 2009/2010 | reverse complement strand
GCTCCGCCTCCAGCTCCGCCTCCAGCTCCGCGAAGGAGTCTATTATCCGCACGACTTCGTGCTGGATCTCGATGGGCGGAACAGGGACCTCCATTTTATTCAAAACTGACCAATGACGGTTATAACCACGAGACGGGATATATAGGTTGCTAACCGCATGGTATGCATATCTGGGCACAAGAACATTCTTTGGAGCCAATATCTTGAGTCCATCAGCTCCTTGCGCAAAAGGAAAATCAGCCCATTTCACTTCTCGTGTATGATCACCAAACAATACGTATTCGCCAGTAGGTATTAAAGCGGACTCGTCATCTGTGTAGCCCGCGATATCAGACTGTCCTTGGTCGATGATTGGAAATAGAGACCCGTTTCCATAATTTGCTCGACGAATTGTCTTTGGTGATGCTACTACAGAGAACAAACTCTTGATGGATTTATACTCCACCCCATCCGGACAGAACTCGGCAATCAACTCATCAATACGTGCCATCGCTATGCCTCCAAATCTGCCACGATGGCGTCAATTTGCTCACGTAGCTCCTGCTCGCGCGCAACGATATCGGCGATGCGCTTGTTGAGCCCATCGATGTCAATCTTCTCGCGCGTGTCGCGCTTCTCGACATACGTGCCGACAGATAGGCTGTACGCGTTCTCACCGCCGATCTCGCCGATACCAACGAGCTTGGCGAAGTGCTCTTCCTCGCTTCTGCCGTGAACCGTCTCGTAGATGCGCTGGATATTCTCGGGCGAAAGCTTGTTCTTGTTGCCCACATGGATGAATTCCTCGGATGCGTCCACGAACAGCACCCGGTCGTCCTGCTTTGACTTCGAGAGCACGATGACGCATACAGCGATGGTCACACCGAAGAAGAGATTCGCGGGGAGCTGGATTACCGCCTCGACGAAGTTGTTCTCCACCAGATATTTGCGGATCTTCTGCTCTGTGCCGCCGCGGTACAGGACGCCGGGGAACTCAACGATGGCAGCCTTTCCGCTGACCGAGAGCCACGAGAGCATGTGCATCGTAAAGGCGAGGTCGGCCTTCGACTTGGGTGCGAGCACGCCCGCCGGCGAGAAGCGCGGGTCGTTGATAAGCGTAGGGTCTTCGTCGCCCACCCACTTCGTCGAGTAGGGCGGATTGGAAACGATGGCGTCGAACGGTTCATCGTCCCAGTGATACGGATTGATGAGGGTATCGCCACGCGCGATGTTGAAGCGATCGAAGTTGATGTGGTGCAGGAACATGTTCATGCGGCAGAGATTGTACGTAGCGGGATTGATCTCTTGCCCGAAGAAGCCAACGCGAACGTTTTCGCTGCCGAGAAACTTTGCAAACTTGAGAAGCAGCGAGCCTGAACCGCATGCAGGGTCGTAGACCTTTGAAACGCTCGTGCGGTCGCCGATTACGATGCGCGCAAGGAGCTCCGAAACCTCCTGCGGCGTGAAGAACTCGCCGCCCGACTTGCCTGCCCCGGACGCATACATGTTCATAAGGTACTCGTACGCGTCACCAAAGAGGTCGATGTGAGCATCACGCACGCTGCCGAAATCGAGGTTGCGGATGCCCTCGATAATCTTGGCAAGGCGTGCGTTGCGCTCAACGAGGTCGGCACCCAAGCGGTTGCTCGTTACGTCGACGTCGTCGAAGAGGCCCCTGAAGCTGCCTTCGGAAGCCGTGCCCACACTGGATGCCTCGATGGAATTGAAGATTTCCTTGATGTGAACGTTGAGCTCCGGATCTTTGTCCGGAGCGATGGCAATGTTCTGGAACAGCTGGGACGGCAGGATGAAGAAGCCCTTCTCCTTCGTGACGTCCTCACGCGCCGCCTCGGCGTCCTCGTCGGAAAGCTCCGCATAGGAGAACGACTCGTCGCCCGCTTCACGCTCGCCCTCGTCAATGAACTCAGCAATGTCCTCCGAAATGAAGCGATAGAACAGGAAGCAGAGGATGTAGGCTTTGAAATCCCAGCCATCGACTGCGCCGCGGACTTCGTCCGCGATTCCCCAGATTGTTTTGAACAGCTCGGCGCGCTGAATCTCCCTTGTGTCCTGTGCCATGAGGCACCTTCCCTTCTTGTTAGGGCCTATAGAAATCGTAACGGATACAAGCTCAGGCAAACTGCTCTTTGAGCTCTCTGAGGGCGTTTCTGAAGCTGTTGTTGGTAATCTTGAGCTCGATCTTCGTTGACAGCTTGAACAGCTGGGGATAATCGTTGGGGTTGTTCTCCACGCGGGCGATGAAGCTGCTCGCCTCCGCGGTGCCGGGAGTGCTGTGCGGCATGGGACCGGCAAAGGTAGCGGCATAGCCCATACTGCCCCTGATCTTCCCAAAGTCGAAGTGCTTGAGCTGCTTGTACTCTGTCTTGAACTCAAATCGATCTGAGTCGAAGCCTTCTTTTCTTGCCGTGCTTCGGAGCTTGTCGACAGGCACCTGGCTCGCGCCAAGAACGATGATTTTGCCGGTTTCAAGCGGACTGGGGTCTTCGCCGCGACCAAGCAGGTCTGACATCCCCAGAGTTGCGAGCAAGTCTTCAAGCTCTCCCGTGCGGTTGGCCCTCGTCAGGGCTTCCAGCAGTTCCAGATGCATGCGCCCCATCATCGCTTCATAGAGGTCGTCGAGCTCTTGTTGGGTAAGCGGCGCCAACGCTAGGCCTCCTCGTCGAAGAGGTCGACGAGCCCCTGGCGGGCGCGAGCGAGGCGGAGCTTGAGGATGCCTATCTCGTCGAGCTTCGCACGATAGGCCGCGGCGATCTGCGCCTGCTTTTCTGCACTTTCGAGCGGAATCTTGATCGCGCGGAGCTCGCTGAGCGGCAAATTAGGAATGACCGTGCCTTTCGATGCCCGTGCGAGGCTCTCCTTTCCCTTGGGGCTACTAAGGAATGCGGCGACGTAATACGGATCGACCTTCGCGGTATCGAGCTTGATGGTGTACAGGTTGCCGTTCGCGAGGATTCTCTGACCCTCCGGCACCTCGGCGACAGCGACCTTGTAGGGCGCGCCGTTCTTGGAGAGCAGCAGGTCGCCGGTCTCGAGGCAGTATTTCTCAAGCTTGGCGTCTAGATCCTTGAGGAAGGGAAGTTCGTCGTCGATAGATCCGTCCACGATGTTGGCGAGGTTTAGGTAGCGGATGCCCGTGTCTTCGGCGCAGGTGAGCTCATCGAGCTCCTTGGCCCTGAGCCCCGCTCCGCGCGTGACATCGAGTATGACGCTCTTCAATGCGACGGGGTTGACCAGCCTAATCTCCTTCTGCAGGTAGCGGTTTGCCGAGAGCGTGTACTCGCGCTCCGCCAACTCGCCGACTTGCGCTAAGGCGCTCTTGTCGGAGTCCGTGCCCATGCGTGCCAGAATCTCTTGGACGTCGCCCGCTGAGAGGTTTACTCCACGACGTTCCTTGGTCCCGAGGTCGGTGGCGTCCACAAGCCTTACGCCCTCCGTGTTGCCATGACCGAGGACCACCAAGGTCGTACCAATGTTGCTCCATGGAGAGAAGACGCCCGCCGGCAGCGAGACGGCAGCGCGGATCCACCCGTTCTCGATGAAGTACCTGCGCACGCGGGCGTCGGCGCCGTTGAAGGCGGAGCCGTTCGTCATGATGCCAACCGCGATGCCGTCCTTGTTGATGGAGTCGATCAGGAGACGGTTGAACACCCAGTCCGCCGAGGTCGGGCGGCCGTACTCGGACATACCCTTGAGGACCTTCTCCAGATACTCGGATCTGCCCTCGAGGTGCTTCGCCCTCATGCCCCACGGGTAGTTCGAGAAGACCTTATCGGCCTTTTCGTTAGTAAGAGCACGCTCGAAGTAGTCGAACATATCGTCTAGCTCGTAAGTGACTCCTGAGCCCGAAACCTTCGCGCGAATACGGGCCGCCGCGACGTTGCCGACGTTAAGCTCGACACCGATGAGCCGCGAACCTCCGCTCGTCTTCGCGGTTCGTTCAAGGAAGGTTCCGACCCCGCTTCCGAAGTCGACGACCAAATCGCCGTCCTGCACGTCGAGAATCCCGCAGACGAGGGAAACGATGCTATCGGGAGTCGAGCACTCTCCGCTCATGGGACTATCAGCAACTGGTCCGGCGAGAAGATACCCAAGCAGGTCTTCTGTGGACACCTTTTCCGCCATCGCGTAGAGACGATCGACGTCGACCTTAGGAGCGACATCATCAAGGGAATCGCGGATAAGTTGGTCGTCCCCAGCTGCAGCCTCAATCACTTCGGAAAGCGAGCTGTACGACCCGTCACTGAACTTGATGGTGTAGGCGAGGAACGCACAGAAGTATGTGCTCATGCCCGCAGGAAACTCGACGGCCCCCCTCATGGCGTCGGCAACCCGCCAAATTGCCTCCGTGTTGCCAGAGATGTTGTTCAGCAATGTTGACTCCCTTCAACAATGGTTATTGATAACCTTTGTTGAAATCAGTGTATGATGTATTTCGGTTATTGTCAACCAGATAATTTGGTTTATCGTAACCATGGTAGTACGAGAGGAACGAGCCTTCATTGTGACAACCCCATAGCCCGTACTCATCTAATAGGTGCAGGCTTTTTCTATGCCCACCTGACTTGAAGAGACGGACAGATGGATGGCTTGCAGAACGAAACAAAGCTCAGCGAAGAAAGCGCAGCACAGCTGCAGGAGCCGCTGTGTGCGGGCGACCAGCGCCATAGATGAAGCGGGGCACCGAGAACCGCATCCTCCTCATCGCGGAATGTTCCTTTGCGCCGTCCGCGCATAAGAAATTGGATAACGAGCCGTTGTCCAATTTCGCTTTACCGGCATGGCCCGCTCTCCGTCAAGGCCGACGAGCGCCGAACTAGTGCCGATGCAAACAGCTGACGCCCAGGTTTCTAATCGAACATCATTTCCCAAACGGCAGCTTGAACGGCAACGACTTCGTGATCTTTCCTGGGTCAACCCCTTTGAGCGCATCACCGAACTGCTGGGCACCATCCGCCAGCGCAGAACCGAGGTCGGCCGCGCTCTTGCCAACAGCGCTACCCAAATCGGCTGCCCCTTTTCCAATGGCCGAACCGGCACCCTGTGCGCCCTCAAGCGCCTTGCTGCCCAATTCGGCAGCACCTTCCAATGCCTTGCTGCCAAGATCCACTGCGTCAGCGGCCGCCTCTCCCACAAACTGTCCTACAACCTTGTCCCAGCTCTGCGCATGCTCGATAACTCGCGCATCCATCTCCAAGTCCAGGCATTGGGCAAACTGATCAGCCAGCGTCAACAAATCCTCAAGCTTCTCGATGCCTTGATCCGCCTTGATGGGATGCAGCAGCTTATCACCCCGAGCGATTTCAGCCGACCTCTCGAGGGCGTCCCGGAATTGATCGATACAGCTGCGTACGCGCTGAACACGTTCCTTGCGCGCCTCCACAATGGCGCTCCGATGTTCCTCGATCACCTCAGGAGCCTCAGCCAGCGCGCGTTCAAGCTCTAAGACAGAAAGCTTGTCACGCGTTTGCACCGCCTGCGCAACCACAGCAAACCAAAGAGCCGTGTCATCGTGTGCAGAACCAAGAACATGGTCCAGCTCGTCCACATTTCCCGCTTTCGCAAGCTTCTCCGCAATCCCACTAAACTTGGTGAGCGCATACGCCAAAGCCCTCGATGTCGTTTGAGCGCAGGGGGCAACCTTTGACCACGCCGCTTCGTTCAACGTTCCCGTCTTACTGCGAATAGCTGCGGCCTCATCAAGCTCTAGCGCAACGCCCATAAGGTCTGCAATTGTCTGGTCTTTCTGGTCGCGCAGCAGATCGGAAACCTTCTCGTCAATATCGGCCAGATAATCGGTTATCTCCCTAATGGACTGTTCGAGCGCCATCTGCGCCATCATTCCGCCCACCCCTGCAGCCATTGCGGGGCTGAACAAGTCGCCCGGGTTCTCGAACTTAAGCCATTTGACGATCTGACCATTCTTCTTCTGCACGACACCAGGTTGGAGCGCGCCCTTCTTGCCGTATTGCTTCACCAGCTCTGCGGACTCTTTGGTCAGCTTGACCCAGCGACCGGACGATTCCGCAACTTCTCCGGCGACCTTGAGCGCAACGCCCGCCGTTCCAGCCGCTCGTACGGTAAAGGCGCGCGACGCAAGGTGATTGTCATTCAGAAAGGCTGTAATTGCCTTCTGGTCACCTAGGAACAGCAGGCCTAGTTCGTCGTTGATGACGGCTATCTCTTGAGAACTGCCCTTCTCCGCCATAGGCCCCCTCTGCATGCGTTGTCCACCCACCATGATAGTTCGTTCGCCATAGGACTGCGGCAGCCTCGTCGGACCTCCTTGACAGAAAAATGTCCCAACGAGGCGTTATGGTCCACTTGAAACAGTCTACGGAAGGAGGTGCATATGAGAAAGCGTATTGCCAAGCCAACCGTTCACTTTATGAACAGAGGCAGGCACGGCAATATTCACATTCCCCAATACCGAGTATACAAGAATGGCCATCTTCACCGTACGGGAACCAAAACCGTTCGATTCTAGCAGCTGGGGCACCGACCGCACTTGCGGCCGGTGCCCCATCAGGCATTGCACTCTACTTGTAAAACGAAATGCCACCATGGAAATACTCACGCCAGCGCTGACATATCTCCTCATGGTTTGCCATGATGAAATCCATCACATCTGCCAGATTACGTCTGGTCAACTTGCTTCCATTGCTCGCAAGGATGCATCCACCGTTTCGTGTGAGCCAAATCTTCGTAGCATGTGGCGATGGGCGACCTTTGGCAACATGAACGTGAACAGGTTTTCCGTTTTCGCCCGTCCAGAAGAAAATGGCAAATCCTTGAAATAGGAACAACCTAGGCATGCGTCTTTGATGCTTCCCGTGCCAGTCGAAGGATTAGCGGCGCATTGTTGTGGATAAACGTGTTGAGGTACGTCATATCGTCATCAGTAAAACCCTCGATGCCCGACCACTCAAACGCCGGAAGCGTACAACGGGCTGTATCAAAACCCAGGTCGACGGGGCGCTCAATTGAGACTTCGACAACACCGTCATCCAAAACATTGGAGTAGGCAACTTGCGTTCCGTCTTCAAGTTCAACGTAGCTGTAGAACATGATGCACCTTCTCTTGACACTCGATTATACCCAGCAGACTCCTTGCTGACCCTGACAGGGCGATGATTTAGGGCGAACAAACAAAGGGATTGATTTCCAACGAGGGCGAAAGCCGCAGACGCTCGACCTAGCTTCATCGCTTTTGCTATAATCCTCTCAAATCCGGAATTGATTCCGGATTTGAGAGGATTTGAGGCCAGCATGTATATTACCCGCGCGCTAGAACCGCTTGTTCGCAGATACTCAGAGCACTTCAAAGTTGTTGTAGTCACCGGTCCACGCCAAGTGGGCAAGACAACTATGCTTAAACACCTCATGGAAGAAGACGGTCACGCTGGCCACGAGCGAGCCTACGTGACTCTCGACAACACCGCCATCCTGCAAACGGCAAAGGAGGACCCTGCGCTCTTTCTCCAGCGCTATCGTCCGCCCGTTCTCATCGACGAAATCCAGAAGGCGCCGGAACTTCTCCCCTACATCAAGGAAATCGTCGACGCATCCGACCAGACCGGAACCGTCTGGCTCACCGGTTCCCAGCCATTCCATCTCATGAAGGAAGTCTCTGAATCGCTTGCGGGGCGCGTCGGCGTCATCGAGATGCTCGGCCTCTCCGGTGCTGAGATTTCTGGCGTTCCCTCTGAGCCATTCTCTCCTGGCAGGGATTACTTCGTGCGCCGTGCAACCGCATCTATGCAATATGACGTGATGGAAGCATACGATCGCATCTGCGCCGGCTCGCTTCCGGGCATTCGTTCCCTGCCGGAAGATCTGCGCGCAGGCGCTTACGAGTCATATCTCGACACATACATCATGCGCGATATCCGCGACCTCTCACGGATTGGCGACGAGTTGAAGTTTCGCCGCTTCATGACCGCCTGCGCCGCGCTCACCTCGAAGCCCGTGGTCTATGCAGAACTCGCGCGCATCGCAGACATCGACGAGAAAACGGCCAAAACATGGATCTCTTTGCTCGTAAGCTCGTATATCGTGAAGATTGTCGAACCGTATGCGAACAACTTGCTAAAGCGTCTATCAAAACAGCCGATCATGCATTTTCTCGACACCGGCTTGGCAGCGTATCTCACCGGCTGGACCAGTCCACAGGCTCTTGAAGCTGGCGCCATGAGCGGGCAGATCTTCGAGACCCATGCCTTTGGAGAGATCTACAAGAGCTTTCTCAACGCTGGGCAGCGAGCGCCACTCTACTTCTTCCGCAACAACGATAAGAAGGAAATCGACCTGCTTATGGAGCGTGACGGGACGCTCTTCCCCATCGAGGTGAAGAAAACGGCGTCGCCCTCGCGTAAAGACGCGCGCAACCTAAACGTCTTAGACCCAGTCACCGCACCCGACGTGGCACCAGAACTCTCGATGTTCAAACGCGAAATTGGGACAGGCGCCATCATCTGCATGGTTCAGGACACATTCCCCGTAAGCGAACGGGCGTGGGCATTTCCGGCTTGGGCGATTTAGTGCACGCTGCTCCTCGCTGCGGGCGCACCCGATAACGAAGCACGCCATAGCACATCATGTGACATGAGCTACTTATAAAACGAGATATCCCCATGAAAGTAGTCGCACCAACGCCGGCAGATATCGGCATGGTTCGCCATGACGAAGTCCATTACATCGGCAAGCTCGCGCTTTGTAAGCTTGCTTCCATTACTTGCAAGCAAGCATCCACCGTTGCGAGCAAGCCATATCTTCGTGGCATGTACTGAAGGATGCACCTTTGCAACATGAACGTGAACCGGCTCGCCATCTTCGCCAGTCCAGAAAAAGAATGCAAAGCCCTGGAACAGGAATAGCCTAGGTATAGGTCTTCGACGCCTCGCGTGCCAATCGAAGAATGAGTGGGGCATTGTTATGGATAAAAGAATCGAGGTACGCCATATCCTCATCGTCGAAGCCATCGATGTCTGACCACTCAAACGCTGGAAGCATGCATCGCGCCGAATCGAAGCCAAGCTCAATCGGTCACTCGATCGACACTTCGACTATACCGTCATCCAGCACATTGGAATATGCGACCTGTGTTCCATCTTCAAGTTCAACATAGTTGTAGAACATGGTGCACCTCCTTCGCACATCGATAAATATACCCGTGCATGGTTGTAGCTACGGAGCGCGCCATTTACACAGACCACCCGGTCATTCTAATCAAGACGGTATACCATCACATCAGGGAGGTTAGGCCATGAGAATACGCTACGTAGGCTCCCGCACTGGGCTTAACCCAGACCGGGGCGTCGAAATCGGACAGGTGTTTACCGTTCTCCAGGTTGGAGAGTCTTACTTCCTCGCAATCGACGAAGGCGGAAACCCTGCTACGCTCTATGAGGATGAAGTGGAGCTCGTTAACCCTCCCCTGTATCCCCCAACTCCAGGTAAGCCAGAATGGATAGGAACGGACATTCGAGATTACTTCACCGATCCGGTATATGCAAGCGCACAAACCATTAACCAAAGAATAGAAACTCGTGGTCAGATCCATGAACTCAGGCATGCGACGCCGGAAGATTTCGAACGAGCTAACCCAACCTACGTGGGACGCATAGAAATCTGGGCAGGCAGCTTGATTGGAGGAGGACCAATCGAAACCGCCCATCTACTTGCCATGAATTCAGTCGGCGTTGGGGACAAGTTATTCGCACATTTCGAATCCAATCCGAATGGAACTAAATACATTCAATTCCGCGATGCCGACGAAACATTGCTTCCGTTCTCTCCCTACTACGATTTCAACAGCCTCACGCTTGAGCGCGCGCTCCTGCGCCTTAGGCGAGGCCAGCGCATTTGTCTGCGAAGTAACCGAAATAAAGGCAATGACGGGCGCCTGCGCACCGGCTTCACCAGACACGACATGGACCGTATACGATTTTGTTACCGATGCGCGTATTGTTGGATAGCACATGGAATGAGTCGTCCGCCCCTACCACTCATCCCCGGCGCGGCCGCGCTTCAACTGGGACCGATGGCGCTTATCCGCCAGCCGGCGTTCGCGCGCGGCCTTGGGCACCTTGGTCTTCTTGCGCACGCGCGGCGGCTGGGCGCGGCGCTTGAGGATCGACGCGATCTTTTGCAAGCAGAGCTGGCGGTTCTGAAACTGGCTGCGCGTCTCGCGCGCGGTCACGGTGATGCCCGTGGGGACATGCGTCATGCGCACCGCGGAATCCGTGGTGTTCACACCCTGGCCGCCCGGGCCCTTCGACCGAAACACCTGCACCTCGCAGTCGCGCGCAAGCTCGTCGATACTCTGCTGAGCGTATTTCGCATAATCGCGCCAGTTCATCCTCCATCTCCTCAATTCCAATTTGGGGACGTGCCCGTTTTGACCGAAAGTGATCAATTTGGACCCGTCCCATATTGACCCGTTTTATCACTCTGCTGCCCAGCTGCTACTTCCCCTGCACCATGGTGAGCGAGATCTTGCCGCGGTCGCGATCGACCTTTTCCACCCACACCTTCACGGTGTCGCCCACGGCCACCACGTCGCTCGGATGCTTCACGAAGCGCTTCGCCAGCTTGGAGATGTGCACGAGGCCGTCCTGGTGCACGCCCACATCCACGAAGGCGCCAAAGTCGACCACGTTGCGCACGGTGCCGGTAAGCTCCATACCCGGCTGCAGGTCGTCGATGGAGAGCGCCGCGCGGCTGAACACGACCTCGGGCGCATCGTCGCGCGGGTCGCGGCCGGGCTTCTTGAGCTCGTCGACGATATCGATGAGCGTCATGAAGCCGCAGCCCAGCTCGCCCGCGAGCGTCGCCACATTGCCCACGCGCTTATCGATGTCCGGGATGCCGCCCGCCGCAAGGTCGGCCGCCGTCACGCCGGCACGCTCGAGCACCTGCGTAGCAACCGCGTAGCTCTCCGGGTGCACGCTCGTCGCGTCGAGCGGGTTCTTTCCGCCGGAGATGCGCAAAAAGCCCGCGCACTGCTCGAAGGCCTTCGGCCCAAGCTTGGGCACCTTCTTGAGCTGGTTGCGGTCGGTGAACACTCCGTTCTCCTCGCGGTACGCCACGATGTTCTTCGCCTC
>OHUG01000897.1_pt1 | contig 11131 bp, 11 predicted proteins | sample 1579161 | NCBI WGS metagenome assembly OHUG01 (sample SAMEA3882514, study PRJEB24775) | human gut metagenome | biome: human-associated habitat; feature: intestine environment; material: feces | place: Netherlands | collected 2009/2010 | reverse complement strand
GTACTTTGAGTATCACCGCGGCGTGTTCACCAGTCAGGGCCGCAACAAGCGGGCCAACCGCGCCGCCGAGTTTGCCAACCTGACCGCCGAGACCGCCGCTGCCCTGGCCGAAAGCCTGCGCACCGGCTATGCCTACCCCGCCGCCGCGCTGCACCGCAACTGGGAGCTGACCCTGCTGAACCAGTTCCACGATATTTTACCCGGTTCGGCTCTGGGCGAGGTATACGAAGTCTCGCAGCAGCAGTACGGCGAAATCCTCGCGTCCGATGCCAGAATTACCGATGACGCGCTGCACACTGTCGCGGCCCTCGTCAAGACCGACCGTCCCGGCGTGGTCGTGTTCAACCAACTGGGCTTTGCCCGGGACACCGTCGTCCGCGTTGCCTGCGGGGCGGCGGGCATCACCGACGGCGGACACCCGCTGCCCTGCCATGCCGAAAACGGCGTGCTGACCTTTGTCGCCCAAAACCTGCCCGCCAAGGGCTGGCGGTTCTACCCCTTTGCCGACGCAGAACCCGAGACCCCCTGCGCCGAAGTCACCGAAAACGACGGCGGCTATATCATTGACACGCCGCTCTATCACATCGTATTCAACGGCTGCGGCGAGATCACCGCCCTGCTGGACAAGGAGGCCGGCCGCGAGCTGATCCCTGCCGGGCAGTGCGCCAACGAGCTGCAGCTGTTTGAGGACCGCCCCGACGAGTACGACGCCTGGAATCTGGAAAAATACTACCGCCGCCACCGCTTTGCGCTGGACGGTGCGGCCCGCCTGACTGTGGCCGAGAACAGCCCGGTCTGCTGCCGCCTGCATCTGGAACGCGCCATTTCCCGGTCGCAGCTCGTGCAGGATATCACCCTCTACCCCCACAGCCGCCGCATCGACTTTGCCACCCACATCGACTGGCACGAGCAGCATGTGCTGCTGAAAGCCGCGTTCCCGGTGGATATCTGCGCCGACCGCGCCCAGTATGACATCCAGTTCGGCAGCATTGCCCGGGATACCCACACCAACACCAGCTGGGACGAGGCCCGCTTCGAGGTCTGCGCCCACAAGTGGGCCGACCTGTCCGAGCCGGGCTACGGCGCGGCGCTGCTGAATGACGGCCGCTACGGCTATGACGTCCACGACGGCGTGCTGCGGCTCTCGCTGCTGCGGGCCGCCACCTACCCGGACCCCCACGCCGACCAGGGGGCCCACGACTTTACCTATGCGCTGCTGCCCCACCTGGGCGACTGGCGGCAGGGCGGGGTCATCCCCGCCGGGTACGACCTGAACGCCCCGGCGCTGCCTCTGGCCGTGGCTGCCCAGCCCGCGGGCACACTGCCTGCCGCGTACAGCCAGTTCCGCGTAGACGCGCCCAATGTCGTGTTGGAGACCGTGAAGAAAGCCGAGGATGGCTCCGGCCTGATTTTGCGCCTGTATGAAAGCTGGGGCACCCGCACCCGCGCGGCGCTGGCCCTGCCGGATGATGCCGCTGCCGTGCGCTGCACGCCGATGGAACAGCCCTTACCCGGAGAAGAAGCCGTGCAGCACAGCCTGCCGCTGACGCTGCATCCCTTTGAAATTTGCACAATCCATGTACAATTTGCGCAGTGACATTCACTGTGGATGCATGATTTTACAGTTTGCACAATTTCACAGCATTGCATTTGTGCGTTTTCGCCAAGACGACGGTCGGATTTTGCGCCACCTGCCAAAATCGCGCAAGAAATGCAATGCATTTTGGGGCAAGCAAGCAAAAAAACGGTGGTATTTGCGCCTTTTGCAATGCTATACTAAGCACATCGAAGGGACCGGGCGGTGGAATCCCGGCCAAAGAGAATAAAGGAGGAATGAATATGAAGAAGAAATCGTCGCTGAAGCACACCGGCGCATTCTGGGCGTTCTGTGCGCCCTGCTGCATTTTGTTCGGTGTCTTTTTCCTTGTGCCGCTTGTGCTCAGCATCGCTTTTTCCTTCACCAACTATGACGGTTGGAAAACCATTGACTTTGTGGGTCTGACAAACTACATTACATTGTTTAAAGACTCCAAGTTCTATCTGTCCCTGGGGCGGACGCTGCTGTACACGGTCTGCACGCTGCCGTTCCGCGTCATCATCCCGCTGCTGGTGGCGGTACTGCTCTGCTCTAAGCGCGTTGCCGCCAAGAGCCTGACCCGCACGATGGTCTACATCCCCGTTCTGATGAGTGCGCTGGTCGTCGGTATTACCATCAACTGGATGTTCAGCCAAGAGTACGGCCTTGTAAACTTTATCATCCGTTCGCTGGGCGGCACCGCGCTGGAATGGTCGCTGAACCCGCGTCTTGCCACCTTTGTCATCGCGTTCGCATCGGTTTGGGCGTCCATCGGCTTCAACATGATCCTCTACATCGGCGGTATCAACAGCATTTCCAATGATCTGTATGAGGCTGCTACCATCGACGGTGCCAGCGGTGTGCAGGCTTTCTTCCGCATCACAGTTCCGATGCTGGCCCCCACGACATTCATGGTCGTTCTGCTGTCCACCGTCAACCTGCTCAAAGAGTACGCCCTGGTCCAAGGTATCACGCAGGGCGGCCCCGGCCTGAGCACTACCTTTATTATCCAGTACATCTTCGACAAGGGCTTCAACCAGATGCAGTACGGTTATGCTTCGGCCATTTCTACCGTTGTCATGATCATCTTTGCCCTGATTGCCTTTGCCCAGTTCAAGGTCAATAACGGAGGTGAAACCTGATGAAAGACAAGCACGTCAGCATTCCAATGACGATCCTTTCTCTGGCAATCGGCATCATCGTGATTTTCCCCATCATCTGGCTGGTGCTCAGCTCCTTTAAGCCGTCCGGCGAGCTGTTCACCTACCCGCTGCATATGTTCCCCTCCGCCCCGACGACGGAGCATTATAAGTCCGTTCTGGACGGCGGCTTCATGGGCTATGTGAAGAACAGCCTGTTTCTGGCTGTGGTCGGCACCCTCATCACACTGCTTATCAGTGCCATGTGCGGTTATGCGCTGGCCATCTACCGCTTTGAGATCAAGTACGTCAACCTCGTGTTCGGCGTGTTCCTGCTGGGCACCCTGATCCCCGGTGAGACGCTGACCGTCCCCCAGTTCAGCGTTATCAGCGCCATGGGCCTGTACAACAACATCTGGGGCGTCATCCTGCCTGTTGTCACCACCACGACCGGTATCTTCATGTACCGCCAGCACTATATGTCGCTGCCGCTGTCTCTGGTCGAGGCCGCGCGTATCGACGGTGCCAGCGAGTGGAAGATCTTCTCCAACATCATGCTGCCTCTGGGCTCCAACGTCACCATTACGCTGACGATCTTCAGCTTCATGTGGCGCTGGAATGACTACATCCTGCCGCTGCTGGTTTTGTCTGACCAGAAGAAGTACACGATCCAGATTGCCATCAAGAACTTCATCGGCAACACCGGCGTGGACTGGAGCTCGATTCTGGCGGCATCGGTTCTGTCCATCCTGCCCATCGTCATCCTCTTCATGATCCTGCAAAAATACATTGTCGGCGGTGTTTCCGCCGGCGGCGTCAAGGGCTGATCTTCAAGCCGCTTATCAACAGATGCCCTCCGGCTAACCGGAGGGCATTTTTTCAAGGAGGTCTTGCTATGAAATACGGTTGCCGCGCCCACGATTACGGCTGCTTTACTGCACAGGAACTCGCTAAAGTGTTAGCTGACAACGGTTACAATGCAGCGCAGTTGGCCATGCCCAAGGCTATACAGGGCATTAAAAGTCTTGTTGCTGTCACCCCGGAGCAGCTTGAAGATGTCCGCAGCGCTTTTGCTGCCGCCAACATTGAAATCACGGTGCTGAGTTGCTATCAGGATCTCAGCAACCCAGATGCAGAGGTGCGCAGAAGCGCTGTATCCAGTGTATTTTCAGCCCTGAAATGCCAAGTCACACTCGGCGCCGGGCAGGTTGGCAGTGAGAGTGCCTGCCGTGATCTTTCCCCTGAGGAAAAGGCGGCTACCCTACCGCTGCTGACCGACAGCATCCTGCGTATTGTTGAGCAGGCCGCACAAATCGGTGGCTGCTTTGCACTGGAGCCTGTCTATACCCACACGCTGGGCACGCTTGAAGCGTTGCAAAAGCTGAAGGAAACTGTGGCAGATCCCCAGCATTTCCATATTATTTTTGATCCAGTCAATGTACTGACGGCCGATACTGCCGCGCATCAGGCCGAATTTTGGCCCGGCTGGTGCGAGGTCATAGGCAAAGATTTGGCCTGCATCCACATGAAAGATGCCCTATTTGTTCCCAACGCCCCGCGTATCCCCACCCCGCTTGGCGAAGGGCAGATGGACTATACCATTTTGCGAGACTGGCTGCATCGAGAGCACCCTGATGCTGCCCTGCTGCGGGACGAGGTGATCCTCTCCGCCGCACAGCGGGATTTGAACTTTATCCGTGCCATGTGAATGCCATTTGCTCTTTTGTGTTCTTATCCATTGAGTGCATAGTTACCGCAGCGCCAGACACATCACTCAAGCAAAAAGAGCCCTGACTGTCAGGGCTCTTTTTCATTGTAAATGATACTATTTCCACCCTCGGGCGGTGGGGTCCAGCATCTCGGCAGCGGAATAGAGCAGCGCATTGCAGATAGCAGCTGCTACGGTGCTGCCACCCTTGCGTCCCATCGCAACGATGGCCGGCACACCATACCGCGCGCAGACAGCCAACAGTCGTTCTTTGCTTTCAACTACATTCACAAAGCCGACCGGCACACCGATGACAAGCGCCGGGCGCAAACCCGTCTCGATCTCCTCTGCGATGGCAAGCAGCGCCGTGGGGGCGTTGCCGACCGCCAGCACCGCGCCGGGATACTGGTGTGCAGCAAGGTGCATGGCAGCCACCGCCCGGGTAGTTCCGGCCGCTCTGGCGGCCTCAGCCACGGCGGGCTCCGCCATAAAACAGAGGGCCCCACCTCCCAGTCTGGCAAGACCCGGCTTGGTAATGCCCGCCAGCGCCATATTCGTGTCGGTAATGATCGTAGCACCTGCATGCATTGCCGCCACACCGGCTGCGGCGGCTCCCGGCGTGAACTGCAGATTCTCCGCATAGTCGAAATCTGCCGTGGTATGGATGACCCGCTTGACAACGGCAGCGTTCTCCGGCGGAATATCCGCGCCCCGCGCCTGTAGTTCTTCGGTAATAATGGCCATGCTCGTCCGCTCAATATCCGCGGGCAGGTGATGCTGCGGCGTCATAGGCTTGCTCCTTTCGGATTTTTCAGTCCCATTGCGGCATATACCGCATCCATATCCAGCGCACGGCGCACACCTTCCGCGAGCCCGTCAAACTGCTGCTCGCGGTAGGTTTCCATCGACAGCGGCGCAGCCTGCTCCGGCGCAATGCCCCGGCGGCGGCAGAGATAGGCCGCCAGTTGCTCAGTCAGTTCACCCGAGTCAAACAAGCCGTGGAGATAGGTTCCAAACACATTGCCCTCCACGCAGCCCTCGGGCGTGCCGTCCGCCATGGTGCAGAAAGGCGCGCCGTTGACCGCAGTGCGCCCGGTGTGGATCTCATATCCGGTCAGCGCAGCCCCCGCAAAGGGTGCGGCAGCGCGGGCCGTCACCTGCGCACGGCGCTTTTCGGCGGTGAATACCGTCTCTGTCGGCAGCAGACCCAGGCCGCGCATGGTGCGGGGCGTGCCGCCCTCGCAGCCCTCGGGATCCGACAGTGTATGGCCCAGCATCTGATACCCGCCGCAGACCCCCAGCACCGGCGTGCCGCCGGCCGCCAGCTTTTGCAGGGCAGCCTCCAGGCCGGACTGGCGCAGCCAGAGCAGATCCTCCACCGTATTTTTGGTGCCGGGCAGAAGCACCAGATCGGGCGCGCCCAGCTCACGCACGGTGCGCAGATAGCGCACACCCAACAGCAGGTGCTGCTCCAGCGGGATAAAATCGGTAAAATTGGAGATATGCGGCAGCCGCACGATTGCCACATCCAGCGGCTTTACGGTCTTTTTGCGGCAAAGCCGTTCGGAAAGGGAGTCCTCATCTTCAATATCTGCATCCAGATACGGCACAACGCCCAGCACCGGCAGCCCGGTTTTGTCCTCCAGCATGGCAAGGCCGGGGCGCAGGATCTCAACATCACCACGGAATTTATTGATGATAAGCCCCTTGATGCGGCTTCGCTCCCGCTCCTCAAGCAGCGCAACGGTACCGTACAGCTGGGCAAACACCCCGCCGCGGTCGATATCCCCCGCCAGCAGCACCGGCGCATCGACCAGCTCTGCCAAGCCCATATTGACAATGTCATCCGCCTTCAGATTGATTTCAGCCGGGCTGCCGGCGCCCTCGATGACAAGAATGCCATATTCCTCGGCAAGGCTGTTGTAGGCGCGCAGTATATCAGGGACCAGCGCGCGCTTATGGCGGAAGTATTCCGCTGCGGGCATATTCCCGCGCACCTCACCGTTGACGATGACCTGACTGCCGACATCGCTGCTGGGCTTGAGCAGGATCGGGTTCATCCGCACATCGGGTTCAATGCCCGCTGCCTGCGCCTGCACGACCTGCGCACGGCCCATCTCGAGACCGTCACGGGTCACAAAGCTGTTCAGCGCCATATTCTGGCTTTTGAACGGTGCCGTTTTGTAGCCGTCCTGCGCCAGAATCCGGCAGAGCGCCGTGCAGAGCAGGCTTTTGCCTGCGCCGCTCATCGTGCCCTGCACCATGATACACTTTGCCCGGCTCATGCAAGTACCTCCTTCATGATGGCAAGCAGCTTGGTGTTTTCTTCCGCCGTGCGCACAGCGGTTCGATACCAGCCATCATCCAGACCCGGGTAGTTGCCGCAGCTGCGCACCACCGCGCCGTGCTGCCGCAGCTTTTCGCCAAAGTCTGCCGGTGCGCGGAACAACAGATAGTTGGCCCGGCCCTCGATAACATACAGTCCCAATGCCCGCAGCCCGGCAGCCAGCCGGGGCCGCTCGGCCTCGATCAGCGCGCGCACCTCCTCGGCGTAGGCACTCTCCTGCAGTGCTGCCAGCCCGGCTGCCTGCGCCAGACCGGAGACCGCCCACGGCTGCCCCGCCGCCTGCATACCGGCAAGCAGAGCCGTATCACTGCACAGCGCATAGCCCAGCCGCACCCCCGCCATAGCGTAGAGCTTGGTGAAGGCCTTTAGGATCACAAGGTTCGGTGCATCGTTTAAAAATCGTTCTGCCGTCAGTGCATCCCTGTCAGGCAGAAAGTCGAGGAAGCATTCATCCACGACCAGTACCGCACCACAGTCGGCACAGCGGCTGATGAGCCTTTCCACCAGTGCAGGCGGTGTCACCTGCCCGGTGGGATTGTTAGGCTGGCAGAGAAACACCATGTCCGTTTCCTCGGTCACAGCCTGCACAAAATCCTCTGTCACCGCAAAATCGTTTGCCTCGTCCAGCAGAAACCGGTCGACCGTGCATCCGACCATATCCAGCGCGGCAGCATACTCGGCAAAGGTGGGGGCAGGCAGCAGCGCACGGCGCGGCTGCACAGCCAACACCAGACGGAAGATCAGATCGGCAGCCCCGCTGCCGCACAGGATGTGCTCTATCGGCACGCCCTCAGCGGCAGCAAGGGCGGCGCGCAGCTCCCGGCAGAGAGGGTCCGGGTAGCGATCCGCTGTCGGCAGCGCTGCCGAGATAGCCGCAGCCACCCCATGCGGCAGCCCCAGCGGGCTGACATTTGCCGAGAAATCCAGCGCATCCCGGCCAAATTCTGCCCGGTAGCCCGCCCAATCACCGCCATGGACCAACTTCATACAAACTCTCCTCACATCATCAAAGCAAATCGGACGGCCAGCCCGATTATGAGCGCGAGCACACTCTCGGTGTACATCATCCGATCCGCCCGCAGAATATCCTCCGGCTCTATGGGCCGCAGCGCATCGCCGATGGTCGGCTTATCGTAATAGGCGCCGAAGTAGTACGCCGGGCCTGCCAGCTGAACGCCCAACGCCCCCGCGCAGGCACTCTCGGTCTGGGCGCTGTTGGGGCTGGCGTGGTTATGACGGTCGCGCCGCCAGATACGCCACGCCCCTTTTGCACTGCCGCCGGCCAGCGCTGCCGCCGCCACCCACAAAAGGGCAGCCAGACGGCTGGGCAGCCAGTTGGCAACATCGTCCAATTTCGCTGCACAGCGTCCAAAATACAGGTATTCTTTATTTTTATAGCCGAGCATGCTGTCCATCGTGTTGATAGCCTTGTAGGTCAGCGCCAACGGCGCACCGCCGATAAGCATGTAAAACAGCGGTGCAATGACGCCGTCGCTCGCATTCTCGGCCACGGTCTCCACGGCGGCCTTCGTCACACCTTCCGCCGTGAGATTCTCGGTATCACGGCCAACGATCCGCGCCACAGCCCGGCGGGCGGCGGGCAGGTCGCCTTTTGCCAGTTCCTTATAAACATTCCGGCTTTCCTGCACAAGCCCCCGCGCCGCGAGTGCCTGCGCGCACCAGAACAGCTGAACAGCCAGCCCCGCCAGCGGGTGCAGCCGCGCGGCCAGCGCACAGATTGTTCCCGTCACAGCCAGCGTTGCCAGCGGCAGCACAGCCGCCACGATCCCGCCGCCGAGCAGTTCTCCCCGGGGCGTCTTGGGTAAGACGGCCCGCAGGCGTTTTTCCAGCGCCGAGATGCACCGCCCCATCCATACGACCGGGTGGGGCAGCCATGTCGGGTCCCCAAACAAAGCATCCAGCACAAAGCCGCCCGCCACCGCAACGCCGGTCAGCATGTAGCCTCCTTTGTGTACTGCACGGTCTTTACAAGGTGCAGGATATGCTGCGTTTTCCAGTCCCGGGCGTCCAGCACAAAGCCGCCCGCATTGGGCGCGCACCACTCGTAGTAATCCCGGTGCGGCACAGCATAGCGATCCAGCGCCGCCATCTGGGTGCCGCCGTGCGCCAGAATGACCAGCATCTGCTCCCCCTCTGCCAAGGCCTGATCCACAAGGGCTGCAAAGGTCGTGCAGATGCGCTCACAGAACTGATCCTTCCGCTCGCCGTCCGGGCAGCGGCGCTCACAGTTGGAGGCGACCCACGCCAGATAGTCGGGATCATGCTCCATTTCGACATAGCTGCGCCCCTCAAAGCTGCCGAAGCACATCTCCTTCAGCCCATCGACCGGGATAAGCTTCGCGTTGGGGAACAGGACCTGCGCGGTCTGCGCTGTACGCTGCAGCGTAGAAATATAGACAACCTTCGGGTCAATGTCCGCACGGCGCAGCTCTCTGCACCCCTCCTCCGACAGAGGAATATCCCGCTGCCCCTGATAGCGCTTCTGGGCATTATATTCCGTCAGACCGTGCCGCAAAAAATAGATCAGCATTTCGGCAGTTCTCCTTTCAAAATCGTGGGCAACCCGCAGAACATCTGCACAACGCAGTCTGCCCGGGCCGCCAGCAGGCAGGCCAGACGGCCCGCAGCCTCGCGGCGAGCGCGTTCGGCGGGGTCGATGGGCACGATACCGCCGCCTACCTCGGTAGCTGTGACCACATCGTAGGCGGCCAGTTCATCGGCCAGCGCCTGCAGCCCGGTCATTTCTGCGGCGCGGTCCTGCACCTCATAGATCTGCCGCCCGCCAAACTGCGCAGCAAATGTGCGCTTGCCGCTATAAAGCGGCCCCGTGATAAAAAGCATTTACAGCACCCCCAGCCATTGGCTGGCGGCCAGTGCCGCCAGCATCCAAAGCTCACATTTTTGCAGGAACCACCCGGCCAGATCACCGGTCGTACCGCCAAACTGCCTGACAGCGACCCGGTGATACCGGGCAAATACCAGCCCTGCAGCCAGCAAAAGCGCCCAACCGCCCAAGGCCAGAATCCCTACCGCCCACAGCAGACAGCCTGCCGCCAAAACGCGGCAGACCGTTCGGCGGTCCGCAGCCGTTGCAAAGGTGTGGGCCAGCCCTGTATTTTTGGCCAGCGGGAACGCTGCCACCGCCAACCCGGACAGCATCCGCTCCCCCATCAGGGCCAGCGTCCAGAGCGCACCTGTGCGCGGTGTAAACTGTACACAGGCGCACAGCATCAGATATGCAGCAAAATAGCTGCACAGCCGTATAACGGCAAAGGCTCCGCAGTGTGGATCCTTTAATATGGCAAGCTTTTTCGCGGTATCACCGTAGCTTGCCAGTGCATCGCAGGTGTCAGCATAGCCGTCCAGATGGATGCCGCCGGTGACCCAGACCGGAATCAGACAGAATCCGGCCGCATGGGCCGCATCGGGCAGCGGCAGCGCCCCGCACAGGCACCACAGCGCCCCGCAGATTACCCCCACCAGCGGAAATGCGCAGAGCGCATACCGCATATTTTTTTCGTTCCAGTCAAACTGCGGCACCGGCAGTGCCGAGAACATGGCAAGCGCCACCGCAATGGTCTGAAAAACTATCATCTCTTCGTCCCTTTATAGTAGACAGGAATGCCGCACACGACCCGCACGACCGTGTCTGCGCGCTGGGCGGCGGCATTGTTGATCTTGGCCAGCGTGCGCAGATACCGCTCGGTATCACCTGCATACGCTGTGCCGCCGCTGAACACCTCATTCGTCACAAGGATCAGTTCCTCACACTGCGCCCGCAGCGCTTCGATTCCCCGCAGCACGGCATCGGCAGCGGCCTCCCCCGCCCCGGCCGGATCGTACAGCTCGTTGGCTGCCAGATTGCCGAGATCCTCCAGCAGCACGGTGCCGCGCTGCGGTAAAGCAATGGCTTCAAGCCCGCGCGGGCACTCCACCGTGGCAAACTGCTTTTGTTGGCGCATGGCGCGGTGCCGCGCGACCCGTGCCTCGCACTCGGCGTCCCACACCTGCATCGTAGCAAGATAGGTGCGCGGCAGCGGGCTTTGCATACAGAGTGACTCCGCAAACGCGCTTTTTCCGCTGGCCGCGCCGCCGATGACCAGCGTCAGCATTGCGGTGTGTACGGCGCGATGCCGCCCTCCGCAAAGGAATAGCAGCCATGATAGACCGCAAGTGCCATATCCCACAGCGGCAGGCTCGCCACGGCCCCCGTGCCCTCCCCCAGATGCAGATCTGCTGTGATAAGCGGCTTTTTGTGCAGTGCCTCCAGCACAAGCCGGGCGGCCGGCTCTGCCGAGACATGGCTGGCAAACACAGCCTTATCCGCACCCGGGCAGAGG
>OHUG01000888.1_pt1 | contig 11194 bp, 6 predicted proteins | sample 1579161 | NCBI WGS metagenome assembly OHUG01 (sample SAMEA3882514, study PRJEB24775) | human gut metagenome | biome: human-associated habitat; feature: intestine environment; material: feces | place: Netherlands | collected 2009/2010 | reverse complement strand
CAGATTATCGACGATCTGCCACGCAGCGATCGCACCTGGTGGGCGGCGTTCCTTACGTCAGATGCCGCAAAACGAACCGTCGAACATGGAAGCGATACACTCATCGGCTATGCGGGCGGATGGATCGTTGATGGCGGAGTGCAGATCCTGAAAGTCGCGACCGATCCTCGCTATAGGCGCTTGGGAATCGCCCGCTCGCTCATTGAGCAGATCGCACTCGATGCGCGTGACCTGGGCGCACATGAGATGTCGCTTGAAGTGCGCATCACGAACACAGGAGCGCATCGTTTCTATGAAGAGCTGGGCTTGAAGAACATCGGTGTGCGTCCGCGCTATTATTCTGACCGCGAAGATGCCGTGATCTACGAAGGCCCGTTGCCACTACCTCACCATGATGTGGCAGGCATGGATCTTATGATCAACGACATCGCTCGTGCGCATGAGGGCGTGCCCTCTTCTGAAACGCTTATCTTCGCGATCGAGACCTCATGTGATGAAACAGCGGCAGCCATCATCAACGGCGAAGGCGAGATCATCGCCGATGTAGTGGCCTCCCAGATCGACTTCCATGCGCGTTTCGGCGGCGTGGTGCCCGAGATCGCAAGTCGTAAGCATATCGAGGCCATCGCCGGTGTGGCGCTCGAATGCCTGGAGCAAGCGCGCGAAACGCTTCAAGATCCTAACCTTACCTGGAAGGATCTTTCAGCGGTTGCGGCAACGTATGCTCCTGGCTTAGTAGGTGCGCTCGTGGTGGGCCTCGCGTTCGCTAAAGGGCTAGCCTGGAGTTGCGATCTGTCACTGGTGGGGGTCAACCACCTGGAAGGACACATCTACGCGAACAAACTTGCCTGTCCTGAGATCGAACCGCCCATGGTGGTGTCGCTCGTTTCGGGCGGCAATACCATGCTCGTGTACATGGCCGATTGGGGCGACTACCGCGTGCTCGGCACCACCATCGACGACGCGGTGGGCGAGGCCTTCGACAAGGTGGCCAAGGCGCTGGGCCTGGGCTACCCCGGCGGCCCGGTCGTCTCGAAGTTCGCCGCCGAGGGCGACCCGGATGCCATTCCGTTCCCCCGGGCCATGCTGCATTCGGGTGATTTGCGCTTCTCGCTCTCGGGTCTGAAGACCGCCGTGGTCACCTACATCAACAACGAGCGCGCCGCCGGGCGCGAGCTCAATGTGCCCGACATCTGCGCGAGCTTCACGGCGGCCGTTGTGGACGTGCAGGTGGCCAAAGCCCGCGCGGCCCTGCGCGAGACGGGGGCGCCCACCTTCTGCCTCGGCGGCGGCGTGGCGGCCAATCCGACCTTGCGCGCCGCCTACGAGCAGATGTGCGCCGAGGAGGGCGTGCGCCTCGTGATGCCGCCGCTCGCCTCCTGCGGCGACAACGCCGGCATGATCGCCGAAGTGGCGCTCGACCGCTATCGGGCCGGGGCGTTCTCGCCGCTTAGCACCGACGCTTTGGCCCATGGCGACTTGGAGGTGCCGTACTAGCGGCTCCGGGCGTCAGGGTTCGGGCGTTTCCGATTGCCCTTAGCGGCCCGGAGCGTTGAGCCCAAAACAAAAGCCCGAAGAGTCGGCGACTCTTCGGGCTGGGCGAGCGATGGGGCAGGTGCCCCGTGGCCTTTGCGGGCCGAGGCCTTCTCTAGTGGCGGCAGGCGTTGGCGGGATCCATGAGCGCGACCTTGCCCTCCGCGAACAGGCGGGCCACGTTACCGACGTTGGGCTCGGTGGTGTCGGAGTAAACCTTGATGCCGGCGTTGGTGAAGCGAGTGAACGGCGGCATGCCCATGCCCACGGTGAGAATGCCGTCGACGCCGATGCCGGAGACGAAGTCGATCACGCCGCCGCAACCCACGGCATCGTGATCGGCGTTCTTCACCGACTCGACGCCCACGATGTTCATGTCGTCATCGAACTCGACGACGGTCATGTACGCGGCGTGGCCGAAGTGCCCGCTGCGGATGCTCTCGAGGCCGGCGTCGGTTTCGCTGGGGATGGCGATCTTCATGCGAATGCTCCTTTGCTGTTGCGACTTGCCCTTTGCTCGGGCAAGTCATACGTGTCTTTCAGGGCGAATTATAGCTTGAGCTGCGTCAAACATGCGTTGAAAATCGGCGACGACCTCCGAAGTGGCGTCCGGTGCACCAGCGTTCGAGGCGCCGTTGCTTCTAGCTCGCTCGCGCTGTATCCGTTGAAAGCTGAATAGCGGGGCGGATGCGACGCAGACGCGGAGACGAGCTGCCGGACTGCAATCTTAATACCGTCTTAATGCGGGCGCATGAACCTTAACGGCGTCTTTAGCCCTTGCTGATTATGCTGACATTCATCGGGTGGTGCTCTTGCGCGCGAAGCGCGTTGCCTCCCGGATGTTGGCAAGCGGTCCTGCGGGATCTTGAGAGACAAGGGCAAGATTATGTTCGTGGTGACACCTATCGTGGGCGTGTTGGCGCTCGTCGCGATGGCGTATTTGGCAGTTTTGCTGCTGCGGGGCGGTGAGCAGCGATGAGCGCGATCGCGGGGTCGGAGTTTCTGCAGGCGGGCGTGCTGGTGGCGCTCGTCGTGGCCTGCGCCCTCCCGCTTTCGGGGTATTTGGTTGACGTGATGGAAGGTCGGCCCCTTCTCATTCGGCGTGCGCTTGGCCCGCTCGAGCGCTCTGCGTGCCGTCTTGTGGGCGCGCGCGAGGACGATGGTATGGATTGGAGGCGTTTTCTCGCCAGTGCGCTCGCCTTTACGGCGGTAAGCTTTATCGGCCTCTTCACCCTGCTGATCTGCCAAGGCGCACTGCCTTGGAACCCCGAGGGCTTTCCGGGGCTTGCGCTCGATACGGCCTTCAATATGACGGCGAGCTTTGTGACGAACACCAATTGGCAGCCTATCGCCGGTGAGACGAATCTGAGCTACTTCTCGCAGGCGGTTGGTCTGGCGGTGCAGAACTTCCTTTCGCCGGCCGTCGGCATCGCGGTGGCATTCGCGTTGCTGAGGGGCCTGGCATCTTCGGACGGCGGCAAGCTCGGGAACTTTTTCGTCGATGTCGTGCGCGCGGTGCTCTACGTGCTGCTGCCCCTGTCGCTGGTGCTCGCTTTGGTGGGAGTATGGCAGGGATCCCCCCAGACGTTTCAGGGCTATGAGATGGTGCAGCTTTTGGAGCCGGTGAGCGTTGATGCCGAGGGGGCTCTCGTCGATGCCGATGATCCGACGGCGGTGCAGGAGGTGACCGAGGCGGTCGTACCGCTCGGTCCGCAATCGTCTCAGGTGGCTATCAAGCAGCTGGGAACAAACGGCGGCGGTTTCAACGGCGCGAATTCCGCCTCGGCTTTGGAGAACCCCACGCCGCTTACGAATCTCCTCCAATGCGCGGCGATGCCGCTCATCCCCTTCGCTCTGGTATTTGCTTTCGGGCGCATGGTGGGCGACCGTCGGCAGAGTCGCGCGCTCATGACGGTTGTCCTCGCGATTCTCGCGGCGGGCCTGTTTTCCGTTATCGCCGCCGAGACGGCGGCCACGCCCCAGCTTTCAGCCGATGGGGCAGTGTATCTGGGCGCCTTGGATCAGTCGGCTGGCAATATGGAGGGAAAGGAATGTCGTATCGGCGTCGGAGAATCGGCGGCGTGGACGGCGCTCACGAGCGCTACTTCCAACGGTTCGGCCAACGCATCAATCGAGGCCATGACTCCTATCGGAACGCTGGTGCCGCTGGCGCTCATCGGACTTGGCGAGGTGGTCGGCGGCGGTGTCGGCACGGGTTTGGTGGGCCTGCTTGGCTTCGCGGTGCTGGCGGTGTTCGTTGCGAGCCTGATGATAGGACGCTCTCCTGAATACCTGGGAAAGAAGCTGGGTCCGGCCGAGATGCGCATGGCGGTCGTTATCGTGGTGGCGCCGGCGCTTGCCATCCTGCTTGCCGCATCGGTGCTTGTGATGAGCCCCGCCAGCGCGGCAGCGGTGGGAACTCCGGCTCCCTTCGGTTTTACCGAGTTGCTGTATGCGGCCACTTCGGCCGGCGGAAACAATGGCAGCGGCCTTTCCGGTCTGAGCTCGAACACGCCGCTGATCAATGTGGTGCTGGGGGTGGAAATGCTCTTTGCCCGCCTGGTTCCGCTCGCTGCGGCGCTGGTGCTCGCCGGGAATTTGGCGCAGCTCAAGGTTCAGGCGACGGGAGCGGTCGGACTTTCCACCTCCGGCGCTTTGTTCGCCGTGCTGCTGTTGGTCATCATCGTGCTCATCGGCGCGCTCTCCCTTCTTCCGGCTTTTGCGCTGGGACCTCTGGCCGAGCAGTTCATGGGTGCGTTCTAGGTAAGGTGCGTGGTCTATGAAAAAGGAAACGAAACGAGCGATTCGCGACGCTTTTGCCAAGCTGTCCTTTCGCAGCCAGGCTCAAAATCCGGTTATGCTCATGGTGTATCTGTCGGCCTGTTTGACCACCGTGCTGCTTGCGTTGGCGCTCGCGGGCATATCTGACGCTCCGTGGGGCTACATTGCGGCAATTTGCGTGGTGCTGTGGGCGACGGTGCTGTTCGGAAACTTTGCCGAGTCGCTCGCCGAGGGTCGCGGCAAGGCGCAGGCCGATGCGCTGCGCTCCGCCAAACGCGATGTCGAGGCGTGCCTCATAGACAACGCCGCCCTCGCTGATGCCGCCACGATGGAAGACCCGTCGGCGTTTCTTGCTGATCGAGGCCGCGCGGTGGGATCGGCTACGTTGAAGCGGGGGCAGGTGTACCTTGTTCGCGCGGGCGAGCAGGTGCCCGCCGACGGCGAGGTCATCATGGGGGCGGCAAGTGTGGACGAAAGCGCGATTACCGGCGAATCGGCGCCGGTCGTGCGCGAGAGCGGCGGCGATCGGTCGTCGATTACCGGAGGCACGACGGTGCTCTCCGATTGGCTGGTAGCGCGGGTGACCGCTGAGGCGGGTCAGAGCTTTCTCGATAAGATGATCGCCATGGTCGAGTCAGCCGCGCGCAAAAAGACCCCCAACGAGCAGGCTCTCGAGCTGCTGCTCATCGCGCTGACGTTGGTGTTTCTTGCGGTGTCGCTGTCCTTGTACCTGTTCGGAGCATTTACCGCCGCGCAGCACGGCGCGGGAAATCCTCTGGGAATCACCTCGTTGGTGGCGTTGTTCGTGTGCCTGGCGCCTACCACCATCGGCGCGCTGCTGTCCGCTATCGGCATTGCCGGCATGAGCCGACTGAATGCAGCCAATGTGCTGGCCACCAGCGGACGTGCCGTCGAGGCGGCGGGTGATGTAGATGTGCTCCTGCTCGACAAAACGGGCACTATCACGCTCGGCAACCGTCAGGCTGCGGCCTTTCTGCCCGTTGGCGGCGTTAGCGAGCGCGAACTTGCCGATGCGGCTCAGCTGGCAAGCCTGGCCGACGAGACGCCCGAGGGACGCAGTGTGGTGGTGCTCGCCAAGGAGCGCTTCGGCATCCGCGAGCGCGAGTTGGCGCAGTCCGGTTTTGCGGTAGTTCCCTTTACGGCCCAAACGCGCATGAGCGGTGTGGATTTCGAGGGTCACGAGATTCGCAAGGGTGCGGCCGACGCCGTGCGGGCTTACGTGGAAGCGCGCGGGGGCGTCTTTGGCGCGGAGGTGGCCGCCGTGGCCGAGGAGGTGTCTCGATCGGGCGGGACGCCTTTGGTGGTGGCGCGCGATGCGCGCGTGCTCGGCGTCATTCACTTGAAGGACATCATCAAGTCGGGCATTCGCGACAACTTCGCCGACTTGCGCGCCATGGGCATTAAAACAGTGATGGTCACGGGCGATAACCCCCTCACGGCCGCTGCCATCGCCGCTGAGGCGGGGCTTGACGACTTTATTGCCGAGGCCACGCCCGAAGCGAAGCTTGCGGCCATCCGTCGCTACCAGGCCGAGGGGCATCTGGTCGCCATGACCGGCGACGGCACCAACGACGCTCCGGCGCTGGCCCAAGCCGATGTGGCCGTGGCCATGAACTCCGGCACTCAGGCGGCCAAGGAGGCCGGAAACATGGTGGACCTGGATTCCTCGCCCACCAAGCTCATCGAAATCGTGCGTATCGGCAAGCAGCTGCTCATGACCCGCGGCAGCCTCACCACGTTTTCGATCGCCAACGACCTGGCAAAGTACTTCGCGGTCATCCCGGCGCTGCTCGTGCCCCTTTATCCGGGTTTGGAGGTGCTCAACATCATGCATCTGGCCACACCCGCCTCGGCGATGCTTGCGGCCATCATATACAACGCTCTTATCATTGTCGCGCTCATTCCGCTTGCGTTGCGCGGGGTGAAGTGTCGCGAGGCGTCGCCGCACCGTCTGCTCGCGCGCAATTTGGCAGTGTACGGCTTGGGCGGCGTGATCGTTCCCTTTGCGGCCATCAAGGCGCTCGATGCGCTCATGGTGTTTGTCGGCGTTGCGTAAAGGCATCCGGGCCGCAACATGGCGGCGGCCTTCGTTTGAACCGTTGTGAAGGCAATTTTCGAGAACAGGAAGAACGCATTATGAGTGGAAAGATGGTGACGCGGTGCTTCGCGAGTGCCCTGGCGTTGTTTATCGCGGCAAGTGTGCTGTGCGGGATCGTTTACCCCTGGGCTGTGACGGGGCTGTCGGCTATAGCGTTCCCGTACCAGGCGACAGGCTCTATTATCGAGGTCGACGGGGTGAAGTACGGCAGCGAGTTGGTGGGACAGCCCTTTAAGAGCGACACCCATTTGTGGGGTCGGCCCACGGTGGTCGACGCCGGCTCCTTCTCCGATGCGGAGGGGCAGCCGCTTTTGTGGTACAGCCCCGAGAACCTCAGTCCCGCGAGCGACGAGTTTGCCGCGCGAGTGGACGAACGCATACAGCAGGTGCGGGCGGCCCATCCCGACCGTGCCGCGCAGCCCGTTCCAAGTGATTTGGTGACGGTGTCGGGATCGGGCTTCGATCCGCATATCTCGCCGGCCGCTGCCGATTACCAGGTGGAACGTATCGCTGCGGCAACGGGACGGCCCGAGAGAGAGGTGCGTGCCATTATTGCTCAGTGCACCGAGTACCCCCTGTTGGGCATTATCGGCGAAGCGCGGGTGAATGTGCTGAAGGTGAACCTCATGCTCGACGGCGTGCTGGAGTAAGTGGAGCTTGGCGCGCTTGGAGAAAACCTGAGGGAAACGGATAGCGAATGAGATGCGGCTGAGGGGTGGGGCGTGCTAGGATGCAGGGGCGCTGTCGGGACGACGCGAAAGGGCAAGTGACGTGGCGGAAGTTCGAGAGAGATGGGAGATCGGCGGCGGCCGCGGCGACCCCGATGCCATCCTACAGCGAATCCGGGAGGAAGAGGAAGCGGGTGAGGCGGAGCGCTTCGAGGGGCGCGGCCGGCTCAAGGTGTTCTTCGGGTACGCCGCCGGCGTGGGAAAGACCTTCGCCATGCTCACCGAGGCTCATCATGTCCAAGATGAGGGCGTCGATGTGGTAGTGGGCTACGTTGAGCCGCACACGCGTGCCGACACCCTTGCCTTGCTCGATGGCCTGGAAGTGCTGCCCGTGAAATCGGTGAAGCACCGAAACGTCGCTTTGCGCGAATTCGACCTCGACGCCGCCCTGAAGCGCCGTCCCCAAGTTGTGCTGGTAGACGAGCTGGCGCATACCAATGCGCCGGGGTGCCGCCATCGCAAGCGCTATCAAGATGTCGAAGAGCTGCTCCGTGCGGGTATCGATGTGTACACGACGGTGAATGTGCAGCATCTCGAGGGGCTTAACGACAAGATTGCCTCCGTGACGGCTGTGGCGCCCTCCGAGCGGATCCCCGACCGCGTTTTCGACGCGGCCGATTCGGTCGAAGTCGTCGATTTGGAGCCTGCTGACCTCATCAAGCGCCTGCGTTCGGGCAAAATCTACGCGCCCGAGCGGATCGGGTCGGCGCTTTCGCACTTTTTCTCGCGATCGAATTTGGCGGCGCTGCGCGAAATTGCCCTGCGTCGCGCTGCCGACCGCCTCACGCGCGCCTCTGCGGCTACGGTGCCGCATGCGGCTGGCGGCGAAGACGTTTTGGTGCTGGTGACCGCCGATGCGGCGGCGCCGCGAGTTATTCGCGCGGCAGCGGGTATGGCCGAGGCGTTTGGCGGCTCGTGCACGGCGCTTGTGGTCGAATCGGGCGGCGAGGGCGTGGAGGGGCGATCGAAAGGCGATGCGGCCCTTGCCCGCTCGATCGCCCTTGCGGAGGAGATGGGTGCGCACATCGTCACGTTGACGGGGGACGATCCGGTGCAGCCCGTGGCCCTTTACGCCGCAGCGGCGGGTATTCGCCGTATCGTGGTGCCCTCGATGCCCGGTCGCATCGGCCTGCTCGGATGCGGGGACGTGGCGTCGCGGTTGATGCGGGCCGCTCCCGAGGCCATGGTGACGGCCGTCCCCGCGGTGGACGCCCCCTCGGTGCTCGAGCGCTTGCGCACCCATGCGAGCTTTCGCCTCACGGCCTCCGATGTTTTTCGAGCGCTTCTCGCGATAGCCGTTGCGACGGCGCTGGGGGAAGTGGCGTGGCTGGCAAGCCCTACGCCCTCGATCATCCTCATGACCTATCTGCTGGTCGCGCTGCTGCTCGCCACGCGCGCGGATGGTTTTCTGTATGCCGTGCTTGTGGCGCTGGGCAGTGTCGTGGCCTACAACTTCTTCTTCACGGCGCCGCGCTACACCTTCCATGCCTATAGCCTATCGGCCCCCATCATCTTCGCGTTTCTGCTGATAGGAACATTGGGGGCCTCATCTTTGGCCATCCGACTGAAGCGTCAGGCGACCACGGCGGCGCGACGGGCCTATCGTACCGAGGTGCTTTTGGAGAGCAGTCGGGAGTTCCAGGCGGTCGTGAGCCTCGGCGCTTGTTTGGAGACGGCGGCGGCCCAAGTGGTGAAGATTCTCGATCGGCCGGTGGTGATGTACCAGGTCGACGGGGCGGCGCATGGCGGCCTCCTTCCGCCGCGGGTCTTCGATGTCCCCGGCAGCGGCGGGGGAGAAGCTGGATCTCGCGGCTCCGGGCGAGATGGCTGTTGCGTCGTGGGTCGCCGCCAATGGCGAGGCCGCCGGCGCGACGACGGATACCTTGCGCGAGGCGCGCTGCCTGTACCTTCCCATTCGTTCGAAGGATCGCGTGTTCGGTGTGGCGGGATTGGTGATGGAGCAAGGCGACGACGACTTCGGCTCCTTCGAGCGCAATCTGCTCGTAGCGCTGCTTGACGAATGCGGTCAGGAGGCGGAGGCTCTGGCGCTGGCGAGCGAGCGGAAGAACCTCGCCGTCAAGGCCGAGAAAGAGGCGCTGCGCTCGAATCTGCTGCGTGCCATTTCCCATGATTTGCGAACGCCGCTCACGAGCATCTCGGGCGACGCCGATATGTTGCTCGCCTCGGGGGACGTCCTGGACGAGGCGCAGAGGAAGCGTTTGACGTCGGATATCCATGAGGACGCGAATTGGCTGATCAATCTGGTGGAAAATTTGCTGTCGGTGACGCGGCTCGACGACGGCGACGTCGAAGTGTCGCGCGCCCCCGAACTGGTTTCCGACGTGCTGGCCGATGCGCTGCGCCATGTCAGTCGCTTTGTGAGCGAGCATCGGCTGACGGTGGAGATCGAGGATGAGTTTCTCCTGGCTCAGATGGACGGACGTTTGATTGTGCAGGTGGTGGTGAACCTTTTGAACAACGCCATCGCCTACACGCCCGCGGGGTCGTCCATTCGCCTCACCGCGCATCGCGAGCGCAGCGCTTCCGGCGATAGGGTGGTTGTCGCGGTGGCCGATGACGGTCCGGGCATCCCTCCCGCCGAGCAAGCGCGCGTGTTCGATCTGTTCTACCACGGGGGACGGGTGGGCACAGGCTGCGAGGACGGCGAAGGGGGCGATGCGCGTCGAGGAATGGGGCTGGGTCTTTCGCTTTGCCGCTCTATCTTAAGGGCGCACGGCAGTGATATCGTGTTGCGCGATGCCTATCCGCACGGTTGCGTGTTCTCGTTCGCTCTTCCCGCGGCAGAGCTGCGCGAAGAGGCTCCGGTTGGCGTCGTCGAGGAAGGGAGTGCGGACGATGAGCGATAGAGACGAGGGCGTTATCCTCGTTGTGGAGGATGACCCGGCGGTGCGCAATCTGGTTACGTGTGCCCTTGACGTGCACGGCTATCGTTCGCGCGAGGCATCCACGGCTACGGCGGCTCTCGCTGACCTTACGTGCGCGAGGGATGTCAACCTCGTCATTTTGGATTTGGGACTGTCCGATCGCGACGGGACGGAGGTCATCGGAGCGGTGCGCGGGTGGTCGCGCGTGCCGATCATCGTTCTGTCGGCGCGCCAGGAGGATGCCGATAAGGTGACGGCTCTTGATGCGGGGGCCGATGATTACCTGACAAAGCCCTTCTCAGTTGCGGAGCTGCTTGCCCGAGTGCGCGTGGCGCTGCGTCGCGTCGCCTTCGACGAGACCGAGGAAGAGGCGGGGGAGACGTATCGCAATGGCGATCTCGCCATCGACTTCGATGCCAAGGTTGTCGTGAGGGGCGACGACGAGATTCATCTGACTCCCATCGAGTACAAGCTTCTGGTGCTTTTGGCCCGCAATACCGGCAAGGTACTCACCCACAACTATATTCTGAAGGAGGTGTGGGGCGCCGCCCTGGCGAGCGACTTGCCCAGCCTGCGCGTGTTCATGGCCACCTTGCGCAAAAAGATCGAGCCCGATCCTGCCAGCCCGGTCTATCTCCAAACCCACGTTGGCATCGGCTACCGCATGCTGCGTGTGGAATAGGTTTTTGCTTCTGCCCCATGTTGTCATATACATTGGCGAGCGTTTGTGTCATACTTCGGGAAACGGAATCGAAGGGGGCGCGTTGTTCGGGGAGCTGGTGACAGCCTATCTGTTCTTGGCCGGGGTCGGCGCGGGCGGCGTGGCCGCGGCGTCTGTGGCCGACCTGCTCTTCGTGCGCGAGCCCTTCGGCGCGGATGTGGTGCCTGACTTCGTTGAGAAGCGCCCGGCTGAGCGCCTGGTCGCCGGTGTGCTGGCCCTCTCCTGCGGGGCGCTGGCCCTCGGTGCCGGCTGCCTCGCCGCCGACCTCGGGCGTATCGACCGCGTGCTGTCGCTGTTTACGGCACCGCCTGTGACGCTCATGAACCTGGGCGCCTGGGCCGTGGCGCTGCTGACGGCGGTGGCGGCAGCGCTTGCCCTGGCGCGGTTTCTGTACGTGCCCTGGTTGCGTAGGTGCGCGATGGTGGTC
>OHUG01000881.1_pt1 | contig 11262 bp, 7 predicted proteins | sample 1579161 | NCBI WGS metagenome assembly OHUG01 (sample SAMEA3882514, study PRJEB24775) | human gut metagenome | biome: human-associated habitat; feature: intestine environment; material: feces | place: Netherlands | collected 2009/2010 | reverse complement strand
CGGCACACCGACAACCAGATCAGCCTCTACCGGATAAGACTGTGCAAGAGCCTTTCCTGCAACAATCCTTGCATGATATACATTGATGTTGTCGATCACGCTGTCCATACGTGCAAAATAAATGTACTCAAAAATACAACGTGCCTGCTTTTCAGGTGGAATCTGCATACTTTTGTCCGAAGATACTCCATGCTTTGTAAAGCTGACAATCTCTCCCGGTTCCACGTCACGGATAAAGTCTGCACCAACTGCTGCAAGGGCACAGCTTTCCGATGCCAGGAACCAGGTATTATCTCGCTTGCCGATACAGAGTGGTTTGAGACCAAATGGATCTCTCGCTCCGATCATCTTACGCGGGCTTGATACAACCAGTGCATATGCGCCTTCAATTTTCTTCATTGCATTCCTGACCGCATCCTCTGCCTTTGAAACCTTCAGACGCTCTCTTGCAATATGATAGGCAATCACTTCCGAATCAATCGTTGTCTGGAAGATTGCTCCGGTATATTCCAATTCATGACGAAGCTCGATCGCATTCGTCAGATTACCATTATGGGCAATCACCAATGTACCTTTCACATAATTCAGAACCAGTGGCTGTGCATTTTCCGCACGAGTTCCCCCTGCTGTCGAATACCGCACATGTCCGACGCCAAGGTTTCCCTTTAATTTGCCAAGTTCTTCCTCATCGAATACTTCATTGACTAGTCCTAGTCCCTTTCTGAAATGAACTTTCCGCTTGCCATAGGTATCTGTCACTGCAATTCCGCAGCTTTCCTGCCCTCTGTGCTGAAGGGCAAACAAACCATAGTACACTGACGGCGCAACATCGCCACCATCCATATCATAGGCACCGAATACACCACATTCTTCACCTAAACCAGTCTCTACTCTTTCAAGTTCGCTCATCGTTTTGTCTTCTCCTATTTGTTGTATCCGCTTAATTTTTACATAGAGAGTATAATACATGATTTTCCGAAAATCAATACACAGCCTTGAACTTTCTCCCGTACACTATGCTCTTCTGTACTCTTTTTTCCATTCTTCAAACAGTTCCTTTGACGGTTCGATGTTGATATTTTCTCTCACTTTTTCTATCTTTTCTGTAAGTTTGTTGTCAATTTCCAAAAGGATTTCATTGCCCATGACCATCTTCTGATATTCATCCTGCGGCATGTATCTGGAACTTGCATACAGGTAACCTTCGAGCATTTTATTATCTTCACAGATCTTATACGCCTTCTCATACATTCTCGCCGACTCTTCATACAGAAATGCTCTCCCATATGCTCCGGCAAGACACGCAGACACGCGACCATAAAAACGCTTATCTACCGAATCATCCTTTTCTCCGTTGACGATCGACATGTAAACCAGGATTGCCGATTCCAGTTCTCCACTTTCCATCAGCTTATCTGCTTTGTATTTCTGACGTTCTACTTCTTTCTGGTTCTTGAGTTTCTCCAGAACATTCTGGATGTGTGCCATTTCACCCGGTGTGTAGATTCTGGATTCATGTAGCACAAGAACCACAAATTTCTCCACGGAACCATGATTCCGGATCAGTTCCACCAGCTTTACTGCAAGATCCTGCATTTCCAGTTCATCTGCGATCCATCTGCAGAGCTGCTCATTCATGATCGTATAATCGATCAGATACAGATTGTTGCACAGATAATAACACAGCTCTTCCAGTGTACTGATCCTTGTATGGATCCTCGAAATTTCATAGGGATGTTTTGCCTTTTTCTTATGACAAAGAATTAAACTGCCCATTGCTGCCTCCTAATTCAATGATCTTCTCCAACCGGAATCCTGATGGCGCAAAAAATTCGCCAAATCCCATATCTTCAAAAATAATATGACAGGTCTTTTCATCCGAGAAGAATGTACTAATTTTCAGACGAAGCGCATAGTTTTTCCGGTCCGGCATACCTTTCAGAGAAACCGACTCCACAAGATGCCTGCCGGTCACCAGAGAATCTACATGGATCTCAATATCCTCTGTATCACCAAGAAGCACCTCGAACTGTCTGTCTGATTCGTACCAGTGATTGCCCCAGGATACCAGTGGGTACCAGCCTTCTTCTCCATTCACGCGCATCCGCACGGAAATCTGCTCGGTCAGTTTTGTCTCATCCAGGTAGACTGGTGCATCTGACTGTTCCTCTTTTCTGCGCTGCGCTGTATAACACGCTCCTTTACTGTACAGATTATTTCCCATAAACGCACGGCGTCCGTTACAGAGAACGCGCAGAGAATTCGGATACCAGTTATTTTCAAATCCATCTCCTGTCAAAAAGACAGAAGAGATCATCTTCTTGTTGAATACACTCTGGATAAAACGTTTAAAATGCTCATCTGCCGCTTTTGCCTTCTCAACATGCAGCACCGGATAAACTGCTTCCAGTTCTTCCATACGTGCATCTGCCACCTTGTCCACCGTCACAAAGCTTTCTCTGCTTTTCTGCGAACTGTTCTTCAGTTCCCGCAACATATATGCCCGGATCACATCCTCGTCACAGTAAAAAAGTGCCGCTTCATACTGCCATAATTCTTTCGGCTGGTTAAACATATAATGACAGAAGCTTTCCTTGTAGTCCTGAACATAAATATTTTCCTTTGCCACTCCGAGTTTCTGTCCGATTCCCTTCAGCAAGACGCGGATGTCTTCGTTTTTCTCCGGGACTGTAAACGTGATGCTTTCAATTTCTTCAAATCCGTTCAACGTGTACTTTACAAAATCCGCCAGCAGCTGGACGCCTTCATATTCCTGTCCGTCTACCTCAATTTTCCTATTGCCAAGCGCACACTCCCAGATCCCTTCCACGCAGATACTGTCCCTTACCGTAGACATCCTTCTTGCCTGTCTTCCGTAAGTCCAGGTCTCTTTATAATAGTTCATCACCAGAGGAATCTGATTGTTCTCTTTTTCAATTCCGGTATCCACCGTCTCCGGTTCCTGTGTTTTTTCATTATAATAACTGATCTGACACATCTTTGCATTGATGTCATATCCTATAATACTTCCATGTGTCATGAAGTATTTCCTCCTTTAGTAAGCAACAAAAATATCCTCAGCAAGCTGTTTTTCTGTTGCAAATTCCTTCATCGCGATTGCCAGTGCTTCATTCTTCAGTGATGTCATATCATTCAGTCTTCCAAATTTTCCGATTGGTCTCACCTCACGCGGCTTATAGTCACTTTTTTCCGTAACCGTCACCTTATCCTTATTCGTCTCTGTAAAATAATAACGCAGAGATTCATCACCAAACAAAATAAAGCTCTTGATATAAGTGTCTTCATATGCCGGAAGCAGTATTTCTTCCTGATAATTCATATTATCACTTTCGCCTTTCCGTATCTGGTAGGAAATTGCCACTTTGCTTCCAGGTTTTGCGTGATATTCGATCATCGTCTTATCATAAAGCTGCACTTCTCTGAGCCAGTTCTCCGGATACTTCAAATAGAAAGAAAAATACAGCTGTTTTTCACACATTTCGCGCAGGAATTCCCGTAGCATCGGTTCCAGTTCCTGATGCACTTCCCTGCTGGAATAATATTTTAGCAGGGCGATCTTACAGATATCCGGAAGATCTTCCTCTTTGCGGTATTCATTTGCGATGATTACAAAAATACATCCTTTTACCTGGCGTCCGTTCACCACATATTCTCTTGAAACATAAGCAAGATATGCTCTCTTTAAACGGAAATACGTTCTTCCTTCATAATAATCCGCAAAAATTTCTTCCTCACCAAACATAGTTTCCGAGAAAAGCATCTGCGTAATGATTCTTTCTGAAAGCTTGTAGGTTGTAATATCATAATCTCTTGCCACATGCCAGAGTTTCTTCATATTACGGGTCGATCCACAATAATACTCAGCAAGATAAGACAGCGTCTGCTTATCATACTGATCTTTCAGAAACAGTTCAAAGCATAATGCCAGAAGAAAATCATCCTCCTCCGTACCTTCTTCACGCAGGCGCATACTGCACATTTTAAACACTTCTTTTTCATCTGCCATCTCCAGCCCGTGCTCTCTAAGCATATCCCAGGTCAGTTCTTTTTTCTCTTTCTTCCGTTCCTCTTCCTCATGCTCTTCCTGATATTTTTTGCAGATTTCCATATACCGGTTCTCATAGAACATCCTCATAGTCTCATATGGAATGGAATCAATGTAATGGCGGCCGTCTTTTGATTCCCAGACAATCCGTGCGTCTTTATTGTATAAATATACAATCACTCCATCCGCACTGTACTGTACTTTCTGACTGATCGTTCCGTCAGGCTCGATTACCATGACAAACGCCATGTTCTTTACCGTTGTCTTAATCTCATAAGCATGGCAGATATCATAAACTGCCCGGATTCTTTCCGGTGTCATATCCCGCTCAGTACAGCAGCGTTTGTAAATAATATGCAGAATATCATTGATCCTTCGATTCTCAAGCTGCATCCAGGCAAACCGCTCCATCTGCTCTCTGTAAGCACTGTAAAGCTCACTGCTTTCTTCCTCACAGTTAATCAGATTTGCATACAACACCGCTGCTTTTTTATATTCCAGTGTATTTCCATGCCGGAAGTAAAGTAATACGGATTTTGGAAACTGTCTGTCCAGATATTTGTCATCCACAGTCATCATATAATATTCAAAAAGCTGCGCAATCTTCAGATCTTCTTTTACTGCCAAGGCATACCACTTGAAGCATTCCGGTGTTGTCCGATTGCCACGGATCAGATGGGTACAAATTGCTGTCAGAATCTGTGGATCCGGGAAAATCCGATAAACCTTCTGCATCACAACATCCAGATTCTTATCATAAGTCCGCTGTTGGGATGCAAGGTTCGCCATATAAAGCGCAATTTCCTTCGTCAGGACTCCGTGCTTCTGCGCAAAATTGAGAATCTGTACTTCAAATGCCGAGAGCTTTTTCAGACAGGTTGGCTTCTCCAGAAAACACCGGTATGCCTGCCAGTACAGAATTACCTGGTTCGCACCGTTGCTGCAGTGGCGTTCCAGAACCTGTAATTTTTTGCTGTAGTTTTTATATTCCGGATCAATGTCAATCAGCATACACACAAGCTCCCATGAAGTTGGTTCTTTCATATATGCCTTATTCAGTTCTTCAATTGCTTTGTTAACCTGGCTGCCTGATTTTCTCAAAAGCGCAGTCAGATACAGATAATACGATGAAATGACCGAATCCTTATTCACTGAGAAACGGCTGTAATTGTAATCATCCAGAATACCACTGGCCTTGTCCGGCTCCTTACAGAGCAGGTTAAGATGTGCATCAAACAGTGGATAAACATCTCCGTCTTCTGAATATATATCCAGTCCCTTCAGTTTTTCTCTTGTTGCGTCCGCCCAGGCTGTCAGATTCTTTCCTTCCGCATTGCACGCAAGGAAATCCTTTATGATTGATGCAATCGTCTTATCTGCCACACGTCTGTTCTCTGCATGATCCTTGTGATTGGCCAACATTACCTCATAGGTCAGCGATTCATACGGACTTTCAAAAACAATCTGTCCATAATTATTTCCCGCATGAGCCTTTTCCGGATGAATGATATAACTGAAATCAAACAGATTTCCCACAAAATCGTCCGTTGTAAAGTTATCCCTTCCAATCTGGATAAAATCACCGCTCACATGCACCTTCACCGGCATAAATCCCCAAGTATTCTTTGTAAAATGAATAATCTCACGGGTTGCTTCTTTTAAATTGCGGAAGGTTCTTTGATTCCGTCCCATTGTCAGGAAAATACATTCTTTCTGTTTGATTCCGACCAGAAATTCTTCCATCGCCTGCTCACCGAGAGACCATTTCCTAATATTATCATAAAGTGCCTTTATCCTTGGCTCTTCATACTTTATCACGTCATAAAAATCGCGTGATCTGAAAAGACGGTGTGCCTCGATAAAGTTCTCCATCGCCAGCCTTTTAAAATCACGGATATTCTGTACTCTTCCACAGGAAGTCTCGACTGATGGTTTTTCAATGATCGCAGTAAAGTTTACCTCAAATTCTCCACCATTACATACAATCGTAAACTTTCCCTGTTCAACATGCCCGGGAGCAAGTCCGCTTCCATCATAAGTAAAACGGAGTTCCACCGGGTTGCCCTCAAATCCCTGTTCTTCTAAATGTATACGAAAAGAAGAAGAATATACAAGTCCTCTGATATCTCCTTCTTTCCTGTTCTTCAAAATGAAACTTCCCTGGCAGGACTCTCCTTCCCCGATCGTCATCTCAAGATTCGTTACCGGCAGTACAATCTCCGGATGAACAGTTCGAAAATCTCCTTTGGAAAATTTTTTTATTTTATTCTTCAAGCTTGCCACCTACTTCTGCATTGCATTTTTTCAAAAAGACATTATAATAAATTATAACATTATTCTGCATATCAGGCAATGCGGAATACCCGTTTTTTTTAATTCACAGATTTTTGTTATACACAAAGGAGAATACTATTTATGGAAGCAAAACCGCAGTTTCATGGAAGTGACACCGCTGCTGTCGCCGCATTTTATCATGTACCGGTGGACGAGATCGTCTGCTTTGGAGCCAATGTCAACCCACTTGGATTATCCAAAAACCTGAAAAAAGATCTTGCTGCACATCTGGATCTTCTCAGTAGTTATCCGGACCGAAATTACACTACTTTGAAGAAAGTGATTGCCGATTACTGCCAGATTTTACCGGAACATGTAATCGTCGGAAATGGTTCTACCGAGCTGATCTCTCTCCTGATCCAGACACGGAAACCACAAAAAACGCTGGTTCTTGGACCAACTTATTCCGAGTATGGACGTGAACTGGATCTGGTGGGAAGTTCCATCCATACTTACCTGTTAAAAGAGTCAGATCAGTTCCATCTTGATATCCATGCCTTCTGCGAAGAAATCAGGAAGGGCTATGATCTGGTGATATTATGTAACCCGAACAATCCGACTTCGTCCGCTCTCAAAATGCCTGAGATCCAGACCATTCTGGACTGCTGCCGGGAGGCTGGCTCTTTCTTGATGATCGATGAGACTTACGTTGAATTTGCACCGGATATTAATGAAATTTCTTCCATGTCTCTGATCAGCAGTTTTGATAATCTGATGATTCTCCGTGGCGTATCCAAATTTTATGCCGCACCTGGTCTCCGCCTCGGCTACGGTGCAACCAGTAACAGCCAGTTTCTTCAGGATCTTCTGCTGATGCAGAACCCATGGAGTCTGAACAGCCTCGGCGCTTACGCTGGTGAGAAAATGCTCCAGGATCAGGAGTATATCCGGAAAACACGGGATCTGATCCTCTCCGAGCGAGACAAAATGTGCACTGAAATCTCCAAAATCAATGTGCTGACTGTGTATCCTGCTTATGCGAATTTTGTACTGGTAAAGATTGAAAAAGAGGGAGTTACTTCTGCGGATGTGTTTGAATTTCTGATCAAGCAGGGTCTGATGGTGAGAGACTGCTCCAGCTTCAAAGAACTGGGCGGGGAATACTTCCGGTTCTGCATTATGGCTCCGGAAGATAATAAGAGACTGCTTCAGGGAATACAGGATTTCTTTGCATAATGTTTCCTATCCCCACAAGAAGACCATTCACTAAATCGCCAACTCTTATTTCTAAAAATTTTGAGCAGCACAGGATCCCGGCGCAAATGCTATCGAATCGTTGCGACTAAGAGCGCACAAAAATAGGGGTGGTGTCCGTGTTCGCACGAACATCATCCCCTTTTTTGTACAAGCTTCGGAGTTGCCATGCATCCGTATGAAACTGCCAGTGACAGTTTCATAGGTGACGATCAATATCATTTGCGCCAGGATCCGTCCCTCTTCACACTATTCTTTCAAAATAAGCGCCACAAACACAAGATCTTCTTCCCCCGCATTCTTGATGCCATGTCCATTTCCGTCTGCGCAGAAAGTCACATCACCAACTTCTACCGGATATTCTTTGCCATTATCATTGTAAATGCCTGCCCCTTTTGTCAGATAGTAAGTCTCAGTCTCTCCATGATGCTCATGATATCCGATCTCACATCCAGGTTTTAACGTTACTTCATTGAACATCTTGCAGTACGCGCCGAGCTGTTCACCTTTGATCAGTTCTTCCTTCAGGATATAGCCTGCGCCACCCGCTACATTTTCTGCTTTGATTGGTTGTCTTTCTGATTTCTTTGTCATGACTCTTTTCCTCCTGTCTGATCAGATTTCTTTATCTGTCATTGTGACACGATTATTGAATTGCGTCAAGTGCCGCAGAAATATCTGCGATCAGATCCTCTTTATCTTCAAGTCCCAGACTGATGCGAATCAGTTCTGCCGGAACCCCTGCTTCTTTTAACTGCTCATCATTCATCTGGCGATGTGTGGATGTTGCCGGGTTCAGGCAACAGGTTCTCGCATCTGCCACATGGGTTTCAATCGCTCCAAGCTTCAGATTCTGCATGAATACGGAAGCAGCTTCTCTTCCACCTTTCAATCCGAAAGATACCACTCCACAGCCCCCGTCTGGCATGTATTTCTTTGCTCTTTCATAGTATTTGTTAGATGGAAGTCCCGGATAATTGACATAAGCAACCTTTGGGTGCTGCTCCAGAAATTCTGCCACAGCCTGTCCGTTCTCCACGTGCCTTGGCATACGCACATGAAGAGATTCCAGTCCGAGATTCAGGATAAATGCATTCTGTGGTGCCTGGATCGATCCGAGATCACGCATCAACTGAGAAGTACATTTTGTGATAAATGCGCCTTCTTTTCCGAATTTCTCAGCATAGGTAATTCCATGATAGCTTTCATCCGGTGTGCAAAGTCCGGGATATTTATCTGCATGAGCCATCCAGTCAAATTTACCACTGTCTACGATTGCTCCACCGACTGCTGCTCCATGTCCGTCCATATATTTTGTAGTCGAATGTGTCACAATATCTGCTCCCCATTCGATCGGACGACAGTTGACCGGTGTCGGGAAGGTATTATCCACGATCAGCGGTACACTATGCGCATGCGCAACCTTTGCAAAAAGCTCAATATCCAGAACAGTAAGTGCCGGATTGGCAATCGTCTCACCAAACATCAGCTTTGTATTTGGCTGGAATGCCGCATTTAATTCTTCTTCTGTTGCATCCGGAGAAACAAATGTTGCGTCAATTCCCATTTTCTTCATTGTCACACTGATCAGATTGAAGGTTCCACCATAAATCGAAGAGGAAGCCACAATATGATCTCCTGCTTCACAGATATTGAACATAGCAAAGAAATTCGCTGCCTGTCCGGAAGAAGTCAACATTGCAGCTGTTCCGCCTTCCATCGCCGCGATCTTTGCCGCTACGTGGTCGTTAGTCGGATTCTGCAGACGGGTGTAGAAATATCCGGATGCCTCCAGATCAAATAATTTTCCCATATCTTCACTTGTATTGTATTTGAATGTCGTAGACTGAATGATCGGAACCTGTCTCGGCTCTCCATTTCCAGGTGTATATCCTCCCTGCACGCATTTTGTTCCCATATGATAAGTATTCATGAGAAAGTTCCTCCTTTTTCTTTTACACATTTCCTCTAATGTATATTCATTAAGTATGTTTTCTATTATAGCAGAAAACGGGAGATTTTGTTTAAAAATCTCCCGTTTGTTTTATATTTTTTGCAGAATATGCAGTTTTTCTTTTATTTTCCTCTTACGGTTTACATCTCCCACACGGGCTATACCCCTCTTTAATCAGTTCTTCTCTTGAACCTGTAAATGTTTTTTTATTTCCTTCTTTGATATCTTTTACTCCTGAGCACTCCGGCGTATGGAACTTCTTTGTATTTTCATTCAACACATACATCTTTTTCTCTGTATTTCCACTGGTTTTTCCCGTACCCGCTGACGCATCCGTATCGGAAAGCACTGCCTTTCCCGTTGAATAATCAATCGTAATTCCCGGCTGTACATTATAGACATACACATTAAATTTCACACCTTCTCCATGATCCTCCACTGATTCTGCTTCCATTAAAACTCCGGATGCAACCAGATTCTCCCCTTCAAATACCGGTGTGACACGATACATTACATGATTATCTGTCTCTTTGATGTAGTCGGCAACCATATTTTCAAATGGCAGCATCCCATCCACATTCATATAGCGGGTTCCTGTAATCAGATTCTTTTCGTTTGCATTTTCTGCCGTCAGCTGATAGCCTATCAGATGACAACGGTTGTAAAGATATTTTCCATCCACATTGTCAAATTTTATTGTCTGCCACCCGGACGGTTTCACCTGTCCAATCTTTCCTCTTTTCCCGGTCGGCATCAGATCTGTCCCAATGTTGGACGCGGCAACGCCGCATCGTCCCAGCTCATCCAGATCACTGTAGCTTTCATAAGACTGATCTGTCAGCTCATCTTCGGTAAAATCCGGTTCATTATCGTCAATCACTACATACGGTGTTCCGCTGTATGCCGGAATATTATCCAATGTAGCGCTCACCGGATCCTGGCTGCCACCTGCTGTCGATTCATTTTCTCCGCTACCTGACTGCCTTTCAACTACTGCTGCCTGACTGTTTCCATATGATGCACTTTGCGCATCTGCTCCACCTGTGCCACACGCTGTCAGAAACAATGCAAACGTCAGAAGCAGCACACCTCTCATTTTCCCAATTTTCTTCTTCATAGCAATCCCTGCCTGTTGTAAATTTCTTTTGTAATCTTCTCATGGGAGTAACCGGAAAAATCTTTTCTCTCTTCCAGTCTCCACTTGCTTAAATCTACCTCAAAAAATACATCTGCCGGATAATCCCGGTTCCATTTATACAGAACAATCTCTGTAATCTTCCCCTCATATCCAGCCAGATTCTCCCCCTCAACAAAACAGAAATCCTCTTCTTCTGCCTTTTCCAGAAAATTCCGGTCAACCTTCCACATTTTTTCATCCTCCAGTCGCCCTGCGTCCTGTATTTTCTTCCCAGTCCCAGTTTCCCGGCATACCTCTTCTTTTGCTTTAAAGACTTCTTTAAAAAGCTTATCTGCCTCCGGCGCCATCCAGAGCACATTCCCTCTCGTCATCTCAAGAATATCCTCTGACACCATCCGGTCCCGGCTCACTCTCCTGCCATTAAAACATATCCCCATCCGGTTATCCACACATACAATAGTTTTCACACTATAAAACTCCTTCCCCGCAATTCCAGCCAATATACGAAATTCTCTACACAGCTTCACATAATATTTTTCGCACCTTTTAACAGTATATTTACCGTTTTCACTTTCT
>OHUG01000875.1_pt1 | contig 11314 bp, 8 predicted proteins | sample 1579161 | NCBI WGS metagenome assembly OHUG01 (sample SAMEA3882514, study PRJEB24775) | human gut metagenome | biome: human-associated habitat; feature: intestine environment; material: feces | place: Netherlands | collected 2009/2010 | reverse complement strand
TGGACAAGACGCTTGATTACATAGACCGGCGCACGGGCGTTTCTTCTCAGCTTGTCATGCGTGACCTTGTTTTTATCAACTGGCGAACAGGAGAGCCAGCGAAGAACAGTTCCTATGATACCCACTTATATAAGCTCTGCGATGAAGCAGGGATCAAACACTTTTGTATGCACGCCCTGCGACATACCTATGCTACAAGAGCAATCGAAAGCGGTATGCAGCCGAAGGTGCTGCAAAAGCTGCTGGGTCATGCCAGCATCAAAACAACAATGGATCGGTACGTTCATGTGACTGCCGAATCGCTGGATTATGCCATCAAGCAATTTCAGCAAAATGGTGTAGTCTGATGAAATCCAATAAAGCCAAATGCGGAAATGGTGTAAAAATGGTGTAACAGCCAAGACACCAAACGCTGAAACCCCTTGAAAATCAAGGAAAATCGAAGGAGAATGAGTACAAATGAAATTAGGTATCGTCGGACTGCCGAATGTCGGCAAGTCCACTCTCTTCAACGCGATCACCAACGCGGGCGCGGAAAGCGCCAACTACCCCTTCTGCACCATCGAGCCGAACGTCGGCATGGTGGCCGTTCCCGACGAGCGCCTCGATAAGCTCGCCGAGATGTACCACCCCAAGAAGAAGACCCCCGCCGTCATCGAATTTGTCGACATCGCGGGTCTTGTCAAGGGCGCAAGCCAGGGTGCGGGTCTCGGCAACAAGTTCCTTGAGAACATCCGCCGCACGGACGCCATCGTGCACGTTGTGCGCTGCTTCGACGATGAAAACATCATGCACGTCGTGGCCGACGCGAGCACGAACGTCCCCGTCGACCCCCTGGGCGACATTGAGACCATCGACCTGGAGCTCATCATGGCAGACCTTGAGATGGTCAACCGCCGCGTCGAAAAGGCGACGAAGATGGCCAAGGGCGACAAGAAGTTCCTGCACGAGGTCGAGCTCTTCTCTGCTCTTGCCAAGCACCTCGACGCGGGCAAGAGCGCGCGCACGTTCGAGGTTTCGTCCGACGACGCTGAGCTCATCGCGACCGCCGATCTTTTGAGCCTCAAGCCCATCATCTACGCCGCGAACATGGACGAGGACGGCTTTGCGAATCAGGACGGCAACCAGTATCTCCAGCAGGTCAAGGAGCTCGCCGACCGCGAGGGCGCGCAGGTGCTGCCGATCTGCGCCAAGCTCGAGCAGGACATCGCCGAGCTCGACGGCGAGGACCGCGCGATGTTCCTCGAGGAGCTCGGCATTCAGGAGTCCGGCCTCGACCGCCTGATCAAGTGCTCCTACGCGCTGCTCGGCCTCATCTCGTTCCTGACCTACGGCGAGGACGAGTGCCGCGCCTGGACCATCAAAAACGGCACCAAGGCCCCGCAGGCCGCGGGCAAAATTCACTCCGACATCGAGCGCGGCTTCATCCGCGCCGAAACGATCAATTTCGACGACATGATCCGCTGCGGCAGCGTCGCGGCGGCAAAGGAAAAGGGATTGCTGCGCAGCGAGGGCAAGGAGTACGTCGTCAAGGACGGCGACATGATCTACTTCCGCTTTAACGTGTAAAATTCCGAAAATTCCATCATAAATTTCCGGAGACGGTGCAGCTCAGCTGCACCGCCTTTTTTTAAGTGAAACGGGTGCGCTGCCATGGTAGCGATTCTGCAAACCGTTGGTATCACAGGAAAAACCGCACTTTAAATTTTTGGACCGCTACCAAACCGCTACCAGCCGCACCCGCGAGCCCTTGCGCGGCGGGCTTTTTCCGCGTCGCTAAGGGGATGCGATATCCACTGAATCGAACGTTTTTGCATTGATTATGCAGATTTTTTGCGATTCTTGATCATTCTTGCAATAATTTGAGAATTTACGAATTTTGGCGGCAACCACGGGAAAGCGGGAGAGACGGCGGGTGTTCGGCCGCGAGAAGATGGAAATTTATGAAAGGAGAGTAACATCTATGAAAAAGTTACTCGCAATGGTGCTGGCTCTGGTCATGACTCTGTCTCTGGCCGTCAGCGCCAACGCCTTCAAGGATGACACCAAGATCAGCGATGATTACGCTGAGGCCGTTGCCGTCCTGAATGGCATGGGTGTGTTCAAGGGTTATGAGGATGGTTCCTTCAAGCCGTCCGGCAACGTCACGGGCTACGAGGTCCTCGCCATGATCCTCCGCGCGGTTGGCTACGACAAGAACAACGAGTTCTCCGGCGCTGACTGGGCGCTCCATGTTGCGCAGACCGCGCAGCAGCTCGGCGTTCTGGACAACGTGGCGAAGACCACCGACCTGAACGCTCCCGCTTCCCGTCAGCTCGTCGCTGAGCTCCTGTTCCAGGGCATCCAGAAGGCTCAGGTCACCTACACCCCGGCCTTCGGCTATGTGACCGATAAGGTCATCAGCACCAAGACCAACAGCCTCGGCGAGAAGAACTTCAAGCTCGCTTCCGCTGCTGCTTCCGACAAGTGGGGCCGTCCCGCCACCAAGTGGACCTACAACACCGGCGACAAGGCCACTACCTTCGTTGAGAAGCCCGACCTGACCTACACCAAGGCTGTTACTGAGTGCGATGTCGCTCACGATGCTGGCCTGAAGGCCGACACCGCTTACACCCTGATTGTCAACGGTCAGACCGCCAGCACCAAGTACACCGTCAACCTGACCGACACCAAGACCAAGATGGGTGCTCAGGGCCGTCTGTTCGAAATCTATGACGATACCATCGTCATGATCGACACCTTCCTTGCCAAGGTCACCTACGTTGCTGACATCACCTATGATGCTCAGGGTCACGTCAAGACTCCTGCCACCATCACCCTCGAGGTCTATGATTCTAAGACCGCTCCCAAGACCACTGCTCTGACGCTCAAGGACTACGACGCCAACTATGGCTATGCCAAGGATGAGTATGTCCTCGTCAACGCTTACACCGACAAGGCTGCCAACTCCGCCACTGTCAGCGGCAAGGTGTACAACAACGATAAGCAGTATGCCGAGATCGTCGGCAAGGCCACTTCCATCGAGGGCGCTCAGAGCGTGATCTACTGGAACGCTCAGCAGCACAACGTTGAGGGCACCGTTTATGACGATGCTGTCAAGTTCTACCTCGACGAGGCCGCTCAGAAGGACGCCAAGTACACCTGGTACTTCGATTCCTACAACAACCTGATCGGTGCGGTTGAGATCGCTGCTGCCAACAGCTACGGCGTCATCAACTCCATCTGGTGGGCGGGCAACGCCACTGACGGTTCCGGCGTGGCGAAGGCCAACGTCACCTATGTGGACGGCACCACCGCTCAGGTCGACCTGAGCGAGATGACCTACTTCGACGATATTGCTTCCGGCATTGTGAGCTCCAAGATTGCGAACGGCAAGGTCACCCACAGCACCGGCATCAATAACATGGTCATGAAGGCTGATGGTAACTACTTCTATGTTGATTCCTACATCAACACCAACACCAATGCGGATACCAACGAGCTGCTGAACGGCCACCTGTTCCGCTTCACCACCAAGTCCAACGGCACCCTCAAGGCTGTCGAGGTGGCCACCTATCCTGCTGGGGCTAATGTTGCTGATTCCGGCAAGCTCCACAGTGTTGCATCCCTTGCTGTGAGCAAGAACACTCAGGTTATGAGCAATGGTACCTACACTCTGGTTGTTAACTCCAACACCACGTTCCTGGTTCGCTCCGGCGCAGGCACCTCTGCTAACCCCTACACCTTCAAGTCCATCACCGGCTTCACCAACATTGACAACTACAATGCGGCTGAGGTCGACTGGGTTGACCTGAACGGCGACAACGTTGCTGATTACGTTTACGTCATCGGCGCTACCACGAGCTCCAAGGTCACGAGCCTGTTCTACTTCGACGGTCAGCAGGGCACTTACACCCTCGCCGACGGTACGTGGGTCGTTAAGGGCTATGTCGACGGCGTTGACGGCGAAGTCAAGTTCGCTAACTATGACGCTCTGCAGAAGACCCTGAAGATCAATAGTCAGACTGGTTATCCCGAGAACAACACCCTCTATGTTGTTACCCTCAAGGACGGCGTTGTCCAGAGTGGTCATGCTGCTGTTGATGGCGAGCCGCTGAATGGTTACAATGAGTACCCGCTCTCCTCTGCCTATAATACCTACAGCAACATCACGATCAACTTCGTTGAGGGTGCTGCTGGCACTGTGGCGAATAACTATTCTGATCGTGACACCTTCGCTGATTCTCTCTATCACGACTATAGCGCTAACAAGTATTACAGCGTGGTCACCGACCTGACCAAGGTTGTTGGCACGATGGGCAATCCTGCCGACCAGAACTACTACTTTGTTTCTATCCAGAACAACGGTCAGCTCAACGCTCTGGCACTGCAGGCTTACGCCTACGACAAGGTCAAGAGTGGCGTCGATGTTCCCAACGCCGCTACTGTTATCGGCGTTGCCCTCAACGCTAACAAGGACGCTACGGTGTCTCTGAACGCTAACAACGATGCTAAGAAGGGTGATGTTTACAGCGTCACTCTCGAGCAGCTCCGTGACAACGGCTATGTCACCGTCGGCACTTTCTCCGGTACGGTTGTCAGCGATGGTGCTACCTCTGTCACCATTGATCTGCGCGGCGTGATCGGCGCTGGTACCTATAAGGTCACCGCCGGTTCCTACTCTTCGATCATGTCGTTCGCTAACTAAAAACTTCTCTTCTGAGGGATCTTTCCCCCTAAAGTAGAGTTTCAGCCCCGAGGCTTTTGCCTCGGGGCTGTTTTTTGCCGTGATTCAGTTTCCCTGCTCTCCGTCGTTGCTGTAGCCCAGCACCAGATAGTAATAGGTCGTGTCGATTGCGTTCATCTGGTTGCCCGACGGGGAATTATACTGGTCGTCCTGCGGGTAGTACCAGCTTACGCCGGTGTTGCCCCACAGCATTGTATTTTCTCGTGCGCCGCTGTTATTGAAGAATTTGCTGTCTCCGCGAATCGTCCAGTTGTAGGTGCGCGTACCGACCATGACCAGTACCAGCAGCGGGTAGAACCCGCAGTCGATGCTGACCGCGTTTGCCGCGCCGTAGGTGCCGTTGCCGGTATACGAGCCGTATTTGATGCGGCAGATCTTGCCGTTTGCGATCGTCTGCGCCAATGCCGTGATGCGCTCCGCCGCCGTGCCGTCGGCCTCGCTGCGCGCGTCGCCCTCAGCCTTGAGCGCCGCATCGATATTTGCAAACGCCCCGTTAAAGTCGTCCATCTTGATCTGATCCGCCTTGACCCATTGCGGAAGTTTGTAATTTGTTGTCGTCTCCATGCTCTTTCCCCCAAATTTTCATAATGTTGGAAAAGGCACCTCACACCCCCCTGCAAACGCGGGAACACTGATGCATGATTTGCCTTTTCATGATACGCCGTATCATGAAGAAACGTTGCACACAACGCGGCAAAAAGTTGTACCGCCTCCGGTATTAGAATTCACGATACAACAAATTGCCGCGTTTTGTGCAACGATCCCCGTTGTGCGCGGGAACTTTTTCGGCTATCATACGTCTATAGAAGTATCCGAAAGAAACGAGGACTGACCGATGAAAAAGCTCCTTTCCCTCCTGCTCCCCCTCGCGCTGGTCCTTTCCCTCGCCGCCTGCGGCGAAAAAAGCGCAGACGAGGCCGCGCGCCAAACCCCGCCAACACTGACGGTGACAAGCGCAAACGCTTGCAGCGTCACCCTCAAAAGCAGCAGCTACGACTGGACCTACACCCAGGGCCTACAGAGTATGACCGACATTGCCTGCGGCGCGCACCCGCTGGACGAAACCTCCCGTGACATCACGCCTGTACTGGGAATGCCCTTTGCAGTGTCGGCCGCCTATTTCTACACCGTAACCCTCGATTTCAGCGATAATTCGCCCGATTCCGTCTCGCTGCGGTACTGGAACGACGCGTGCTGGGGCGACACCGAGGCGCAGGCTGAGACGCTTTCGGCGCAGCGGCAGGATAACGGCACATTCCGCGCAGAACTGCCGCAAAGCGACGGCATTTTCGCCGTCGACGCGCTCTGGGACGGCAGCAGTGCGACCTACACCTTCTGCACGCAGGCGGAGGGGAGAGAAGAGCTCCACACGGGCGCGGTGCTCAGCATCGGCGAGAGCGAAGACATCCGCAAGATCGATATCTCGTGGCGCAGCGGCAGCGTGAACATCTATACCGCCGAGCAGAGCGCACAGATCAGCGTGAAGGAGGAATCCACCGCGCCGCTCGCCGAGAGCGAGAAGATGGTCTGCGCGATCGACGGCGACACGCTGCGCATCCACTTCCTCGGCGACGCTTACCGCGGCAGCTACGACGGGGAAAAGTACCTCGACGTGGGACTTCCGAGGGAACTGGTCAGCGCCGGTCACTTTGAGGAGATAAAAGTCGAAACAACGGACGCCTACGCCTACGTGAGCGCCGATGCGCAGAAGATCGAGCTTTCGACGCTCAGCGGCGATGCGCGCGTGATGTGCGCGAACTGCCCGGAGGTGGAGATCGAGACCACGAGCGGCAATGCCGGTGTGGTGGACGGCACGTGGGCAAGGGTCGATATTTCGACGCTCTCCGGCGCGATCGAGCTGGCGGGCGATGCGGAGAGCGCCGAGATCGAAACCGCGAGCGGCAAGGTGGATATCGCCGGCGCGCTCGGCGCGCTGGACTTCGAAAGCGTTAGCGGCAACCTGATTTTGGCTACCGAGCGTGCGCTGCGCCTTGATGCCGAAACGGAGAGCGGCAGCATCTATCTGACCCTTCCCGCGCAGGACGGCTTTACTCTCGACTATGAAACGAAAAGCGGCGCGTTCCGCTCCGCGCTCACCGAGCGCGAAGGAGCGCTCATCACCTGTCTTGACGACCACGCGACGCACTACTCCGTGCCCGCGCTCGAGGGCGGTGAGATGAGCGAGCTGGAAATTTCGACGGTCAGCGGCATGTTGACGATCGATGCCTCCTCCGGCAGCAACTAAAGCGCAAAAAAAGAGAGCGGCAGCGCCGCTCTCTTTTTTCGTTATTTCTCGTCGATTGCAAGCCACGTCTGGTCGAAGCCGTAGGGGAGCAGCTCCTTGATGTGCAGGTGCTTTTCTTCGTTGTCCTTGTTCAGGCACACGACCTCCATGTCGGGCCCGAACTCGTAGAGCACCTGACGGCACGCACCGCAGGGGTAGCAGTAGTCGTCGCTGCGCCCAGCGATGACGATGCGCTTGAAGCGCCGGTGCCCCTCGCTCACGGCCTTGAACGCCGCGGTGCGCTCGGCACAGTTCGTCAGGCCGTAGCTCGAATTTTCGATGTTGCAGCCGGTGAAGACCGCGCCGTCCTCACATTCGAGTGCCGCGCCCACGGGGAAGTGGGAATACGGCACATACGCCATGTCCAGCATGGCGACGGCCTTCGCCTTGAGTTCTTCTAACGTTGCCATAATAACGCCTCCTCACCAGTCTACGCCGAGATCAGGACGGACTTGCGTATCCATGATGTCCTCGGCGTTATAGAATTGCAGATAGCGGCTGCGCGAGTGGCGCAGCGTGGTGCCGTCCGGATGCAGACGGTCGCAGATGACGGCGGAAATGTCGGGCTTCACATAGCTGAACGAACTCGTGCCGACGCTCGCGAAGATGCGGAAGCCCTGGCTTTGCAGGTACTGGAAGCGCTCGCCGGTCTGGTGCCAGTCGTCACCGTCGGGACGGCCGCCGTGCGGATAGAACAAAATCTGCGTGGGGCCGACGAGCGAGCCGACCTCGTCCGCCCAGCGCTCGGTGTCGTTGATGACGGTCTGGAGCGGCTTGGTGTCGAGGCGGATGTGGCCCCAGGTGTGGCTGCCGAACGTCCAACCCGTTTCCTTGAGCCGCTCGATGACGGGCTTGACGGCCTCGATCTCGCTCGCGCGGTAGGCATCGAACGCGGGGCGGTCGGGCGAATCTGCCGCGATGTCGCGGTCATCCTGCGTGCGATAGCCTAAAATACCCTGATAGCCCGTCAGTGAGAAGATGGCCTTCGCGCCGTTCAGCGAAAAGTCGGGGTGCTCGTAGACAAACTGGTCGAGAATGGGCGTCGCGTCGAGTTCCTTGGTCAAAAAGGTCTAATTTGTGTACGGATCGGTGCACTGCGCCCAGATCTCGCCGTCCTCGCCGACGACGAGCTTGCTCGTGAAGCCCTCGTCGAGCATATAGGGGTAGTAGTTCACGTCGTCAAAGCTGATGACGAGCGGCTTTTTGCCCTCTGGCAGCATCAGGGTGTTTCGCACCATGTGCGTGCCGGTCTCGTCCGTCACCTCGCTCCACACGTCTTCCATCGCGACTAAGATGTAGCCCTTGTCGTACACGGACTGCAAAATTTTGTTGTATTCGTCGACCGTCACCATCCAGTCGTCGAGGCCGTAGCGCTGGTCCTGACTGGCATTGCAGTCGTGGAAGGCCCACTGCGGATAGGCGATGATCGGGTGGAAAAAGAGATGCTCCACCACCTGATCCGGCCCCCAGGCCTGCGTGAGCTGGTCCTCGGACCAGTAGCTGCGCACGGCGTCGTAGGGGTCAGTTGTATCGTCAGTATTGTTGTCGGTGTCGCTGCCATTCTCGTCCGTGACGGTCTGATCGTCGCCGTCGGACGGCGTCGTCTTATCACCGCAGGCAGTCAGCAGCGACAGCACCATCAGCGCGCTGAGCAGCAGCGCAAAAAAGTGTTTCATGTCAAAATCTCCTCTCTCAAAACTGCGCGGTCATTATAGCAGACTTCACTTCTTTTGACTACGCTTTTCGAGCTTTTGTTCCCATTTGTAACTATTTACCACAAATAATTAAAGCGTCACAGCTTTTCGCATCCGCAGACGCGAAATGATTTCGAATCGTTTTTTGGCGCGACATGCGCGTGCCAAAAAACTCTTCTCGCTCCGCGCGTGTCGAAGCCGCCCTTTGGGCGGCAAGGCACGAAGCGGAGTGTAATTCTCAAAAAACAAGGGACACGGAAACCGTGTCCCTTGTTTTTTGAAGAATTAAAAGTCTGCGTTGCCCACGGTGCGGGGATGCAGCTCTACGTCGCGGATGTTGCCGATGCCCGTTAAATACATCACCATGCGCTCGAAGCCGAGGCCGAAGCCCGCGTGACGGCAGGAGCCGTAGCGGCGCAGGTCGCAGTACCACCAGTAGTCCTCGGGATTCATGCCGAGCTCGCGGATGCGCTTTTCGAGCAGCTCGATGCGCTCCTCGCGCTGGCTGCCGCCGATGATCTCGCCGATGCCCGGAACGAGGCAGTCCGCTGCGGCGACGGTCTTTCCGTCGTCGTTGAGGCGCATATAGAACGCCTTGATCTCCTGCGGATAGTCCGTGACGAACACGGGGCGCTTGAAGATCTGCTCGGTGAGGTAACGCTCATGCTCAGTCTGCAGGTCGATGCCCCACTCGACGGGGTAGTCGAACTTCTGGCCGCTCTCCTTTAAGAGCTTGACGGCCTCGGTATACGTCACGCGGCCAAAGTCGGAACTCTCGACGTGCTGGAGACGCTCCAGCAAGCCCTTGTCGATAAAGCTGTTGAAAAACGCAAGATCATCCGGGCAGCGCTCCATCACGCGGCGGATGATATGCTTGACCATCGCCTCCATGACCTCAAGGTCGCCGTCGAGGTCGCAGAACGCCATCTCCGGCTCGATCATCCAGAACTCGGCGGCGTGGCGCGCGGTGTTGGAATTCTCGGCGCGGAACGTGGGGCCGAAGGTGTAAACGTCGCCGAACGCCATGGCGAAGTTTTCGGCGTTGAGCTGACCGGAGACGGTCAGGCTCGTCTTCTTGCCGAAAAAGTCCTTGCTGTAATCGACCTTGCCGTCGGGCGTTCTCGGCGGGTTTTCAAGGTCGAGCGTCGTGACCTGGAACATCTCGCCCGCGCCCTCGCAGTCAGAGCCGGTGATGATGGGGGTGTTGACGTAGACAAAGCCGCGGCTCTGGAAGAACTCGTGCACGGCGTAGGCCGCCGCGCTTCTCACACGGAACGCCGCGGAGAAGAGGTTCGTGCGCGGGCGCAGATGCTGAATGGTGCGCAGATATTCGACGCTGTGGCGCTTTTTCTGCAGGGGATAGTCGGGGGAGGACACGCCCTCGACCTCGATCTCTGTTGCCTTGACTTCGAGCGGCTGCTTGGCCTCGGGCGTCAGCACGACGGTGCCGCGCACGATGAGCGCGGCGCCCACGTTCTGCGCGGCGATCTCCTTATAATTAGAAAGAGAATTCGCATCCATCACGACCTGCAAATTGCGGAAGCACGAGCCGTCGTTCAGCTCGATGAATCCGAAGGTCTTCATATCGCGGATGGTCTTCGCCCAGCCGCATACGGTGACGCTTGCGCCGCCGTATTGCTCTTTGTCGGCGAAGAGCGCGGCAATTCTCACTCGTTCCATAATAATTTTCCTTCCTTTTGTGGGTTTTCACGGGATAATAGAGGTATTATATGCCACTTCCCGTGCAAATTCAAGCCCCGCTTTATATTGACTTTTGACAAGTTGTATGTTATGATACAATCTTACCTCAAAAGGTAAACGTGAAACTTTCACCTATTACTTTACAGGAGGATTTTAACGATGAACAAGTATCTGGATATCGCCCCCGAGGTTGCCGAGGCCCTTGCCGCCGGTAAGCCCGTCGTGGCGCTCGAATCCACCATCATTTCCCACGGCATGCCCTACCCCCAGAACGTGGAGACTGCCCTCAAGGTCGAGGAGATCATCCGTTCCAATGGCGCAGTCCCCGCCACCATCGCCATTCTGGGCGGCCGCCTGAAGGCCGGCCTGACCAAGGACGAGATCGAGTACCTGGGCAAGCAGGGTCAGACCGTGACCAAGGCTTCCCGCCGGGACCTGGCTGTGCTGGTCGCCAAGGGGGCTGACGGCGCCACCACCGTGACCACCACCATGATGATCGCCAACATGGCGGGCATCAAGATCTTCGCCACCGGCGGCATCGGCGGCGTGCACCGCGGCGCAGAGACCACCATGGATGTCTCCGCCGACCTGGAGGAGCTGGGCCAGACCGACGTGATGGTCGTCTGCGCCGGGGCCAAGGCCATCCTGGATCTGAAGCTGACCCTGGAGTATCTGGAGACCCATGGCGTCCCTGTCCTGGGCTACCAGACCAAGGAGCTGCCCGCTTTCTACACCCGCAAGTCCGGTCTGTCCGTGGACTATCAGGTCGACACCCCGGAGGAGCTGGCCAAGATCCTCAAGACCCAGCACGACCTGGGCCTCAAGGGCGGCGTGCTGGTCACGAACCCCATCCCGGAGGAGTACTCCATGGACGCCGACGCCATCAACGCCGTCATCGACCGGGCCATT
>OHUG01000868.1_pt1 | contig 11375 bp, 8 predicted proteins | sample 1579161 | NCBI WGS metagenome assembly OHUG01 (sample SAMEA3882514, study PRJEB24775) | human gut metagenome | biome: human-associated habitat; feature: intestine environment; material: feces | place: Netherlands | collected 2009/2010 | reverse complement strand
CAGCCGCCGAAGCGGTGCTTAAGCCGCTAGGCGGGAATTGTGCGGTGTTGCCATAGAGAACGCACGGACGAAAAATATTCCGGAAATTCATGTACAAATGATGGAGAACGGCAACCGAACAACAGACAGCACAAAAGCACCCCCTGCACCAAAAGCACAATGCTTTCCGGTGCAGGGGGTGTTGTGGTTCAGTTCAGCCGGTCAGCCAAAACCATCAATCTTCGATCGTGATTTTGGTGATGACAGGCATCTGTTTGGGCTTGTTCCAGGTTTCAGGGCCGTAAGTGGGCTGGTTGGCAATGGCGTCCAGCACATCAAAACCGCTCTCCATTTCGCCAAAGGCGGCGTAACGGCCGTCCAGCTTGGCAGCATCCTTGTGAACAACAAAGAACTGCGTGCCGGCGGTATCAAAGTCATCATCGCGCGCCATAGAAAGGGCACCGCGGATATGCTTGAGCGGGTTGTTGACGCCATTTTCCGTAAACTCACCCTTAATATGCCAATCACTGTCCGTCATGATGTCATTGTCCGGCGAACCGCCCTGAATGACATAATCCTTAACGATGCGGCACCAACACAAACCATCATAAAAACCGCTGCGTGCAGTTTTCACAAAGTTTGCCACGGTGAGGGGGCATATTCCGGGTACAGCGTAAAAACCATAGTACCAAAGTCCCTGGTTTCAATCGTGCAGCGCATTAGCCGACCTTCACATCCTTGAAGAACAGGTTGCCAGAAGCAGTCATGTAGAAACCGCTGATGTTGTCATGCATCAGGTAGTTGTTGGACTTGTAGTACAGGGGCAGAACAGCGTAATCGTTGGAAACGATAGCGTCAGCCTGCAGGGTCAGCTCAGCAGCCTTGGCCGGATCGTTCTCAGCCTTGACCTGCTCAACCAGAGCGTCATAATCGGCGTTGGAATAGAACAGGTTGTTGGAAGAATCGCCGGTCTTGCACAGGGGCAGGAAGCTCATGGGGTTCACGTAGTCAGCGCTCCAGCCCATGGCAGCAACCTGATAGTTGCCTTTCTGAACGTCGTCATAGAAGATGCTCCACTCGTTGGAGGAAACTTCAACATTGATGTTCAGGTTGTTCTTCAGCATTTCAGCCATAGCTTCAACGACCTTCTTGACGGTGTCGTTGTCGTAGTAGCTCAGGGTCAGAGTGGGGAAGCCTTCGCCGTTGGGGTAGCCAGCCTCTGCCAAGGCAGCCTGGGCACCCTCAACGTCAGCGGTAGCGGACAGGCCAAAGCTTTCGCGGCCTTCGGTGATATCCTTGCCATCAACAGAGTAGCCAGGGGCCAGGAAGCTGTAAGCGGGCTGTGCATCGACCTGCACAACGTTGTCGATGATGGACTGACGGTCGATGGCCAGGCAGATTGCCTTGCGGACCAGAACGTTGTTCACAGGCTCGGCAGAGCAGTTGAAGTCATAGTAAACAGTGCCGTAGCTGGGGCTGGTCTGCACACCGGCATTCTCGGCCTTCAGGCGGGCAAAGTCAGAGGAAGGAATGCTGGCAACGCCGTCAACCTCGCCGGACTCGTAAGCGGTCAGAGCAGTTGCCTGATCCAGAACGTAGCGGAAGGTGACCTTCTGCAGGGAGACATTCTCAGCATCCCAGTAGTTCTCGTTCTTTTCCAGAATGACGTTTTCGTTCATGCTCATGCTGGCGATCTTGAAGGGGCCGTTGCAGATATAGGTATCTGCTTCGGTGGACCACTTGTCGCCGTTGGCTTCAACGGTGGCTTTCTGAACAGGGGAGAAAGTCCACATGCTCAGGATGTCGATGAAATAGGAGGTGGGCTGGATCAGGGTGATCTCCAGGGTCTTGTCGTCCAGAGCCTTCACGCCCAGGTCGTCAGCGGTGGCGGTGCCGTCGTAATACTCCTGAGCATTCTTGATGTAATCAGTAGCCATGCTGACGTACTGTGCGGCGGTGGCCGGGGTCAGAACGCGCTGAATGGTGTAAACGTAATCTTCAGCGGTCAGGTCGCTGCCATCGCTCCACTTCAGGCCGTCGCGCAGGTGGAAGGTGTAGGTCAGGCCGTCGTCGCTGATATCCCAGCTTTCAGCGTTGCCGGGAACCAGGGTGCCGGTGCTGTCATAGGTAACAAGGCCTTCGAAGCAGTTGATCAGAACATACTGTGCGAAGGAGTTGTTGGTCACGCTCGGATCCAGGCCGTCGGGAATGTTGCTCAGAACAAAGGTCAGTTCCTGGGCGGCATCACCGGTAGACTCGGAGGAAGCGGTGGTGGAAGTTGCTTCGCTGCTGGCAGCAGAAGAAACATCGGAGATGTTCTGGGGCTCATTGGAAGCGCCGCAGGCGCTGAGCAAGGAGACCGCCAGCGTGCCGGCAAGAGCGGCACTGATGACTTTCTTTTTCATGTGTATCCCCCTCGAAAAAAATAATGTATGTTTGCCGTTCCTTTGCACCGGCAGGGCGCAGCAAACCGGGCAGGGGAGCCAAAACGGAACAGCACCATGTTGCATATCCCGCTTTGGCCGCCGGTACCCGTTTGCGGCAGGCTGCCGGAACAAGAAACGGAGAAACCAAAATAAAAAGGCTTAATACAGGTGGCAGGCCACAAAATGGCCGGGTGCGGCTTCCTTCATGGCCGGGGTCTGCTCGCTGCAAATGGGCTTTGCATAGGGGCAGCGGCCACAGAACCGGCAGCCGGGTTTCGGGTTGACCGGGCTGGGCAGATCGCCCTCCACACCGGCGCTCGCATGGGCACGGGCCAGCTTGGGGTCCGCGATGGGAATGCAGCTCAGCAAGCCCTTGGTGTAGGGGTGCAGCGGGTTTTTGTAGATCTCTTCGGAATCGCTGCTTTCCACCAGCTGGCCCAGGTACATCACGCCGATATCATCCGAAACATAACGCACCATCGAAAGGTCGTGGGCGATAAACAGGTAAGAGGTACCTTCGGCCTGCTGGTAGTCACGCAGCAGGTTGACAACCTGCGCCTGAATGGAAACGTCCAATGCGGAGATGGGCTCATCACAGATGACCAGCGCGGGGTTCAGCACCAGGGCGCGGGCAATGCCGACGCGCTGGCGCTGGCCGCCGGAAAACTCGTGGGCATACCGTCCGGCGTGTTCTGCCGTCAGGCCAACGCGGTTCAGCATGGCAAAGACTTTTTCGTCAACTTCCTGCTTGCTTTTGCAAACATGGTGGGCTTTCAGCGGCTCGGCAATGATATCGCGCACCGTCATGCGGGCGTTCAGCGAAGCATACGGATCCTGGAAGATCATCTGCATGTTGCGGCGCACCGGCTGCATCTGGCGGGGCTTGAGGTGGGCGATATCCTGCCCGTTGAAGATGATCTTGCCCTGCGAAGGCTCATAAATGCGGATGATGGTGCGTGCGCAGCTGCTTTTGCCGCAGCCAGACTCGCCAACCAGGCCAAAAGTGCGGCCGCGGCGCAGCGTAAAGTTGACGTCATCTACTGCATGAACTTCCGCGTGCGGGCCGACAGAAAAGAATTTTGTCAGGTGCTCTACCTGAAGAATGGGCTGTTCCATTAGTGTGCCTTCCTTTCGGCTTCTGCCAGTTTTTCATGCAGAGGATTTCCCTCGGCCGGGGCGTCCGGCTGCAGCAGCCAGCAGCGTGCCTGACGGCTGCCAACCTGGACAAACGGCGGGCACTCGGCTGCGCAGATGTTGCGCGCAAACTGGCAGCGGGAAGCAAACGGGCAGCCCTTGGGGGGCTTGGTCATATCCGGCGGGCTGCCGGGGATGGACTGCAAGCGCTCGCTCTTATCCTTGGTCAGGCCGGGGATGGAGGCCAGCAGGCCCATGGTGTAGGGGTGCAGCGGGTTTTCAAACAGATCGTTGATCTCCGCTTCCTCCATCACAAGGCCGCCGTACAGAACAACAACGCGGTCGCACAGCTCAGCCACAACGCCCAGGTCATGAGTGATAAAGATGATGCTGGTGCCGTATTCCTCCTGCAGGGAGCGCATCTGTTTCAAAATCTGGTGCTGGATGGTCACATCCAGGGCGGTGGTGGGCTCGTCCGCAATCAGCAGGTCGGGGTGGTTGGCCAGCGCCATGGCGATCATGACGCGCTGGCGCATACCGCCGGAAAATTCATGCGGGTAGGATTTCAGCCGCTTTTCGGCTTCGGGAATCCGTACTTCGCGGAACAGCTCCAGCGTGGCAGCCTGCAGCTCGTCGCGCTTCATCTCCGGGTGGTGTACATGGATCATTTCGGCAACCTGCTTGCCGACAGGGATCAGCGGATTCAGGCTGGACATGGGGTCCTGAAACACCATGGCGATCTTCTGGCCGCGGATTTCGCGCATCTGCTTATCGCTGACTTTGGTCAGGTCGGTGCCTTCAAATTCAATTTTGCCGTTTTTAATGCGGGCAGTATCGGCCAGCAGGCGCAGGATGGACATGGAAGTAACGCTTTTGCCGCTGCCGGATTCACCAACGATACCAAGGATCTCGCCCTTATGCACTTCAAAGCTGACGCCGCGCACAGCCTGCACTTCGCCGGAGGAAGTCATAAAGGAGGTTTTCAGATCCTCTACCTTCAAAATCGTCTCGCTCATTTTGCTCTCCTTACTTCTTCAGCTTCGGGTCCAGTGCATCACGCAAACCATCACCGACAAAGTTAAAGGCAAACATGATCACACAAATCATCAAAGCAGGGATCAACAGCTCGTGCGGGCTGGTGCGCAGGTTGGCAGATGCATCGTTGCACATGGTGCCAAGGCTGGCCAGCGGGGGCTGCAAGCCGATGCCCAAATAACCCAGGAAAGCCTCCATAAAGATGGCGGAGGGGATGAGCATGGTAATGGTAACAAGGATGGAGCCGAGCGCGTTGGGAATCAGGTGGTCAAACAGAATCGTTGTGGCAGAGGAACCAATGGTCTTGGCGGCAAGAACGAATTCCTGCTGCTTCAGGCTCAGGATCTGGCCGCGCACAACACGGGCCATATCCACCCAGTACACGCTGCCCAAGGCAACAATGATGCTCTGGATACCGGCACCCAGCACCTGCATGATCAGGATAACATACAGCGTCAGGGGAATGGTGGAGATAATATCCACAATACGCATCATGATCATATCCACGGTGCCGCCCAGGTAACCGGAAATACCGCCGTACAGAATGCCGATGATGAGGTTGACGAACGCAGCCATCAAGGCAACCAGCATGGAAATGCGGGTGCCGTACATCAGGCGGGTCAGCACATCGCGGCCCAGGGCGTCAGTGCCAAGGATGTAGGATTTGTTCCACATCGTCTTGGACGGGTAGATGCTGCCGGTGGCTTCATCGGCAATAACATAGGGGCTGCCGCCGTAATACAGGGCAACCTCGGTGCCGTCGGCATCAAAGATGGTCATGGATTTATCGGATTCATCGCGCACCTTGCGCAACTGGCCGCTCAGTTTGCCGTCCGGGGTAACGGAGATGACTTTCAGGGCGGTGGTAATGTACAGGTAGTCGCCGTTGGGGATCTGGTAAACCTTCATGACCGGCGGAACGTTGACAACTTCCAGATTCTGCACGGAGTAATCATACGGGGTAAACAGGGGGCCGACCAATGCAAAAAGCATCAGGGCGATAATAATCACAAAACCGGCGATGGCCGTCGGCTTGCGGCGGAAACGGAACCAGACGTCACCTGCAAAGGTGCGGCTTTTGGACCAGATTTTTTCACGGTCGCTGTTATCGGTAGCAAGCGGTTCCCACTTGTTCTGTGCGGTTAAATCTGCCATAAGTGTTTTCACCTTTCCTCAACAATTACGCGTCAAACTTGATTCTGGGGTCGATCAGGCAGTAGAAGATATCGACCAAAAGCACCATTGCCATCAGGAACGCAGCAAAGAAGATGGTAACGCCCATGATGGTGGTGTAGTCGCGCTGGGTCACGCTGTTTACAAAGTAATAGCCAATGCCGGGAATGGCGAAGATCTTTTCAACAACAAAGCTGCCGGTCAAAAGGCCAGCCACCGTGGGGCCAAGCACCGTGATGACGGGGATCATCGCATTGCGCAGGGCATGCTTGGTAACAACGGCGAACTCGGTCAGGCCCTTGGCGCGGGCGGTGCGGATGTAATCCTGGCCCATAACTTCCAGCAGGCTGGAGCGCATCAGGCGGGCCAGGTAGCTGACGGAATAGCCGCCCATGGCGATGACGGGCAGGATGTAGCTCTTCCAGCTGTCCAGGCCGAAGGTAGGCAGTACGTTCAGCTTAAAGGAGAATACATAGATCAGCATGGAGGCGATCACGAAAGACGGAATGGTAACGCCGATGGTGGCAATGGCCATCAGCAGCATATCCTGCCATTTGCCGTTTTTCAGCGCCGCTAATATGCCCATGGGGATGGAGGTAAGCAGCACAAACACCAGGGTGACAAGGCCCAGCTTGGCGGATACCGGCGCACCGGTGGCAATAAAATCGTTGACGGTTTTGCCGGTATATTTATAGGAAGGGCCGAAATCGCCATGCAGCAGGTTGCCCAGATATTTGACAAACTGCACCGGCATGGGCTGGTCCAGGCCGTACTTGGCTTCCATGGCCTGGGTAACTTCTTCCGGCACGCCCTTGGTGTTGGTGAACGGGCCACCGGGAATGGAGTGCATCAGGGTGAAGGTGATCAGAATGATCATGAACATGGCAATGATCATGGTTCCGATGCGCTTCAGGATAAATTTAACCATTACGTTTTCCTTCTTTCGTGTGCACGGCCGCCGCACAGGGAATGGCGCCCCGACGGCTGCTCTGTGGCCATAGTGTGCACATGCGTTGTTCCTGGCGGCGGTACAGACTGACCATCCAGCCGCCTTATAATTATCCTATTATATAGCGGCAGCTTGCGGTTGTCATCAATTTTTATTCATATTTTTTTCACCTTTATAAAAATATCCGATTTGCATACAAAACAAACGGAGCCGCTGAGAAAATGTGTAGAATAAGACCATGGATTATGAGGGAAAAAGCGATAAACAAAGCAAATGTGTCCTTGTGATGAGAACAAAAAAAGAGAAAATATGGGAATGAATGCAGTATTGCCGACCCGGAAAGTTGGAAATTCCAGCGGGGCGGGCTTTGTATGGGTGGTTTAACGGTTTAACGCTCTAGTGAATCGCTGTGATGGTTGAAACAAAGAGCAATGCTCTGCCGCTGGAACGTGGGAAAGCGCTTCCGGCGCAAAATCATGGGATCACTGCGGAATGGCAGGGGAACAAGCAGCGTACAGAGGGATGTGGTGGACTGTTTATCTGCGGAAAAAGGAAAAGTGAGACGAATGGAGGCGGATGGAGAACATACATAAGCCCAAAGGGATGCCCAACTCATCAAGTGAAACACGGCGCGAAAAAGCATAACGGCCACAGCGAGATGGCCGAACCCACAGACCAAAACGCAAAAAGGCAATGGAAACGCAGCAAAATAGCAGAGGTGAGGAACAACAGAGCAAAATATCTGTCCTTGAATGGAATACACAAAATACAGGGAGTGGAAACGGCGTATGCAAGCCCGCCAAAACTGTATATATAACGCAAAAGTTCGAATATATATACAGTTTAACGGTAAAGACTCCTCCGATGATAAAAGCGTAAAAATCGGCTATTCATAGCACAGGAAGCCAGGATGGCGGCAGGCGCTGCAAAGTCAAAAGGTGCAGAATCTTTCCCGATATGTCCTCTATTCAAAAACATTTTTGTTCTGCATCCCCGATTCCCGCACCTGTTCGGGGGGAGTTTTGGTATTTCCGTATCAGATAGAAAACAGCAGGCCTGTGCTGCGGCAGTACAGATTTGCGGGGCGTTCTGCTTTCCCTATACCGCAGGGGGGCTGCATATTGCAGAAAAATTACCGTTTCCCCGGTGCAGAATGGATGGCATATTCATTTATAGTTTGATAGAACAATTTCATCGAGTTAGTCGAAACTAATGCAGCAGCAAAGAGCAGCACCACGAAAGAATGGCTGCCGGAAACCATGCCGTAACCCACGGTCCACAGCAGAATGTTGAACACCGTCACAAAAGCGCTGGCATGAAGTGCAACGGTTATAAAGTTATACCTGAAATTATTAACTTTAAAACTTATTATACGAGGAGATTTAGAGATAGGAATGGGGCGATGGGCAGAATGTTTAAGCCAGACACGTAATTTCGCTAAAGCCCGGTTTAGCGAAATATGGAGGAGAGACAGAACTATCATCTTTATCACACGAATTGCACTACTACTAAAAAGCGCAGAATCCACTGTCGCCATCGAACCAATAGCACTGTACAGTATCAAGATTTTCATCTCAATACACACATCAGAATACATCTCGCACCGACAAAAGCATGATTTTACCATAAAATCTATTCCACCCGGGGCACATGCCTTTGAACGGATCCGACTTTGTCAGCAGCAAAAGTCCGGTTTCTGTAAAAAGTCGGATTTGTTCAAGAAACAGGTCGGATGCGTCCATTCTCAAATTGTGGAAAAATGTGTATGATAAAGACAACGAAAGGGGCACGCGAGAAAGCGCCCCAGAGATTGAAGGAGGAAAATCAAAATGAAAAACAAGCGCATGATGAGCGCCGCCATAGCCGTTCTGATGGCTGGTTCTCTGGCAGCCTGCGGCGGTTCCACTACCGCCAGCAGCACTGCTGACAGCACCCCTGCTTCCACCGCATCTCTACCGCTCGGCGTTTACGAACTTCCACATGGGTTATTCCTGCGCACTGGCGTGGATCCTGGTGGTCATCATCGGCCTTGCTATCGCTATCCTGTTCAAAACCCAGAACGCATGGGTACATTACGAAGCTGAATAAGGAGGTTTTTCCATGGTTGGCGAACAGAAGAACAAAAAAATGGCTTCCGTTGTGTTCCATGTTTTTTCCTGCCTGTTGGGTTTTATCATGATTTACCCGCTGCTGTGGCTGGTGGCGAGCTCATTCAAATCCAATGATACGATGTTCAAGAACACCTATTCCCTGTTGCCGGAAAGCTGGGGCATCATCAAAAACTACAATTCCGGCTTTGCCAGCACGACGGGGTACAGTTTCGGGCATTTCTTTATGAACTCTGCCATCGTTACGGTCATCGGCGTTGTCTGCACGATTTTCTCCTTCCTGCTGGCAGCCTATGCGGTATCCCGCGTCAAGTTCTTCGGTGCCAACTTCTGGTTTGGCTGCATCATCATGACCATGATGATCCCCGCACAGGTCATGGTCGTTCCGCAGTACATTATCCTGAAAAAGCTCCACCTCAACGATACGCTGCTGGCCATGATCCTGCCGTGGGCATTCGGCGGTGCGTTCTTCGTCTTTTTGATCGTGCAGTACATGCGCGGCATCCCCAAAGAGCTGGATGAAGCGGCCATGATCGATGGCTGCTCCAAAATCGGTATCCTGTTCAAAATTCTGGTGCCCGTTGTTCAGCCCGCTATCGTTTCGGCGGCCATCTTCGCGTTCTACTGGATCTGGCAGGACTTCTTCCAGCCGCTGATTTTTGTCGGCAGCCCGAAGAATTACACCATTGTGCTGATCCATGGTGCGGATGATTACTGGCTTATCAACTGTTCCAACATCAAGCCGTACGCCTTTTTGCTGGATTTGATTGCCCGCTGCTGGCGGGATGGAACCGTGGACGCGGTACAGCAGAGCATCGCCTACACGGTTGCCTATTATGGGCTGCTGCATCGGAGCGATGTTGCCCAGTGCCTGACCGACTATGCACAGTTTACCGTGCCCTATGGCCCCAATGAAGACGACCGCGTGGGTGACCAGTTCTATAACCACGTACCCCGGATGCTGATTTCCCAATTTGTAAAAGACCGTACCTCTCCTGCGGATGACCTGCGCTGGCTTTTTGATGTGCCGACCTTGGCGGAACAAAGCACCCACTGCGCCGAGATCTTCCAGAAAGCGGCCGAAAATTATGCCGTCTACCTGCGCCAGTGCGAAAAAACTGCCGCGGAGCTGGCAGAAGAGCGGTTTTTATAAAACGCGGCGGGGATGGCAGGGATGATGAGGCTGCCAACTCCGTTTCGTTTTACATCAGTATATTCTTTTTTCCTATTTGGCAAGTAGGTAGACCGCACTTTTGCCAAATTCCGCATATTTCACAATTTGAAACCGCGCAGGTCCAGTGCGCCTGTGCCGCGGTAGGTGAACCACAATTCCTGTTCGCCATCCAGCTGCAAAGTGCCCATCGCAGTCTGCCAGGTATTGCTGGCAGTTACCGGGAATACAAGGGCCAAGGCACCACTTTCCTTTGCGGCAATTTCCAGCGTACCATCGCCAGTGCAGCGATAGGTAACTGTAAGATTGGTACCGGGATGCAGCAAAAAGCTGCGGTAGCCCGCGTTGGAGCCATCGCGCAGGTTGGCAACATACTGCTGGGCAAAAATATCGCCGTCAGGGCCATCCTGGGTGATGTAGGGGTGCTCTTCGCCGATGGTGGTTTTGGCGCGATAGGGGCCGGCACCGTTGGCGGTTTGCAGGCAACAGGCAATACCTGCAGGGTAGCTGTATCCGCTTTTCAGCGGGCCATCGTTCAGCCCGCAGGAAGTGACCCGCACCTGGGGAATACTGCCATCCGGCAAAAGCGTGATCTTTTCGGCGCAACCCTGGCGGGAATAGGGCGTGCGGTTGGTCTGACGGTGGTAGAACACATACCACTGACCGTTGATCTCCACAATACTGCCATGGTTGGTACCGGTATAATTGCAGGGCACAGTGCGGCCATCCAGCCCAATATCGCCGTTAGAAACAATGGTTCCGCCGTAATGGTAAACGCCCTGGGGCTTATCCGCCACAGCATAGCACAGTTCGTGATTCTGGGTGGAAGAATAGATCAGATAATAACGGCCATTCGCTTTGCGCAGGGACGGTGCTTCAAAAAACGGGTGCTCCGCAAATTCGGTCCCCTCAGCATCCGCCTGCTGGGGCAGAACGATCTGTGGGGCTTCGCGCACGGTACACATATCGTCTGCCAGTTCAATAAGCTGGCAGCCCTTGGTAACCAGATTCATGGCAGCAAACTTGGGGTTGATGCCTGGAATGGGGCAGAAACCGCTGACAAGATATACCCGACCATTATCGTCCACAAAAATGCCGGGGTCATACTGGAAAGCGTCCCCTTCTTTCGCGCCCAACAGGGTTCCATCCGGGTAATGCACATGGTCATAAAATTGGAATGGCCCCACCGGGGATTCCGACACCGCCACCGAGATGCGCCCGCAGAATTCCAGTGCATAGAACAGATAATAGCGGCCATCTCCGCCGCGCTGCACATCGGGGGCAAACAGGCGCATGGCAGTACTGCCTTCAGCACACAGGGGATCCTGCACGCTGCGGTAACTGGTGCCCTCGTACCGCCAGTTGGCAAGGTCATCCGCGCGGGCAGACCAACAGACATA
>OHUG01000866.1_pt1 | contig 11407 bp, 6 predicted proteins | sample 1579161 | NCBI WGS metagenome assembly OHUG01 (sample SAMEA3882514, study PRJEB24775) | human gut metagenome | biome: human-associated habitat; feature: intestine environment; material: feces | place: Netherlands | collected 2009/2010 | reverse complement strand
CTCCAGATGAATACTTCTCTACCTTCAGAAGCACCTTTGCTTGTGTTTGTAAATGCGATGCGGTTTCCGTTTTCTACCAGTTCTTTTAATCTGGAAAGGTCGATTTCATGTTTGGAGATCTGTGACAGGTTGCTGAAATTACCAAAGATAATTCCAACTTTCTTTTCTTTCAGTTCTTCGATCGCATCGCCGAATTCAAATCCGTCTACAATTGTAAGCTGGATATCTTCATCTTTCAGAAGCTCCATAAGACACTGAATCTCACCTGCAGTTTCTGCAGCGATGACAAATGGCATCTGATATTTCTTCAAAAGGTCATCTTTTCTGATTGCTTCTTTGAGCAAATGGAAAATTCCCATTCTTGTTTTCGGCATCTGGTTACTTGCACCATATACATCCTTAACGGTTGAGCATACGCTTCCCTTCATTGCTGCGTGCTCTTTTACAATACGGTTTGCCATATGATCCGGAGCCGTCTTACACACTGTAATCTGTCCTCCGATCACATTGCAGTGATCCGGTGAAAATCCAACAGATGTAATTCCTGATTTGTAGAATTCCTGTGCATTCACTTCATCTGGATCGATGGCATACTTCACGCTCAGATCCGGATTGATTACATTTGTAGTTTCTGCATTATCTCTGTAACGAGTCGGAATCCCCATAGCTCCGATAGAAGAATGTGGATCGATGAAACCTGGGAAAACCTGTTTTCCGGTTGCATCAATCACTTCTGCATCTTCTTCACAAAGATTCTTTCCAATCTTTCTAATCTTCGTTCCTTCAACTAAAATATCATGTTCTTCAAGCACTTTCCCCGTCCCTGTATGAACGGTTCCGTTTTTAATTAAATACATATTCTTTCTCTCCATACCTTCAGTTCTTTTCTCCTTTTTTCTTTTGATTTTCGTACAGAACATGCGGGACAACCATGTAGTGGAATTCTATCTCTTTACAGATATCTTCGACTGTCCCTTTATGAAACAGATCCAAAATTCTCTGATGATTGATGTGGACCACATCAAATGGTACCAAAGTTTTTGTATCCATCGTATAATATGCCGCCGTATTCCCTCCTTCCAGTATTTTCCAGATTCTATGAAGTTTTTCACTGTGTGCGGTCTTCACAATACATTCATGGAACTGTTCATCGAATTCTATAACTTCATACAGATTTTTCTGATTGGCCGCTTTCTCCATGGAAAGGACAAGCTTCTGCATCTCTTCATCCTGTTCTTTGCTGATCTCTCCCCCGCACATCTGCACTGCCAGTTTCTCAAGCGTAGACTGGATCAGGTATGTTTCCTGCATCTCTTCATAAGTCATCGTCTTTACTACGCAGCCTTTCTGCGCTTCATATACAACCAACCCTTCTTCTTCAATCTGCCTGAGAGCTTCTCTTAAGGGACCTCTGCTGACTTTCAGCTCTTCTGCTACTTTTGCCTCTATAATTCGTTCTCCCGGTTTGATCTCTCCTGATAAAATCTTGTGTCTTAAAATTTCAACTACTTGCTCTCTTAATGTTTTACGTATTATCATTTTGTCTTCCTTTTCACAATTTTTTAGAGTTCATAGGCTTATTTAATAATGTTACTACGATAAGTCTACATCATTTTGTGCAGAATGTCAAATGTAAACATTTTACATTCTGCATTTTTTCTGTAAAAAGCAAAAATCTTGCAAGAATGTTAAATATTTCTCACAAGATTTTTGTTTTTTTATAATATCTTTCACTTATTTCAGTACCAGTTTTGCTGCTCCGCAGATTCCTGCATCATTTGCAAGCTCTGCGAGTGCAAATTCTGTATCTTTGTCTGCAAAGAATGCCATTTCTTTAAATGGACCTTTGATGTAATCCAGCAGAACCTCTCCGGCTTTTGATACCCCTCCGCCGATTACGATAACCGCCGGATCACAGGCAGCTGCAAGGTTCGCCAGCGCATGTCCCAGATACTTTCCAAATTCAGTTGCGATTTCGATTGCAACTTCGTCTCCGGCTTTCACTGCATCAAACACTTCTTTCGCAGACATCTCTGCCACATTTCTGAGGGTACTTGGTTTCTCATCTTTTGCAAGACGCATATTGGCAAGTCTTGTGATTCCTGTTGCAGAAGCATACTGTTCCAGACAGCCTTTCTTTCCACATCCACAGGTTTCTGTCTCCTGGTAGTTTACACACAAATGACCGATCTCTCCGCCAGCACCGTGTGCCCCTACAAGGCACTTTCCATCCACGATGATTCCACCGCCAACACCGGTTCCAAGGGTAACCATAATAACATTCTTGTGGCCTTTTCCGCCACCTTTCCACATCTCACCAAGCGCAGCTACATTTGCATCATTCCCCGGAATCACTTTCATTCCGTCAAGAAGCTCTTCCAGTTCACGTGTCACTTCTTTGTATCCCCATCCGAGATTTGCTGTATTCTGAACAATTCCATCCTCGGTTACCGGTGCCGGAAGCCCCATTCCAAGTCCGATGATCTGTTCCTTCACCAGTTTCTTTTCTGCCATCTTTGCTTTCACTGCCTGCGCAATATCCGGGAGGATTGCTTCTCCCTGGTTCTCCGTACGTGTCTTAATCTCCCATTTGTCAAGAAGCTCTCCGTCTTCCTGAAAAAGTCCCATCTTTACTGTCGTTCCGCCTATATCGATACCAAAACAATATTTCATCTGTCTCCTGCTCCTTACATATTCTTTTTTAGATTTTCTTGTACTCGGCGGTACAGCTCCTGCGCTGCGTTATAGCCCATTTGTTTCTGTCTGTGGTTGACTGCCGCTGATTCTACGATAATGGCAACATTACGTCCCGGGCGGATTGGAATACTGTGACATACAACCTTATTACCAAGAAATTCTGTATACTCCTCAGTAAGTCCAAGCCTGTCGTACTCGCGATCCTTGTTCCAGTCCTCAAGCGTAATGACGAGATCAATATTTTGTGTCTCTCTTACACTCTGCACACCAAACAGCGTCTTTACGTCAATGATACCAATTCCGCGAAGTTCAATAAAATGGCGGGTAATATCCGGTGCTGTACCAACAAGAGTATCATCACTGACCTTCCGGATCTCCACCACGTCATCTGTTACCAGACGATGACCTCGCTTGATCAGCTCCAGTGCCGCCTCACTTTTACCGATACCGCTGTCTCCCATGATCAGAACACCGACTCCATAGCAGTCCACCAGTACCCCGTGAATTGAAATACACGGTGCCAGTTCCACTTTCATCCAGCGGATCAGTTCTGCTGAAAAGGAAGAAGTCTGTTTATCCGTAATAAATACCGGAATATTGTTCTTCACTGCTTTCTCCAGAAATTCCGGATCCGGCTGCAGATTTCTGCAGAAAATAAAGCATGGAATCCCATACTCAAGCAGTGTATCATATATTTTCATCTTATGCTCATATTCCAGTGTCTGCAGATAAGTGTACTCTACATATCCGATAAGCTGAATCCGTTCGCAATCAAAATGATCAAAAAATCCGGCGAGCTGAAGTGCCGGACGGTTAATATCCGGAATTTTTACTTCCCGCTGTGTCATATCGACATCTGGAGTAAGATTTCTAAGTTCCATCTTCTCTACGATTTTTGTTAATGTAACTCCCATAGTCCTGTCTCCTTTTATTGTTCTTCCATCAGAGTAGCTTCTGTATCTTCCTTTTCGCTTCCCCTGAAAAAATTATACACGTTTTTTGCCGATTTTTCATCCATTGATGGAATTTTTTTCAAATCTTCCACCTCTGCATTCTTAATCTCATCCAGGCTGGCAAATGTCCGCATCAGTGCTTTCCTTCTCGCAGGTCCGATTCCCGGAATATCATCCAGGATCGAATGCACTTGTCCCTGACTACGCAGTTTCCGGTGAAATTCTATAGCAAATCTGTGCGCCTCATCCTGCACTCTTGTGATCAGTCGAAACCCTTCGGAATTGTGGTCGATCGGAATCTCGATATTCTGATAGTAGAGTCCTCTCGTCCGATGATGGTCATCTTTGACCATACCGCATACCGGAATGGATATATGAAGTTCATCCAGTACTTCCAGTGCTATATTAACCTGTCCTTTTCCACCATCCATCATGATCAGATCCGGAAAAACATTAAAACTTCCCAGCTCTTTCCCGCTTTTCTGTTCCTCCAGACCATGCCGGAATCTTCTGGTGAGGACCTCACGCATACTTGCATAATCATCCGCCCCCTGCACACCCTTGATGTGGAACTTACGATAATCGTTTCGTTTCGGTTTGCCCCTCTCATAAACGATCATCGACCCTACCGAGGCAAATCCATTGGTATTGGAAATATCATACGCCTCCATACGCACCAGGTTATTAAGACCAAGCAACTTTTCTATTTCTTTTACTGCACCGATCGTTCTTCCTTCTTCACGCTTGATACGTTCCTTATCTTTTTCCAGTACCATCTTTGCATTTTTCGCCGCAAGCTCAACAAGCTTTTCTTTTTCCCCTTTTTTCGGGATACGGAAATGAACCTTATGCCCACGTTTTTCTCCAAGCCATGCTTCCAGGATCTCCCGCTCTTCCGGTTCCACCGGAAGCATCAGTTCGCCCGGAATATATGGCGTTCCGGCATAAAACTGCTTGATAAAGCTGGAGAGGATCTCTGCATTTTCATCTCCCTGGGCAATCCGCAGATAAAAATGATCTCTGCCGATCAGACGACCATTGCGGATAAAGAATACCTGTACCACCGCATCCTCATGCTCTCTTGCAAGAGCCACAATATCCCGGTCCTCGCCCCCTGTATCGGTAATCTTCTGCTTCTGTGCAATCTGCTTCACGCTGTGCAGAAGCTCCCGGTATTCAATTGCTTTCTCAAATTCCAGATCATCCGATGCCTCCTGCATCTTTTTCTCCAGATCCTTTAAGATTTTATCATAATTTCCTCCCAGGAATTTGAGTACTTCATCAACCGACTCTCTGTATTTTTCCTGCGAAATATACCCCTGACACGGTGCATCGCACTGCTTGATATGATGATAGAGACAGCATCTTTCTTTCCCGATATCGCGCGGAAGGATGCGGTTACAGCTACGCAGACGGTAAAGCTTCCGGATCAGTTCGATCGTATCTTTTACCGCCGTCACACTGGTATAAGGGCCGAAATACTTTGACTTGTCCTTCTTCATCTGCCTTGCCATCATAATCCTTGGATATGCTTCGCCGGTTGTCACTTTGATAAATGGATAACTCTTATCATCCATCAGCATCGTATTGTACTTTGGCCGGTGTTCCTTGATCAGATTGCATTCCAGAACCAGTGCTTCCAGTTCCGAATCCGTCACGATATACTCAAACCGGGTGATATGCGTCACCATCTGGTCAATCTTGGCCCCCCGGTTCCTGCTCGGCTGAAAATACTGTCTGACACGGTTCTTCAGGCTGATCGCCTTTCCAACATAAATGATCTCGTCCTTTTCCCCATGCATCAGATAGACTCCCGGTTTCCCAGGAAGTTTTTTAAGTTCGTCTTCAATAATAAATGTCTGATTTTCCATAGTCACATTATACCTTGCTTCCTGCAGACAATACAAGTCATTCTTTCAAAAGAATCTACAGAAAAAAGAGGCTTCAGAACCTATTGTTCTGAAACCTCTGCATCTTCTGTTATTTTAGACTAGTCACGCTTCTGCGGAAGGATGAATCCGTCTTCATCTCTTTCTACTTTCTTCTGCGTTTCTTTCTCTTCCTGCTGTGCAGCTTCGGTATCTGCCTCTTTCTTCGGCATCTCGATCGTCTGCTCTTTTACAGGATTCTCTTCTTTCTTTTCTTCCGGTTCCGGAATTCCTTCACATCTGCGGTAAATCTTCATGAATTCTTTTCCGGTGATCGTCTCTTTCTCAATCAGGAATCCGGCGATCTGATCCATCGTTTCACGATGCTCGGAAAGCATTCTCTTCGCTTCTGCATATGCTCCCTTCAGCATCTTCATAACTTCCTGATCGATTTCTGCCGCGGTTGCCTCTCCGCAGTTCATAACAGCTCTTCCGTCCAGATAACGGTTCTGGATAGATTCCAGTCCGATAAGTCCGAATTTTTCAGACATACCATACTGTGTTACCATCGCTCTTGCGATCTTGGTTGCCTGCTCAATATCGTTCGATGCTCCGGTTGTAACTGTGTCAAACACCAGTTCCTCTGCTGCACGTCCTGCAAGGGCTGTCACCAGCATTGCTTCCAGCTCAGCCTTGGTATTCAGGAACTTCTCTTCCTCCGGTGTCTGCATCACATAACCGAGTGCACCCATGGTTCTCGGAACGATTGTAATCTTCTGTACCGGTTCTGCGTCCTTCTGAAGGGCAGTTACCAGTGCATGACCGACTTCATGGTATGATACGATACGGCGTTCTTTCTGACTCATGATACGGTCTTTCTTCTCTTTACCCACAAGAACGACCTCAACAGCCTCAAAAAGGTCTGCCTGGGATACAACATTTCTTCCTTTTTTTACTGCATTGATCGCAGCCTCGTTGATCATATTGGCAAGATCAGAACCGACTGCCCCGGAAGTTGCAAGTGCAATCTCTTCCAGATTGACTGTCTCATCCATCTTAACATCTTTGGCATGTACTTTCAGGACATCAATACGTCCCTTGAGATCTGGCTTATCTACGATGATACGCCTGTCAAATCTTCCCGGACGGAGAAGCGCCGGATCCAGGATCTCCGGACGGTTCGTTGCCGCAAGAAGCAGAAGACCTTTATTACTGTCAAATCCATCCATCTCTGCAAGGAGCTGATTCAGTGTCTGTTCTCTTTCATCATTGCCACCAAGCTGTGAATCTCTGCTTTTTCCGATTGCATCGATCTCATCGATAAAAATAATACACGGCGCCATCTGCTGTGCCTGCTTAAAGAGGTCACGTACTCTTGACGCTCCGACACCGACATACATCTCAACAAATGCAGAACCCGAAAGAGAGAAGAACGGTACTTTTGCTTCTCCGGCAACTGCTTTTGCAAGAAGTGTCTTACCGGTTCCGGGAGGACCTACAAGAAGTGCTCCCTTCGGAAGCTTCGCTCCGATTCCGGTGTATTTGCCAGGGTTATGCAGGAAATCGACTACTTCCTGCAAGGATTCTTTTGCTTCATCCTGACCGGCTACATCCTTAAATGTGACTCCGGTAGATTTTTCCACATACATCTTGGCATTGCTCTTGCCAACGCCCATCATGCCGCCACCCTTTGTCATACGGCGCATCAGCATCACGCCCAGACCGATCATGATCACAAGCGGAACAATGTTGACCAGAAGATTCATCACCATATAAGATGTAGAATCCGGTATCTTCTGTTCATACTCAACACCTGCTTTATACAGTCTGTCCGAAAGGGTATCATCCTTCACAATACCGGTATAATACTGCTTCCTTGTCACATTACTGAACAGACCTGTACTGTCATCGCTGCTGTCCTTACTGCTGCTGTCGTTGTTATCTGCTACAGAACCTTCGACCACATCGCTCTCAGAAGCGCCTTTTTTCTTGCTGTTCTTCATCTCAGCTTCTGTCTTCGCTGTGATCACAATCTTGTCATCCTCGATCACAACTTTCTTAACTTCCCCGGAATCTACCATGTTCAGGAACTGATCATAGGTAATCTCCCGGGCATCTGTGTCTTCCCGGAACTGATACAACGCAAATACGATAAACGAGATCAGCATAACGGTAAATAATATAATATTCCATCTTTGGCGGTTATTTTTATTATTCGGGTTATTATTTCCCGGAAGGTTTTGCTTATTTCTATTATTCTGGTTATCCATACCTACCTCCTAAGTGTCGTCCTCTCTATTATAAGTAGGCGTTTTTTAGAAATCAATGAAAAATTTATGAAAAGATTGTAAAAAAGTCATATTTTATAGTATACTAGGTTTGAATTGCTTCTATGAAAGTAAAATTATGGACAAAAAGGATGGAACTTTATGAAAATTGGGTTTGATAATGAAAAATACCTGCAAATGCAGTCTTCTCACATTCGTGAGCGAATCAATCAGTTTGACAACAAACTGTATCTCGAATTCGGTGGAAAGCTTTTCGATGACTATCATGCTTCCCGCGTGCTTCCGGGATTTCAGCCGGACAGCAAATTACATTTACTAAAAGAATTATCGGATACCGCAGAGATTGTGATCGTTATCAGTGCAGCCGATATTGAGGCTAACAAAGTCCGCGGTGACCTTGGGATCACTTATGACACTGACGTTCTCCGCCTGAAAGACGAATTTGAAGCCAATGGTCTCTTTGTCGGAAGTGTTGTTATCACACAGTACTCCGGACAGAACAGTGCCGATCTTTTCAAAGGACGTCTGGAAAAGCTTGGCATTAAAGTTTATATCCATTATGTAATAGAAGGTTATCCTTCCAACATCCCGCTGATCGTAAGTGACGAAGGATACGGAAGGAACGAATATATTGAGACAAGCAGACCTCTGGTTGTCATCACCGCACCTGGACCTGGAAGTGGAAAGATGGCTACCTGCCTTTCCCAACTCTATCATGAGCACAAGCGCGGAGTCCGCGCAGGATATGCCAAATTCGAAACCTTCCCGATCTGGAATATCCCGTTAAAGCATCCGGTCAACTTAGCATATGAAGCAGCTACTGCTGACCTTAACGATGTAAATATGATCGACCCGTTCCATCTGGAAGCTTACGGTGTTACTACCGTCAACTACAACCGTGACGTAGAGATCTTCCCTGTACTGAGTGCAATTTTTGAGCGCATTTACGGAGAAAATCCATACAAATCACCAACAGACATGGGTGTTAACATGGCTGGTAACTGCATCTGTGACGATGAAGTCTGCAAAGAAGCTTCCCGTCAGGAGATCATTCGCCGCTACTACCGCACCATGGACCGTTTTCTTTCCGGTGAATGCCCGAAGGAAGAGACTTATAAGGTCGAGCTTCTGATGAATCAGGCAGGAGTTACCGTACATGACCGTAAGGTTGTTGATGCCGCCCTTGCACGCGCTGAAGAAACCGGTGCACCGGCTGCCGCTCTGGAGCTTCCGGACGGACGCATCGTAACAGGAAAAACCTCTGATCTGCTTGGCGCATCTGCTGCCCTGATCCTGAACGCCTTAAAAGAACTCGCCGGAATCGATCATGATATGCACCTGATCTCACCGACTGCCCTGGAACCGATCCAGAAAGTTAAAACCGAATTCCTTGGAAGCAAGAACCCAAGACTTCACATCGATGAAGCTCTGATTGCACTTTCTATCAGTGCCTCTTCCAATCCGGTTGCTGAACAGGCACTCAGACAAGTCCCGAATTTAAAAGGCTGCCAGGCTCATGTATCCGTTATGCTTGCAAATGTAGATATCCGTCTGTTCCAGAAGTTATCCATCCAGGTTACATCTGAACCGAGATACGAGAAAAAACCGATCTATCAGTAGACAAATATTATATTTTTGATTTTTATACACCCATTTCAAAAAAAATTGTTGTATTTTTTTCTGGAATGGGTGTATACTTTTAAAGTATTTTATAGGGGAATTGATTTCAAGGGGAAATCAAAGTAGCGAGGGAGCCACATAAATTTGTTTTTATGGGGTTTTTTTCTATTTTTATCTGTCAGAAGGTTATACCGGACTTTTCTAATGAATAGAAATCGCATTCTATCTTATTTTTTACAGAACACAATGAGTAGTAGACAAAAAAAATTACCATAAGGAGGGAACTGGAACTATGGCAGTTAAGTATGTATTTGTTACCGGAGGCGTTGTCTCAGGTCTTGGAAAAGGAATCACAGCAGCTTCTCTTGGGCGTCTGCTCAAGGCACGCGGGTACACAGTTACAATGCAGAAATTTGATCCGTACATCAACATTGACCCGGGTACAATGAATCCGGTACAACACGGTGAAGTTTTTGTAACAGACGATGGAGCTGAGACAGACCTTGACCTTGGACATTATGAAAGATTTATCGATGAAAGTCTTACCAAGAACTCGAATGTAACGACAGGAAAGATTTACTGGTCCGTTCTTCAGAAAGAACGTCGTGGAGATTTTGGTGGAGGAACCGTACAGGTCATCCCGCATATCACGAATGAGATCAAGAGCCGTTTCTATCGTAACCCTGCAGCTACAGATACCGAGATTGCGATCATCGAAGTCGGTGGAACCGTCGGAGACATCGAAAGCCAGCCTTTCCTGGAATCTATCCGCCAGTTCCAACATGATATGGGACATGACAATGTTGCGCTGATCCACGTCACACTGATCCCATATCTGCATGCTTCCCAGGAGATGAAGACCAAACCGACTCAGGCAAGCGTAAAAGAATTACAGGGAATGGGAATCCAGCCGGATATTCTGGTCTGCCGTTCTGAGCATCCACTGGATCAGGGAATCAAAGACAAGATCGCCCTCTTCTGTAACGTGCCATCTGATCACGTTCTTCAGAACCTGGATGTGGAATATTTATATGAAGCTCCTCTTGCAATGGAAAGAGAGAAGCTTGCAGATGTAGTTCTTTCAAGTCTCCGTCTGGAAAACAGAAAACCGGATTTAAGTGACTGGGAGGAAATGGTAGAAAGTCTGAGAAATCCGAATAAAACAGTAAAGATCGCAATTGTAGGAAAATATACACAGCTTCATGATGCATATCTGAGTGTTGTGGAAGCACTGAAGCATGGCGGGATCTCTTGCCGTGCAAAGGTTGATATCACCTGGGTGGACTCCGAAGAACTCAATGAAAAAAATTTGGATCAGACTCTTCATTCTGTAGATGGAATCTTGGTTCCGGGAGGATTCGGAAACCGTGGTACAGAAGGAATGATCCTTGCGGCACAGTATGCAAGAGTTCATAAAATCCCATACCTTGGGATCTGCCTGGGAATGCAGATGGCTATTGTGGAATTTGCCCGCCATGTGCTTGGATATGAAGATGCCAACAGTATTGAGCTGGCACCGGAAACAACACATCCGGTCATTGCCCTGATGCCGGATCAGGAGGATGTGGAAGATCTTGGAGGAACTCTTCGTCTTGGAAGTTATCCGTGTGTGCTTGCAGAAGGCTCCAGATCCTATGAGCTTTTTGGAAAGAAAGAGATCCAGGAGCGTCACAGACATCGTTATGAGGTAAACAATGCATTCCGTAAAGAACTTCAGGAGAAGGGAATGAATATCGTAGGAACTTCCCCTGATAATCATATCGTAGAGATGATCGAGATCGCAGGGCACCCGTTCTATGTAGGAACTCAGGCCCATCCGGAATTCAAATCCCGCCCGAATGCCGCACATCCGCTGTTCCGGGAACTGGTTCGGGCAGCCATGCAGAAGTAGGGAAAATTCATTTTCATTTTCTCGTTTGATGCCATAGAAGTATTGAATAACCGGGGATTCTAGACTACAATAGAAGTCTAAAAAGAAAGC
>OHUG01000856.1_pt1 | contig 11487 bp, 9 predicted proteins | sample 1579161 | NCBI WGS metagenome assembly OHUG01 (sample SAMEA3882514, study PRJEB24775) | human gut metagenome | biome: human-associated habitat; feature: intestine environment; material: feces | place: Netherlands | collected 2009/2010 | reverse complement strand
CCCGCCAGTGCAAGTACCGTTGGTACCAGGAAGAAACTACTCATAAGTACTGCCAGAATCATTGGACGAACAAAACACAGTCCATCCACTAAAAAGCCTCTGACCGTGACTCTGCATCCTTCTCTTTGTTCAAAATACCGGTGCAGTCCATAAAGAACCAGTACCAGCATTCCGCCAATACTGAAATAGAAACTGGTCATGATCATCAGAAATACACTAACTGTAAAAAGACCGCTTTTTTCTTTTTCAAAATACCGGTCCACACCTATAAGTGCCAGACATAAGAACGGCATATAATCTACGAACATGATCTGACCGCTGTACTGTCCGATCATCGGGCCCGCCAGCAGGAACATCAGCGATATGATAAAAGCAACGCCTGTATCCATCTTTCTGCTTTTCAGCCAGTAATAAAAAAGCAGTACCGAAACCGTCAGACCTGTTATACTGATCACCATGATGTAATCTGACATTTTCACAAATGGGAACAGATATGACGGCAGAATCAATGGACTGTATAGTCCGTAATAAGCAAAATGATAAATGTTCTGACCTCCGCCCAGATTCGGCGCAAATTCCGGAAATATCTTTCCCGTTGCATAAAACTGCTGCCGGAAATAATCCGGCAGCACACTATGCTGACTGAGCCAGTCTACTTTTGCTCCAAAGATTCCATGTCTTCCCACAAACCACCAGCAGAAAAAAAATGTAAATCCGGCAAGTATCAGGTATGGAATGCATTTCTTATATGAAGTATATTTCTTATACAGAGTGCACTTCTTTTCCTTTCCCATAACTCTTCCTCCGCATGTTCTGTGATAATGGCATCATCATAATCCTCTGTTCTTCTTTACTGGAATCCTTTAACAGGTATACCGGACGGTTCTTTACTTCCAGATATGTCTTGGCAAGATACTGTCCCAGAATTCCGGTACACAGAAGCTGTACACCGCCCACACCGAACAGGATACAGACCAGCGACGGCCATCCGGCCACCGGATCTCCCCAGATCAGTGTACGAACTACGATTGCAACGATCATCAGGAATGATAATCCGCAAAACAGAACTCCCATATACGATGCGATCGACAATGGCACCACAGAAAATCCCGTAATCCCCTCCAGAGAATAAATGAATAATTTCTTTACATTCCATTTTGTTTCTCCGGCAGCTCTTTCGATATTCTCATATTCCAGCCATTTCGTACGGAAACCGACCCAGCCGAAGATTCCTTTTGAAAATCGGTTGTATTCACTCATCTCCAGAACCGCATCTACCATCTTACGGTTCATCAGACGGTAATCTCTGGCACCGCTTACGATCTCTGTCTTCGATATCTTATTGATCACATTATAAAATTCTTTGGATAAAAATGACCGGATCTTTGGTTCTCCCTTTCTGGTTGAACGTCTGGTTGCCACACTGTCATATGGTTCTTCTTTCAGAATTCTGTACATCTCCGGCAGAAGTGACGGCGGATCCTGCAGATCCACATCCATAATTGCCGCATAATTACCGCCTGCATTCTGAAGTCCTGCATAAATAGCCGCTTCTTTTCCAAAGTTTCTGGAAAAGGAAAGATACTGGCATCTTCCGTCCTTTCTGTGTAATTCTTTCATAACCTTATATGTTCTATCGGATGATCCGTCATCTACAAATATCAATTCGAAATCGGTCTGTTTCTTCATGGTGTCCATAACTTTTTTCATTTCGGTATAATAGATCGGCAATGCTTCTTCTTCATTGAAACACGGAATGATAATACTGATCTTGTCCATAACTATAAGCCTCCTTACCTATTTCTTGAAGTTATTGTAGGCTTGATTTCTTAAAGACATACGCAAATAATTCTTAAGATTTCTTAAAAAACTTCTATATTTTTCCAAAACTATGTTGTGTAAAACAAGGACGAACCATAAAAGATATTATGTCCCTGTTCTTGTCATGCTATATAGTTTTAAAAAGGCGGATTCCGTGTGCTGGGCCTGGAATCCGCTTTTTCTGCTATATTCTATCTTTTTACTTCTTATTTCATAACCTGTCTGTAGTTTCTCAATTAAAATATGAGCTCTATCTTCGTTCCTTCGCCCAGTTTACTGTCTACATGGATCTTGGCTCCGTGAAGCATGGCTCCGTGTTTTACGATTGACAGTCCAAGGCCGGTTCCGCCGGTTTCTTTGGAATGGCTTTTATCTACACGATAGAAACGTTCGAAGATACGATCCGTTTCATTTTCCGGTATTCCGATTCCAGTATCTGTGACACAGATTTTCTTGCCCTGCAGGGTATTGCCTACCCAGACGGTTAACTTTCCGCCTTCTTTGTTATACTTGATCGCATTTTCACAGATATTGTAGATCATCTCATCCAGGATCTGGCGGATTCCCACGTATTCTACCGGCTCTCCCGTCACCTCTACATGTACTTTTCTCTTCGCTGCCTGTGGCGAAAGTCTGGTCAGGATCTCTCTTGTCAACTTATAAAGATCTACTTCTTCTTTTTCCAGCTCTACATTGCCCTCATCCAGTTTGGATAGCTTGATAATATCTTCTACCAGCGTGATCAGGCGGCTTGCTTCATTATAAATACGTTCTGCAAACCCCGTCATATCTTCCGGTTTTACCAATCCATTTTTCATGATCTCCGCATAACCTGAAATAGATGTAAGCGGAGTCTTTAATTCATGCGACACGTTTGCCGAGAATTCTTTTCTCATATTGGCAACCGCATCTTTTTCTTTATTCTGCTTATCGATACTCTGTAAAAGTGGTGTTAATTCTTCGTACACGTCATTCTCCAATGGATTCTCAAGATCCAGTCTGTTGATCGGACGGATCAGTCTCGTTACCTGCCATTTTACAAGTGCACTTGCAAATGCAAGCATGATCACTGCGATCAGTCCCATCACCGGAAATACTTTCATCGCTGTCCGGAATGCGGTATCTACCGTCTTTGATACACGCAGGATATCTCCATTTTCCAATTTCACTGCATAATAGAACATCTCTTTATTCAGCGTATTGGACTCTCGAATGTCCTGTCCGCTTCCTGTTTTTAATGCTTCTTTTACTTCCGGACGGTTCTTATGATTCTGAAACGTTACTTCATCTTCTTTGGAATCATATTTTACATTTCCGTCTGAATCGATCAGTGTAATTCTTGTATCCTTATGCACCTTATCCATTATCTTCAGATAAGATTCTCCGGAGGTATCGATTGCTACATTGATATAATCCGCCTCCTGTCTGACTTCGCCTTCCATGATATGGATCGTCTGGCGATATACGACCAGTGTAGTGATCGCATAGGCTATGATCAATGTCAGCGCAATCACAAGGATCATACTGCTCTGGATCTTTTTTCTCATACTTTGTTTCATATTATTACCTACTCATACGGTATCCGACTCCCCGGACCGTCTCAATCTGTTCACCTGCATCTCCGAGCTTCTGTCTTAAGGTTCTGACATGCACATCCACGGTTCTCGTCTCCCCGTCGAAATCATAACCCCAGATATCCTCCAGAAGCTGGTCTCTGGTAAGCACAATGTTCGAATTCTTCATCAGGCGCTTCAGTAATTCATATTCTTTCAGGGTCAGATTCACTACTTCTCCATGAACTGTCACTTCATGTTTCTTTGGATCTAACCGGATCTCTCCGATCTCAAATGTATCTTCACTGGATACACTTCCCTTCGCACTGCGTCTTAATACCGCCTTGATACGTGAGATCAGTTCCATCATACCAAAAGGTTTCGTCACATAGTCATCAGCCCCGGCATCCAGTCCTTTTACTTTGTCATATTCTGCACCTTTTGCCGTAACCATAATAACAGGAATGTCTTTCGTTTTCTTTGATGCTTTTAACTTTCTCAAAAGCTCCATTCCGTCTTCTCCCGGCAGCATGATATCAAGCAGAACAAGCTCTGGCGTCTCTAATGCCAGAGCTTCAAGGAATGAACTTCCATCTTCGAATCCGCGTGCCTGAAACCCTGTACTTTCCAGGGTATACACCACCAGTTCCCGTATATTACCGTCATCTTCTACACAAAAAATCATTCCTCATTCTCCTTCTTTATACTACAGATGATTTGTGGATTCCTGTAATTGAGAATTCCACCCACTCTGCGATATTCGTTGCATGGTCTGCAATACGCTCCAGATATTTGGCAACCATAATCAGATCGATTGCTTCCACACCTTGCAGACCTTTATTTTCAGCAATGAAATTAATCAATGTCGTCTTCACTTCCTCAAAAAGTTCATCTACCACATCATCATTTTCCATTACTTTTCTTGCCAGATCCAGATCTTTCTCTACGTAAGCATTGACACTGTCACGGACCATTTTGCTGGCCGCCTCTGACATCTTGATGATCATCGGAATATCCTGCGCTTCTGATTTGTCTTCAGTGATAATAATCTCTGCAATATCTGATGCCTGATCTCCGATGCGCTCCATATCGGTAATCATCTTAAGTGCTGCGGATATCTGTCTCAAATCTCTTGCTACCGGCTGCTGCTGAAGAAGAAGTCTTAAGCAAAGTCTTTCAATATCTGTCTCCGCCTGATCGATCTCTTCATCTGCAATTCTTACTTTCTCTGCCTGTTCCATGCTTCCTTCTTTTAATGCAGTCGTTGCTTTTCCAATCGCCTCTTCACACAACTCACCCATGTAAATAAGCTGTTTATTAAGTAACTCCAACTGTTGATCAAATCGATTACGCATATCTTAACCAAACCTCCCTGTAATATAATCTTCTGTTCTTTTATCCGCCGGAATGGAGAATAATTTTTCTGTCTCATTATACTCGATCACTTCTCCCAACAGGAAGAATGCTGTGTTATCTGATACACGTACAGCCTGCTGCATATTATGTGTTACCATAACGATAGTATAATCTTTTTTCAGCTCCATCGCAAGGTCTTCAATCTTCGATGTAGAGATTGGATCAAGTGCGCTTGTCGGCTCATCCATCAGAAGAACTTCCGGCTGTACAGCCAATGCTCTTGCGATACAGAGTCTCTGCTGCTGTCCGCCTGACATTCCAAGCGCGCTTGTCTTTAATCTGTCTTTACATTCATTCCAGATGGCTGCATCTCTTAAGGATTTTTCTACCAGATCATCCAGCTTTGCTTTCGAACGGATTCCGTGTGTTCTTGGTCCGTATGCAACATTGTCATAGATGCTCATCGGGAATGGATTCGGTTTCTGGAATACCATTCCGACTCTTTTTCTAAGCAGATTCACATCAATATCATGGAAAATGTCCTGACCGTCCAGAAGAATCTGTCCGTCGATCCTGCAGCCTTCTACCAGATCATTCATCCGGTTGATGGATTTTAACAATGTAGATTTACCACATCCGGATGGTCCGATAAATGCTGTGATCTTATTCGCTTCTATCTCAAGATTCACATTTTTCAGAGCATGGAAATCACCATAGTGCAGATCCATATTCTTAATACTTATTTTACTCATTTAAGATTCCTTCCTGTTCCTCATCTATTCTTTTCTTTACGATTTCGTGATTCGTTTTGCAATCATACCTGATATAGTATTGATCAGTACAACCAGTACCAGAAGCACAACTGCTGTTGCATATGCCTGATTCATATAAAGTCCTTCACTGGATAAGTTGTACATATGAACCGCAAGAGTACGTCCGGAGCCGAATACACTACTTGGTACCTTTGCAACGGTTCCCGCTGTATAGATCAGCGCTGCTGTCTCTCCGACGATTCGTCCGATCGCCAGGATCACACCTGCCAGGATTCCCGGTACCGCTGACGGAAGTACGATGCGGAATACGGTACGGAGTTTTCCTGCACCAAGTCCAAAGCTTCCTTCTCTGTATGAATCCGGTACGGCTTTCAATGCTTCTTCTGTACTTCGCATGATCAACGGAAGTACCATGATTGCAAGGGTAAATGCACCTGCTAATATGGAAAAACCCCACCCGCAGGTTGTTACGAAGAATAACATTCCGAAAAGTCCATATACAATGGATGGAATTCCCTGCAATGTCTCTGTCGTAAGTCTGATGACTTCTACGAATTTGTTTCCTCTCTTTGCATATTCCACAAGGAAGATTGCTGAGAAGATACCAAATGGAACAGCGATCAAAAGTGATAAAAATGTCATAATCACGGTATTAATAAGCGCCGGCATCAGGGATGCATTCTCTGATGTATAATGAAGCGAAAAGATCGACGGCTTCAGATACGGCACTCCGTGGACAACTACATACACGATCAGGAATATCAGTACTGCAAATGTAAGGATCGCTGAAAGCATGACCAGAAGCATCACGATCAGAGAACCCGGTGTTCTCGTATAGGCTTTTAATTTGTCTTTCAAAGTCATTTCATTATTACTCATGATTCTTCCCCCTGTTCAAAAGTGCCACACAGAAGTTCAGAAGCAGGATGAATACGAAAAGTACCACACCTGTTGCGATCAGTGCCTCTCTGTGAAGTCCCGATGCATATCCCATCTCGATTACGATATTGGCTGTCAGCGTTCTGACTCCCTGGAAGATTCCACGCGGCATTCTCGGCTGGTTACCTGCTACCATGATCACAGCCATGGTCTCTCCGATCGCACGTCCGATTCCAAGAACGATTGCTGCGACCACACCAGATTTTGCTGCCGGAAGTACAACTGTAAAGATTGCCCTTTCATGTGTTCCGCCAAGTGCCACAGCACCTTCGTAATACTGTGTCGGAACTGCTCTGAGTGCTGATTCTGTCAGACCGATGATCGTTGGCAGGATCATCATTCCAAGCAGAATGGATGCAGTGATCATACTGCTTCCGTTGCCGCCCCGGTGAAGACTTCGTCCGATTTCTCTTACCCACGGTACCAGAACGACCAGTCCGAAGAATCCATATACAACGGACGGAATTCCCGCCAGAAGTTCCGTAGCCATTTTCAAAGGTCTGTAGATTGCTTTCGGACAATAGAAAGCCATAAATACAGCTGTCAGGATTCCTATCGGTACACCAATGATGATCGCACCTGCTGTCACATATAAACTTCCGACGATCATTGGAAAGATTCCGTAAATATCATTTTTCGGTCTCCACAACTCGCCGGTTAAGAATTTTCCAAATCCAATCTTACTCATTGCAGGAATACCATTTGCAAATAAGAATATACAAATGAGAGCAACCGCCAGCACCGAAGCGCAGGCGGCAACTGCAAATATTACCTGCATGAATTTTTCCGTCCATGCTTTTGATTTCATATTATTTTACTACCTCATCCCAGGCAACTGCATTGCCTGTGTAAATGTCTTTTACCTGATCGCTGCTCAGCTCATCTGTTGTGTTGTTTTTATTCACAATAACTGCGATACCGTCTGTTGCGATTGCCTGGCTGTCAAGTTTGTCTTTCTCATCATCCTGTAATTCACGAGAAGCCATTCCGATATCATAACTTCCATCGATTGCTGATGTCATACCTGTTGTAGAGTCTGTTGTCTGAAGTTCGATCTCTGCTCCTGTGTTGACTTTCTTATAAGCCTCGATCAGTTTTTCCATAACCGGTGATACAGAAGAAGATCCACCGACTACAACTTTTCCGGATGGTTTCGTTCCTGCATAAGCTTCTGCTGAATCATCTCCGATATATCCGTTATCTGAGATTACCTGCTGTCCTTCTTTACTCATGATATATGAGATGAAGTCTTTTGCCAGTTCATTGTCTGCACCTTTCTTTGTTGCAATGTTGAATGGTCTGCAGATCTTGTATTTTCCATCTTTGATGTTCTGCTCTGTTGCTTCTTCACCATCGATCTTTAAAGCTTTTACAGTATCATTTAAAGATCCGAGTGATACATAACCGATTGCGTAATCATCTCCGGCTACTGTTGTAAGCATTACGGATGTGCTGTTTGTGATCTGTGCATCATCTGTTGTCATGTCTACTTTTTCGCCGTCTTTCTTTTCTTCAATTCCGAAAAGTTCGATGAACGCTCCTCTTGTTCCTGAGCCATCTTCTCTGGAAACGATTGTTATATCATTGGAAGAATCCCAGTCACCTTTGCTGCTCTTATCATCAGAAGAACCACTATCTGAACTTCCACATCCAACTGCAAGTCCTGCTGCCATTGTTGCTACGGATAAAACTGCGATAAACTTTTTCATTTTCATAATCATACTCTCCTTAGATTCTCATCTTTTTTTATTCTGATTTTTTTCTTTGTCGCTTTCGACAATAGCTATCTTATAAGACGTATGTTAAATCCAAAATCTGCGAATTGTTAAATGTGTGTAAAGTGTATGTAGGAAATGTATGGAAATGTAAAATTGAATTTCTTAATTTTTCATGCTATAATTCCTCTGCAGGACTTTTCCTGATCAGCTTTTTCAAAAATTATATTCGATATTAACCTTTATACAAAAAGCTGACAGTAATATGTTCTACAGATTCGAACACAATGAATACAAACATATGAAAACTTATTATTTGAGAAGAAAGAGGATATAATTCTATGTGGATTGCAGATCAATGGAAAGATTATGAAGTAATAGATTGTAGTAAAGGTGAGAAATTAGAGCGCTGGGGACAGTACACGCTGGTCCGTCCTGACCCGCAGGTTATCTGGGATACCCCGAAAACCGAGCGTGGATGGAAACATATGAACGGCCACTATCACCGCAGCAAGAAAGGCGGCGGGGAATGGGAATTCTTCAGTCTCCCGGAACAGTGGCAGATTCATTATAAAGAACTGACATTTAATCTGAAGCCTTTCAGCTTCAAGCACACCGGACTTTTCCCGGAACAGGCAACGAACTGGGACTGGTTCTCTGAGAAGATCAGAAATGCAGGAAGACCGATCAAAGTACTGAATCTCTTTGCTTACACAGGTGGTGCTACTCTCGCAGCCGCTGCTGCCGGAGCAAGTGTTACACATGTAGATGCTTCTAAAGGAATGGTTGCATGGGCAAAGGAAAATGCAGCCTCTTCCGGATTATCTGACAGACCGATCCGCTGGCTGGTCGATGACTGTGTAAAATTCGTAGAGCGTGAGATCCGCCGTGGCAATCACTATGATGCCATCATCATGGACCCTCCGTCATACGGACGTGGACCTAAAGGTGAGATCTGGAAGATCGAGGATGCAATTCATCCGCTGATCAAGTTATGTACACAGATTCTGTCGGATGACCCATTATTCTTTCTGGTCAACTCCTATACAACAGGACTTGCACCGGCCGTTCTGACTTATATGCTTGGAACGGAGCTCAAGAAATGGAACGGACATGTGGATTCACAGGAGATCGGACTTCCTGTTACGCATTCCGGACTGGTGCTGCCTTGCGGGGCTTCTGGAAGATGGGAAGCGTTTTAACGCAATAGGAACTGACTTTCCCGGTCCTGAATAAAAATATAGAAGCGATTTCTGTGCTGATTCAATCATGGAGTAACTCATATGCACAGAAAGCGCTTCTATATTTTTATTCAGTTACGTTTTCGCATGCTCTACTCATTAATCTTCCTTCTTCACGGCCACGTTCTATCCCCGTCTTCTGTAAAATCAATCAGCAGTTCGCCTAACGCAACAATATCAACCTCTTTTTCCATTCTTCAGATCCTCCACAATTTCATTATACCGTTTTTTATTTAACCGGTAGAAAAATAATACAACAGCTGTTACAATCCACAGAATCCCCGGAATGGTTGTAAATGCATATTTCATAATACTGATAACCGTATCATTTTGTGCCTGATTTGCCACGTATCCATATTTTCCAAGTAATGCCGCAAGCATCGCTGTACCGATCGCCATTCCAATCTTATTTCCAAGAGAAACGAATGCATATTGAAATCCATCATTCCGAAGTCCGGTTTTCCATTCTCCGTATTCCACACAGTCCGGAATGATCGCATAGATTGCTGTATTAAATCCTGAAAAAAAGAACTGTGTAACACCTGCCAAAATATAGAATACAACTGCTGAATCTTTTACATTAAAGAAATACATTGCCAGCATTGAAATACCTGTTAAAAAGGCAAATATCGAAGCTGTCCTTCCTTTATTGTTAAGTTTTCGGAATACCGGTTGAAAACATGCGGCACCGATAATGGATGGAATAATAATGCACATAGAATAAGTAGTATAATAAGATGCATTTCCTTCTACATATGTAAAATAATATAAAATGTCAGCATTTCTTCCATATAATGTAAATCCAAATAAAACCTGTCCGATTAATGCAAGTATATACGGTCTGTTCTGCATCACGGCTTTTAACTGTTATTTTTTCCTTTTCCGGAATTGTCACCTGCTCCTTCGTCTTCGCAAAGCAGAAGAAATGGCATGCCGCAAATATACATCCATAGATAATTGCTACAAATAAATATCCGTTCTTCGCACTCTGGCTTCCCAGCTTTCCAATCAAAGGTACTGTAATAATGTTGATAATCCCGATTGCAATCATAGCCGCAACCGAACGCGAAGTATTAATTTTTGCCCGTTCATCAATGTCCTGTGTCATCGCACCGCAAAGTGTTCCATACGGAATATTTACACATGTGTATCCCAGTACAAGCAGGCAATATGTAATAATCATATAGATAACCTTTGCCGTATCTGGCCAGTCCGGATGTGCCCAGAATGTCAACATTAAAAGCACTGCCGTAATGGGTGCTGCAACAAGCAGCCATGGACGGTAACGTCCCCATCTTGTTTTTGTCTTATCCGTCAACCCTCCGACAATCGGATCATTAATCGCATCCCAGAATCTTGAAAATAACATCAATGCTGAAACAGCCGCCATACTGATTCCAAACACATCTGTATAAAATATCATTAAAAAATTACTTACAAACATCCAACTGAAATTGCATCCGACATCACCAAATCCATATGCAATTTTACTGATCAATGGCACTTTTCCATTCTTACCCTCGTTTCCCATGGCTCCTCCTTATCAGCGTTTCTGACAAAACTTCTGTTCTCTCCTGATCTAATCTTTATTCCTGTACATTAATGATTACTTTCATCGTTGTTTCCCGGTTATCATCGATATACTGATAAGCTTTCAGATACTCCTGGAATGCAAATGTTTTTGAGATCAGTGGTCTTAAATGAACCTTTTCTTCATTTACAAGTCTGATTCCGTCAACATAGTCATCGTGCCGGTACATCATTGTGCTCTTGATATCCAGTTCATGATCATTAGCCACTGCAAGATCAATCTCTGCCATTCCTGCAAACACTGCAACCAATACAATAATGCTTCCTTTTCTTGCATACTTGATTGCCTGTCCCATTGTGATGTTATTTCCTGCACAATCATAAATCACATCGGCTTTGTCTGGTCCGAATGTTTCCAACATTGCTTCACCGAAATCTTTTTCTTTTGTATTCACACAGACATCAATGCCACATTCTTTCGCCTTATCCAGACGGAGATCACTGACATCCGTGATCATAACTTTTGCTGCTCCCATTCCCTTTGCTGCCTGTGCCACAA
>OHUG01000846.1_pt1 | contig 11599 bp, 9 predicted proteins | sample 1579161 | NCBI WGS metagenome assembly OHUG01 (sample SAMEA3882514, study PRJEB24775) | human gut metagenome | biome: human-associated habitat; feature: intestine environment; material: feces | place: Netherlands | collected 2009/2010 | reverse complement strand
ACCCCATCCCGCCGTATTACGCGGTCAAGGTGCCGGTGTTCTCGTTTGAAAAGCTCGGCGACGTCAACGCCTACCTCGGCCCGGAGATGAAGTCCACGGGCGAGGTGCTCGGCCTCGGCAAGACGATGCAGGAGGCGCTGTTCAAGGGCCTGACCTCGGCCGGCATGGTCGTCGGCCAGCACCCGGACGGCCGCCACGGCGTGTTCGTGAGCGTGGACACGCACGACCTCGGCGAGATCGTGTCGCTGGCCAAGAAGCTCGACGACCTGCACTTCGCCCTCTACGCGACCGAGGAGACCGCCGCCGCCATCGCGCGCCTCGGCATCGACGTCGTGACCGTGGACGGCATCCGCGAGAGCGACCACGCCTTCGCCCTGCTCGAGAGCGGCTGTATCGACTACATCGTCTACACCGGCGCGCTCAAGGACGCGACCATGGACGATTACATCGCCCTGCACCGCCGCGCGCTGCAGCTCGGCATCCCGTGCTTCACCTCGCTCGACACGGCCAACGCCCTGGCGGACATCATCGCCAGCCGCTACAACGAGCGCAACACCGAGCTCGTGGACATCAACCACATGCGCACCGAGCGCCAGAGCCTGAAGTTTGCGAAAATGCAGGCCACCGGCGACGACTATATCTACGTCGAGAACTTTGACGGACACATCACCTGCCCCGAGTCGCTGTGCATCCCGCTCTGCTCGCGCCACCGCGGCATCGGCGGCTACGGCATCGTGCTCATCGAGCATAGCGACGTGGCCGACGCGAAAATGCGCGTCTTCAACCGCGACGGCAGCGCCGGCGGCATGGGCGGCAACGCCATCCGCTGCGTGGCCAAGTACCTGTACGACAACGGCATCGTGCCGCGCGACGATCTCACGATCGAGGCCGGCGGCACCGTGCACCGGCTGCACCTGTACACGCGCTTCGGCACGGTCGGCCTCGTGACGGTCGACATGGGCAAGCCCGCGTTTGAGCCCGCCAATGTGCCCGTGATGCTCGAGGGCGAGCGCGTGATCGACCGGCCGGTGACGATCGCCGGCGGGGAGTACCGCATCACGTGCCTCTCGATGGGCAACCCCCACTGCGTCGTCTTTGCCGATCGCGTGGATGAGGTGGACGTCGCGCACCTCGGCCCGCAGTTTGAGCACGCGGACATCTTCCCCGCGCGCACGAACACGGAGTTCATCCGCGTCGTCAACCGCACGACGATCAAGATGCGCGTCTGGGAGCGCGGCAACGGCGAGACCCGCGCCTGCGGCACCGGCGCGTGCGCGGCCGTGGTGGCCGCCACGGAAAACGGCCTGTGCCCGAAGGGCGAGCCCATCACCGTCAAGGTCAGCGGCGGCGACCTGATCGTCACCTACGACGACGACGGCGTGCGTCTGACCGGCAACGCCGAGCTCGCCTTCACCGGCGTGACCACGTACTGAGACCTCAAAAGCAAAAAATCACCCGCATCCGGGTCGGATGCGGGTGATTTTTTCTGCCGGCCGCTCAGCCGCGCATGGCGGCGGCGAAGGCGTCGATGCGCGCGATGTCGAGTTTCGGCTCGGCATACTGCGCGCGGTACTGCGGCGATGTCATCAGCGCGCCGAAGAGCTGCTTGTAGGCATAGCTCATCTTCTCGTACTGCATCTTGCCGCCAAGAATGTCCTTCGCGGCCGCGTGCGCAAGCAGCTCCGGCGAGAAGAAGTGCTCCAGATACCCCTCCGTGCCGGGCGTGGTGTAGCAGCACAGGTACACCCCGAGGCGCTTGCCCATGAGCGTCTTTTCGTTCCGGCGCAGGAAGTGCCGGATGTGCTTATCGAGCTTGAACATGTACACGCAGCTGCCGATGATGACCGTGTCGTACCCGTCGAGCGTGATACCGCGCTCGCGGATGTTGCGCACCGTCACGTCGCCGCCGACGGCGCTTTTGAGCATATAGGCGATCTCCTCCGTCGCGCCGTAGCGCGAGGCGAACAGGATCAGCGTTTTCATGCAGTGACCTCCTTTGTCCGCCCTGCCGGGCGGCCCCTTCTTTATGTAAGAGTATAGGAAGCCGCCGCGCCGCTGTCAAGCGCTGCGCGCGATTTTTTTACCCGACCGGCACGGGCTCGCCCTGTTTCGGCGCCGGCTCTCTGCGCCGCGCCTTGGGGATGTTGATCGTCAGGATGAGCGCTTCGTCCGTCTCCTGCCGGTGCATGCCGGCGTCGATGCCGCCCTGCTTCATGAGGTCGAGGCTGTGCGAGATCGTGTTGAGAAACACGCGCACGTCCTTGAGGATGAAGGTCTTCTGCTGCTCGCTCTCGGGCGCGGTCTTGGCCTCGAGCAGGCGCTCGATGTAGGCGTCCGTCGCGGCGACGTTCAGGTCGCGGCTGAGGATATAGGCCAGCGCCTCGCGCTGCTCGGCCGGCGTCTCAAGGCGCAGCAGCGCGCGGCCGTGCCGCTCGGTGAGTCCGGCGTTGCGCATGGCGTTGAGCACATCCTCCGGCAGGCGCAGCAGGCGGAGCTTGTTCGCCACGGCCGACTGCGACTTGCCCAGCCGCCGCGCGCACTCCTCCTGGCTTAGGCCGAAGAGCCGGATGAGCTGCGCGATGCCGCGCGCCTCCTCGAGAAAGTCCAGGTCGTTGCGCTGGAGATTTTCCACCAGCGCGATGAAGCTCGCCTCCTCGAGATCCAGCTCCATGATGATGCACGGCACCTCATGGAGCCCCGCCATGCGCGCGGCGCGCAGGCGGCGCTCCCCGGCCACGAGCTCATACCCGCCCTGCCGCGGCCGCACGGTCAGCGGGCTGAGCACGCCGTACTCGGCGATGCTGCGCGAGAGCTCCTCGAGCTGCGCCGGGGAAAAATTCTGCCGCGGCTGGACCGCGCTCGGCGCGATCGCGTCCACTGCCAGATACACGATGCTGCCGCGGGCCGCGCGGCTGCGATGGTTGGAAAACTGCATAGCACACCCTCCATATCTTGTGTTTTACAACACAAAAATAATCCACATATTGCGCAAAACGCGGCGAAATCGGGCGCGCGCAGAAAAAAAGAGGGCGGACTGAAAACAGTCCGCCAAAAACAGGGTCGTGGGATAAAGATATGAGCCGTGGCTTCCAAACTGCGGAAGTCAATTGGATAAGCTGTAATGGTATTGTAGCGCCGGGCGCGCAAAATGTAAAGAGCGAACGGTGTCGGTCGGACACTTGTTTTGTCGGCGGCGGAATCTTTTTTCGCGCGCCGGGGCATACTGACCGGGAGTACACAGCAAAGGAGATGGAAGCATATGCAGGTGATCGACCGCATCGCGCTGATCCTCGCGATCATCGGCGGGCTCAACTGGGGCAGCATCGGTCTGTTCCGGTTCGATCTCGTGGCGTGGATCTGCGGCGGGCAGGCCTCCGTGGTCGCCCGCGTGATCTACACGCTCGTGGGTCTGGCCGCGATCTGGTGCATTTCCCTGCTCTTCCGCGGCCGCGACGAAATCGACGGCGACACGGAGGAGGCATAATGCCCCGGCAGCAAAAAAACGGCATGGCCGACGCCATGCTGTTTTTTTCTCCAACGAGAACCGCTTCGCTGGGTTCTCGTGAATATGTTTATCCAAGTCTCTGCATCGCCAGTGCGCTGCTGCCCGGGAAGCGGTCAAACGCATCGAGCGGCGGCAGATACGCTTCCAGCGCGTGCACCAGCTCGCCGCCGAGCAGGCCGCCGAGCGTGTTGAGCATCAGGTCGTCCACGTCGCACAGGCGGTACGAGCCGCGGAACACGAAAAACAACCCCGTGAGCTGCCCAAGCTCAATGAACGCCGAAAACGCGAGCGACGCGAGCGCGACCTTGCCGAGATCCAGCCCGCAGACATAGCGCAGGTACATACCAAACGGCAGCAGCATCAAAATGTTGCACACGACCTGCAGCACCGTGCGGTCAAAAAGCGCCGGCAGATACGTGCGCGCATCGGAGAGCACGAGCGGCGTCTCGCGCAGGAAATCGGCCACGAACTGAAACGGCACGAGCTGGATCTCATACCCGCTCAGCCGCGCCGCCTGCGCCGCATCCGGCAGCGGGAAGAACACGAGCGCCAGCACGCACAGCACGTAAAACAAAAACAGACCGCCGAACACGGTGCGCACCCAGTTGAAGCAGCGCGCACGCACCTGCCGGTCGAAAAACGGCACGGCCACCAGCGCCGCGATGAGCGGAAACGCATAGCCCGCCAGCCGGATACTGCCCAGAAGATTTGTCATGATCCTTGCCTCCCATCGGGGCGCTCCCGCCCCGGTTTCTGGCATCAGTATAGCCCCGGACGGCATCACATCGCCATCGTTTTGGCTTACAGTTGGCTTACATCTTCGTAAGGCAGCGCGCAGGGCGCAAAAAACCGGGCGCGTCCATTCAGACGCGCCCGGCCGTGCGGACGGATATTTTTCCTCAGGCGACGAGGAAGAACTTCACGAGGAAGATCACCGAGATGACATACGTCAGCACCGAGACCTCCTTGCCCTTGCCCGTGCAGAGCTTGAGCACGGAATAGCTGATGAGACCCAGACCGATGCCGTGGCCGATCGAGCCGGAGATCGGCATGGAGATGAGCATGATGGCTACCGGCAGGCTCTGATAGATATCGTCAAAGTCGATCTTCTTGAGACCGCCGAGCATGAGCAGGCCGACGTAGATGAGCGCGGAGCTCGTCGCAGCGGCGGGGATGATGGCGGCGATGGGCGCGAGGAACATGCTCGCAAGGAAGAGCACGCCGGTCGTCAGAGCGGTCAGGCCCGTGCGGCCGCCGGCCTCGACGCCGGAGGCGGACTCGACGAACGTCGTGACGGTGGACGTGCCGGTGCACGCGCCCGCGACGGTGCCGACGGCGTCGGCCAGCAGCGCCTCGCGCATGCGCGGCATGTTGCCGTCCTTGTCGACCATGCCGGCGCGGCTCGCCGTGCCGACGAGCGTGCCGATGGTGTCGAACATGTCAATGATGCAGAACGTGATGACGAGCGTCACGACCGTGAACCAGCCGATCTCGCCGAGGGCGGCAAAGTCGAACTTGAACAGGGTCGTCTCGGCCATGTCGCCGAACGCAGGCACGAACGACGCGCCCTTGAGCGACGCAAACGGGTTCGTGTGCAGGAAGATGGCCTCGCCCGCCCAGTAGATGCCGGACGCGCAGAGCATGCCCAGCAGCACGGAGCCCTTGATCTTCTTGTGCGCGAACAGCACGATCAGGAACAGGCCCACGAACATGGTCACGACCGTGAGCACCATCTGCGGGTAGCCGTCGCCCATGTTGGCCTTGGCAAGGCTGGGCGTGAGCGCGCCGAAGAAATCGCGCATGACGTAAAACGGGCCGCCGTCGCTCGAGTACACACCGGCGTTGGAGCCGATGCCAATGTTGAGCAGCATGAGACCGATGGCCGGCGCGATGCCGAGCCGGATGCCGAGCGGAATGGCCTCGACGATCTTCTCGCGCACCTTGAGCACCGAGAGAATGATGAACACGATGCCCTCGATGAGGATGACGCACAGCGCCGTCTGGAACGACTGCAGGTAGCTCATGCCGGTCAGGGTGACGATGTTGGCCACGACGACGGCAAAGAAGCTGTTGAGACCCATGCCGGGCGCCATGGCAAAGGGCTTGTTGGCCGCGAACGCCATGACGAGCGTGCCGACGGCGGAGGCGATGCAGGTGGCGAGGAACACGCCGTTCCACAGCTGCGAGCCGCCCTGGGCGCCGAAGCCGGTCAGCAGGTTCGGGTTGAGCGCGATGATGTACGCCATGGTCATGAACGTCGTCAGGCCGGCGACGATCTCGGTGCGTACGGTGGTGTTGTTTTCTTTCAGGTGAAAGAGCTTTTCCATTGGGATCCCCTCTCCATAAAGTTTTTGCCGGGAACGCAAAACGCCGTCAGTATAACGCGATTTGCCCCGCCTGTCAACGACAAAAACCGGACACGGAATGTCCCGTGTCCAGTCCTGCTGTTTTCGCGTGTTTTACGCCTGCGCGGGGCAGTCGCGCTCGTGGCAGGTGAACAAAATGACCTGCCGGTGCTGCGCGATCTCCCGGAAGAGCGCCATGGCGCGCCCGGCGCGCGCATCGTCGAAATTCACAAGCGTGTCATCGAGCACGAGCGGGCACGGATCGTCCGCCGGGCACGTCAGCTCACACAGCGCCAGGCGCACGGACAGGTACAGCAGATCCGCCGTCCCGGCCGAGAGATAGGCCGTGTCGCGCGGCGTCGGGTCGTCGGTGCTGCGCGCCTTGGCCGACAGGTCGCGCGCGAGCACGAGCTCGTCATAGCGTCCGTCGGTGAGGTAGTCCATGTAGTCCGCCGCCTTCTGCGCCAGCTGCGGGGAAAAGCGGCTCTGCAGCTCCGCGTCCGCACGGCCGAGCGTCTCGATCGCGAGCGCGATGGCCGCATACTGCCGCTCGAGCGCGTCGCGCTGTTCGAGCAGCTGCGCGTGTTCGCTTTTCAGCGCCATCGGGTCGCCGATGGCGAGGGCCGCGCCCGTGAGCTGCGCCTGCTGCGTGCGCAGGCGCGTGCACACGCTCTCGAGCGCGCTCCTGCGCTGATAGAGCGCGGCGGCCTCGCCCGTGCCGCTCTCAAAGTCCAGACTCTGCAGCAGCCGCTCGTGCGTCTCGCACTGGTGCTCGCGCGCATCCTCGAGCGCGGCGGCGGCTTTCTGCTCCGCCTGCATGGCGGCCGCGCACGCGCGGTAGGCAGCCCGGTGCACCTCCGCCTGATAGTAGATGCCGTCCGCGTCCTGCGCGCCGTAGCTGCGCAGGAGCTCCCCGAGCGCGGCGGCGGCCTGCTGTGCGCGCTTCTTGCCGTTATTGGCAGCAACCAGCAGCATAACGGCCAGCACCGCGAGCGCGATGGCCGCATAATACAGCGGCTGCGCCACAAGATAACCCAGCACCGCGCACAGCGCCGAGAGCACGAGCGCCGCGATCCAGAAGTACGGCTTGCCGCCGTGGGCTGCCGTGTCAGCAAGGGCCTCCGCCCGCTGCGCGTCGCGCTCGGCGGTCTCGCCCGCCTCGTCCGGCGTCTGCACGCCGAAATGCGTCTGCTCGAGCGCGGTGCGCCTGGCCGCGGCGTCCCGCCGCGCCTGTTCGAGCGTCTGCTCGAGCGTGCGCAGGTTCGATTTTTCCTCGCCCATGCTGCTCAGCGCCGCGCGGCGCTGCCGCTGCCGGGCGGCGTTCATCTGCTCGGTCACGGTCTGCAGTTCCGCGTCCGTCTGCCGGAGCTCGGCGGCGCAGGCCGCCTGCTCCTGCGCGTTGCGCTCGAGCCGGTGCAGCTGCTCTTCTACCTCCGTGATGCGGCCCTCCAGCTCCGGCAGCGCGCCGTGCCGGCCGCTGCGCCGGCGGCGCAGCCATGCGCGTAGCTGCGCGTCGGCCTCGGTGTAGGAGCTCGCCTCCTCGCCGGAGGTCACGATGGCGGAGATGCGCTTTTCCAGCTCCGGCGTACCCGTCACGACGAGGCCGCCCTGCCCGATGAACGCGCTGCGCGCGAACACCTCGGCCGACACGCCCGTGAGCTGCTCGCCCGCGTCCGTCGCCGTCAACCCCGGCACCGGGATGTCCGTGCCGGTGTACACCGCCGAAAAGCCGCGCAGCGGCGCGCCCGGCGTCTCCGTCCAGCGGCGGATTGTGATGCATTTTCCGCCCTGTTCGAGCTCCAGCTCGCCCGCCATGGGCTTGCCGCTCCAGGGCGCGTATTTCTGCTTGTCGGGCACGAACCCGGCGCGCGCGCGCTGGGACGTGTCGATCCCGTAGAGCATGGCGCGCAGAAACGCGCACCATGTGCTCTTGCCGCTCTCATTCGGCGCGTAGATGATATTCAGACCCGTGTCGAGCCGCAGCTGCTCGCCGTCGAGCGTGCCGAACGTGCCCTGCATATGCCGGATGATCACAGCGTCACCACCTCCTCGTCGTGGTCCAGTGCCGCAAGCCCCCAGCGCGCGGCCATGACAATGGTCTCACGCGCGCGGTCAGAGTCCGCGGCGTCGTATTGTTGCTTCAGTTGGGCCAGAAACTGCCCGCGCAGCGTGCCCTCGCCCGCCCGCGCCCAGAGATCCCGGCGCGCGCGCGTCTCATCGCGCAGCTGCAGCGCGAACACCCGCCCCTCGAGCGCCGCGCGCAGCGCGGCGGGGTTCGGCGCGCGGTCGGTCTCGCCCGTGAGCACGATGCGGTAAATATTGCGCGCAGCCCCCTCCGGCAGCGCCGCAAGCGCCGCCTGCACGGGGTCCGTGTCCGTGACGTCCACGCGCAGGATCTCATACCGCCGCCCGGGCACGGGCAGGAATCGCGCCTGCACGTCGCCCGCAGCGACGTCCACGAGCAGCACGCCCTTTTCCCCCGTCTCGTCAAAGCCACGGCCCTCCATGCAGCCCGGCCAGGCGTACACCGTGCCCCCGGCGCGCTGCACGCCGCCGAAGCGGTGCACGTGGCCGAAGGCGGCGTAGTCCAGCCCGCTGGCAGCCAGCTCCGCGGCCGACACGGGGTTGTAGGCGGACGCGGGATTGCCCACCTCGCCGTGCAGGCAGAGCACATCGAGCAGCCCTGCCTGCTTCGGCACGGAAAAGCCCCGCAGCAGACCGGGGCAGCGGCTGTCGGTGAACGCCGCGCCCCAGACGCGCACGCCCAGCTCCGGCAGCGTGACCGCCTCGATGCGCGGCGAGCGGAAGATATGTACGTTTTCCGGGAACGTCAGGCGCGCATACGGCGCGCCCGCGCTGTAATAGTCGTGGTTGCCGGGCGCGAGAAACACCTCCGAAGCGCAGCCGGCAAACGTCTCGGCGAGCGCCTTGGCCGTCTCGGGATAGGGGCTCGCGCTGTCGAGCAGGTCGCCCGCGAGCAGGATGATCTGCGCCCCGTGCGCCTGCGCCAGCTCCGGCAGAGCGCGCAGCAGGCTGCGCTGCTCCCGGCGGCGCTGCGCCGCCTGCGCGAGCGTGAGCGCCTCAAACGGCGAGTCGAGATGCAGATCCGCCGCGTGCAGGATGCGCACGCTCATCTCAGGCGCACCAGCTGCACGTCGCGGCAGCGGCCGGTGTCGCTGTCGACCTCGAAGATCGCGCCCTCGAGCTTGGCCGCGCCCATGGCGGCCTCATAGCGCCGCGGCGGGTCGCCGAGGAACTTGCCGATCGACTGCTCCGGCGCGATGCCGAGCACGGCGTTGGCCGGGCCCGTCATGCCGAGGTCGGTCAGGTAGCCGGTACCCTCAGGCAGCACCTCGGCGTCGGACGTCTGCACGTGCGTGTGCGTGCCCCAGACGGCCGTCACGCGCCCGTCAAGATAAAAGCCCATGGCGCGCTTTTCGCTCGTGGCCTCGGCGTGCATGTCCACGAGGACGATCTTCGCCTGCGTCTGGTCGAGGATGTCGTCCGCGACGAGGAAAGGATTATCCGTGTTCGCGTCGAGCGTGAAGCGCCCCATGAGGTTGATGACGCAGATCGGCCCGCCGCGCACGGAATATTCGCCCCAGCCGCGGCCCGGGCACTGCGGCGCGAAGTTGGCCGGGCGCAGGATGCGCTTTTTCTGCTCGAGATACGGCTGCAGCTCGTAGCGCGTCCACGTGTGGTTGCCGAGCGTGATGACGTCGGCCCCGGCGGCGAAGATCGCGTCGGCCTGCTTCGGCGTCACGCCGACGACGTTGGCGTTTTCGCCGTTGACGACGGTGAAATCAATGTGTTCCTGCTCCTGAAACGCGCGCAGGCGCTCAGTCAGGAACGTCAGGCCGGGCGCGCCCACAACGTCGCCCACGGCCAGAATGCGCAAGATCATAACGGTCCCTCCCATACGATCGGAAGAAAATTTGATAAGATAATAAAAATAGTATACCACCGACGGCGGCGGGGAATCAATCCAGAAACTGGCGCGGCGCAGATTTCATACTCCCGCGCGCCCGCGCACATACTATCCGCGCAGCAGTGCAGCTGCGAAGGGAGGCAGGAACGTGAAAGGAGACAGCAAAATGAACGCAATGCAGTTTGCCAAGGGCATGAGCATCGGCATGGGTGTCGGCATGGCGGTCGGCACGGCGGCGGGCTGGATGATGCACCCGCAGAAAAGGCGCACGAACAACATCGTGGCGGACGCGGTGCGCACGGTCAGCGATGTGACGGACACCATCCGCGATACGATGGGCTGGTAAAAACGCAAAAAAGGAAAACTTTTTTGAAAAAGGGCTTGCAATTCTGGCCGGGCTATGCTACTATATTTAGGCGCGTTAGGAGCGCACTAAGCGCCGTTAGCTCAGCTGGATAGAGCGTCTGGCTACGGACCAGAAGGCCGGGGGTTCGAATCCCTCACGGCGTGCCAAAACTCCTCGAAATCGTCTGATTTCGAGGAGTTTTATTTTTCATAAGTTGCCATTTCCGGATGCTGCTTTATCCCGACCCAAACGTTGACCCCAACAGGAGCGGATAGCGGAAAGGGCTATACCGCACGGGATAGGATACAGCCTATCGTTTGGGCTGCTTTCATCTGTGCGTCGGTAGTCACGTGGGCGTAGGTGTCCAGCGTGAAGCCTGCGGAGTAGTGGCCCAGCATGGAGGACACCGTTTTCACGTCCACGCCGTTCTGAAGCGCCATCGTTGCGAAAGTGTGGCGCAGGTCATGGAAGCGTATGCGGAGCAGCCCTGCTCGTTTTAGGGCTCTTTGTAACATGTGCAGGACACTGTCCGGGGACAGGGGGTCACCGGTTGGCGATGGGAATACCCATTCGCTGCCGCCCACCTTGCGCTTTTGCATTTTCAGTACGCTTATTGCGTCCGCCGACAGCGGCAGGGTGCGGTAGGCGTTTTTCGTTTTCAGCGGCATCTCAATGATCTTGCCGTCGATGCGCCCGATCTGCCGTTGAACCCGAAGGTCTCCTTTTTCCAAATCAATGTCCGACCATTTTAATCCGAGCAACTCGCCCCGCCGCAGGCCGGTGGTGAGCTCTGTGTAGAAGAGGTCATGCCATAGGGTGTCCTTCTGAATGACCTCCAGGAGGCGGTCGACCTGTTCCGCCGTCAGCACCTTCTTTTCCTGATAGCTGAACTTTGGCGGCGTCACCTCCTCCACTGGATTCCTCGGGATGAGCCGCGCCTGTGCCGCTGCTTTCAGGATTCCATGGAGCGTGGTATGGATGCGGCGGACCGTGCCGCTGGCCAGCTTCCGGGACAGCATATCATAAAACCGTTGGATGTCCGCCGCCTTGAGCTGCCCGATCCGTTTCTCTCCAAGGCAGGGACGGATATGGTTCTCGATGTAGCCGCGGTAACCATTCAGGGTACCGGGCCGCACCATCCCCTCCTTGCTCACCAGCCATTGGTCCAGCCACTCGGACAGGGTGAGCCTGCTCTGCTCCGTCAGGTCGACGCCCTGATAGGCGGTGATGCACTTCCGCAGCCTTGCGGTCAGTTCCTTTTGGGTGTCGGCGTAGACATAGCGGAAGATGGAGTCGCCGTTGTCCTTGTGTCCCACTACGATGCGGCCCTCCCATCGGCCATCCTCCCGCTTGCGCACCATGCCGTCACCGGATGGCCTTCGTTTTGCCATTTGCAGTTATCCCTCCCGTCTGCTTTTCTTTGTATAGGCATTGCAGCCTCTGCGCTGCCTGCAGCCTGTTTTACAAACACACCA
>OHUG01000839.1_pt1 | contig 11685 bp, 10 predicted proteins | sample 1579161 | NCBI WGS metagenome assembly OHUG01 (sample SAMEA3882514, study PRJEB24775) | human gut metagenome | biome: human-associated habitat; feature: intestine environment; material: feces | place: Netherlands | collected 2009/2010 | reverse complement strand
TGAGCGAATACCTGGCCAGCCAGGGGCGGCTGCGCAGCTTTCTGACGCTGTGGTTTCTGGCCGTTGTGCAGGTGCTTTCCCTCGTCATTCCCGCCATGCCGGTGCAGCTGGCGGCGGGCCTTGCCTATGGGCCGTGGCTCGGCTTTGTGACGAGCTTTTCCGCCTCGGCCGTTGCCAACCTCACCGTCTTTCTCGCCGCGCGGCGGCTGGCCCCGGTCATCCGCCGCCTGACCGCCGACAATGCCAAGGCCACCAAGCTGCTGAACAGCGTGCGCAGCAGCAAAGACCCGTGGTTCTACACGATCCTTGCGTTCATCACACCGGGTCTGCCAAACGGCATCATCCCCTACGCCGCCGCCAACGCAGGGATGCGCCCCAAGCAGTTTTTGGCGGCCATCTTCATCAGCCTGCCCTTCCCCACCCTGCTGACCTGCGCGGCGGGCAGCTTTATTCTTGAGGGCAACTGGTTCTTCACGGTGCTGACCGGCATTGTGCTGTTCAGTTTTGTGGGCATTCTGTTCTTCAACCGCACCAAATTCATCGCGTGGGCGCACCAACTCAACGATAACCGCAAGAAAAAAGCCGGGGCATGAAAGCCTCGGCTTTTTTATAAAGGTTTCCCCTAAGGGGGAAGGCATCGCCCTCTACAGCGCGTCACCCAAACACCATCTGCACCAGCACCATATACAGCGCCGTGCCTGCGGCGATGCTCAACAATGTATTCTTCTTCCACAAATGCAGACCTACCACCGCTGCGGCGGCAATAAGTTCCGGCAGGCCATGGGTCGGGCCGAGCAGGTCCACGCCGCGCAGGCAGTAGACGACGAGCATCGCCATAATGGCGCAGGGCAGCACTCCGGCCAGATACACCACAAATTTCGGCGTGGGCCGCCCACCGCCGAACACCACAAACGGCAGGAAGCGGATCAGCGCTGTCACGCCCGCCACAACGGCCACAAGCAGCGCACCGTGTACATCAAACGGCATGGTCGGCCTCCTTTTTCTGCATAAAACCGCGCAGCACCGTCAAGGCTGCCGTGATGCCCACCATGGACGGGATCAGGAAATCGCTGCTGCCGAAAACCAGCAGACAGACCAGCGACACACCCAGCCCCACCAGCGCGGGGGTATGGTCGCGGCTGGCCTTCCACTGTTCGGTCATAACGACGAGGAACAGCGCGGTCATCGAAAAGTCGATGCCCGTCGTGTCAAACGGCAGCACACTGCCCAGCAGTGCGCCCGCCACGCCGCCCGCGATCCAGTAAAGCTGGTTCAGCAGCGACACCCAGAAATAGTATTTTTTCCGGTCCACGCCCTCGGGCACGCCGCCGCTGCACACGACGGAATAGGTCTCATCGGTCAGCGCAAAAATCAGGTACGGCTTGGCCGCGCCGGTGTCTTTATAGCGTTCCAGCATCGAAATTCCGTAAAACAGATGCCGCGCGTTGACCATCAGTGTCATGATCGCCGCCGAGATCAGCGATGCGCCGCCCGCCAGCAGGTCAATTGCGACATACTGCATGCTGCCCGCGTAGATCAGCCCGCTCATGACCAGCGCCCACCCCGCGCCGTAGCCCTTGCTTTGCAAGAGCACACCAAAGCCCAGCCCCAGCACGATATACCCCGCCATGATGGGCAGGGACCGCACAAAGGCGTAACGAATCGTTTTCACTTTTCTTTTCCTCTTTAACCCATTAAAGTGCTATGTCGGGTAGTATAGCACAAAAAAATTCCCCGCGCAAGCGGGGAAAAGGCATTGTTCAATAGTACCGCAAACGGGCACGGGCGGATGCTTGCACCGCCCCGGGGACCCTGCGGCTGCCGCCTCGTTTTACGCCTTCTCGCTCTCCCACCGGGCTACCAGCGGGGCGGCCACAGCGGAAAGCGCCTCCCGTGCGGTGTTGATGGCATTCACGTCCACGGGGGTCAGCTTGTCGGCCTTTTTGTGCTTTAGAACGCGCTCCAGCGTTCTTTCTGCTTCTTTGATTTTAGTACGGGTCTCGCGGTCCAGCGCCTTGCCGGCCTTGCTGCCCAGCGCGGTGTTCACGCGGTAAAGCGCGGCCTCGCCGGCGTTCAGCGCCTCCAGCGCGGCCTTGCGCTCCTTGTCCTGCCCGGCAAAGGCGGCGGCGTTCTCCTTGGCGCGTTTGATCTCGTCCTCGGTCAGGTTCGATGTGCCCGAGATCGTGATGCTCTGCTGCTTGCCGGTGTCCATGTCGCGCGCCTTGACCTTGACAATGCCGTTGGCGTCGATGTCAAACGTGACCTCGATCTTCGGCACGCCCGCCCAGGCGCGCTTGATGCCGCGCAGCGTGAAGGTGCCCAGCAGCTTATTGTCCCTGGCAAACTCGCGCTCGCCCTGCAGCACTTTAATTTGCACCGTTTTCTGGAACGGCGCCGCGGTGGTGAATACCTTGCTGAACCGCGTCGGGATCGTGGAGTTGCGTTCGATCAAATGCGTTGCCACGCCGCCGACGGTCTCGATGGAAAGGGTCAGCGGGGTCACGTCCATCAGCAGCAGGTCCTCGCCGGGGCCGGAGAGCATCTCGCCGCCCAGACGTCCGGCCTGCACCGCCGCGCCCAGTGCAACGCACTCGTCGGGGTTCAGCGATTTGGACGGCTCCAGACCGGTCATCCGCACGACCTTGGCCTGCACCGCCGGGATGCGGGTCGAGCCGCCGACCAGCAAAACCTGATCCAGGTCGCTGGCCGAAAGGCGTGCGTCGCTCAGGGCGTTGCGCACGGGCAAGGCGGTGCGCTCAATCAAATCGGCGCAGAGCTCCTCAAATTTAGCGCGTGTCAGCGTAGTTTGCAGGTGCAGCGCACCGTCTGCCGCCATCGTGAGGAACGGCAGATTGATGTCGGTCTGCTTCGCGCTGGAAAGCTCTTTTTTCGCCTTTTCGGCCTCCTCGCGCAGGCGCTGCATCGCCACGCGGTCATTCGTCAGGTCCACGCCGTGTTCGGTCCTGCACCGGTCTGCCAGCCAGTTGACGATGCGCTCGTCAAAGTCGTCGCCGCCCAGAAAGTTATCGCCGCAGGTCGAGAGCACCTGCACGATGCCGTCGCCGATGCGGATGAGCGACACGTCAAATGTGCCGCCGCCGAGGTCGTAGACCATGACGGTCTGGGTGCGGCCATTGTCCAGCCCGTAAGCCAGCGCCGCGGCTGTCGGCTCGTTGATGATGCGGCGCACGTCCAGCCCGGCAATGCGCCCGGCGTCCTTCGTGGCCTGGCGCTGGGCATCGTTAAAGTAGGCGGGCACGGTGATGACCGCCTCGGTGACAGGCTCACCGAGATACGCCTCGGCATCGGCCTTCAGTTTTTGCAGGATGAGGGCGCTCAGCTCCTGCGGCGTGTAGCATTTTCCGTCGATGGGCACGCGGGTCTCGCTGCCCATCAGCCGCTTGACGCTGGACACGGTGCGGGGGGCGTTCGTCACGGCCTGGCGCTTGGCGGGCTCGCCCACCAGCCGTTCTCCCACCTTGGTGAACGCGACGACAGAGGGCGTCGTGCGCTGCCCCTCGGCGTTGGGGATGACGACGGGCTTGCCGCCCTCGACCACCGCCACACAGCTGTTGGTAGTCCCCAAGTCAATTCCGATTATTTTTGCCATGGTGGTGCTTGTCCTTTCAAAAAAGACACTTTTGAATCATAATTCTATTGTAGCGCCTGCCGCCGGGAAAAGTGTTGCGATTTCGTAAATAAATTGGGGCGAATTTTATAAACCTGCGGAGCTTTCCCCCCCTCGGGGGGAAGGCTAAGAAAATGTTGACGCACACGCCCCAACGTGCTATAGTTAGTTTAAAGCACTAAAGAGGAGGACTCCTATGGCACGCACCGCAACGGTCACCCGCAATACGCGGGAGACACAGATCACGCTGACGATTGACCTGGACGGCACCGGCAGGGCCGACCTGCACACGGGCATCGGCTTTTTTGACCACATGCTGGACGGCTTCGCCCGCCACGGCCTGTTTGATGTAAGCGTCACCTGCCGCGGCGACCTGGACGTAGACTGCCACCACACAATTGAGGACATCGGCATTGCGCTGGGCACGGCCATAAAAGAAGCGCTGGGCGACAAGGCCGGGCTGGTGCGGTACGGCAGCTGCATGCTGCCGATGGATGAGACGCTGGCACTCTGCGCCGTCGATCTGGGCGGGCGGCCCTACTTTGTGTACGACGCCAGCTTTGCAGGCCAGAGCTGCGGCGGCATGGACACCCAGATGGCGCGGGAGTTTTTCTACGCCGTATCGTACAGCGCCATGATGAATCTGCATCTGAAGGTGCTCTACGGGGAGAATGACCACCATAAGCTGGAGGCCATGTTCAAGGCGTTTGCCAAGGCGCTGGACGCCGCGACGCGCACAGATGCGCGGATCGCCGGCGTTTTGTCCACCAAGGGGACGCTGTAAGGGAGATGCTCGGCGGCGGGAACGACGGGCGCCTATAGTATCCACCCGCGGCCGTTTCCCGCCGTGGACAGCATATACATTAGGAGGGAAAGCAGTATGTACAAGGACATCATCGACACCATCGGCTTTGTGGAGAGCTACGACCCCGAGCTGGGCGCGGCTATGCAGCGTGAGCTGGGCCGCCAGCGGCAGAACATTGAGCTGATCGCCAGCGAGAACATCGTTTCCCCCGCCGTCATGGCGGCCATGGGCAGCGTGCTGACGAACAAGTACGCGGAAGGGTACCCCGGCCACCGTTATTACGGCGGCTGCCAGTACGTCGATCAGGTCGAGCAGATCGCCATTGACCGCGCCTGCAAGCTGTTCGGTGCGAAGTATGCCAACGTCCAGCCGCACTCCGGCGCACAGGCCAACCTGGCCGTCTACTTTGCGCTGCTGAACGTCGGCGACACCGTCATGGGCATGGACCTGTCCCAGGGCGGCCACCTGACCCACGGCTCCCCCGTGAACATGAGCGGCAAGAACTACAACTTTGTCTCCTACGGCGTCTCCGCCGAGGATGGCCGCATCGACTACGCCGCACTGGCCAAGCAGGTCGCGAAGGTCCGCCCCAAGCTGCTGGTCGCCGGTGCATCGGCCTATCCCCGCGCCATCGACTTTGAGAAGCTGGCCGAGATCGCCCACGGCTACGGCGCGATGCTGATGGTCGATATGGCGCACATTGCGGGTCTTGTCGCAGGCGACCAGCACCAGAGCCCCGTGCCCTACGCCGACGTGGTCACCACCACGACCCACAAGACGCTGCGCGGCCCCCGCGGCGGCCTGATTTTGACGAACAACGAGTATATCATCAAGCGCATCAACTCCGCCATCTTCCCCGGCACGCAGGGCGGCCCGCTGGAGCACGTCATCGCCGCGAAGGCCGTCTGCTTTGGCGAGGCGCTGAAGCCGGAGTTCAAGGAGTACGCCCGCAAAATTGTTGAGAACGCGAAGGCGCTTGAAGCCGAGCTGACCGCCCGCGGCGTGAAGCTGGTCTCCGGCGGCACGGACAACCACCTGCTGCTGATCGACCTGACCGACGAGGACTGCACCGGCAAGGAGCTGGAGCACAATCTGGACGAGGTGCACATCACCGCGAACAAGAACACCGTCCCCGGCGAGAAGCGCAGCCCGTTTGTGACGAGCGGCGTGCGCATCGGCACCCCCGCCGTCACGACCCGCGGCATGGGTCCCGACGAGATGAAGGTGATTGCCGACTGCATTGCAGACTGCGTGTTTGACTTTGCGAACAAGAAGGACGAGGTCGCCAGGAAGGTCGAGGAGCTGACGAAGAAGTTCCCGCTGTATGAATAAGCCTTGATTGAAAAATTGATTGAAAAATAGAAAGCCGCTGCCTGTGGAATGCACATGGGCAGCGGCTTTTGTTCGTGCGCAGGGTTGGCGGCGGCGGAAGGTTTACGATTCGCCGCTGTAGGGGGCGGCGTCCCCAACGCCCCGCGAGCGGTCAAGACCGCTCCCTACGATGCAAAAGATAAACGGGCGGCAATGGCAGGGCTGCGGGCCGGGCATGCCCGGCCCCTACAGGGCATTCATGATAGCCACGCCCTCGCCAGCGCCTGCGCCACCTTCTCCACATCGTCCTCCTTCAGGGCCGAGTACCCCGCTACCACGGTATCCGCCCGGCAGCGCTCGGGCCGGGCGAGATAATACTCACTCAGGCCGCGCAGCCGCACGCCCTGCTGCGCCGCGGCGGCGACCATGGCACGCTCGCCGCCGGCCCCCGGCAGCGTCAGCAGAAAATGCAGCCCGCTGTGCACGCCGTCCAGCTCCACGCCCGGCAGCGCCGCACGCAGCGCTGCCGCAAACGCCTCCATGCGGCGCTTGTAGGCAAGGCGCATCCGGGCAAGATGCCGCGTGAAATACCCGCCCGCCATGAACTCGCAAAGCGTCTGCTGCTCAAAGCGGCTGACCGTGTTGGCGTAGGTCGCAAAATCCCGGCGATAGCGCGCCAACAGGCTTTGCGGCAGCACCATGCAGGCAATGCGGATGCCCGGGGCCAGACTTTTTGAAAACGTCGTCAGGTAGACCACCGGGCCGTCCGGGCCCGCCATGCCCTGCAAACTGGGCAGAGGGCGCGTATCAAAGCGGAACTCCGAGTCGTAGTCGTCCTCCAAAATGTATCGCCCGGGCTGGGCCGCTGCCCAGGCCAGCAGCTGGGCACGGCGGGTCGCAGGCATCGTAACACCCGTCGGAAAGTGATGACTGGGCGTCAGATAGCAGAGGTTTGCGCCGCTTTTTTCCAGCGCGTCGGCGGGCAGGCCCTCGCGGTCAATGTCCACCAGCGTGCAGGGAATGCCGCTGTTCTGCAGGACCGTCCGCGTGCGGAAGTAGCCGGGGTTCTCGATGGCCGCCATGCCGTCGCTGAACAGATGCGCCAGGCACCCGAGCAGATACTCAATGCCCGCGCCGACGACGATCTGCTCCGGCGTGCATTCCACACCGCGGTACACCGACAAATATTCCGCGATCTGTGTGCGCAGCGGGGCGTCGCCCTGCATCTCGCCGCGCTGTAAAAGCTCGGGCCGCTGGTAGAGCAGCTCCTTCTGGATGCGTCCCCAGCTGCGCGCCGGGAACAGCGCCGTGTCCACGCTGCCGGTGGACAGGTCGTAGACCGGCTGCGGCGCGGCGGGCGGCTGCGGTGCAGGGGCGGCGGGTGCGCGGCGGGCGCGGCTGTGCAGCATGCCGTAGGTCTTTTGCACATAAAAGCCGCTGCGGGGGCGCGGCTCGGCCAGACCCTCGGCGGCCAGCATCTGGTAGGCGGCGTCCACCGTGTTGACGCTGACGCCCTGCTGCGCAGCCATCGTGCGGCGGCCCGGCAGCGGCGTTCCGGGTGCGCGCTGGCCGGTGCGGATCTCATCCGCCAGGGCGGCGTACAGCTGCTCATACAGCGGCGTTTTTTGGTCGGCATCCAACTCTATCATGACAGTCCTCCATACTGGCCCCATAAAAAATTTAAAAACTGAGCATTTATTCAGAGCCAGAAATCAGTATAATAAAAACATACCTTCCCGGAAGGAAAATGTCAATAGAGGTGTACGAAACTATGTCTACCGCAACGATGTGGCTGCTGCTGTTCGTTGTAGCAGCCCTGGCACTGCTGATCGCAGCGCTGACCAAAACGAAATTCTCTGTGCAGAAAATCAGCATCATCGGCATCATGGCCGCGATGAGCTTTGTCGCGTATGAGTTCTTCCGCATCCCGAACGTCTTTGGCACGGGGTCCAGCTTCCATCTGGGCAACACCTTCACGGCGCTGACCGCCATGCTGCTGGACGGTGTGTCCGGCGGTCTGGCCGGTGCCATCGGCCTGGCGCTGGCCGACGTTGTCGCCGGTGACCCGGGCTACGCCATCACGACCTTTATTCTGAAATTCATCATCGGTCTGGTCTGCGGCGCGGTGTCCCACAAGGTCATCCACCTCAGGACCTTCCCCACCGGCAACAAGCTCAAGTACGTGGCCGCCGTCACGGCGTCGGCCTTCAGCGGCCTGCTGGTCAACGTGTTCACCGACCCGTTCATCGGCTACTTCCGCAACCTGTACATCTTTGGCCAGCCCGCGGAGTTCGTCTCCGTCGTGACCAAGATCGCCAGCGGTGTGACGCTGGTCAACTCCCTGCTCTCCACCGTCTGCGCCGTTGTCCTGTACATCGCCCTGCGCCCCGCCCTGGAGAAGGCACATCTGCTGCCGAAGGAGTGATTCTCCCAAAGCCTTCCCCTTGGGGGGAAGGTGGCCCCGCAGGGCCGGATGAGGGGGAAGCCTTTTAACACAGCTATCCTCATTTCTGTTTACCCCCGCTTCGGCGGGGTTTTTGTTTTGCGGCAAATTATGTAAAAATTGCAAAAAGACTGGCGTTCCGGTGGGAAATGGTGTAAAATGAATTTACATATTGTGTAAACACTCCATGCTCCCACGCGAAAGGAGCCTTTCATGGCAGGCAAAACCAAATCACAAAAGAAAAAAGCGCTGGATATGCGCAGCAAGATGTATCTGGTGCTGGCTCTGTGCAGCGTTATGCTGCTGGTCAGCGTCGGCATCTCGCTGGTGCTCATCGGCGGCATCGACCTCGGCGGCGCGGACGCCCAGAGCGTCTCCACCGTGGACAACGCGTCCATGGTCGTCGAGAGCGGCTATAATAAAGAGGAAAACACCATTGATACCCAGGCCTACACCTCGACGATCCTTGAGCAGGCCGCCGACGCGGGCGACAGCTATGTGGACGAGACGCTGTTTCTGGGCGACAGCAACACGGCCCGCATGTACCGCATGTTCGACTATTGCAGCTACGACAACGCCATCGGCTCGGTGGGCATGACCGCCAAGAGCCTGGCGACCTTTGCCTGCGTGCAGGTAAGCACTTCGTCCGGCTACATCACGATGCCCCAGGCCGTGGCGAAATTGCAGCCGCGCCGGGTCATCCTGACCTTCGGCACGAACGACCTGAACCCCGGCTATAAGGCCGCGGACTTCGTCAAAAACTACCAGACCGGCATCGAGGCCATCGTCACCGCCTACCCCAGCGTGGACATCATCGTCAACGCCATCCCGCCCATCGGGCAGCAGCACTCCAACCAGAGCCTGACCCAGACCCAGGTGGACGAGTACAACAAAGCGCTCGTCGAAATGTGCCAGGAGAAGGGCTGGAAGTTCCTGAACAGCGCCGAGGTGCTGAAGGATTCCGTCACCGGCTACGCCAAGAGCGGCTATGTGGAGACGAGCGACGGCATTCATCTGACCCGCACGGCGATGGACGCGCTGTTCAACTACATCCGCACCCACAGCTATATCACGGAGGATGACCGTCCCGCGCTGACCACCATCCCCAAGCATACCGGCGATAAGGACGCTGTGGTCTACACGGTGCCGGTCGTTGTACCGGCCGAAACCGCCACCCCCGAGCCCGAGGCGACCGAGGCACCGGCCAGCAGTGAGGCCGAGGCCACCGCCACCCCGGAGCCTGAGGTGACCGCGACACCTGAGCCGACTGCAACGCCGAGTCCCACACCCGAACCGACTGCAGAGCCGACACCGGCACCCACGCCTGAACCGACCGCTGCCCCCACGCCCGAGCCGACCGCGGAGCCGACACCCACGCCCCCGGAGAGCACCTCCAATGCAGATGTTTCCGCCGGGAATGACGGAACTCAACCTACATAAAACACCGACCCCCGCAGCACCTGACGCTGCGGGGGTCTTTTTCTTATGCTTTTTTGCCGAGCAGCTCGGTGCGGATATACCGGAAGCAGGCATCCTCGCCCTCATCGCGCAGGATCAGCAGGCAGGTCTCCAGCTGGCGGCGGGTCTCGGGGTGCAGGATGTAGTGATCCTTGCTGCGGTCGTAATACTCCCATGCGGCGGCATCGGTATAGCTTGCGCCCTTGTAGTTTTTGCTGGCGGCGATACGGTCGCAGACCATCTCGGCCACATATCGTTCCGGCATACGCATACCGGCCATGGCATGGTCGCCGTTTGGGGCGTAGTCGATCCAATATTCCAGATGGTGCTTATTGCGGCCCTTGTGGTGCAGCCATGCGGCGCTGTAGCCCTCCGTCTTGCGTTGGGCGTTGTTGGGGCTGCAGGTACCCTGCCAGTATTTGGCCCCCGCCCAGAACTCGACCGGGGCCAGCTTGCTTAGGTCATGGGTCAGGCCCTGCCAGTACAGCCCGCAGCGAAAGCAGTTCTTCATCACCAGCATTTTATGGTGGTGGATGGTCCTGTAATGTTTAATGGGATGCCACAAGATCTTTTTTCCTCCCCCGGATAAGCAGTGCAGCCAGCGCCGGCAGCAGCATACAGCTGACCGGCACAAAGGCAAAGTGCCACAGCATCGGCACAAGATGGGTATGTATGGCGGCGTGCGCCTTGGAAAGCACCATCCACGAGGCAGGGGCCGCAAGGCTGAGCAGCCATACAACGCCCAGCGGCACAAGCTGCGCCGCCACGCCGCGCCGCAGCGCGATCACCACGCTGACCGCGCCGACCGCCAGCCCGAAAAGGAGCAGCTGCCCCGCCGTGACGGCAGCCGGCCCCAGCTGAAGTACCGGCTCGGTATCCAGCACAAAATACTGCGCCAGCACCTGCCCGATCGTGACTGCCCGCACCGCATCGTCCGTCAGGCTGATGCGGTCGGTGATGGCCTCGGCCATATTCTGCCAGGCCGCCGCCGTGCTGCCGAAGCAGAGGCACTCCTGCCCGAACCAGAGCGCCAGCGCCGCTGCCGCACCGGTCAGTGCGGCAGCGCCCGCACCCACGGCACGGCCCAGCCAGCGGCAGGCCCGCTGCGGGGCCTTTTCCACACAGTATGCCTTTGCCGCAGCATAGCAGAGCGGTATCTCGCACAGGATCAGGAAGGTCGTGATAAACTCAAACCCGCACATGCAGCGCACCAGCACGGCAAGGCTGACCAGCGGCCAGCACCAGCGCGGGGCGCGGCCCCGGGCGCAGGTGCAGCGGCAGAGCAGCAGCACGGCCAGCAGCGGCAGCTGCCAGGTCCATGGCACCCAGTACAGGTCCTTCATGCCGCGCTGCAGCCATGGGGCCAGCAGTATGGCTGCCATCCAGAACGCGGCCGGCAGCACGCCAAGCTCCTGCCAGACGGCCAGTGCCGTCAGCAGCTGCACAGCGTAGAATAGGGTGCTGTTCACCCAGTAGAGCGCGCTCTCCCGGGCGGTGCCCTCCGGCAGGAATACGCGCAGCAGCCGGTTCAGCCCGCCCAGCGCCCAGCCCTGCAGGCCGGACTGGTGGGTGTAGGGGCAGAACTGCGCCGCATCGGCGGGGGTATCCTCCCGGAACCAGCTGCGGTTCTGGTCATCGCTCCAATCCTCGGTATACACGCCCAGAAAGCCGCCGGGCGCACGCTGGCCCTGCTCCATCTGGTGCATACGGCCATAGATCAGCGTCTGCGAGCCGGTGTCCCACACGCCGGTGCGGTAGGCGCTTGCATTGTGGCGCACAGTCGTCAGCAGTGCCGCCAGCGCCAGCACGGCCAGCAGGGTGAGCACCGTGCGCAGGGCGGCGGGCAGGTTTTTCCATTTTTTCTGCAGCATGGCGATCATCTGTCCCACTTATCGCACAGCGCCGCGATCTGGCCCGCAAACTTTGCAAGGTCCTTGTTGGCACCGCCCTGATTGTGGCGGATGACCTCCAGCAGGCGCTGGCCCATATTGTAAAGTCGGTCGTAGGCCGCGCTGGTGCGCACGGTCTCGGCGGATTTCG
>OHUG01000830.1_pt1 | contig 11790 bp, 9 predicted proteins | sample 1579161 | NCBI WGS metagenome assembly OHUG01 (sample SAMEA3882514, study PRJEB24775) | human gut metagenome | biome: human-associated habitat; feature: intestine environment; material: feces | place: Netherlands | collected 2009/2010 | reverse complement strand
GCGCTGGCGATGCCCCTGCCGCGTTAGATGGGATCCATTGTCGCATGGGTCGGGGCGCGCCCCGCCATGTCCCCCAGTGCTCGCGGCGATCTCCATTCTACCGGTACGGGGCGGGTGGGTCGACCTCCCCCTATCGGGCGGTTGTAAGCCGCTCGAGCCCCGTCCGCTGTCGCGTGGCCGCCCTTGGGCCCGTACGCGGCGATGCTCTCCTCCCGGCCCGGTTCCCGCCCGTCGGCATTCTTCCCTTTGCTCCGCCGTGGTATTGTGTCAACTCCGCATTTCTGGAATTACCGTAATTCCGATTTTCCGGAATTGCGCAATTCCATTTTTCCGGAGCTGCCGCAATTCCATCCGCTTCGGAGCGATAATCGCGGCGCGGCATGCAGGCGCCCCGCCTTCTGCCCCGTTAGCGAGGCCCCTGACGATGCCCCTCCGGATCCCGTGGTGTCCATCGCCCCCTAGATCGCGCACGCCGCCCACTGCTCGCGGGTCACGCGGTGCCGGTGCTCCACGCCGTCGAAGAACGCGAGGACCTCGTCTAGCGACACGGGCGCGTAGTCGTTGGCGTCCACGCCCACGTCGTAGCGCAGCAGGCGCATGCCCCGGTTCCACTCGTTGTAGGCGCGCGGCGCATGGATGTGCCCGTGCAGGTGGATCGAGCCGTGGCCGAGCCCCGGCCAGTCCATGATCGGGTAGTGGCACATGACGACCTTGCGCCCGCCGTCGAGCTTGAGCGTTGAGATCGCGGGCTCCACGACGAATGTGCCTGCCACCGCCGGCTGCGACCAGTCCTTGTCGTGGTTGCCGGGCACCCAACGGATGTCTCGACAACGGATGCGCCCGCGCAGCTCCCGCGCCGCATCAACGGTCATCTTGAAGGAGAAGTCGCCGAGGTGGTAGAGCGTGTCGGTTGGCGCGACGCGCTCGTTGATGGCGTCGACCAGGGCGTCGTTCATCGCCTCGATGGTATCCCAGGGCCTCTCGCAGAAATCGAGCACGTTCGCGTGCCCGAAGTGGGTATCGCCCGTGAACCAGATCACGTGGGTCGGCTCCTCTCCAGATCAGCCTTCCTCGCGAGCGGGCCGCACATCGCCCTCCTCGGCCGTCACGTGCATGCACGAGCGAGGGCCCTTCCGGATCGCGACGCGGCACCTCGCCCCGTCGGCCCTCCGCTCGATCGCGACGAGCGTCCCCTTCATGTCCCGCCCCTTGCTGCGGACTGAGGCGCATGCGCCGGCGCGCAACTCCGATCCGCCGCCCTGCGGGGAGGTGCCCACGCGCACGGTCGCGCCGGCGAGGGGGACGGTTGCGGCAAGGCCGCTCCCCATGCTCTCGCCAAGGGCGGCGAGCATCGCGCGGGCGATCTCCTCGCCGCCCAGGATCGCCTCGCTGCCGGATCCGTCCGCCAGCTCGACGCTCATCCTGACCGAATCGATCGGCTTCCCGTCAATTTCGATCCTCATGGGGCTCACCTCCCAATTCCGGTGGGCCGCCGCTTCCGTCCATCGAGGACGTCGCCTCGCCGTCGCGGGCGCGGCGGCCATGTCGGCGTTGCCCTCTCGCAAGGCGCTATTGGGCGCGCCGCCTCGGGCCCACTGGATCGCGCGGCCCGGTCGGGTGAAGCGTGCTCACCGTCTCCGTCTCGGGGGCGTGCCGGGGGCGTCGGGATGATTCCGTGCTCCTTGGCTCCCCGTGGTAATGACCATTGTATTACGGAGCGCGACGTCTCATCTTACGGATCGCTGCGGATGGTCGCACGCCGGCGATGCTCGGCGCGCCGCAGCGGGCACGGCCCTCCGCCCGCCCTCAGCCGCCCCTCTTGACGTCGGCCTCGTCCGAGATCTCGCAGACGCGTTCGATCGCCTTGCTGATCTCTCCCCTCATGCCGGAGTCCTCGGCGAGGAGCCTGCCCGCCAAGCGGTCGATGAGCCCGGCGTCCACGTCCATCGTGAGCGTCTCGCGCTCCATGAGCGAGGCGATGCGGTTCGCCGCCGCCGCGATCTGGTTGAGGTTTCGGCCCTGAGCCCGAAGCTCGACGAAGATCGCTCGAAGCTCCTCGCGCGCGGCCATGAACCTGCTCCGGCTGCCCTTCCGGGCATCGGATTGGTAGAGCCCGCAGTAGACCAGGTAGTCGGTGAGCGAGAGCCCCATGGAGGCGGCGTGCCGTTTCAGCGTCTCCCTCTCGTAAGGCGAGACCCGCAGGGAGATCCGTTGGTCGCGGATCCGCCCGTCCTCGGCCTTGCGCGGCTTACTGCCGTCTGGCGTCGGCATGTAGCCGGCGGCGGGGTTGTCGGTGTGGTAGACGTTGTACCTCCGCTTGACCTCGTCCGGCATCGCGTCGAGGTTTAGCGAGAAGCTCCGCTTGCCGAACGCGGCTGTCTGCACGATGTACTGGCTGCGGCTCATGTGCAGCATCCGCGCGTGGAAGTCGATCAGGTCGCGCTGATAGGCGGACATGCTGACATGGATGGTTACGGCCTTCGTCTCCTTGCTCACTCTTTTCCCCTCTCCAGGTGCATGGGCGGCAGCCCTGCCAAGAAGCGCGGAGCGCGCGGGCGATGCGGCGTGCCCCTGCGGCGACGTCTCGCCCGCGCGCGCCAGCTCGCCGGAAACGGGCCGTGCCGCGCGAGCGGCGGGGGTTTTCGGCGGGCGGTCCCGCGCTGCATCTGCCGCGATTTATGGCCATGGGGCCGTAAACGCCCCACAGATGCGTCTCTTGCGCAGGACAGCGCGCGACAACACGTTTGAGCGCGATCTTGCCCACTCAACCATCACGACAGCAACCCGTCTATCTTCTCCATGCCGTCTCGCTTGCTCTCCGCAAGCGCATCGGAGTATACGTTGAGTGTGAAAGCGGCACTGCTGTGCCCGAGAATGACGCTCACCGTCTTCACGTCCACGTTGCCGCTTGCGGATGAAATTGCAAGCGTCGCAAATGTATGACGCAGATCATGGAAGCGGATAAACTCTCCTTGCGTGCCGATTAGCCCGACGGTGCGCGCGAACGTATGCCACTCGCGACCGAGGACTTGCGGACTATAGGGCTTGCAGGAGACGGGAGAACCGATCACGAACAAGTCATCGTCCCATTCCATACCGAACTCTTCGCGCTCTCCCCTCATCTCTCGCATGCGCCGAGTCAACAAAATCGAGAGGCTGCTGCCGAACGGGATATTCCTAATCGAGCTTTCGGTCTTCGGTCGAGATATGACGTAATGTCCCGATGCCCGGGTGAGAGAATGGGTAACTCTGATTTCGCGATTGTCCAAATCGACGTCCCTCCAACGCAGGGCGCAGATCTCTGCTTGGCGCATCCCAGTCATGAGCGCAAGCTTCGCGCCGACGGCGAGAGGTGACACTCCGAATCCAGCAAGCGCGCGGTTCATCTCGACGACCCCCGCTTTCGTAAGCGAATTCACCGGCTTCGGCCTTCGCTTCGGAGCGTCAACGAGAGCAAAGGGGTTTGACTTTATCTCCCCCATCTTGTGCGCGCTCTCAAATACCTGCTTCGCGAAAACATGAATGTGAGACAGCGTAGAAACGCTTATACCATCTGCGAGCAAACCTTGTTCCCATGCCATGATGTCGCGAGGAGCGATCTCGCAGATGTGCATGTTACCGATGGGAGCACCCGTGATCTTGTTGAGATACGACCTATAACCCTTCGCTGTAACGGAGCGCACGGAGCAAGAAAGCTCTTTATTCATGATGAAGCTCTCGGCGTGCCCGGAAAATGTCATCGGATCGTTCGCTGCTTCGAGAGTTTCGCGAGCCTCTTCAGCGGAGACGAGTTCGTCTCGCCATTTTCGAAGGAACGTCTCAGCCGTCGCCTTTCCGCGATTGTCCGGGGTTCTCTCTCCTGTGTCCTTATCAATCCGATCCGGGTAGCACTTGACGCCCGTACTCTTCGTTAGCTTATGCTGCGCGCCGGGCTGCTCTTGCCAACTGAGCACCGCGCGCCAGTAACCATGATGCTTCGTAACAAATCCTTGGGAATAGCTTCTCTTCACAACTGCCTCCGATGGGTACTCCGATGGGTACTGTGTGGGTACTTTCGAAGGTAATTGCTTGGGAAGTCGCCTTTCCTATCTCTCCCCCTTATTCCTTGTTTTGCCTGTTCAGAATGCTTGTCGGTTTCCGTCGCTCACTATCGGTCACCAATTGTTGCAGCAGATAGCACTACTCATAACCCGGAGGTCGTAGGTTCAAATCCTGCCCCCGCGACCAAGAATTCGCAGCTCGGAGGTCATGTGGCCTCCGAGCTTTTTTGTTACCGTGCGCCGTGGTCCGCGAGATTGGGACAGACGTTGAGCCCTGAAGGCGAGATGCCGCTTGCACCCCGGCGTAGCTGCATATAGCTGGACAGCACGGTGACTGCGCGGTGAAAGCGGCATCATTTTGGCAGTTGCTCCATCTGATAAAATGAAATCTAAAATGTATTGCAATATGCAAGCTGGGAGACGCCGTGGACTATGCAGACCTCATCGATGGCAACGTCACGGAAAGCGAACTCAAAGCCCACCTGGTTGAGGGCGGAAACGTTGCTGTGACGATTCGAATACCCAAGAACATGCGTGATATGGCCAAACAGGCCGCCGAACTTTCGGGGATGAGCTTTACCTCGCTGGTCAAGTTGAGCCTCATCGAGCACCTTGCAGAAAGGGACAAATAGCATGGCCGACATAAGGAAGATTGAAGATGAGCTGTGGGAGGCGGCGGACGAGCTTCGCGCCAATTCAAAATTCACCAGCCAGCAATACTGCATGCCGGTGCTGGGGCTCATATTCCTGCGCTACGCGTGGGGTCGCTTCAAGCGCGCCGATGCGCAAATAGACGAAGAGCGCTCCCGTATCGAAGGCCGTAAGCCGCCCAAGGCGCCGCAAGACTACACTGCCAAGGGTGCCATGTTCATTCCTGAGGAGGCCCGCTACGACTACCTGCTCAACCTGCCCGCGCAAGCGGACACGGGACGGGCCGTCAACATAGCCATGGACGCCATCGCCAAGCTCAACCCCAGTCTTGCCGGCGTGTTGCCCAACACCTACACCGAATGTCATCCGCATCTTCAACAACCCCGCCCTCGATGAGGAAGGCGATGATATCATCGGACGTATCTACGAGTACTTCCTGGGGAAGTTCGCACCCGCCGTGGCAAGTGATGACGGCGTGTTCTTCACGCCGAAATCGCTCGTGCGCATGATTATGAACGTGATTGAGCCCGAGCGCGGCATTATGCTGGATCCGGCGTGCGGGTCGGGCGGCATGTTCGTGTCTGCCAGCGATTACGTGCGCGAACATGGTGGTGATCCGGCGCAGTCCATGATGTATTACGGCCAGGAGAAGGTGGACTACAACGCCAAGCTGTGCCTGATGAACATGGCGGTGCACGGCATGCAGGGCGCCATCAAGAGCGGCGACGAGGCAAACACCTTCTACCACGATGCGCATGCTCTTGAAGGCAAATGTGACTACGTAGCCGCCAACCCGCCTTTTAATGTGGACAAGGTCAAATGGGCGGCTACCGTGGACGCCGGACGTCTGCCCCTGGGAGCGCCGAAGGAGAACAAGAAACACGAGGTGTCCACGAGCGGCGCCAATTATCTGTGGATCAACTACTTCTATTCGTACCTGAACGATCATGGCCGCGCGGGCTTCGTCATGGCATCCTCCGCCACCGACTCCAACGCCGAGCGCGCGCAGCGCCGAGCACTGGTCGAGGCGGGCGCGGTCGACGTGATGCTCTACGTGGGCAACAACTTCTTCTACACCAAGAGTCTGCCCTGCACGCTGTGGTTCCTGGACAAGGACAAACCGCAGGCGATCCACAACAAGGTGCTGTTCATAGATACGCAGCGCTACCATACCGCCGTCTCTACCACCTTGAACGAGTGGACACCCTGGCAGCTCAAGAACCTCTCTGCCATCGTGTGGCTCTACCGCGGAGAGACGCAGAAGTACCGGGAGCTTATGAGCGCGTATCGCGCGAGATGCGGCGAGCTTGCGGGGCTGTTCAGCGGCGAGGCAGCCGAGCTGCTGATAAGCGTTGTCACAGCGGATGATTTCGCACCTACGCACCAGGCGATGCTCGCTGCCATCGAGGAGCAGAAGGCTGCTGCAAAGACCGAGGTGGAAGCTCTGCCGAAACGCCAGCAGAAGAAGCGCCGCGAGGAGCTTGCCGCGAAGACCGCCGAGCTTGAAGCCGCCGCCACCGAGGTTGGCGAAGCCGTGTGGCTTACCGAGAAGTTCGGTGAGGGCGAGTATGCCGACGTGCCGGGCCTATGCAAGGTTGCCAGCAAAAAGGATATTCAGGGCGAGCAACCCGCTGACAAGAGCTCTTGGAGCCTCACGCCCGGCGCCTACGTGGGAGTGCCGCCCGTGGAGGACGACGGCGTGGACTTCCACGAACGCATAGGCGAGATTCAGGCAGAGCTGAGCCGCCTGCAGGCCGAGAGCAATGACCTCATGGCCACCATCACCCGCAACTTTCGGGAGCTGGGGCTATGAGGGCGAAGCTTGGAGATGTGTGCGCATCGATATACGACGGAGACCATAATGCTCCCCCTAAGTCGGAATCTGGCATTCCGTTCATTACAATTTCAAATATAGATGCACACGATGGATTTATCGATTTCTCAAATACCTCGTTTGTCCCTGAGGAATACTACAAATCTCTCAAAGGCGAGCGTAAGCCAAAGCGTGGTGATGTGCTGTACTCTGTTGTGGGCAGCTTCGGCATTCCATCGTTGCTGAAGGACGACAAGAGATTTGTCTTCCAAAGGCACATCGCCATTTTGAGGCCAAGCGAAAAGCTTGACTCGACATACCTCTACTATCTTCTAAAGGATTCGAGTTTCTACCACTGGGCTGATGCTGTGGCCATCGGCTCTGCTCAACGCACTGTGACTCTTGGACAGCTTCGCAGCAAAGGAGTAAACCTCCCTGACCTCGAGACCCAGCGACGTATCGCGGGCGTGCTTTCGGCTTACGACGAGCTGATTGAAAACAACCGCAAGCAGATAAAGCTTCTCGAAGAGGCCGCGCGGCGCCTTTACAAGGAATGGTTCGTTGACCTGCGTTTTCCCGGTCACGAAACTGCGCACATTCACAATGGCGTCCCCGAGGGATGGCATACTGGCTCTCTTCTTGATCTTGCTGATGTTGTACGCGGATGTTCCTATTCGAGCGACGAGATAGTCAATGGAGGGAAAACCCTTATCAACCTTGGAAACTTAACGCCTTTTGGAGGCTTCAGGTTTGGTTACGCCAAACCATACTCGGGGAAGTCGCGCGATGATCAGGCGGTCGCGAAAGGCGATGTTATCATGGGTCTTACGGAGCAGGCCGTTGGACTTGCGGGCTATGCAGCCCTGCTTCCCGCGATTCCTAACGGCAGTGTAATATCTGCCGATCTTGTTAAGCTTGTACCTCACGCCGGCGTGTCTGCTGTATTTGTTTACGCCGTTCTACGTTTTGGTCGGCTGTCTGAGCTCATTTCGCCTCTAGCAAATGGCACGAAGATCAAGCACCTGCGTCCCGAATCGCTTTCGCGCGTAGCGGTGCTGCTTCCTTCGAAACGATTGGCCAACGATTATGCTGAGCTCGTCACACCGCTCTATGATCAAATCTCGATATGCGACCAGCGAATCTGCACCGCTCGCGAGGCTCGCAGTCGTCTTCTACCGAAACTCATGTCCGGCGAGATCAAGGCGTAGCAATGAGAGGGCAGAAGACGTTCCAGATACACCTTGACCCGGAGCTTATCGAGGAGTTCAACGCTTCGCTCACTGCTCATGAGCACATCTCCGAGCAAATATCGTTCGTTGAGAAGGCTTTCGAAAAGAAGAGGTATCGGGGCGTTCCCGCATGGGACTGCATGTGTTCCTGCGTGCATCGCGTGCGCGACACCGTGGGATATCTGAATGACCAAGTGCTCGGGAGGATGGAACACGGCAGCGCGTTCGATTTCATCAACTTCATCAATAACGCCTCCGTCGTGCTTGACAGCATAGATATGCTCGCAAGAATTATCGGCGTCGACTTGAGCCAAGAAGATGCACGGTCGGCCGCATTTAACCAAACCGGCACCAATGGAAAAGGCACCGACAAGAAGTACTTTGAGTTCCTACGCTCGCTTTGCGCCGTCCATCCTGTTGAGACCAATCGATACAAGGACGTATACCACACGACCGATATAGTTACCTGTCCTTATTTGACCTGGGTAAGCGGGAGCCCATTGGAAAGGGCCTGGAACTGCGATCTTCATGCCCATGCATTCGTCAACGAGGCAAATAGCTGGGGTGAGGATATCTGCATCCGTATGGATCAAGTCTTTTCCCATATCAAGTACCGCTATAGCCTCCTCAACAAAATCGGGTGTGCGCTGGAACGCTTTCAAGAGGCAAAGATCGATGAGTTCCGCAACACCCTTGTGCCAGACCGCGGCGAAGGCGAATCGGAGCTGTCTTACGTCGAGCGCCTCAAGGAGGCCGAAGCCGAGCGGTTTGGCTCAAACAACGGTTTTGTTTACGACTTCGCAAAGACGGTTCTTTCATTCGAGCCGACGGACCCGGCGAACAAAGCCGCAGCCGAAAGGTACAAGAATGCCTGGCGCTTCGCCCTCGACCTGCAACTCAACGTCTTGCGTGACATGTCACGGGAGGGCGTGGAACACGCAGGCATTGAAGGTGACGATACGGACTGGATATTGTTCGAACACCTTGAATACTGCAGCTGCCTCTGTGAAGAGCTGAGTCGATTTAGCTACAACCTGGAGAAGATCGGCTATCTCGACGGAGCCTCAGGGGAAAGTGATGCCGCTTGGGGCAGAATCAAACTCAGGGAAATGGACGGCATCTTGGGGAAGCATGTCGTGTTCGATTACGAAAACGATTCCGATGGAGAGCTGTACATGCTATCCCGAATCGCGCTCTATGAGATCGCCCTCGAGCATGATTGTGAGATAAACGAAGCGATCCCGCTTGACGAACGCTATCGTCCGCAGAGATAGGAAGCTGGTGAACCGAGGTGGCCAAGAACCGTTATTCCGAAGAGGAGGCCGTGCAGAAGCCTGCCGGCGAGCTGCTCGCGCGCCTCGGCTGGGACGTCCATTACTGCTACGACGAAGAAGAGCTTGGCCGATACGGCACGCTTGGACGCGAAAGCTACAGCGATGTGTTGTTGAAACGTGACCTCAAAGATGCGCTCATAGAGCTCAACGAATGGATGGATGAAACGGATGTCGCCGAGGCAATTAAGACACTCTCTCAGACGTTCGTGGGCGATTCCCTGCTGCAGGCCAACGAGGCCAAGTACAAGATGCTGCGCGATGGCATCCCCGTGAGGAAGGTCGGAGAGGACAGGGTGCCCTATACCGAGCTCGCGCAAGTATTCGACTTCGGCCATCCCAAGATGAACCGTTTTGTTGCCGCCGAGGAGCTGTGGGTGCACGGCCCCTTGCATCGGCGCCGCTGCGACCTGGTGGGGTTCGTGAACGGCGTTCCCTTGGTGTTCATGGAGTTCAAGCGCCACGACAGGGATGTGCGCAACGCCTACAACGACAACTACACCGATTACCAAGACACCATCCCCCAGATCTTTCATTTCAACGCATTCGTCATCCTCTCGAACGGCCTTGAATCACGCGTGGGGACGCTGGGCAGCCCCTACGAGTTCTTCAACGAATGGAAGCGCCTACATGAGGAAGACGCCGGAAGCGTGAGCCTGGAGACCCTGCTCCGCGGCGTGTGCAACCGCGAGACGCTCATGGACCTGTTCCAGAACTTCATCTTGTTCGACCACTTCGATACCCCGGCGGCTAAGATCATGGCGCGCAACCACCAGTACCTAGGTGTCAACGAGGCGCTCGACGCTTACAAGAACCGAAAGTTCAACGATGGCAAGCTGGGCGTGTTCTGGCACACGCAGGGCTCGGGCAAGAGCTATTCCATGCTCTTTCTTGCCGAGAAGATCAGGCGCACGCAGCCTGGCTCGCCAACCTTCCTGGTGCTGACTGATCGCGACGAGCTGAACAAGCAGATCAGCGAGACGTTCGAGAGCTGCGGGTGCCTGTCCGGCGTGCCCGCGGCACGCTGCCGCGCGACCAGCGGCGCCGATCTGGTGGAGAAGCTCAAGGGCAATCCGACCTACATCTTCTCGCTCATCCAAAAGTTCAACCAGGCCGACGCCGAGCCCATCCTGCCCGATCACGACATCGTGGTGTTCTCCGACGAAGCGCATCGCTCGAACAACGGCATCTTCGCCGAGAACATGGCCCGGTTGTTGCCGACGGCCTCCAAGATGGGGTTCACCGGAACGCCGCTGCTGTCCGACGACCAGCTACCGCTCGCACCTTCGGCGGGTACGTGTCGGTGTACGACTTCGGTCGCGCCGTTGAAGACGGTGCCACGGTGCCGCTGTTCTACGAAAACCGCTCCGATCGTCTCGCGATAGAGAACCCCCTGATCAACGATGAGTTGCTGCAGGCCGTCGAAGATGCGGACCTCGATCCTGACCAGACAGACAAGGTGAAGAGCCAGCTCTCCAACGGGGTCCACATCATGATGTCCGAGCCGCGTATGCGCGCGATAGCCCGCGACTTCGTGGCGCACTACACCGGCATTTGGGAAAGCGGGAAGGCCATGTTCATCTGCGTGAACAAGGTCGCTTGCGTGATGATGTACAACTATGTGAAAGAGGAGTGGGCGCGCGCCACGGCCGACGAGAAAGAGAAGCTCAAAGGCATGGGCCAGCAGGAGGCGCTCGAGCAGCGCCGAAAGATCTCCTGGATGGAGTCCACCGAGATGGCGGTGGTGGTGAGCCAGGAGCAGAACGAGATCGCACGCTTCCGCGCGTGGGGTCTCGACATCGAGCCCCATCGACGCAAGATGGAGGAGCGCAACCTCGATGACGAGTTCAAAGATGCCAACAACCCCTTCCGAATCGTGTTCGTGTGCGCCATGTGGCTCACCGGCTTCGACGTCAAACCCCTTTCGGTGATGTACTTCGACAAGCCCATGAAGGCACACGGCCTCATGCAGGCCATCGCGCGCGCCAATCGCGTCGCCAAGGGCAAGAGCAACGGCCTCATCGTAGATTACGTTGGCATTGTGAAAGCGCTGCGCCAGGCCCTGGCAGACTACACGCGCGACCCGGGCGACGGCCGCACGCCCGATGACGTTGTGGTCGATAAGGACGAGCTCATCGAGCGCATTGGGAGTCTGACGAGGCAGATTGCCTCCTTCATGGGCGAGCAGGGCTTCAATCTGGAGACGCTGCTCGCTGCGGAGGGTTTTGGAAAGCTGGATGCCATCAAGGACGCCGCCGACGCCATGAGCGCCACCGACGAGGTGAAGAAACGCTTCGGCATCATGTGCCGCATGCTCTTCAAGTTTTACCGCTTCGTGACCAGGGCGGAGGTCGGCGAAGACATGGTATGCCGTCGCGACGCGCTGCGCGCGGTTTATAGCCAGATAAACCAGCGCCGTGCTGTCGCAGACACCACCGAGCTCATGCGTCGGGTGCACGACATCGTAAGTGTGCACATTGAGGTGAGCGAGGCCGCCGAGCAGGCAAAAGAGGGAACCCGCTTCGACGTAAGCGGAATCGACTTCGGCCGTTTGAGCCAAGAATTCGCCCGGGCAAAGCGGAAGCATCTGATCATAGACGATATTCGCGGAGTCATAGAAGAGAGGCTCGAACTGGCATTGAAAGACAACCCGCTGCGAATCGATTTCTACGAGCGCTACGAGCGGATTATCGAAAGCTACAACAAAGAGCAGGACAAGGCTCTCA
>OHUG01000829.1_pt1 | contig 11795 bp, 6 predicted proteins | sample 1579161 | NCBI WGS metagenome assembly OHUG01 (sample SAMEA3882514, study PRJEB24775) | human gut metagenome | biome: human-associated habitat; feature: intestine environment; material: feces | place: Netherlands | collected 2009/2010 | reverse complement strand
GCGTCATCCAGCTGGTCGGGGCGGCGGTAGTAGGAGAACAGCGGCGTCAGGAAGCGCTCCTCCCTTCCGGCGGCGTGCTGAAGCAGGGAGGCGACCACGAATTTCAGGGTATAGCCGATCCAGCGGCGATGCTGGGGCATCAGCTTGTGATCGGGATAGATGATCTTGTCCAGATACAGCTTCCACTGATCCAGATCGGTGACGCCGCGGGGGTCGGGACGGCTGCCGGCGGGACGCTCCTTGGCGTGGAAGCCGCCGATGATTTCACCCAGCAGCGCCGCCGCCTGACGGCGGATGTCACCCTCCCGGTGCATCAGCAGCTCATAGAGGAAGGCCAGTGTCTGTACCTTCTGGGGGATGTGCAGGTACAGAGAGTAGGATTCAAATACGCCCAGATAGGCGCGGAGACGACGCCAGTTAGTCTCGCCGCGAGCCAGCTCCAGCAGTTGGGCAAAGCTGCGCTGGCCGGTAAGGCGGCTCATCAGCTCCATATTGTGACCCACGCACTGCATGGTCAGGGCGTGGAGCGCCTCATCATCAGTCATGAGGGCAGTCTGCTTCTCCGGGCGGGGCGGCGTGTCATGCCCTTGCAGCGTCACATCCACGCCCCGGTCGACCATGAACTGCTCAAAGTCCCGCAGCCGGGCGTAGACCCGCATATACCGGCATCGCTTGGCATCGTCCACGCCGTCCAGCTTGCCCAGGAAGCGAGCTTCTGCATCCACGCGGATGAAGTTGATATCCCACTGCTGGAAGGCGGCTTCCACTTCGTCGCCCTCGTCCTTGCGCATCAGGCCGTGGTCGACGAATACACAGGTGAGCTGCTTGCCGACGGCTTTAGAGAGCATGGCTGCCGCAACGGAGGAATCAACACCGCCGGAAAGGGCGCACAGCACTTTGCCATCGCCAATCTTCTCACGCAGCGCCTTGACGCTCGTTTCAACGAAGGAGCCCATTTTCCAGTCGCCCTTGCAGCCGCAGACGTTGTAGACAAAGTTGTGCAGCATCGTCTTGCCTTCCGGCGTGTGGAGCACTTCCGGGTGGAACTGGAAGCCGTAGAGGTTCTTTTCCGGCAGCTCGATGGCGGCGACCGGGCAGTTATCGGTATACGCGGAGATTGTGAAGCCTGTGGGCGCGGTCTCGGCGTAGTCGTTGTGGCTCATCCAGCAAATGGTCTCCGGGCTGACGTTCTCAAAGACCTTGGACTTGGTATCGACGTGAACCAGCGTTTTGCCGTATTCACGCTCCGGCGCCTTGCAGACATGACCGCCGAGCAGATGCGTCATGAGCTGGAAGCCGTAGCAAAGTCCGAGCACGGGGATACCGAGATCGAAAATCGCGGGATCAATGGTCGGCGCACCGTCGACGTAAACGCTGTTCGGGCCGCCGGTGAAGATGATGCCCTTGGGGTTCTGCGCGCGAATGGCGTCAAGACCCACGCGGTAGGACACGATCTCGCAGTATACATTGCACTCGCGGACGCGGCGTGCGACCAGCTGGTTATACTGTCCGCCGAAGTCCACTACGAGCACTTTTTCGTTTTGTGGCATATTACACCCTGCCTTCCTGAATTTAAAACGTTGGTTCAACGATTGAATATAATTCTATTTTACTCCACTGTGACAGATTTTGCAAGATTGCGCGGCTTATCAATATCGCAGCCCTTCATGGAGGCGACATAGTACGCAAACAGCTGCATTGGGATGACTGAGAGGGAGGGGAGCATGAACGATGCGGTCTTCGGAATGTAGAACACCATATCTGTCTGCCCGGCAATCTCTTTTTTGTCTTCCGTCGCAACACCCAGCACGACAGCGCCGCGCGCCTTGACCTCTTTGATATTCGACATCATTTTATCAAAGAGGCGGGCGTCGGTCGCAAGCGCGATGACAAGCGTGCCGTCTTCGATGAGGGAGATCGGGCCGTGCTTGAGCTCGCCCGCGGCGTAGGCCTCGGAGTGAATGTAGGAAATCTCCTTGAGTTTGAGGGAAGCCTCCAGAGACGCGGCGTAATCGACATTGCGGCCGATAAAGTACATGTCGCTCGCGTTGAAATATTTGGAAGCAAAGAACTGAATATTCTCCTTGTGCTTCAGCATTTCGTCAATCTGCTCCGGCAGCTTTTCGAGCGCCGCGATGTATGCACTGAGCTGCTCCTGCGTGAATTTGCCGAGCTGCTCGCCGATGTACAGCGCCAGAAGATAAATGACCGCAAGCTGCGTGCTGTATGCTTTTGTGGACGCGACGGAAATTTCCGGGCCTGCCCACGTATACAGCACGTCGTCCGATTCGGTTGCAATGGTGCTGCCGACAACGTTCACGACGGAGAGCACACGACAGCCCGCACGCTTCGCTTCGCGCAGCGCCGCCAGCGTATCGGCGGTCTCGCCGGACTGGCTGATGATGATCATGAGCGTGTTTTCGTTGAGGATCGGGTCGCGGTAACGGAACTCAGATGCAACATCCACTTCGACCGGGATGCGCAGCAGTTCTTCAAACGCGTACTTTGCCACGACGCCCACGTGGTACGCCGTGCCACACGCCACGATGTTGATTTTTGTGAAGCGGCGCAGCTCCTCGGCGGTCAAGGTGATGTCATCAAGCACGATGTGCCCGTTGCGGATACGCGGTGTAATGGTATCACGCACGGCTTTCGGCTGCTCGAAGATCTCCTTCATCATGAAATGCTCAAAGCCGCCCTTTTCGGCCGCTTCAATATCCCACTCGATGTGCTCGGTCTCTTTTTCGACCGGCTCGCCGTCTGCGTTATAGAACTTCACGCCGTCGCGGGTGAGCTCTGCAATTTCGTTATCTTTTAAGCGGCAGATTTCACGCGTCTTTGATAAGATCGCGGGAATGTCGGACGCGATGAAATTTTCGCCCTGCCCGATGCCGATGATGAGCGGGCTGTCCTTGCGTACCGCGTAGATACAGTCCGGGTGGTCAGCACTGATGATGCCGAGCGCATAGCTGCCCTCCACCTTGGAGATGACCTTTTCAATCGTCTCCAGAATGTCGCCCTTATCGTAGTATTCGAGCATCTGCGCGACAACCTCCGTATCGGTTTCCGATACGAACTGTACGCCGCGGCGCATGAGGTGCTGCTTGAGGTAGAGATAATTCTCGATGATGCCGTTATGCACAACGGCAAAACGACCGCCCTCGCTCACCTGCGGGTGCGAGTTCACATCGCTCGGTGCGCCGTGCGTCGCCCAGCGCGTGTGGCCGATGCCGAGCGTACCGGTCAGTGCTTTGCCGCCGTCCAACAGGTCGCTCAGCACGCGCAGCCGGCCTTTCGATTTTACAACTTTCAATCCGTCTTCCGAGAAGACCGCTACACCTGCGGAGTCATATCCGCGGTATTCCAACTTTTCCAACCCCTGCAAGAGAACGGGTACTGCCTGATCGTTACCGATATAACCGACGATTCCGCACATATCCTAAACCATCCTTTCAGAATTTACAATTCAAAATTGGTTATTCTTTGTACAGTGGAAATATAACTATATTTAATGATTTGTATGCAAAGTAGGGGAAAGCAGGCGGCTTGGGGCTGCCTGCTTTCTTAGAATATCTTAAATTAGCGATACATGATGTCTTCGCGGGCAGGGCCGTTCGAAACCATGCAGACCGGAACACCGAGGTGCTTTTCGGCAAACTCGACGTAATGACGTGCGTTCTCCGGGAGATCCTCGAACTTCTTGATGCCGCGGATGTCGCATTTCCAACCCGGGAGCTTCTCGAAAATCGGCTTGCAGCGCTTGAGTTCCGTAGTGGTCGGGAAGTAATCAATCTGCTTGCCGTCGAGCTCGTAGCCGACGCAGACCGGAATCTCATCGAGATAGCCGAGTGCATCAAGTACGGTCATGGCAACGCCGGTTGCGCCCTGCACCTGGCACCCATAGCGGGCTGCAACGAGGTCGAGCCAGCCGACACGACGCGGACGGCCGGTGGTAGCACCGTACTCGCCCTTATCGCCGCCGCGCTTTCTCAGCTCTTCCGCTTCATCACCGAAAATCTCGGAAACGAACTCGCCTGCGCCGACAGCGCTGGAATACGCCTTAACGACCGTGTAAATCTCTTTGATCTCATACGGCGGGATGCCGCCTGCGCCCACCGGGCCGTAGCCCGCCAGCGGCGAGGAAGACGTGACCATCGGATAAATGCCGAGGTCCGGGTCCTTCAGGGAGCCGAGCTGACCCTCGAGCAGAATGGTTTTGCCTTCTTTAACGGCGTTGTGGAGAATGGTGAATGTATCGGCCACATACGGCGCGATAAGTTCCTTGTACTCCATGAGCTTTGCGTAAATCTCTTCGCGGTCGAGCGGCTCAACCTTATAAAGGTTGGTGTAGAGTACATTCTTGAGATCGAGCACATGGTCAATCTTCTCCATCAGGTCCTCTTTGCTGCCGAACAGCTCGCTGACCTGAAAGCCGATCTTTGCGTACTTATCGGAATAGAACGGTGCGATGCCGCTCTTGGTGGAACCAAAGGACTTAGAAGCCAGACGAGCTTCTTCCATGCCGTCCAGTGCTTTGTGGTACGGCATAACGATCTGGCAGCGGTTGGAGATGAGGATGTTCGGCATCGGAACGCCCTGTTCCGTTACAGCCTTGAGCTCGTCGATGAAGTTTTCAACGGAGAGCGCAACGCCGTTGCCAATGATATTGAGGATGTTCTTTCTAAAAATACCGGAGGGCAGCTGATGCAGAGCAAAGCGACCGTAATTGGTGATGATCGTGTGGCCGGCGTTGCTGCCGCCCTGGAAACGAACAACGATATCGGAATTTTCCGCCAGAATATCGGTGATTTTGCCTTTTCCTTCGTCGCCCCAGCAGGCGCCGACAATTGCTTTTACCATAATAGTTCAAGCCTTTCTAAATATATATTTATTTCTTCCCAAAGCCGTTTAAAACGGCGGGGTGAATTACAGATTGATTTCTGCGGTCTCTGTTTCGGTGTCTGCATAGCGATCGAGGATCGGCTTTACGACATCGTGAAGGAAAATTTCGGTCTGGCGCGGTGCGCGGCCGACATACTTGTGCGGGTCTACGATGCCCTTGAGCTCATCGAGTGTGACGCCGAAGATCGGGTCGTTTGCGATGCGCTCCAGAAGGTCGTTTTCACCGCCCTCTTCCTTAATGACCTTAGAGGCTGCCATGGAGTGCACGCGCACGTGCTCGTGCAGCTCCTGACGGTCTGCGCCGCGCTTTGCGGCGTCCATCATGATGTTTTCCGTCGCCATGAACGGCAGCTCGCGGCGGAGGTGCTGCTCGATGACCTTCGGGTAAACCACAAGGCCGTCCGCAACGTTCATTACAAGATTCAGGATCGCGTCGGTCGCAAGGAAAGCTTCCGGCACGCTGATGCGCTTGTTCGCGGAGTCGTCCAGCGTGCGCTCAAACCACTGCGTAGAAGCGGTAATCGCCGGGTTCAGCGCGTCTACGACAATGTAGCGTGCAAGGGAGGCGATACGCTCGCTGCGCATCGGGTTGCGCTTATACGCCATGGCGGAGGAACCGATCTGGTTCTTCCCAAACGGCTCTTCCACTTCCTTCAGGTGCTGCAGAAGACGGATGTCATTTGAGAATTTTGCGGCGCTCTGCGCGATGCAGCTCAAAACGTTCAGCATCTGGCTGTCAAGCTTACGCGGATAGGTCTGTCCGGAGACGGCAAAGCAGCTCTCATAGCCCATTTTCTCGGCGATTTTCGCGTCGATCTTTGCGGCCATTTCATCGTTGCCGTCGAAAAGCTCAAGGAAGCTTGCCTGTGTGCCCGTGGTGCCCTTGGAGCCGAGCAGCTTCGCTTTGCTGAGCTGATACTCCACGTCTTCAAGGTCCATCAGAAACTCCTGTATCCACAGCGTGGCGCGCTTGCCCACGGTGGTCGGCTGTGCCGGCTGGAAGTGGGTGAAGGCGAGCGTGGGCAGATCTTTATATTCTTCCGCAAAATGGGAAAGAATGCGGATGACATTGACGAGCTTCTTCCTAACAATCTTCATGGCTTCCGTCATGATGATGATGTCGGTGTTGTCGCCGACATAGCAGCTTGTTGCGCCGAGGTGAATGATGCCGGCAGCCTTCGGGCACTGCTGGCCGTAGGCATACACATGGCTCATCACGTCGTGGCGCACAAGACGCTCGCGCTCTTCGGCGACTTCATAGTTGATGTCCTCGGCGTGTGCCTTCAGCTCATCGACCTGTTCCTGCGTGACCGGCAGACCGAGCTCCATTTCGCTCTCTGCAAGGGCGATCCAAAGGCGGCGCCAGGTCTTGAACTTCATGTCCGGCGAAAACAGGTACTTCATCTCTTTGTCGGCATAGCGGGAGGACAGGGGGGATTCATACGTATCTCTCATGTTTATCTTTTCCTTTAATCTAATAAATAACAAACGGAGAATGCGGCAATAAACCGCGTAAACGGAGCCTCCGCGTTTTCGGGGACTCCGTTTCGTTATATGCTTTACAGTCAGTTCAGGCCGATGCGCTTCATCATTTCGGCATAAGCCTCTTCCACACCGCCCATGTCGCGGCGGAAACGGTCCTTATCGAGCTTTTCATGGGTATTGATGTCCCAGAAGCGGCAGGTATCCGGGGAAATCTCGTCTGCGAGGATAATTTCGCCGTCGGAGGTCTTGCCGAATTCGATCTTGAAGTCGATGAGGTCAACGCCGATGCTCTTGAAGAACTCCAGCATGAGCTCGTTGACCTTCAGAGCCATCGAGCTGATCTTATCAATCTCCTCCTGCGTTGCAAAGCCGGCAGCGAGGATATGGTAATTGTTGACCATCGGGTCGCCGAGATCGTCGTTCTTGTAGCAGAACTCCAGGACCGGTACGCGCATGGGGGTGCCTTCCTCAAGGCCGAGGCGCTTAGAGAGACTGCCGGCTGCCTTGTTGCGGACGATGACTTCGAGCGGAACGATGCTAACCTTGCGCACGACGGTGTCGCGGTCGGAAAGCTCTTCTACAAAGTGGGTCTTGATGCCGTGCTTTTCAAGCAGCTGGAACATGAAGTTGGACATACGGTTGTTGACAACGCCTTTGCCGACGATGGTGCCCTTCTTGAGGCCGTTGAACGCGGTCGCGTCATCTTTATAGGAAACGATGCAATAATCCGGGTTCTCCGTTGCGTAAACTTTCTTTGCTTTGCCCTCGTAGAGTAATTCGGTCTTCTGCATAATACATTACCATACCTTTCTTCATTGAGCGTTTGGCGCGGGCGAAAAGCCGAAAACGGCAAAATTTTCTCCCGTGCATTATCATACACTTTAATTCTATAGAAAAGTGCACCGAATGTCAATCTTTTTCCGAAAACCGCCGTGCAAGAATTCGTACAATTTCAGGGTATGAGACGAAAGAATACTGGTGCTTTTACAACAAAAGAAAATGAACTTGCAGAATTGAAACAGGTTTCCTTCAAAATTCATCGCTTTGCGGTGCTGAAACTTTTTTGAAATTTTTCGCAAAAACATATTGAAAACACGAAAAACCTGTGGTAAAATGTAAACGTTTTCAGGAAACGGGCAAAAAGGCCCAAAAGACCGAAGGGAGTTCTTTTTGCAGGATTTAAAGGTAAAAACTGCGTTTCCTGTGCTTTTCTTATTTTTCAATCTATTTTCTAAGGAGCGATCGTTATGTCTTATGTAAGCGAACAGCTGGAACACCTTAAAAAGCTTAATTCCAATGAGCCGGAATTCATTCAGGCTGCAACGGAAGTTCTCACCACTTTGGAGCCGGTCATTGAAGCAAACCCGCAGTATGAGGCTGCCGGTATCTTGGAGCGTCTCACCGAGCCGGAGCGCCAGATTATGTTCCGCGTGCCGTGGGTCGACGATAACGGCAAAGTTCATGTGAACCGCGGCTACCGCGTGCAGTTCAACAGCGCCATCGGCCCCTACAAGGGTGGCCTGCGCCTGCATCCTTCCGTGAACCTCGGCATCATCAAGTTCCTCGGCTTCGAGCAGATCTTCAAGAACAGCCTCACCACGCTGCCCATGGGCGGCGGCAAGGGCGGCTGCGACTTCGACCCGAAGGGCAAGTCCGATATGGAGGTCATGCGCTTCTGCCAGGCCTTCATGACCGAGCTGTTCCGCCACATCGGCGCCGATACCGACGTGCCGGCCGGCGACATCGGCACGGGCGCCCGCGAGATCGGCTACATGTTCGGCCAGTACAAGCGTCTGCGCAACGAATGGACCGGCGTGCTCACCGGCAAGGGCCTGTCCTTCGGCGGCTCGCTCGCCCGCACCGAGGCGACCGGCTACGGCCTCGTCTACCTGGTCCAGGAACTGCTCGCCCAGAAGAACGATTCTTTCGAGGGCAAGACCGTCTGCGTCTCCGGCGCCGGCAACGTTGCTATCTACGCGACCGAGAAGGCTCAGCAGCTCGGCGCGAAAGTGGTCACGATGAGCGACTCCACCGGCTGGGTCCACGACCCCGAAGGCATCAAGCTCGATGTCGTCAAGCAGATTAAAGAGGTCGAGCGCGCCCGCATCTCCGAATATGCGAAACGCGTCCCCGGCTCCGTATATAACGACGGCCGCGGCGTCTGGAGCATTCCCTGCGACATCGCGCTGCCCTGCGCGACGCAGAACGAGCTTTTCATCGAGGATGCGAAGAACCTGGTAAACAACGGCTGCAAGGTCGTGGCCGAGGGTGCGAACATGCCCACCACGCTCGATGCCACCGAGTACCTCCAGCAGGCGGGCGTCGCCTTCTTCCCCGGCAAGGCGTCCAACGCAGGCGGCGTTGCAACGTCCGGCCTTGAGATGAGCCAGAATTCCGAGCGCCTCTCCTGGAGCTTCGACGAAGTAGATGCCAAACTCAACGGCATCATGGTCAACATCTTCCATGCATCCAACGATGCGGCCAACGAGGTGGGAGCTCCTGGCAACTACGTCGTAGGCGCGAACATCGCGGGCTTTAACAAACTTGCCAACGCCATGATGGCCCAGGGCATCGTCTAGTCCCGAAGCTTCGTTTTCCATCGCTTTTCTGAAACGGACGCTCCGCATTTGCGGCGCGTCCGTTTTTTCATGCGACACTAGCCGCTACTTGAGATGCGCGATCGATACGCAACCGTTACAAACGAGAATCTACACGCCCCTGAATACAAGAAGCAGCCCTTCCGAACGGAAGGGCTGCTTCGAATTGCAATCGACCCGAAAACCGGGCGACACTTCCGATTTTCATTCGTCATGAATCAGGACGCCAGTTCTATGCAATTTCACGCATATCGGCACAGGTACTACGTGAAATCGGGGCGCATACCGAACGAAGGCGACTGAATACCAATTCCTAGAATGCTCCCAAAATTAGAAGAGAAATAACTCCTATACACGAAAGAGCCCAGATAGATGCGATGGTATACAGTACGGGGGTGCAAGCCGTCTTCAAGGTTGCTTCACGTTCGGTCATTCCGATCACTCCTTTTGTCTAACAAGTCCTTCCCTGCCGATGGCGCCATCGTATCACCGAACAAATGAAAATTCGAGGGGTAAAACGGCCAGTTTTTATTTATAGCATTCACTTGTTTGCATAATTGCGGCCAATAGGTCTTTTCAGCTTGCTAGAATCAACTATAACACCAGGTAAGATATAATTTTTTGCGATGCATACATGCAGTTTTCCTGCATACTGCAGAAGACTGAAAGCCATTTTTCATAAAGTTTTTTCTGCACCGGACCGATTCGATGCGTTTTTCTTCTCATTTATGAAGGATTAGTGGACAAGAACGCAAAATGACGACTCGAAAGCAGAAAGAACGCCACGAAAAAGGCGGCGCAGCTCAAGCCGCACCGCCCTTTCGCTTCACGCAGAGAAAAACGCTATCGGGACGCAATTGCCCCATCGGAACAGACCGCGCAAGGCATGGACCAATCGGCATGGTCGCTGTGGAGCAGTTCTTCGGCCAGCTCCGATAAAGGCTTCTCCAAAAACGTCTCATAGCAAGCCTGAACCGCCGGGTTTTCATGGCTGAATCGAACGACGCTTTTCTCGTCAATCGCCCGCAGGACGCCTCCGCGCGCCGCGGCCAGTTCCTTCCCTTCGTGAATAGGCTGTCCGCCACCTCCCGTGCACCCTCCCGGGCACGCCATGACCTCGACGAAGTCGTAATGCACGTCTCCGCGCTGTATGGCAGCGCAAAGCGCGTCGGCGTTCGAAAGCCCGCTTGCGATGGCGATGCGCAGCGAACGCCCCGCGAGGTCGAAGGTCTTTTCACGCCAGCCGAATTCAGCGCCTTCGTGGCGAATCTCCTTAAAGGCATCCGGCTGGGGGTTCTCGCCCGCAACCAGATAATAGGCGGAACGCAGTGCCGCCTCCATGACGCCGCCCGTCACGCCGAAGATATGGCCCGCTCCCGAAGCGATGCCGAGCGGAGCGTCGAAGTCGCGCTCTTCAAGAAGCCCGACATTCAAGAATCTCGACTTGATCTGCCGCGTCAGCTCGCGCACCGTCAAAACCGCATCGACGTCGAAACCGGTCCCTGCGGCATCCATGCCGGGATATGCGCATTCCGCCTTCTTAGCGACGCAGGGCATGTACGACACGACGAAAAGACAGGACGGGTCCACGTCGAGAAGTTTCGCATAGTACGTCTTCGCCAAGGCACCGAAAATCTGCTGAGGCGATTTCGTCGTGGAAAGCTTCGAGGCAAGCTCCGGATAGCGCGCCTTGAGAAAACGGACCCAACCCGGGCAGCATGACGTGAACATGGGACCTTCGCCGCCTTTGCCCAATCGGTCGAGCAGCTCGCTGCCTTCTTCCATGATGGTCACGTCCGCGGCGAAATCGGTGTCGAAAACATAATCGAAACCCAGACTCTTCACGGCGGCCACCATGCGCCCGACGCTCGCCTTATCCTCCGGAAGGCCGAGTCCCTCATGCCAGGAGGTACGCACGGACGGGGCGATCTGGGCGATGGTGATGGTCTCAGGGTCATCTATGGCGTCGAACACGCGCGAGACGTCGCTGCGCTCGTGCAAGGCGCCGACGGGGCAATGCGTGATGCACTGCCCGCAATAGGAACAGTCGCCCTTCGCCACCGCATCAACGCGGCTGCGCGAACCGGAATCCACGAGCGCCCATACGGACAGGGCCTGCACCTTCGAGCATACCGAGACGCATCGAAGACAGGAGATGCACTTCGCAGGCTCCTTCACCAAAGGATAGCGATCGTCAACAGGAGATTCGTCGAATGAGGTCTTGAAGGAAACCTCGTGGATGCCCATGGTGTCGGCGAGCTCCTGAAGACGGCATGTTCCGTTTCGAAAGCATGTGGGACAGCGACGGTCGTGGCGCGAGAGGATGAGCTCCAGGTTCATCTTGCGCGAAGAACGCACGCGCTGCGTATCGGTGCGAATCTTCATACCGTCGAACACGGGGCTGTTGCACGCGGCCACCAGATGGTCTATACCCTCGACTTCGACGAGGCATATGCGGCATGCGCCTATTTCGTTATAAAGCTCGAGATAGCACAACGTGGGAATATCCACCCCTGCGATGCGCGCCGCCTCGAGCACTGTTGCCGAACGGGGAACGCTCGCCTCTATGCCGTCGATGGTCACAGAGACTTTCGAGGCGTCGGACCGGACGCAGCATGCGCCTTTCTCCATGTTCTCTACCATGCGAGCCTTCCTTCCTTGCGCAATATTCCGCATCCGAAATGATCGCAGTTCAGACAACGCGCCGCCTCCTGGCGCATCTCGCGATCGGAAAAACCGTATTCGACCAATTCGAAATCCCGACGGCGCTCTTCGCCGGGGCGTTCGCCTAAAACTGCGCGACCGCAAGCT
>OHUG01000824.1_pt1 | contig 11832 bp, 10 predicted proteins | sample 1579161 | NCBI WGS metagenome assembly OHUG01 (sample SAMEA3882514, study PRJEB24775) | human gut metagenome | biome: human-associated habitat; feature: intestine environment; material: feces | place: Netherlands | collected 2009/2010 | reverse complement strand
GAGGTGGGCCCGATGTAGGCGCGGCTCTCCACGAGGTTCATGGCGTAGGTGAGGTCGGCCCCGTTGAGGTTGCGGGCGAGCGACTGGATGACGGCGCCGGCCTTGAAGCAGGCCACGTAGGCGATGGTGAACTCGGCCCAGTTCGGGAACTGCAGGGTGACCACGTCGCCGGGCTTTATGCCCTGGGACACGAGCCACGCAGCCAGACGGCTTGCTGCGTCGTCCACTTCCCCGTAGGTCATGCGGCAGTCCTGGTCGTCGGCGACGTATTCCTTGTCGGCGTTCGCCTGCGCCTGGCGCTCCCAGACGTCGCGGATGGTGTCGTGCGTCCAATACCCCTTTTCGTAGTACTCTTTCTTCTTCTCCTCGTTGATCTTGAGATCGGTGATCATAGGCCTTCCTTTCTAAAGAACCTAAAACCCTTTTGCCACGGAAGCGCCCGGCCGCTCGTGCGCGGCTCCCCGGTGCTCGAGCGCCTCCGCTGATACCCAGAAGAAATTCGTGCTTTTAGCATACAAAGGTATTTATCGGACAGGAAGCCAAAATTGAGAAAAGATAATTGGAATAATTGATGAGTCAATAGGGCCAAGCGATGCGTGGAAATCTATAGACCCACAAAATCAATTAATTGGGTAGTAAAAGAAACAATATTTCAAAATTGTCCGTGGAAAACCGCTGTGTCATCCTTAAGAATCAGAAGCAAGTCAGGCGGAACAAAATTCCAATGGGCTAAAAATTAAAACTTGAGTAATTAAGTGCGAAAGGGGTTCATCCATGAGTGTCTACCAGGAGGCCTACCATCTGCCCGAGTTCACCTACGACTACGAGAAGCTGAAGATCGAGCAGCGCGGCCCGGTCTACATCTGCTCCTTCAACGACGCGGACAACCTGAACGCCATGTCCTACGCCCAGATGGCCGAGTTCAACGACTTCCTCATCAAGGTGCGCATGGACAAGGACTGCCGCGTCATCGTGCTGACCGGTGAGGGCCGCTCCTTCTGCGCCGGCTTCAACCTGAACGACCTCGCCCTCGATCCGCCCGAGGACATGGGCCGCATCCAGCGCGACTTCTACATCATGCAGCGCATGTGCTCCGACCAGATCATCAACATGCGCCGCTGCGAGCAGCCCATCATCGGCGCCCTGAAGGGCTTTGCCGTGGGCGGTGGCCTGTCCATCTCCTGCGCCTGCGACATGCGTGTGCTCGGCGAGTCCTACAAGATGAACGCCGGCTACCTGTCCATCGGCTACACCGGCACCGACATGGGCGGCTCCTTCTTCCTCCCGAAGATCGTCGGCTATGCCCGCGCCTGCGAGATCCTCATGAACCCGGCCCGCTTCGACGCCCAGAAGCTCTACGAGTGGGGCTTCGCCAACCGCGTGGTGGCCGACGACGACGTGCTTGAGACCGCCGTGGCCATGGCCGAGGAGATGTGCCGCGAGACCGCGCCCTTCGGTCTGCGCCTCACCAAGGAGGCCCTGCAGTGCTCGCTGGACGGCACCAGCTTCGAGAACTGCATCAAGATGGAGAACCGTAACCAGGTGCTGGCCTCCAACACCAACGACGGCATCATGGGCACGCTGAAGATGAATCCGAAGAACCGCGCCGACGTGAAGGAGAACCCGGAGAAGTACGCCTTCCATAACATGTAAGAGAGGGTCGGCAAAACCGAACCTGCTATCTGGAGCCCCGCAGCCCACAAGGCCGGGGCTCCCTTTTCTCTTTCTAGGTAGAAAATCGCCGCGGGGGAGCCGCGCGGTGCCTTGATTCGCTCAGACAGTCCTCGCTTGGTGAAACAGGACATTTAGTCCTGTTTCAGTCGCTGCGGAACTCGCTCGGTCAAGGCACCCCGCGTCTCCTCTCGAATCGAACGTTGTTGAGACGAGGAGGACGCTATGAAAGTGCTGGGAATCAATGGGAGCCATCGGGCCGGGAAGGGGACGGCGGCGCTTCTGCAGGCGGCCCTCGACGGGGCGGCCGAGCAGGCATCGGCGCTGGAGGTGCCGGTAAGCTGCGAGCTGGTGGAGCTCTCGAAGCTCGATATCGGGTTCTGCGTCGGCTGCAACCGCTGCCTCGCCCAGACGAGCTGCACGCTCGAAGACGACATGAACGATCTCTACGAGAAGCTACGGGACGCCGACGTGGTTCTGCTCGCCTCGCCGGACTACTTCGGCACGGTGAGCGCCCGGATGAAGAACTTCATGGACCGCACGCGCCCCTTCCATATGGTGGAGAACGTGCTGACCGGCAAGGTGGGCGGCGCCATGTCCACGGCCGGGCTCAACAACTGCGGGGGAGAGGGAACGCTCGCTGCTCTGGACAGCTGGTTCGCCACTCAGGGAATGCTCTCCGTGCACCCGCGCACCGCGGGCGCGCCCTTGTCCGGCGGCGTGGTGGCCACGGGCTTCGCGGGGCTCGACGAGACCGGGCAGCCCCGCTGGCGCTCGGTGAAGGCCGACGAGATCGGGTTCGCCCTGGCCCGGCAGCTGGGGCGCGAGGCCGCGTGCCTGGCCGTGCGGCTGGCATAGCATTCCTTCACTCGGCGAGAGCTGACAAAACGGTGGTCAAATTGACGGAATGACGACAGGGTTTCAAACTTCTTACATCGCTCGCGCATAGAGATTGCAGCACCTTGTTGACTTGCTGTTGCTCCCGCACGGCGCGCTAAAGTCTACTTGTCCGGTAATCGTTCGAGCCACTTGGACGATCCAGCAACTCGGAAGGATGGTTCTTCAAGCGACTCCCGGTTCCTTTTCGGTAGTGCGTTAGAAGGAGGCTTATCATGACGCGCGCGTCTGACTTTGTTCCGCTCAATGGCATCTCTCGTCGAACCTTCTGCAAAGGGGCGGCCGTGCTCGGCATTTGGGGAGGACTCGCCAGCTTCGGCCTGGCCGGCTGCGCCCCCCGTACCCGCGCCGAGCGGCTCGCGAGCTCCGCTCCCTGGAAGGCGGGCACCTACACGGCAGAGGTGACGGGCCGCAACGCCCCCTACGCCATGACGGTCACGTTCACCGACGACGCCATCGGCTGCACCAATATCAAGCCCTGCGCCCAGGGCGAGGGCATGGCGCTTGCCCTGGGCGCAGGCGCCGAGCGCGACGTGCTGTGCAAGAACATCTTCGCCCAGCCCGACGGCACCTACTGGATCGTCGTGAACACCCTGCGCTACCCCGATCCCGACGAGCCGGACGCCAACGGCGCCACCATCAACAACATGCTGGCTCTGGGCCACATCGTCGCTGGCGATACCGTGGAGGCCCTGGCCGGCGAGATGGGCGTGGACGCCGCGAACCTGCAGGCTTCCATCGACGCCTACAACGCCGTGGTGGAAGGCGGCACCGACGAGTTCGGCTTCGTGGCCGACAACACCGCCGATGCGGCCATGACCGAGGGCCCCTGGTACGCCTGCCGCAAGGTGCCCACCGTGCACCACACCATGGGCGGCATCCGCGTGAATGTGGAATCCGAGGCCTGCAACGCCGACGGCGAGCCGATCCCCGGCCTGTACGCCGCAGGCGAGTGCACCGGCGGCATCCACGGCGAGAACCGCCTGGGCGGCAACGCCATCGCCGACTGCATGACCTTCGGCCGCAACGCCGGCACCAACGCCGCAAAGTACGCCCTGGCCTAGCCGCGCTATAACAGCCTCCTTCCCCCGAGCGGGAATAGAAAGAAGGAGCCTCTCGTGTGAGGGGCTCCTTCTCGAGATAGGAAGCGTGTTTGGCGGGGGAGGGCCTACCAGTTGCAGGGGGCCTCGCCCTTCTCCTGGCGCTCGGACTTGAAGATCACGTCCGGCACCTCCTCGCCGTGGTAGCACTTCACAGCGCCCTTCTCCTCCAGCTCGGCGATCTGCTCGGGCGTGTAGCCGTAGTGCTCCAGGTACTCGGCGGTGTGGTAGCCGATGGGCTTGGAGAGGATGATCGGCGGGTCGCCGTAGCCGCCGAAGCGGATGGGCGTGGTGGGCAGCGCATGCTCGCCGAAGGCGTTGTACTTCACCTTGCGGATGGCGTCGTTGACGTAGGCCTCGTCGTCCTTCAGGATGTCGGTGAAGCGGAAGACCTTCTGACTCGGCACGTCCCATTCGGCCAGGATCTTCAGCCACTCCTTCAGATCCTTCTTCGAGAAGCCCTCGTCCAGGATGGTGATGAGCTCCGGCTGCAGGTGGTTCGCCTTCACGTTCTCGATGGTCGCGTAGCGCGGATCGTCCACCAAATCGTCGCGGCCGATGATTTTCATCATGTCGTTGTAATAGCGGTTGTGCTGCGGCTGGCAGATGTAGAGCCACTTATCGTCGGCGGTCTTGTAGGTGTTGTTGAAGGGGTTGGGCACGTCGGTGCGGGACTTCGGGTAGTCGGCGCCGAACTGCTGGGCGCAAAGGCCGATGGAGCCGCCCCAGATGGCGGAGTGGTACAGGTTCACGACCACCTTGTCGCCTTGGCCGGTGCGCAGCTTGTTCACGAGCGCGCCGAGAAGGCCGGCGGCCATCATGATGGCGGTGTTGTAGTCACCGAAGGCCTGCGGGGGGATGGCGGGGGAGGTGTCCTTCTCGGGGAAGGTACCGGCCACGCCGCCGCGGGCGGCCCAGCACACGGCATCGTAGCCGGGGGCATGGGCGAACTCGCCAAACTCGCCGTAGCCGCGCATCTGGCCCCAGATCAGCCCCGGGAACTCCTCGTGCAGGGTCTCGTAGTCGAGTCCGAGCTTCTTCAGGGCGGCGGTGCGCATGTTGTTCATGAAGATGTCGGCCTCGCCGATCATCTTCTTCGCGATGGCCAGGCCCTCGGGATCCTTCAGGTTGAGCGACACCCAGTTCTTGTTGGTGTTGTTCAAATCGATGGTGGGATCTTCCGTATCGGTCAGCTCGCAGCCGAAGCCGGGGCCCTGGGTGCGCTGGGTATCGCCGGCGAAGGACTCGATCTTGATGACCTCGGCGCCCATCTCGGACAGGACGCGGACGGGGCGGCCACGTAGGTGCACATCTCGACGACCTTGATGCCGGCGAGCGGGCCGTAACCGTTGAGCTTCTCGGTGACTGTCATCGGAGCATCTCTCCTTTCATGCAAGTGGTTGGTCGGGCGGTTCGTTTGTTTGCATCCCTATCATCGCAGGGGAAAGAACCCCTATCTACGGACAAAATAGAATATGTGTGTAAAACAGACTCGAAATTAAGTAGAAAATACCACTAGATGGAAAAGTTATCCCTATGCAAACAGGACAACAAAGGTATTCTGTTTCAACAAATCAAAGGAGTGGTGTGCTAGGGTCATCGTGTAGAATGCACACTATAGTAAAGAGAAGGGAGCCACAAGGTGGACTTCACGCTGACCGACGGGCAGAAGAAGCTCGTCAGCGCCTTTCGCACGTTCGGGGCCGACACCTTCACGCCGGAGCGCGTGGCCAAGTGGTGCCGCGACCAGGGCCTGCCCGATACGGTGATGAAGGAGTTCGTCGATCTGTACTACGAGACCGCCGAGCCGGACATCGCGCCCGATCTGGCCCACAGCCTGCTCTCGCAGGTGCTCATCGTGGAGGAGCTCTCCCGCTGCGCCGGCACGACGCTGCCGTTCCAGAACGACTTGTTCAACCTGCAGATCATGAGCGGGTTCGCCGGGGCCGCCGAGGCCGCCTCCATCGCCGAGGACTATCGCGCCGACGGCCGCCTCATGTTCGCCCTGGCCATTTCCGAGCCCGACGGCGGATCCGACACCATGGCCATGAAGACCTCGTGCCAGACCGTGGACGGCCGACTGCTTCTGAACGGGCGCAAGTCCTATGTGAACAACGGCGAGTACGCCCCCTATATATTGGTGGCCGCCATCGACAAGGACGCGGGGGATACGGGCCGCTACCCGTCGCTGTCCTTCTGGCTCGTGCCCCGCAGCGTGCCCGGCATCAACGCCGTGCCCATCAGCAAGATCGGCCAGTCCATGCTGCCCTTCGCGCTCATCTCCTTCGACGATGTGGAGCTGTCGCCGGAGTGGCGCCTCGATGCGAGTGAGGGAGGGTTCCAGCAGCTGTTTCATCTGCTGGAATACGGACGCGTGCTTTTGTGCGCCTCCAGTTTGGGCATGGCCCAGGCGGCCATGGACGACGCGGTGGCCCACGCGCGCTCGCGCAAGGCCTTCGGCGTGCAGGTGGGGCGCTTCCAGCAGATAGAGACCCTTCTCACCGATATGGAAGTGCGCCTGCGCAACATGCGCTCGATGGTGTACCGGGCGGCCTGGTCCATCGACGCCGCCGACGAGACCGAGCGGCTCGACGTGGCCCTCATGAAGCGCTACGTGCCGGAGGCCTCGGTGCAGGTGGCCTCGGACGCCATGCAGATTCTGGGGGGTCTCGGCTATACCGAGGGCTCGCGCGTGAGCCGCATCTGGGAGGACTGCCGAGGCAACCAGATCGCCGAGGGAACGGATCAGGTGATGGTCTACATCGCCGCGCCCTTGATAATGGAACACTACCGTTCCTTCTAAGCTTGCCGCACCTTCTCAATACGAACGATCATGGGAAACTGGGAGAGAAATACTCCCAGTTTCTTCTATTTGTGAAACCTATCAATCATAAATCCTTTCGATATTAGGACAAATTAACTAAATCTGTCCTATTTTTGCAAAGAATATGGGACAAAGCATCCATTTTTGACCATCCTCAAGGGAATCGTTCTACGGTACAAATACGATAGCGGCGAAAGATCGCCGTCCACGGCTCACGCCAACAGGGGTTCGACGTTTGCGCAAGAGTAGAAAAAATCGATAGAGGAGGTTTACCTTGAGTGGGACCGCTACCAAAGAGAAGCTGACCGTGCGTCACCTTCTCGTCGTTCTGACGGGCATCATGATCACGTTCGGATGCTCGGCTCTATGCTTCTCCACCTGGGGCCTGTTCCAGCCGGTCGTGGCTGAGGGCCTGGGCGTTGAGGTCACCGCGTTCGCCATGTACGTCACCGTTATGTACCTGACCATGACCATCGCCTCGCCGTTTGCGGGCAAGCTGCTGCAGACCATGGACATCCGCATCCTTTTGTCCGCCTCCGCCGCCCTCGTGGGCTGCGCCTTTTTGCTGATGAGCTTCTCGAACACCATCGTGCTGTTCTACGTGGCCGCCGTCATGCTGGGCCTGGGCGAGATCACCATCCTGTGGCTGGCCATCCCCACGCTCATCAACCGCTGGTTCGTGGAGCGCGCCGGCTTCTTCATCGGGTTGTGCATGGCCTTCACCGGCATCGGCGGCGCCATCTGGTCCGCCGTGTTCACCGCGCTGACCGCCTCGGGCGTCGACTTCCACACCATCTACCTCATCTGGGGCGTCATCGCGCTCGTCACGAGCCTGCCCTTCACGCTGTTCTGCGTGCGCAACTCGCCCGAGGACTGCGGGCTGGCCCCCTACGGCGCCTCCATGCAGAAGGCGGCCTCGGGCGCTGAGGTGGCCGCCAAGCCCTCCGGCCTGTCCGCCGGCTTCGTCATGAAGACCCCGATGTTCTACGCCATCTGCATCTTCGCCGGCCTCATCAACATCGCCATCCTCATCGCCATGCAGTTCCCCACCTACACCAAGTCGCTCACCGACGTAGCCTTCGATGTGGCCGTCGTCGGCGGCGTCATGACCTCGGTCATGATGGTGGGCCAGGCCATCTTCAAGGTGGTCCTGGGAGCGGCGGCCGACAAGAACGCCAAGGGCGCCCTCATCTTCGCCTTCGCCGCTGGCGTGGCGGGCATCCTGCTGTGCTGGTTCGGCACCTTCTCCGAGTACGTGATGTACGTGGGCGCCTTCATCTTCGGTGGCTGCTACGCCACCGCCGTGGTGCTCGTGCCGGTCATCTGCCGCCAGTCCTTCGGCACCCGCGAGTACTCGGTCATCTACTCCCGCGTCTCCACGGTGTTCAATCTCATCGCCGCCTTCGCCGCTATGATTTGGGCGTGGCTCGGCTCGTCGTTCGGCTTCACCGTCGAGTTCGTCGTGGCGCTGGCCATGCTTGTGGTCATCCTGCTGCTCGGCCTGTACATCTTCAAGGCCGCCGCCGGCTACAAGAAGGACTGGACGACCGAGTAGTCCGATCCCTTGAACCGCTGGCGGCCTTAAACGGGAAAGCGGGGAGTGGAGACTCCCCGCTTTTCGCACTTATAGGAAATCTTTATGAGCCAAGATGAGTTTGATAAACTACGATCAAGGTAGAATCGCGCAATCTGAGAACGGGCCGACCAGCCTTACCGTTGCCTTAGGGGGAACCATGAACCTCTCTCAGCTGAACTACTTCAAGAAGCTCGCCGAGGTGCTTCACTACACGCGAGCGGCGCAGGAGCTGTTCATCACCCAGCCGACCCTCTCCGGGGCCATCTCGTCTCTGGAGAAGGAGCTGGGCGCTCCCTTGTTCGAGCGTAACGGGCGCTCGGTGCTCCTCACGCCCTACGGCGAGGTGTTCTACGAGCACGTGTGCCTGGCCCTGCGCGCCATCGACGACGGCGTGGCGGCCGTGAGCGCGCGCTCCTCGGCCTCCTTCGGCACCGTGAACCTCGGCACTACCTTCACCACCCAGGACCACTACCTGCCGAGCCTCATCCGCGACTTCGAGGAGGCCTTCGACAAGCGGGTCATCGTGAAGGTGTCCCAGGGATTCACCAACTACCTCACCGAGCAGCTGCATCGGGGCACGCTGGATGTGGCCTTCTGCGGCAAGCGCGACAACGAGCCCGATATCGCGTATTTCCCGGTGAAGCACTGCGAACTGGCCCTCTACGTGCGCGACGACCATCCGCTGGCGTCTGCCGACACGATCACCTTCGCCGAGCTGAACGAGGTGGATCTGCACACCTACCGCCGGGGCACCCCCATCGGCGAGCGCGTGGCGAAGATGCTCGAGGAGGCCGACGTGCGCGGCGTGTCCCTGGGCTACGACGACGATGTGTCCATGGGGTCGTTTCTCTCCTACAACGGCGACAACGCCGGAGCGCTTATGCTGGACTCGCTGGGCGCCCAGCTGTTCAGCAACCTGCACCAGGTGCGCGTCGAGGGCATCCCGGAGCACTTCTACACGGTGTATATGGCCTACCACAAGAAGCACGTGCACTCCCGGGCCGTGGCCGACTTCATCGACTTCGTGAAGGCCTATCCGGGCAACGACCTCATCGGCCAGGTGCTGCCGACAGCGCCGGCCGAGTAGGGGCGCCGGGCCCGATCGGCCGAGACGGACGTGCGGCGGACGTTTGAGTGTCTGGTCGTTCGACTGCCCAGCCCGTCCGATCCTCCAGGCTGTCTGACTGCCGTCTGTGGTCATTTTGCGCCGTATGCGGCCACTTGTTGCGGGAGGCTGGCAAAGCGCGACCCGTTGTGGTATAAATACGCCTGCTGTGCAGATCGACTGCACGGACATACTTTCGCTTCTGGAGAAAGTGGGACTTTTCCCGCTTTCTTTTGTTGTAGGGGCCTTTTGTGGCCCGGAAAGTGTGGGAGCGTAGGCAACGGAAAAGGAGGCAGACGAGGTGCTGACGGCCAAGGAGAAATCGCTTCTTTCCGCCCTGGAGCCCCGAGCGGCCTCCGAGGGCGTCGAGATCGTCACGCTGGAGATCGTCGGCTCGAAGAAGGCGCCGACCATCCGCGTCTACATCGATGCGGCCGGCGGCATCAGCTTCGACGAGCTGGCCCGCACTCAGGCCTGGGTCGGGGACGTCATGGACGAGCTGGACCCGTTCCCCGGGGCCTACATGCTGGAGGTGTCCTCTCCGGGCATCGACCGGCCGCTGCGCACGCCGGAGCACTTCGCGCGCTTTGCCGGCGAGACGGTGACGGTGAAGACGACCGGCCCCATCGACGGCCGCAGCTCGTTTACCGGCGAGCTTCTCGGCTTCGAGGACGGCTGCGTCATCGTGGCCGCAGACGGCGCCGACACCTTCCGCATTCCGTACGACAACATCAAAAAGGCCCGCGTTAAGGGCACCATCGACTTCAGCGCCTAGGGAAAGGATTAGATACGTGGCAACTTCAGAACTGATCGAGGCCTTGCAGGCACTGGCCCACGAGCGCAAGATCGACGAGTTCTACCTCATCGAGCGCTTGGAACAGTCCCTGGCGAAGAGCTACGAGCGCATCCTCGATCTGGAATGGGACGCGCGCGTGACCATCGACCGCCAGACCGGCAAGATCTACGTCTACGAGCTCGTGCCCGTGGGCGAGCCCGACGAGGAGACCGGCGAGTACAGCGAGTTCGAGGAGCGCGACGTCACCCCCGACGACGTGAGCCGCATCGCCGCCCAGAACGCCAAGGGCGTCATTTCCTCGCTCGTGCGCGAGGCCGGGCGCCAGTCCATCTACGACGAGTTCCGCGGCCGCGTGGGCGATTTGGTCACGGGCACCGTGTTGCAGGGCACGCCGGACTTCACCATCATCAAGATCCGCGAGGGCGTCGAGGCGGAGCTGCCGCATTACGACGCCAAGCGCAACCCGGGCGAGCGCAACGAGCGCCCGGCCAACGAGCACTACCGCCACAACCAGCGCCTGAAGGTGCTCATCATCGAGGTGCGCAACCCCAACGCCGACGCGCCCCGCGCCCGCGGCGAGCAGGCGCGCCCGGCCATCGTCGTCTCCCGCACCCACCCCGACCTCATCCGCCGTCTCTTCGAGATCGAGGTGCCGGAGATTTACGAGGGGGTCGTGGAGATCAAGTCCGTGGCCCGCGAGCCCGGCGCCCGTTCCAAGGTGGCCGTGTTCTCCCGCGAGGCGAACCTGGATCCGGTGGGCGCCTGCGTGGGGCCGAAGGGCTCCCGCGTCCGCATGGTGGTCGAGGAGCTGCGCAACGAGCGCGTCGACGTCATCCAGTGGAGCCCCGACCCGGCGGTCTACGTGGCCAACGCCCTGTCGCCGGCGAAGGTGAGCCACGTGAGCATCGACGAGGACAACAACTACGCCACGGTCATCGTGCCCGACGACCAGCTGTCGCTGGCCATCGGCAAGGAGGGGCAGAACGCGCGCTTGGCCGCCCGCCTCACGGGGTGGCATATCGACATCAAGCCCCAGAGCTTCCAGGGTGCGTCTTTGGTCGATGTCGAGATGGACGACGAGGTGGAGGAGGACGACGGCTTCTGCATCTTCGTCGACGAGGACGGCAACCGCTGCCGCAACCACGCCCGACCGAACAGCCAGTACTGCGGCGTCCATGCCGATGCCGAGGCAGAGGCCTAAGGGGTAGAACCTGATGGCAGCACAGACGACAAAGCGCCAGCGCACCTGCATCGGCTGCGGCGCGACCCTTGGGAAGGGCGCGCTTCGCCGCATCGTGCGCAACGGCGAGGGCCTTGTGAGCTTCGACCCTACGGGCCGCCTCGCCGGCCGCGGCGCCTACGTCTGCTCTGAGGACTGCCTCGCCGCGGCGAGAAAGACCAGGAAGCTTGAGCGCGCCCTGCGCTGCAAAGTGACCGACGAAGATTACGAGCGCGTTCTTCGCGAGCTTGCCCTCGCCGAGGCACCGGGAAAGAATGAGGAGTGATATATGGCCAGCATGCGCGTACACGAGTTGGCGAAGGAATTCGATATGTCGAGCGGGGATCTGCTCGATCGCCTGAAAGAGATGAAGATACCGGCGAAGTCCCATGCGAGCATGCTCAACGACGCTTACGTTGACAAGATTCGCAAGAACCTGGAGCCGGAGATCCGCGCCCGCGCCGGCGCCCTTGAGGCCGAGGAGGCCGCGGCGCTGGCCGCCGAGCAGGAGGAGGCCGAGCGCAAGCGCGCCGAGGAGGAAGCCGAGCGAAAGGCCGCGCGGGAAAAGGAGCTCGCCGAGCGAGAGGCCGCCCGCGCCCGCCGCGAGGGTTCGCGCTCCGACGACGACGCCGAGGGCGAGGAGC
>OHUG01000823.1_pt1 | contig 11848 bp, 9 predicted proteins | sample 1579161 | NCBI WGS metagenome assembly OHUG01 (sample SAMEA3882514, study PRJEB24775) | human gut metagenome | biome: human-associated habitat; feature: intestine environment; material: feces | place: Netherlands | collected 2009/2010 | reverse complement strand
CTAAGTACGAGCCGATCTTCGCCATTCTGTTATAGCGCACGTTGTTGAGCTCGATGGTCTTATTCTTGATGGCCTCGGCCACATTCTCCCCCGCTGAAAGCGCGCGCTCGGCCTCTTTCAGGCAGATGTCGCACAGAAGCGTCATGCGCTTTTGCGTCGTGGGGCGCGCGTGGGAAATGGTGTAAGCCGCTTTCTTGAGGTATTCCATCTGCTCGTCCGCCGATTTGCCGCGGCATTCCCACGCCGCGAGCGCCATGCCCATCGGCGCCGCCGTGTAGGGGCCCGCGCTCTGCGTCACCATGTCGGTGATGGCCCGCGCGACTTCCTGATGTGTGCGGCAGGTGACAAATTCGACCTTTGCGGGGTAAATGCGCCGGTCCAAGATGCGCACCTCGCCGTCTTCAAACCACGCGACATTCTCGTAGCGCAGCAAAAAGGCGAGGTCTTTGTCCGCTCTCTCCATGTTTCTTTTCTCTCACTTTCTATAAAGGCGCTCAACGGCACGCTCCATGTCGGCGCGCACCTTGTTCTCGTCCAGCGTCTTGAATTCACCGTTTTCATATAAAATATTGCCGTCCACCATCGTCATGCACACGTCGCCCGCCTGCGCCGAGCAGGTCAGGAGCGCGGGCGTGTCGAAATTGGGATAGAGGTGGGGCTTGCTCAGATCAATGGCAATGATGTCAGCCTTTTTGCCGACATCCAGCACGCCGGTGTCGTCGCGGCCCTGCAATTTTGCGCCGTTGACCGTCGCCATATCGAGCACCTCCTGCGTGGAGATCAGCGTCGGGTCGTTGTGATAGCCGTCGTGCATGATCTCAGCGAGGTGCATCTCCTCGAACATATTTAAATTGTTGTTGCTGGCCGTGCCGTCGGTGCCGAGCGTCACGTTGATGCCCTTGTCCATCATCTGGCGGATGGGGGCAAAGCCGCTGCCGAGCTTTAAGTTCGACGTCGGGTTGTGGATGACGCTGACGCCGTGGGCCTTCAGAATGTCCATGTCGCGCTCCGTCACCGCGACGCAGTGCGCCGCCGCCGTGGGCGAATCGAACGTGCCGAGCGATTCGAACCACTCCGTCGGCGTTTTGCCGTAGCGCTCGATGCACTCGCGCTGCTCGCGCGCGGTCTCGGCGAGGTGGATGTGCATGCGCCCGCCCTTTTCGCGGCAGAGGTCGCTGTACGCCTTGACGATATGGCTCTTGCAGGTATACTCCGCGTGGATGGAAAAGTCAATGTGAATGCGCCCGTCCGCCGCGCCGTGGTACTTTTCAAAAAGCGCGAGCGATTCGGGGATCTGCGTGTTCTGCTCCACGGTCTGGTTTTCGTCAAAGCACTGCACACAGCGGTTCAGGTTCGCCTTGATCCCCGCCTCTTCGACCGCCCAGACGGTCTCCTCGGGGAAAAAGTACATATCGGAAAAGCTCGTCGTGCCGCCCGCGATCATCTCGATCAGGGCAAAGCGGCTCGCTGCGGCGATATCCTCGCGCACGAGCTTGTCCTCGATCGGGAAAATGGCCTTGAAGAGCCAGTCCTGCAAAGGCAGTCCGCTGCCGATGCCGCGCATCAGCGTCATGGCGATATGGCTGTGGCAGTTGATGAGTCCCGGGGCAAGGAGCCTGCCGCTCATGTCCTTTTCAAGGTCATAGGTCTTTTCGGGTTTTTCCTCACCGATATAGTCGATCTTCGCCTCATCGACGCCGAGATAGGCGCCGTGCAGCGTTTCATATCCGTTTTCCTTGCGCAGCAGAATGTCCGCGCCTTTCAAGAGTGTTCTCACAAAAGAGCCTCCTATCTGCATTTTATCTCATTATGCAGTCTATCACGCGTGCTTTCAGATTTTCCATATTGCTGACCATGTCGACAAAAATTTCTCATTTTGCAAGCTCAACTACTTAAAATTTCACTATTGAATTTCCTAATATGCCTGATTATAATTAGTGCATACTTTTTCTTAAGGAGTGAAACCGGTATGAGCAAAGTCTATATCCCGCAGGACTACCACACCCCGCTGTCTGTCTATGAAATGCAGCGCGCCATCGAGTTCATCAAGAGCAATTTTCAGGTCAATCTGAGCAATGCCCTCAATCTCCGCCGGGTTTCTGCTCCGCTGTTCGTGGATGAAAATTCTGGTCTGAACGACAACCTCAACGGCGTCGAGCGTCCCGTCTCCTTTGACATTCCCGACGTCGGCACCAATGCCCAGGTCGTTCATTCGCTGGCCAAGTGGAAGCGTCTTGCGCTCAAGCGCTACGACTTCAAGGTCGGCAAGGGCCTGTTCACCGACATGAACGCCATCCGCCGCGACGAAGAGGTCGACAACCTCCACTCCGTCTATGTGGACCAGTGGGACTGGGAAAAGGTCATCTCTGCCGAGGATCGCAACGTCGCTTATCTCAAGCGCACCGTGCGCGATATCGTCTCCGCCGTCAGCGAGACGAGCAGCGCGCTGAATGTCGCTTTCCCCTCCCTGCACACCAAGCTCCCCAGTGAGGTCTTCTTCATCACCACGCAGGAGCTCGAAGACCTCTATCCCGACCTGACACCCAAGCAGCGCGAGGATGAGATCTGCAAGAAGAAGGGCGTCGTCTTCCTGATGCAGATCGGCAAGATCTTAAAGTCCGGCATCAAGCACGACGGCCGCGCCCCCGACTATGACGATTGGGAGCTCAACGGCGATATTCTCTACTGGAACGAAGTGCTCGGCCATGCGTTCGAGATCTCTTCCATGGGTATCCGCGTCGACCCCAAGTCCCTCGACTCCCAGCTGACGATCGCCGGCTGCGACGACCGCCGCGCGCTCCCCTTCCACAAGATGCTGCTGAATGGCGAGTTGCCCCTGACCATGGGCGGCGGCATCGGCCAGAGCCGCCTGTGCATGCTGCTCATCGGCACCGCGCACATCGGCGAGGTACAGGTCTCCCTGTGGGACGAAGCCACGCGCAAGACCTGCGAGGATGCGGGCGTCATGCTGCTGTAAAGCATATTTTAATTTGTCACCATTCTTTTTTCTCTTTTTCTCAATGTAGCACAAAAGCCGGCAGGTCCTTCTCCCCGTCGGCTTTTGTGCGCTCTTCTGCCGCTTTCCATCCACTATCCATCGGCGCAAAGCAAAACAGCAGCACAAAGAGGGCGCTTCCCAGCTTGGGAAGCGCCCTCTTTCTTATTTTTCACAGCGCAGGCGGTAAACGTCACAGCTGTCCGCGCGGCCCTCATACGAAAAGCCGTGCCTGCGCGCGATGTGCGCGCTCACGGTCTGTTCGGGGACGCATTCGATCACGGCGTCCTTCCCCTCCCGCCGCGCAAGCACGGTCAGAAGAGCTGTCATTTCGTCTGCATAGCCCTTGTGCCAAAAGGCAGGCTTGAGCACCCAGCCGAGCTCCCGGCTGTACTCGTCATAGTCGTGGTAGATGGCGTAGCCGAGAAATTCTCCCGCCATATTCTCCGCGGCATAGATGAGCGGCGGCTCGGAAAGTCCCGCCTGCTCCAAAAAGCGCTCGGCCTGCGCGCGGTTAAACGGCGGCTCCAGCCAGCGCATCACCGCTTCATCCGAGAGCAGGGCGTATAATTCGTCCGCGTCCTCCCGCCGCATCATCCGCAGGCGGACGCGCGCCCCCTCCGTCAGGATCATTCCTTGTGCCGCTTGCCGCGGAAGGTCAGCTCCGGGGTCTTAACGCTCACGATCGTGTCCGGCTCGACCGAGGAGGTCAGAAACGCGTTGCCGCCGACGATGACATTGTCACCGATCTCCGTCGCGCCGCCGAGCAGCGTGGAGTTTGCGTAGATGACGACGTTGTTGCCGACCTTCGGGTGGCGGCGCACATTCGGGTTCGTCGCCATACCCGCGGGCGAGAGCGCGCCGAGCGTCGCGCCCTGATAGAGCTTGACGTTGTCGCCGATGATCGTCGTCTCGCCGACGACGACGCCCGTACCGTGGTCGATGAAGAAGTATTCGCCGATCTTCGCGCCGGGGTTGATGTCGATACCGGTCTGCGAGTGCGCGTATTCCGACATCATGCGCGGGATCATCGCGACCTTGTTCTCATACAGCTCGTGTGCGATGCGGTAGATGAAGATGGCGAACATGCCGGGGTACGAGAGCAGGACCTCCTCCTTGCTGTAAGCCGCAGGATCGCCCTCAAAGTTCGCCGACAGGTCCTTGAGCAGCAACTCCTGAATGGCAGGGATGCGCTCGATGAATGCCGTGCTGATCGCATAGGCCACTTCGCAGTTCTCGTCGCACTCCGGCATCGTCAGCGTGATCTGGCGCGTCAGCTTTTCGTGGATGTGCTCCATCAAAAGCGCGCTGTATTGCTCCGGCGGCAGCTTCAAGAGGTCGCGGTCGCCGTAGTAAACAGGGAAAATGAGCTTCTGACAGTCGCGGATGATCTCGATGACCGCATTACGGTTGGGCATGCGCAGCGCATCGCCGTACATGGGGATCTGAGAGCTCTTGTAGTTCGCCGCCATGCGGTCAGCCGCCGCATGGATGACGGTGTTCTTTTTTGCTTTGTCCATAGCTAATCCTCGCAATCTATCAGAAACAGTCATATTACAATTAGAAAATGATTATAGTATCTCCCCGCGTCAAAATCAAGTATTTCCTCTGCAAACGCCTCAGAAATATACACCTCCGCGCGGGAATTCAGCCAAAAAACGTGTCCATTCATTTTTTCATTTGCATCCTGCGTGCTTTTGCTTTATGCTGTTTTTATAGCGCATTAGATGTGCCCCAAGCAGTAAACTATCCACCGCAGGAGGATCAAAATATGAAAGCAAAGGTTTATTTTTCCAAGCAGATCACGCCGGAAAAGGTCGTGGAGCTCTACAAGGCCGTGGGTCTCGAGCTGCCTCCGGTGAACCGGGCAACCAGAACTTTCTGACGCCCGAGTTCTGGCAGCCGATGGTCGAGACCGTACACGGCACCATCGTTGAGTGCAACACCGCCTATCCCGGCGAGCGCAACACGACCGACGCCCACCGCCGCACGATGATCAAACACGGCTGGAGCAAGCTCTTCGATGTCGACATTCTCGATGCCGAGGGTCCCGATCTTGAGCTCCCCATCCCGAACGGCAAGCGCATCCAGAAGAATCTGGTCGGCAAGGATATCAAAAATTATGATTCCATGCTCGTTCTTTCCCACTTCAAGGGCCACCCGATGGGCGGCTTCGGCGGCGCGCTCAAACAGCTCTCCATCGGATGCGCGTCCAGCGCAGGCAAGGCGAACGTCCACGGCGCGGGCAAACCCGAAGAGATGTGGACGACTGAGCAGAATGCCTTCCTTGAGTCCATGGCCGACGCGGCGGAGTCCGTCGTCAAGCTTTTCGACGGCAAGATCGTCTACATCAACGTGATGAAGAACATGTCCGTCGACTGCGACTGCTGCGCCGTGGCGGAGGACCCGTGTATGAAAGATATCGGCATTCTCGCCTCCCTTGACCCCATCGCCATCGACCAGGCGTGCCTCGACCTCGTCTACGCGTCCGACGATCCGGGCCGCGACCACCTCGTTGAGCGCATCGAGAGCCTCAACGGCATCCACACCGTGGAGGCCGCCGCCGAGCTCGGCTTCGGTTCGAGAGAGTATGAGCTGATCGAGCTCTAAGAAAAATCGCAATGAAAAAGGCGATGGCCGCAAGGCCATCGCCTTTTCTTTTGCTCCTTTACTTGATGAACCAGATGTCCATATCGACGTTGCCCTTGATGCCGTCCACGCTGCCCTTGGATGAATACTGCCACATGGCAAAATCGTAGTAGAACGAGGGCGCGTCCACATCGTAGCGCGCGTACCACAGCGGGTAATCCATGACCTCGCTGAGGTCATACTTGACATAACCCGCGTAGTCGGTGATGTAGATCATCGGGTCGTAGCCCGCGTCCTTGATGATCTTGCAGAAGGCGTTTGCCGCGGCGCAGAGCACGCCGGTCTCGATGCCGTAGGTGCGCGCCTCCCTCTTGCCGATGACCTCCCAGTCGAAGACGACGGGACCCGTGATCTCATGGCCGCGCAGCTTGTCGAGCACGTGATAGGCCTCCTCCTGAGCCTCTGCCACGCTCACAGCCTGCGAGAAGAAGTAAGCGCCCACCTGAAGGCCCGCTCTCGCCGCGCCGCCGGCATACTCGTCAAACTTCGTGTCGTCATAGATCGCGCCCACAGTGTAGCCGCGGCCGCCCACGCGCGCGATGACAAAGTCCACATCAGTGCGCGCGACCGCGTTCCAGTCCACATCGCCCTGATACTGCGACACGTCGATACCGACGCGCGTGCGCACGCTGGGATCGTTGTAGGTCATGATACTGCCGTTCTTGACGAACGCAGACTGATTATAGGTGTTCGTCGGCACACCCTCGAGCACATCGAGCGTGTAGTCCTTGTAGTAGATCTTCTGCTTCTGGTCGAGCGAGCTGAGCTGATAGATGCGGTAAACGATCGTCGCCACCTCCGCGCGCGTGATGCTGCTGTTGGGGTAGAAATACGTCAGGTCGCCGACCTTCGTGCCGATGAACACACCCGCTTCATAGAGCGCCGTCACATAGCCGTCGTTCACGTCGGCAAAGGGAGAGGTCGTGTTGGATGCGCCATAGCCCAGCGCCTTGGCCGCAAAGCGCGCCACATCGAGGCGACTGATGCCGTTGTCAAGCTGATAGTCGCTGTAATTCTGCGCGGCAAAGCCCATGGAATAGGCGTAGGTCGCGTAGCCGCTTGCCCAGTGCGCCGTGCTGGGCTTCTGCTCCTTGTGGCCGGTCGAGAGCAGCACGAGCTTGAGCATTTCGCCCGTGCTCGTGGGACGGTTGGGGGCAAACGTGCCGTCGCCGTTGCCGCCGACGATGCCCTGCTTGCTCAGCTCCATGACATAGTTATAGAACCAGTCGGACTTGTTGACGTCGGTATAGGTCTTGCCGGTGTAGCTCGTCGCCGTCCACTGCGCCGTGACGACCGCGTTGCCGTTCACGATGCTGTTTTCCGTGATGGTCTTGCCGTCGCTCGTCTGGAAGCCGGCAAAGCTGTAGCCGAGCTTTTCCGCTTTGGGGAAGCTACCGTAGGTCTTGCCGATCTCGTAGACGGCAAAGTCCGTCTCGTAGGACGTACCGCTTTCCATATTGATGATGAGATACGCAAATTCGTTCTCCGCCGCGCGGGTGCTGTCATCTAAATAAATGGCAGCCTCCTGCAGGCGGCGGTCGGCAAGGCCCGCCTGGGCCTGTCCGCCGGAATGGCACCATTCGCCGAACGCATGCGCCACTTCAAGGCGCGTCGCGTCCTTTTCGCCGCGGGCGATCTTGACCAAATCGCTCGTGCCGCTCATCCAACCGGTGCCGAAATTGTAGCTGAAGCAGATCAGCGCGTCGAACTGCCCCTGCGTGGGCGTGACGTCGTAGCGGTCAAAAAAGTCGTTGAGCTTGGCCTCATACGCCTCGACCTTGCTCATCAGAAGAAGCTCCGCCTCTTCGCGCGTGATGCCCTCGGGATAATCCTCGGCACCGCACTCCGTGCCGTAGCCGATGTACCACTTGCCGCCGGAGGAATACTTCTCCGCGCGGAAGCCCTCTTCCTCTTCGATCTGCGCAATGGCCGCGTCGCCCGCGCGCATCAGCCGATTGCTCGCCATCGCGGCGGGCACGCAGAGCTGCATGGCAAGGCACAGCGCCAGAAGCACGGCCAGTGGCGTTCTCTTTCTCATGTTCTGCTTCATCTCGTTCTCTCCTTTTGCCGGAATCGGGCGAAAACGCCCACTCTCTAAAATGTTTTTCCATGATACCACAGGTTTACATAAGAATCAACCAAAAAGCGCAAAAAATGCCGCCCCGTGTCGAACCGGGCGGCATTTTTGTTACAGCAGTGCGTCGAAGAGCGCGTCCATATTATCGTCGGAATACTCGACTTCCGCGCTGTACAGCCGGCAGAGCTCGATCTGATCCTCCACCGTGAACTCGCCGTGCAGCAAAAGGTGCAGCGCACCAAGCGGGAAAAGCAGCCGGACAGACAGCACGGCGAACGCCGCCTTGCTGCTCACGTCCCCGTCGTCGAGCGCCGTCGGCACGTGACGATAGAGGAAGTAGACGAGCAGCTGCTCATACTCCGTCTCGCGTCCTTTCATGTGCGCGGCAAAATCGTCGAGCGGCAACTCATCTGCGTGCTCGCGCAGCGCTTCCAAAATGCCCGTCCACACCTCGTCCATACGCTCGAGCGAGAGATAAAACTCTGCCCACTGCGCAAGCGGGACGTCCGGCACGTGTGCACCGCAGGCCGACAAAATTTGTTCCATCCGCTGATTGATCGGTTCCTCGCGGTTCTGTGCGATGGCGAAAAGATGGTCGCGCAGCGTGAGCAGCGCCGTTTCCTCTTCGTCGAGCTCGCCTTCGCCCGTCGTGACAAGCATTGTTTTCTCCGGCTTGGTCAGAATGAGGCGCGCGGCCTCCTCGCAGCAGAGGCCAACGCCGATCTCCGTGCGCTCCGAAAAAAAGCTGCGGTAGCGCGGGTGGTCGGTGCAGATCTGGCAGAGCATACCCTCCCCGCCGTATAAAATGAGATCGCAGAGGTTTTTGCCGTTCAAAAACGGGCAGCGCTCCTGCTCGCCGAGGAGAAAGTGCGGCATCTCGCCGCTGCGGTCGATACATTTATGCAGGCGCTCGCCCATCTCGCCGCCGATCTGATCGTAGGCGGCGAGGGAATCCCCGTCCACGTCGATCTCCCAGCCGATGCAGCAGTTGTGTCGGCAGCGGTCGGCGATGCAATGGAAAAGCGGATAATAGTCCGGATAAGCGTTCTGCACGGCGGAGTCCTCCTATAGTCGGTGCTGCGCGGTCATAAATCGCGCGCTGCTTCATTATAAATCGCGCAGGCGCGCATTGCAATGAATTTTCTCCTTGCCGCCGTGAAAGAGATATGATATAGTAAAATATATGCGGGCATGATGAAATTGGCAGACATGCGAGATTTAGGTTCTCGTGCCGCAAGGCGTTGGGGTTCAAGTCCCCATGCCCGCACCATTTCCCAAATTTCAGAGCGCATCGCTCCGCGATGCGCTCGTTTTGGTATTCCGGCACTTTGGTCTAACATTTTTAGTTTTAAATCAGCTCTTCACAAAGGAGGTGCGCCATGCAGAAGGTCGCGCTCGGCATTCTCGCCCACGTCGACTCGGGAAAAACGACCCTGTCCGAGGGGCTTTTATACGCCTCCGGCGCACTGCGGAAGCTCGGCCGCGTCGACCACGGCGACGCCTTCCTCGACACCGACGCGCTCGAGCGCGAGCGCGGCATCACGATCTTTTCCAAGCAGGCAATGCTGTTTGCGGGCGATAAGGAGTTCACGCTGCTTGACACGCCGGGCCACGTCGATTTCTCCGCCGAGATGGAGCGCACGCTGTCGGTGCTCGACTACGCAGTGCTCGTCATCAGCGGCAGCGACGGCGTGCAGAGCCACACGCGAACGCTCTGGCGCCTGCTCACGCGCTACGAGGTGCCGACGTTTCTTTTCATCAACAAGATGGACTTGGCGGGCGCGGACAAGGACGCGCTTCTGCGCCAGCTCGCGGCGACACTGAGCGCGGAATGCGTCGATTTCTCCGCATCGCAGGAAACGCGCGACGAAGCGCTCGCCCTCTGCGACGAGGCGGCGCTCGAGCAGCTTTTGGAGCGTGGAAAAATCGACGACGCTCTAATTGCTGAGATGGTCAAAAACCGCAAGGTCTTCCCCTGCTTTTTCGGTTCGGCACTCAAGCTGGACGGCGTGGAGGACTTTCTCACCGCGCTCGCGTGCTTCACGCGCGAGCCGGTCTATCCGAAGAAATTCGGCGCAAAGGTCTTCAAGATCTCGCGCGACGCGCAGGGCGCGCGGCTCACGTGGCTCAAGGTCACAGGCGGCGCGCTGCGCGTGAAGGCACCTCTCACCTATCGCGCGCAGAATCAGGACTACAATGAAAAGGCCGATCAGCTGCGGCTTTACTCCGGCGTCAAATTCCGCGCGCTCGAAGAGGCGGGCGCGGGCAGCGTCGTCGCCGTCACGGGCCTCAGCCACAGCTATGTTGGTCTCGGCCTCGGCGCGGAGGCGGAGGCGTCCGCCCCGCTTTTGCAGCCGGTTTTGACCTATCAGCTCATCCTACCCGACGGCACGGACGCGCACAGCGCGCTTATAAAGCTCCGCGAGCTTGAAGAAGAGGACCCGATGCTTCGCATCGTCTGGGACGAGCGCTACGGGCAGATCCACGTGCAGCTCATGGGCAAAATTCAGCTCGAAATTCTGCGCCGCCGCATCCTCGACCGCTTCGGCCTCGACGTGACCTTCGGCGAGGGCAGCATCGTCTATCGCGAGACCATCGCCGCCCCCGTCCTCGGCATGGGACATTTCGAGCCCCTGCGCCACTATGCGGAGGTCCAGCTTCTGATGGAGCCGCTTCCGCGCGGGGCGGGCATCCAGCTTGCGTCAAACGTGCCGACGGACGCGCTCGACCTCAACTGGCAGCGGCTGATTTTCACCCATCTTTTAGAGCGCGAGCACGCGGGCGTGCTGACCGGCTCACCGTTGACGGATGTGAAGTTCACACTTGTCGCGGGCCGCGCGCATCTGAAGCACACCGAGGGCGGCGACTTCCGTCAAGCGACGTACCGTGCCGTGCGGCAGGGCCTGATGCAGGCGGAAAATGTGCTGCTCGAGCCGTATTACGACTTCCGTCTCGAGGTGCCCGCCGAGTGCGTCGGCCGCGCGATGACCGACCTCCAGAACATGGGCGGCACCGTCGAACCGCCGCAGAGCGAGGGGGAAAACGCCGTACTCACGGGCTATGCGCCGGTGCGCACGCTGCGCGACTACTTTGCCGACGTCGCGGCCTACACCCGCGGCCGCGGACAGCTCTCCTGCGCCGTGCGCGGGTATGAGGCCTGCCAAAATCAGGACGAGATCGTCGCGTCCCTTGGCTACGACGCCGAGCGCGACACGGATAATCCCGCGTCCTCCGTCTTCTGCGACCACGGCGGCAGCATCACGGTCCCGTGGAATGAAGTTCCCGCGCATGTTCACTGCGACAGCGGCATCCGCCTTGGTGAAGAGGCCGTCGAAGAAGCGCCCGCGCCGCTCCCCCGACGCGGCGTCGGCGCAGGCGGCGCATATGCCGAGGACAAGGAATTGCAGGACATTTTCGAGCGCACATACGGCAAGGTCGAGCGCCGCGCGTTCGAACCGAGCAAAAAGCCCGCGCGCACCTCGCTCGCCGACCACTACGACGTCACGATCCACTCAGAGGACACGGAATATCTGCTCGTCGACGGCTACAACATCATCTTCGCGTGGGACGAGCTCCATCGGCTCGCCGCGCAGGATGTCGCCGCGGCGCGCGGCGCGCTGATCGACATTCTTGCCAACTATCAGGGCTTTCGCAAGTGCCGCGTCATCGTCGTGTTCGACGCCTATAAGGTCAAGGGCAACCCCGGCAATGTGCAGACGGTGCACGGCGTCAAGGTCGTCTACACGAAAGAGGCTGAAACTGCCGACACCTACATCGAGCGCGTGACCTACGAGCTGCGCCGCGAACGCCGCGTGCGCGTGGCGACGTCCGACGGCCCCGAGCAGGTCATCATCCTCGGCCACGGGGCGCTGCGCGTCTCCGCCCGCGCGTTCCATGCCGAGGTCGAAGCCGCCGAGGGGCAGATCAGCGCCGTGCTGCAACGCCTGACGAACCGTCCGCGCAGCGAACGCACCATCAGAAACAACGTAAAGCTCAAGCAATAATTCAGTCAAAAAGCGGTGGCTTCCCTCGCCTCCTAATAAGAAAACATAAGAAAGTCAGTAAAATCAATGTTTTCAAAGGCAGGGAACACGGTACGAAGGCAAAAAATCTCATACTGACAGGCA
>OHUG01000821.1_pt1 | contig 11860 bp, 10 predicted proteins | sample 1579161 | NCBI WGS metagenome assembly OHUG01 (sample SAMEA3882514, study PRJEB24775) | human gut metagenome | biome: human-associated habitat; feature: intestine environment; material: feces | place: Netherlands | collected 2009/2010 | reverse complement strand
CGGCGGCATCCGGATCGCTGCCCCGCATGCTCTTGATGAACGCGGAGATGATGTCGTAGTGCATGTCCTTGTTCTTATCGTAGGGCAGCGCGCGGTGGGGCGTGGCGGCCCGCACCATGGCCTCGGTGATGGCGACCGGCGCCTCGCGCGTGCCCGGAGCCACCATGCCGGCGGCCAGCTCAAGCGTCGTGAGCGCCCCGCGGCCGTCGCCGCCGGCCAGAGTGACGATGGCCGCGGTAGCGGCCTCCTCCAGAGCATAGCAGCCAGCCAGCCCCCGCGCGTCTTCCACAGCGCGACCCACCAGCTCGGCGATCTCGTCGTCGGACAGCGAATGCAGCTCCACGATGCGCGAGCGGGAGATGAGGGCTGAGTTCACTTCGAAAAAAGGGTTTTCCGTGGTGGCGCCCACGAGCACCACGAGCCGGTCTTCCACCGCATGCAGCAACGCGTCCTGCTGGCTGCGGTTGAAGCGGTGGATCTCATCGACGAACAGGATGGTGCGCAAGCCCCCCATGACGAGACGCTTCTCCGCCGCGTCGATTTCCCGGCGCAAGTCGGACACCGTGCCCCCGATAGCCGACACCTCCACGAAGGTGGCGCGGGTCGATTCAGCGATGACGTGGGCAAGCGACGTCTTGCCCGTGCCCGCCGGCCCGAAGAGGATGACGGAGCTTAACGTGTCGTTCTCGATGGCCGCGCGCAGCCAGCTGCCCTCGCCCACGGCCTCCGTCTGCCCGACCACCTCGTCGAGCGTGCGCGGCCGCATGCGCACCGCGAGCGGAGCCACATCGCGCTTCCGATCATTTTCCATAGCAGTAAACAAAGTATCCATAGCCCGTAATGGTACCACGGAGCCCGCCAAAATAATAGAACAAATGTTTTATCAATGCGAAATGCACGACAAAAAGAAGCGGCCCGGCGGAGGGGGCCGCCGGGCCAGAAGGAGGGGGGATGCGACTCTCGCGGAGCCGCTTTCTGCTTTAAAGAGACAAAGCAGGCAAGTGATCGGAGGGGGTTGTCTCACTTGCTGACGTCAGTATAACAGCCACCCTTGAATTCCCTATGATGCACCCATGGTGAACTTGTGGATTCATAGGCTCATCGTTAAGTAATTCTTCGCATTTTAGAAGAAACCTCATCAGCGGTAATACGACGGCGAGCCTGAGCGACGGCACCGTTGCTGGAGCGACATCAGCACCCTACCCCGCGCCGCCGAATGCCGAATCGTACCTATCCTTGACGACGCGCGAACAGCACGTTGTTCGTCTCGAGCCAGCTCTCCACGGTGCCCGTGTCGAAGCCGTCGGCCGGATCCACCACAAGCGCGTACATCTCCTCCTCGGCAAGCACCGCGTCCAGCGCGTCGGTGAGCTGAATCTCGCCGCCCACCCCCGGCTCCACATCGGCCAGCAGCTCCATCACGCGGGGCGAGAGCAGGTAGCGGCCGAACACCGCCAGATTCGACGGCGCATCCTCTAGCGCCGGCTTTTCCACCAGCGAGTCCACCTTCCACACATTCTCGGCCACCGCCTCCCCGGCGATGACGCCGAAGCGGCTCACCTGGTCGTCGGGCACGGGCATGACCGCGATGACGCTGGCCCCGCCATGGGCGTCGGAGACCGCCTTCATAGCCGGCAGCATCTCATTGCCCGGCACGAGCACATCGCCGAGCAGCACGTAGAACGGCTCGTCGCCCGCCGCCGATCTGCGGGATGACGTTGTAGGCGATCTGGTACTGGAATACCTTGGGCTCGATCTGCTGTCCCAGCCCCAGCGCCTCCTCCTGATACACGTAGCTGACCGGCAGGTTGCCGACATATTCCACCGCATCGGCATAGGCGTCCTTGCCGCGCTCGCGCAGAAGCGCCACCAGCTCCGGGTTCGGCGTGAAATGGTCCTCAATGGCCTTCTTCTCGCGGCTGTTGACGATCACGACCTCATCAGCGCCGGAAGCCAGACCCTCTTCCACCACATACTGGATGGCCGGACGATCCACCACCAGCAGCATTTCTTTGGGCTGGGCCTTGGTGGCCGGCAGAAAGCGGGTACCGAGCCCCGCCGCGGGAATGAGTGCCTTCATCGAGCGCCTTTCTCTTCGTTGTTCGCGTGCCGCTCATGATACTACAGATGCACGATGGCGGACCTTGCGTCGCCTTGCCGCACTCCAAAGCTACTCGATTGAGCAAAAAGACATAGTTCTCGTAGTCTCGTCCTCCCCTATCGCGCCGACCGCTAAACGCGACCTGGCGAAACTCTGGCTGAGATCTGGCGGGTGCCGTAGTTTTCCAACGCAAAGCTACGAGAAGTGGGGTATTTTGCTCAAAACGGGCATCTGCCGTTCGCGCCCGCATTGCGCGCGAGGTCGACTATACTAGGCACATGGACGAAACCTGCGCACATATTCTCGACCCCATCCCCGACGAGCAGTACCTGGAGGCCCGCGATGCCACCGGGGGCAAGCCGGCGGGCGTGCGCTTTCTGGCATTCAACACCATCATCGACATCGAAGCCTACGGCGAAGCGGCGGCGTGCCGAGCGGCCTTCGAGAAGGCCCGGGCGCTCTGCCGCCTCTACGAGCGCCTGTTCAGCCGCACGCTTCCCCACTCCGACATCGCACGCATAAACAGCGCGCACGGCCAGCCCGTGGCCATCGACCCTTTGACCTACGACCTGCTCGAGAGGGCGCTTTCCTACTGCGCGGAAAGCGAGGGCGCCTTCGACATCGCCGTAGGCTCGGCGGTGCGCCTGTGGAATTTTCACGAGGGCACGGTGCCCGATGACGGTGCACTCGCCGAGGCGGTGCGCCACGTCGACTGGCACGCGCTCAGATTGCGGAAGACGCCGGCAGCCACAGCGGCCGAGAGCGACGCCGATGCCGCAACCGAGGCGGTGCCCGGGTTCGAGGCAGCGCCCGAACCCAAGGCCTGCTTCGCGCAGCTGGCCGACCCCGATGCCGCCGTGGACGCCGGCGGCATCGCCAAAGGATGGATCGCCGATGCACTCGTGACGGCCATGGAGGCCCACGGGCTCTCGGGCATCATCGTGAACCTCGGCGGCAACGTGGCCGTGAGCGGCACCAAGCCCACAGGCGACCCTTGGCGCGTGGGCATCCGCGATCCGCGCGACCCCTCCCAGCTCATCGGCGCCGTGCCCCTGGTTGCGGGATCGGCCGTCACGAGTGGCGTCTACGAGCGCTGCTTCACCGCGCCCGACGGCACCTTCTACCACCATATCCTCGATCCGCGCACGGGGCGCCCCGTCGAAACCGACGTGGCCGGCGTCACCGTCATCTGCGAGAAATCCATCGACGCGGAGGGCTTCTCTACCACCCTGCTCGCCCTCGGCCTCGAACGCGGACTCGCCCTCGCCCGTCGACACCCCGAAATTCTGCAGGCCTTCTTCATCGCCCCCGACGGCACTATCACCAACGCCCGCTGAGCGAGCTATGAAGTCTTTGTATCGGGGAGAAATCGTCGCCTCCTCGAACCGTCGGAGAACGCTAGACTAATCGTTGCATCAATGAACTAACTTTCCGACAGCCGAAAGGGCGCAATGGCCGAGGTCGCGAACAAATTCAACCTGGACTCCACGTACTTCGTGGCCTTCGAAATGGCCCATGAGGCCCTGCGCCGCGGGTTGGAGCAGGCGAGCGACCTGAACATCACCCAGTACCGCATTTTAACGAAGCTGATGCAGGCCTCGGCGCCCGTAAGCCAGGGGGAGCTCGGAAAGATTCTAGGCATGAAGCCCAATGTGGTGACCCAGGCCGTCGACGCCCTCGTCGCCCATGGGTACGCGACCCGCGAGGCTGGCACGACCGATGGCCGCACGCGGTTCCTCGCCGTCACCGACGACGGCGCCGAGCACGTCGCTGCCGTCAACCAGTCCCTGGTAGAGAGCTTGTACGCCACCTTCCCAACCCAAGATCCCACGTATCGCACCATTCTGGAAGCGGCGGTTGCCGCCGCAGCCCACATCGAACCCCCACTGCACGCTGGGCGCGCTCAGCGTTTCCCTGCCACGCGCTCGCTCGTATCCATCGAGCTCATCCGCGCCGAGACAGAGCGCACCCTGCGCGATGCCACGGGCGCGTCGCTCAACGAGTGCCGCATCGTCCAACGCCTCGGCGAGACGGATCATCCCGAACGCGTCGGAACCCTGGCAGAGCGGCTGATGATGTCGCCGGCGAACGCGGCGCGCGCCGTGGATCGCCTCGTGGGCCGCGGCTGGGCCAAGCGCCTGAAGTCGCCTCACGACAAGAAGGCCGTGTACGTGGCCCTCACCGACGAGGGCGTTTACCAGGGATTTCTCATCAGCGCCACCGTGAACGAGCTGGCTGCCACCAAGCTGTGGGTGCGCCTGACTCCCGAGCAGAGGGACGCCATCGAGCGCGTGGGCCATGTGGTGGTGGCCGACCTGAACGCCCAGCGGCAAGCAAAGGAGCAGGCCGCCTACGACCTGCTCCGGGAAATCTAGGCGAGGCTCATCTTGTCCGCATAGACCTTCGCACCGAAGAGCATGGCCACATTTGCCACGACATCCGCCGCGAACCAGCCGCCCAGCGCCGGCAGGCTGATGCTCGCCACGTTCAGGGCCGAGAACGTGCCGACCGTGAGCGCTGCGACGACGGCGCCGCACAAAGCCACCGCCGCGATGAGCGAAAGCTCCAGGCTGTGCCCTGCGCGCCAGCGAGCCACGCAGGCACACACCACCATGGAGGCCGCCCCCAGAAGCGTGCCGAGGAAGGCGGCGAACCCGATAACGCCGACGACGATGATCGGCAGTCCCGGCAGCTTCGATGACATAGAGCCCACCTGCACCGCCGACAGAATGCCGAGCGCCACAATCATTAGGCACACCAGCGCCACGAGCGCCGTGGCCCAGCCCCACAGGAATGCCGTCAGCGGACGGGGGCGCACTGCCGCACGCCCATCCGCATCTGCGGCAATTCGCGCGACATCGGTTTGCGCAGCACCGGTAGCGCCCGCAGGAGCGTCTGCATCAGCGCCTTCCGCGCACGTCGCTGCGCGAGCGCCATCTCGCGAGGCCAGCGCGCCGTAGAGCACCGCGCCGGCCGTCGACACGCAGAGCGCGAGACCGGCCGCGAACAGAAAGGCCACGAAGGCCGATCCCGTCAGGATGGAGCAGATCACATCGAGCACCGGCACGCCCGAGGCCGAGATGTAGTCGAAGGCGAGCACGCCGGTGTCCCCGGCCACCGCAAGCCCGATGCGTCCCAGCAGCGCAATCACGAGCGCCATGGCATACAGCGCGAGAAACGGCCGCGCCATCGCTTTCATATCTTTCATAACGAACTCCTATCCGTACGCGCGCTCGCGCCCTTACGCCTGGCCGCCGTTGATCTCGTTCTCCACCGCAGAGGTGCCGCACAGATACCCGCCGCAGAAGGCGAGCCCCACGTCCCCCATGAGCGATCCCAGAATCGGGTCGCCGATGTAGCTGTTCTCGCCGCAAGCGCCCCCGGCGGTGTGCCAGCCGGCGTACAGGCCGGGGATCACACGGCCATCGGTGCCCACCACCTGCATCTGGTCGTTGATGAGCAGTCCCGCCTTCGTGCCGTACAGGTTGCCGCCGATGCGGCAACCGTAGAAAGGCGGCTCCACAATAGGGTGCAGCCACTCGGCGGGCATGGGGTACAGAAAGTCGTCCTCGCCGCGCTCGCAGGCGTCGTTCCACTGAGCCACGGCCTCGGTGAGCACGCCCTCGGCGAGACCCAAATCGCGCTCCAGCTCCTCCAGGCTGTCGCGGCGCTTCAGCACGTCGGCGTCGATGGCGTCCTGCACGCCGTGGTGCCAGTCGCGGTAGTGCTCCGGCACCTTCTCGATTTGCTCCAGGTCGGGGGTGAGAAGCTTCCGGCAGTGTTCCTGGGCAAATCCCGCCAGGTGGTCCTCGTAGTTCGCGTCGAAAACGATGTAGGAGCGGTGGCCTGGAGGGGTCATCTGGATGGTGGCGAGGTCGCCCAAGGCGTAGATGGCGTTCGCGCCGTCCTCGGCCACGCGGGAGTCCATGTAGCGCAGCCGGTTGCCGCAGCGGTCGATAGTCAGCCACGGCTGGCGCGAGAGCTGGGTCATGCCGTCGTAGAGGAACCGCGCCCAGGTGCCGCCCTCGGCCTGCCAGTCGACCCCGCCGTCGAAGGAGGCGGAGCTGTTGAACCCGGACACGTCGGCGCCCACGCCCAGCCCCATGCGGAAGCACTCGCCGCGCTCGCCGGCCGTCAGATAGCTGGACGCGCAGCCCATGGCGGCCGTGGGGATGTACTTGTCGAGCAGCGCCTTGTTGTTGCAGAAGCCGCCCGCCGTGAGGATGACGGCGCGGTCGGCGCGGATGTAGCGCTCGGTCTCGTAGTCCTCGTTCACCACGACGCCCACGATGCGGCCGCCGTCGTCCTGCACGAGGGCCACAGCAGGGCTTTGGAAGTGGAAATCGACGCCGTGGGCATAGCCGTAGTTGTACATGGCGTCGGTGGCGTCCTTCATCTTCAGCACGTGGTGGTCCAGCGTCGAGCGCTTCGGGGCCACGTACACCGGAACCTCGCCCAAACGCCAGTGCACACCGCAGTCGGCCATCCAATCCAGCGATTTGCCGCCCTCGCAGGCGAGCCGATAGATGAGCTTCGGGTCGGCAGCGTAGTGGTACTCGTCCATGGCCCAATCGGTCAGCGCCTTGGGATCGAAGGGGTAGCTCGGGAAGGCGAACTTCTTCTCCTCCTGGCCCGAGTAGCCGCCCAAAATGCCGCACATGCCGGCTTCCTGGGCGTTGCCGCCGGGAAGCCCCATGGCCTCCACGCAGATGACGTCGGCGCCCAGCTGAACCGCGCGGGCCGCCGCGTTCAGGCCACCGCCGCCGGCGCCCACCACGCAGATGTCGCACTCGTAGTCCCAACGAGCAGGCACGGCCCGGGGAGGGATGGGCGTGGCGTCGTCGGCGGGAAACGAGCTGGCGTTGTGCTCGCGGTAGGTGCCGTCGGCGGCGGTGGCGTTGGTGACGGCGGAAGGCTCGGCGGTCACGGCCGCGGAGCCGTCGGCGGCCCAATTGCCGCTGCGCACCTCGGCGGCCACGGCCGGCTCGGCGGCGGCAAGGCCCAGCATGGCAGCCCCGGCGGCGGCCACGGCCGAGCCGGTCAGGAAGTCGCGGCGGGAAAGGGCACCAGCGCCCGTGGTGTTCTCGGCCATGGCTAGGCCTCCTTTCCAGTTAGGGCAGCGGTGGCGTCGGCATCGCTCGCTGCGGCGGCATCTCCGCCGCTCTGCGTCGCCGCGCCGCCAGCCGTCTCGGCGCCGGCGGCAATCTCCGCCTGGGCGAGCGCGTCGGCCACGGCCTGCTTCACCCCGGCGGTCGTAATGGTGGCCCCGGCGATGGCGTCGATATCGGCACTCTGGGCCGCCTCGATCATCTCGGCGTACCGCCCGTCGCGGATGGCCTCGTAGCCGCCGCGGCTCTGGCTCTCCCCTTCTTGGGTCGTTTCCAGGCAGGTGATGCGCCCGTCATCCAGAAGAAGCGTCACCGTGATGGCGCCCTCCATGCCGCGCCCGTGCCCGACATACACCCCGTCGGCGTAGTCGCCTTGGGCCCGCGCCCCCGCATCGGCCGCAACCTCGGCTGCCCAGGGATCGTCGGTGCGCAGGGCCAGCTGCTCGGCCGAGGCGGCGTCCTTCGACCCGGATCCCTCGAAGGACGCCCCGCAACCGGAAAGCCCCAGGGCGAGGGCGGCCGCGCTGCAGGCGATGGCCGTCGTTGTTCGCTTCATGTTCCCTCCTATCATTCGGCTGTGCGTTCCAATTATTTCTTCGTGAAAGTTTTCTTTTTCTTTCTTCAATGAACTTTATTTTGGGAATCTTAGCAGTATTTTCCCCGTTTATCAATGCTTTATTGACTCATTTACCAATTTCGTCAATTATTACCAACTTGCAAAATTATGGATATTGACTGAAGAGTTCTACACAGGTATGGTACTTCCCAGCATCAATTTGATGCCCCGCGCAGCCGGTGCGAGTGGGTCAGCGAGGCCTCTTGTGCTCCACCCGCGGCGGGCTTCGCGGCAAGGAAGGCACCGATCCTTAAAAGAGGGATCACCATGTTATTCGACGTGTACGGCCCGAACGCCGGCTTCCAATGGCTCGGCCTGGCGATGGTGCTCATCGCGCTCATCCTGCTGAACGAGTTCGCCCGCCGCACCAAGGCCGGCGGCATCTTCATGTTCTTCGGCGTCTGCGGCGCCATGACCGTCTACTGCCTGGCCGTGGAGATCGGTGCGGCGTCCGGTGCCGAGTGGGCCGTGAACAACCCCACCCACACCGATATGAACAGCTGGTTCCACTACGCCAAGGTGTACGCCGCCACCGCCGGCTGCATCGGCTTCATGATGCTGAAGTACTCCTGGGGCAAGATCGGCCGCTCGCATTGGTTCAAGGCCTTCCCCTTCGTCATCGTGGCCATCAACATCCTCATCGCCGTGGTGAGCGACTTCGAGAGCGCCTTCCGCGCCTTCGGCACCACGTGGGTTTCCACCGAGGGCGTGACGCTGTACGGCGGCTGGCACAACGTGTTCAACGGCATCGCCGGCCTGCTGAACATCGCCTGCATGACCGGCTGGTTCGGCATCTACATCTCCAAGAAGCGCCAGGACATGCTGTGGCCTGACATGACCTGGGTGTTCATCATCGCCTACGACCTGTGGAACTTCTGCTACACCTACAACTGCCTGCCCACCCACTCCTGGTACTGTGGCATCGCCCTTCTGCTCGCGCCGACCATCGCCGGCCTTATCTGGAACAAGGGCGGCTGGATTCAGAATCGCGCCTTCACGCTTTCCATGTGGTGCATGTTCTGCCAGATGGTGCCCATGTTCGCCAACGACTCCGTCTTCGCCGCCGACTCGGTGAACAACCCGCAGGTGAACCTGGTCGTGTCCCTCATCGCCCTGTTCGCGAACGTCGCCGCCCTGGCCTACATCGTCTACCGCAGCAAGAAGCTGGGCGTGAACCCCTACAAGCAGGAGGTGTTCGTGGGCACCAAGGACTTCCAGAAGGCCATGGAGCGCCGCGCCGACACCGCCTACCTGCTTGAGACCGAGCCCGCGAGCGCCACAGCCGCCGAAATCGCCGAGATGGTGGCCTACAACGAGCTGCCCGCGACCGGCACCCCTGGCTACGTCTACGTCGCCGTGGAGAAGGACGAGCAGTAGTCATTTGGTTGGCTAAGCTGACATTCGACTAAGTGGCTGGCCGGGGAAACCAACCTGGCCGCGAAGGCTCGCGCAAGCCCATTTCCCAAAACAAGCTCATCCCGCAGAGGGGGGATCCGCAACGGCGCGGATCCCCCCTCTTCTTTTTCGCGTGAATCCCCCTCCTTTTCATTTTCGCGAAGTGAATGCCAGTTGGGGGCAGAAATGGTCAATGCCCGATTCGGAAAATGCCAGTTGAGGGTAGAAATGGCCGGATAACCGCGATTTCTCGCGCCGCCTTTCGACCATTTCGGCCCCCAACTGGCATCTACGGCGCCCTTTTCGCGAATCACCCACGTCAGGACCTCTTCGCGAACCGCCTACAAATGCCGCAAGTTGACACGGTAGCGGCGCAGGCGCTCCTCACCAATGTCGGAGATGACGGCGTCGAGAGCCGCAAGGAGCCCCTCGCGCTGCTCGGGCAACCGACCGTGCAACATCACCGGGTTGGACGCCCCCAGCATGGCGAACTCCACGGGAATATCCAGCTGGGCGATCAGCTCCTTCACCTCCTCATATTTCTCCACCTCGGCCGCCTCGCGCCACCGCCCGGCCTCGATCTCCCGGTACAGCGCCGAACTCCGGTAGATGGTGAGCATATTCGCACCGATGAGCCAGGGGTTCGTCCGGTTGCAGACATCCGCCGTCGCCCGCGCCCCCGCCAGACCGCGCCCGGCGCCCGAGATACCCACCAGGTAGAAGAATGCGTAGGAGATCCCCGCAGCATCGAGCCGTGCACACTGTTTCGCGATGTCCTCGGCCCCGTAGCCCTTGTCCATGAACGCAAGGGCCTCCTCGTCACCGGTCTCGATGCCGATGGTGAGACCGTCGAACCCAGCCGCCGCGAGCTCGGCGAGCTCCTCGTCGGTCTTTGCCGCCACATCGGTCACGCGGGAGAAGCACCCGATGCTCTTGCATTGCGGGAAGTAGGTGCGAACAAGCGACGCGATCTTCCGCAAATGCAGCGCCTTCAGCCCGAAGGGGTTCGCTCCCGCAAGAAATATCCGACTCGCGCGGGCGCCGGGCAGCTCGAACAGGTGCTCTTCGGCTTTCCGAAGCGGATCGTGATACCACGTCTGCGCTTCCAAAAGATCCGCCTCGATGTCCTCCAAGGGCGACGGGCGAAACTTGAACGGCAGGTCCTCGTACAACGTGCAGAACTTGCACCGGTGATGCGTGCAACCCGTCGTCGCCTCGATGATGAGCGAGTCCGCCTCGTAGGGCGGCCGCCAGATCGTTCCCGTGTAATGCATGGCACTCCTTTCTCTCATGCTTGGTGCGATTGGGAAAATCGTTGTCGACATTAAATCCTTCACTGACACGCCTTCAAGGCGCTCATCGTCGATTTCGCTCCCCACCCCATGCGCCATCGATTCCGCTCCCTGTCATCATGCTAGGATTGGTATTCGATTTGAAGTACTGTCTTTTTCTGAAGTAGAAGAGAGGAAGACCTATGGCGCGAAGGCAAGGCGAAGAGGTGGAGCGCTGCAAGTCCGTCTCCACCATCCAGCGCATGATCGGAGGAAAATGGAAGATCGAGATCCTCTTCTATATCGCCCTTAAAGACGTGCGGCATTTCGGGCAGCTCAGGCGCTGCATCGGGAACATATCCGAGTCTACCCTTTCCAAGCAGCTCAGAGAACTGGTGGCCGACGGCTTCCTCACACGCACCGATTTCGGCGAGGTGCCCCCACGGGTGGAATACGCCCTCACCCCGCAAGGCGAAAGCTTCGTGCCCATCCTCCTCGCCATGAAGCAGTGGGGCGAAAAAGAGCTGGGGCTTTGAGGCGCGAATGTCGCGCCTCTCCGAGTCATCCGGCAACCTATTGCGCCTTTTCGAACAGTTGCCTCCAACGGCAAGCCTTATGAAACGAAGCACTACAACCTGAAAGCAATTATCGCCGTCGGCAACAAGATCGATTCCCCCAAGGCTGTCCAATTCCGCAAATGGGCCAATGCCATCATTGAGGAATATACCATCAAGGGCTTCGCCATGGACGAGGCGCGTCTCAAAGAAGGCGGAACGATCCTCACCGACAAGTACTTCGAGGAGCAGCTCCAGCGCATCCGCGAGATCCGTCTTTCCGAGCGAAAGTTCTACCAGAAGGTTACGGACATTTACGCCACAAGCATCGACTACGACCCTTCTTCTCAAACCACCCGCATGTTCTTCGCCCGTGTTCAGAACAAACTGCACTGGGCCATTCACGGCGAACCAGCAGCCGAGACCATCTACGACCGCGCCGATGCCAACAAGGACCATATGGGTTTAACCACCTGGGAAGATGCCCCCAAGGGGAAGATTCAGAGTTTCGATGTCGTTGTGACAAAAAACTACCTTGCCGAGGACGAGCTGCAAGCCATGGCGCGCATCATGAACGCCTACCTCGATCTTGCCGAGCTGAAGGCGAGCGACCACATTCCCATGACCATGGCCGATTGGGCCGCGCAATTCGATGGCATCCTGCGTCTTACAGGGCGCGAAGTGCTCGATCATGCGGGCAGCATTTCCGCCTCCATCGCCCAAAACCATGCGCTCTCGGAATTCGAGAAATACCGCGTCCGGCAAGATCGCCTTTTCGAAAGCGATTTCGACAGATACCTTATCACAACCGCCAC
>OHUG01000820.1_pt1 | contig 11865 bp, 9 predicted proteins | sample 1579161 | NCBI WGS metagenome assembly OHUG01 (sample SAMEA3882514, study PRJEB24775) | human gut metagenome | biome: human-associated habitat; feature: intestine environment; material: feces | place: Netherlands | collected 2009/2010 | reverse complement strand
ACTCCCTTCCGGACACCTGGGTGTCCAACTTGGAGTCCGCACCCCCTAGGGGGTGCGGACTCCAAATTGGCCAGCCGACACTTTCGCAAAACCCCAGGTCGTTAGTATTGGTTAGCCGCGTTATACAAGATTCCCTCCACTCGAGACGCTCATAAGCGGCGATCTCATGCAAAAAGGAGGGGTTTCGCTGACGAACGCAGCTACAAAATCTTCCTGAAGAACCCTCGGCAGCGTTTGTTATGCAAGGAGCCGGGCGGCGCGTATGCTTTTCCCAGGGAAACAGGCAACGACGAAGGAGGGTTCCCGTGGAAAAGAACACGAACGCGATGGAAAAGGCCAGCTGCGCGATGGAAGATGCAGCGCCGATGGGCGAGGGCATCTCCCGGCGCTCGTTCCTCGGCCTTGGCGCCTTAGGCGCGGCGGGGCTGGCGGCCTTAGGGCTTGCCGGCTGCGCCCCTCAAGCGAACAATGCCGCGCAGGCCGGTTCGGCCGATGTGGCGGCCGAGGCGCCGACAGCGGAGGAGCTTCCCGCCGCCGATACCGAGGAGAGCTGTGACGTGGTCGTGGTGGGCCTGGGAACGAGCGGGCTGGTGGCGGCCTCTGCCGCGGCTAAGGAGGGCGCGAAGGTCATCGGCCTCGATCGCTCGGCCTCCATGGGCGCCACGAATGCCGCGATGGTGTCTGGCGTGTGGGCCGTGGAATCCAGCCCCGAGCTTCAGTACGACAACCACCTGACCACTAAGGATATGTTCGACTTCATCTGGACGTCGACTCACTACCAGACCAACGCCCCGCTTCTGCGCAATGTGCTGCCGGCCTCAGGCAAGGGCATCGATCTTATGATCGAGGGCGGCGTGCCCTTCATGTTCGCTTTCGAGGGCGCTGACGAGAACACGCTTATGCTGAACCGCGGCGGTCACATTTATGCCACCAGTGGGGCGGAGCGCGCCGAGGCGCTGCAGGGCATGCTCGACAAGTTCGGCGTCGATTCCCGTTGGGATGCCGAGGTCACCAACCTGCTCATCGAGGACGGCGCTGTGGTGGGCGTACGCTATGAAAGCGGATCTATCGTGACCGACGTGCGCGCGAACAACGTCATCATCGCAACCGGCGGCTTTATTCAGAACGAGGACATGCTGCGCGACTACTACTCCGGCTCGGTCATGTACGGCACGGGCAACCAGTACAACGACGGCGCGGGCATCAGGCTGGCCCAGTCGGCCGGTGCCCAGATGGGCAAGAACTTCAGCACCTCCATCAATGAGTCCGGCGCCTGCAACATGAAGTCCGCCGACCGCTTCGTGAGCCTGTCGGATTGCAACGACACGCCGGTGTTCAGCCTGCCTTTGTTCGGCGGCCTCATGGTGAATAAGCACGGGGCGCGCTTCATGGACGAGGGCACCATGGCCAAGCACACCATGTACTGCGGCGAGCCGCTTCTGCGCGAGGGCGTATACTACATGGTGATCGACGACGGGCTCATCGACGAGCTGGCCACCACGCCTATTATGGACTTCATTTCCGAGGACGCTTTCGGCAACATGGCGCCGGGCGTTCAGATGGGCTTCATGGGCAAGACGCTGACCGCGCTTCCCGAAAAGGTTCAGCAGGGCATCGACGAGGGCTGGATTTGGAAGGCGGATTCGGCCGAGGCGCTGGCTGAGGCCTGCGGGATGGAGAACCTTGCCGACACCCTGGAGGCCTACAACGGCTATTGCGCCACTGGTGTGGACGAGGAAATGTTCAAGGAGGCCCAATTCCTGCGCGCCGTGGACACCGGCTCGCTGTATGTAGTAGAGCTCGACATCGCGGCTTGGGTGACCTTGGGCGGCATCAAGACTGACGGATACTGCCGCGCCGTGGATGCCGATGCCAATCCCATCCCTGGTCTGTTCGTGGCCGGCGTCGACGGCGATTTTTGGGCCGTTCCCTACTTCGAGGGCGGCTCGGCCCAGGGCTTCTGCGTGGGCTCCGGGTATCTTGCCGGGGTGACGGCCGCCCAGGGCTAAGAATCGGGGTCGTCTTGGCGGCAGTTGGTTTGCGCTCCTCCCGAGGGCGCGATCTGCGAACCAGCGCCGATTGCTATCGCCTCCCCACGGGCGGGCGCCGTTTGCGCGGCGTCCGCTCTTTTGCGCGCTGGAAATCGGTTTACTAGCCGCTTTGGGGTATGATGGGGACAAGGGAAAGGGGAGCAGCGATGGATGTGCGGCAAATTGAGTATTTCGTTCTGGCGGCAAAGGCCGGCTCGTTCTCTGCAGCGGCGAAGAGCGCCTTCGTCACTCAACAAACGTTGTCGGCTTCAGTGGCGTCCCTTGAAGGCGAGGTGAAGACGCCGTTATTCCATCGCCGGCGTCAGGGTATCGAGTTGACCGACTTCGGCGCCCGCTTTCTGCCGAAGTGCGAGCGCGTTCTGGAAGCCGTGCGGGAAGCTGAGGGGTTTGCCCTCCAGTGGCATGAGAGCACGCGCCATACGGCCACTTTTGCCTACGCCACCGCAAGCTTGCGGGAAAGCGGCCCCGGTTTCACCCTGGCGACCCTGCGAGGGTTCCGTGCCTCCTACGACGATGCGGATCTGCGGCTGTTCGAGTTGACGAGTGATGCTTGCCTGAAGGCGTTGGAGCGCGGGACAGTGGATATGGCGTTGGTTGCGGGTCGTCCCGATTCTGCGGTGTTCGAATTCACGCCCCTGATGGAGGGGCGCCTCCTTGTCGCTGTGCCTGAAAGGCACAAGCTTGCAACGCAGGAGGCGATTAGTTTCTCCGATTTGGCCGAGATTGACCTGTTTCCCACGCCTGATCTGGATGTGACCTACCGGCATATTATCGAAGGGTTTGCCCGTTATGGCCTCACGCCCCGTTACGCCCCCGTCCCCTTTAGTTTGGAAGCAGCTCAGGAATTCGTACGATCGGGCCAGGGTGTCGATTTCTCGCCAGCGCACAATGCCGAAAGACCTCATGAGGGAATTGCCTATCGGCCCCTTGCGAGTGAAGATGATTTCACGCTCACTCTTGGGCTGGCCACTAAGCTCGGCGTTCCGGAAAAGCCCCTTGTGGCCGCTCTTAAAGAAGTCATTGTTCAAGCCGTTTCCGCGTAAGCAGTCGCAGTTTTCTGCGTGAGGCATATTTTGGAGAAAAACTAGCCGTTTTAGACACAGTAGTGATTTCAGACTGGTGGTTTGACGCTAAGCTGCAACGGCCTCCAGGTCGAGGTCGGGGGTTGCGGCGGTGGCCTCGGTGCGGCGGTCGGCGAGGGCTTTGCGGAGGCGCAGGACCACGTAGGCGCCCATGACGATGGAGTATACGGTGATGCTTAGCACGGCCACATCGTTGCCCGCAAGGGCGCTTGGCATGAGCAGCAGCGCCAGGTGCACGTAGGTGAGCACGTAGAAGGGGTAGGCGAGTCGCTGCACGCGTTTCCAGCTGACCGCCTTCATGGCGTGCTTTACCACTGAAAACGATGTGATCCACAGCACCGCCATGAGTGCGGTGATCAGCGCCGCAAGTCCTAGCGAGAAGGCGAGATTGCCCGTAAAGGCACTCGTCAGACGCGGCACGTAGGATGCGGCATAGAAGGCGATGTGGCCCACGGCGAAGATGCAGGCGAGGATGGACAGCTGTCGACGAATGGGCATGAGGTGGGTGCGCAGGGGGTTCTTCTCGCCGAGCACGCCCACGAACATCACGATGGAGAATAGCAGAAACGCCAGAGCGCACCGCTGCATGAGCGGCTGGAAGTACGACCATGCCTCGTTGCGCACGCCGGCGGCCGACCCCCAGAAGTACAGCCCGAGAAGCGCGACGGCACCCAAGTAGAAGGGCGCGGGGTATTTCTTGAGGGGCTTGGCGCACAGCCAGACCAGCGCGAAGGAAACGACAAGGGCGATGACAAATCTCATGAGGCCTCCTCGGATCGTTCGATCGGGATCGAACTTTTCTCTTCTGATTGTCACAGTAGCATAGGATAGAATTTTTCTCAACACAACATTGTGCATTTCCGTCAACAAGTAGGCTGATTGGACGAGGGAAGAGGAGAGGGAAGGAAAGGAGCGGAGAACCCGGGATAGGACACTTTTAAATACGTGGCACTAAGTGATGTAGAAAATAGTGCGTCAAGGAGACCTGGAAAAATATATTCTCAAGATAGATAGACGAGTTTCGAAAGTGTCATTGACTGTCCTACGGCAGCATGATAATATGCGGCTTGTAGCCGTCATACAAGTTTAGGACGGTTTCACCTATGCATGGGTCGTATTAGAGGAGAGGGGGAAGCGACCTAGCCCGGGAGCTTTCCCGTACGATCAGAAGAGGGAGGGTCAACCATGAGCAATGATTTGACTCGACGCAGCTTCGTAAAATGGGGTACCGCCGCCGCAGGTGCCGCCACCCTTGCCGGTTTCACCGGCTGCGCCCCGTCGGGGCAGGAAAACGCCCAGAAAGAGGGGCTCTCGGACACGGGCGATGCACCTGCCGAGGAGACGGGCGCGTGGCTAACGGGCGCGTGCATGAACAACTGCAGCTGTGGATCATCGCGTTGCCTGCTAAAGGTGTATGTGGAAGATGGTGTGCCGCTGAAAATCCGCACCGACGAGCAGGACGAGGATTCCATCGAGGTGCCGCAGCGCCGTGCCTGCCCGCGCGGCCGCGCCCAGGTCAGCAACATGACCTCGCCGGCGCGCATCAAGTACCCCATGAAGCGTAAGGGCTGGAGCCCCGACAATCCCAACGGCGGAATGCGCGGCAAAGATGAATGGGAACGCATCAGCTGGGATGAGGCGCTCGACTACATTGCCGCCGAGATGAAGAAAGCTTACGACAATTACGGCCCTCGCTCCATTTTGTGTGCCGGTTATGATGACATCGGAGATACCTATTTCGATCCGGTTGTCTGCCTGCTGAATGTTATGGGCGGCGCAGTGCACCACGACATGGGCACCGTCTCGCTCGGCTCCTGGCCGCTGCCGGAGATGCTCATGACCGGCGGTATGCTGGCTGCTCCCGATTCGCTTGCCATTCAAGATAGCCAGCTACACTTCCACTTTGGCAACAACTGGATGGCCAACAAGGGTGGCAACACCGCCTATCAGCTCGACTATGCCAAGCGAGAGGGTGGCAAGGTCATCATCGTGGAGCCGTGGCTGAACCAGACGGCCCAGGCTGTAGCTGATGAGTGGGTGCCCATTGTTCCTGGTACCGACACGGCTTTCTGCATCGGCATGGCCTACCATATGATCGAGAACAATCTGCAGGATCAGGCATTTCTTGACAAGTACTGCGTGGGCTTCGATGCCGAGCACATGCCCGAGGGGGCCGACCCGAAGGATAACTTCAAAGACTATGTGCTGGGCACCTACGACAAGGAGCCGAAGACCCCCGAGTGGGCTGAGGCTATCTGCGGCGTGCCGGCGGCCGACATCCGTCGACTGGCCGAGGAGATCGCGGGTACCGAAAAGGTGAATTTCTTCGCTGGCCAGTCCACCACCAAGATTCCCGCAGGCGAGATGTTTGCCCAGGCCTTCTACACTCTGGCCATGATGCACGGCGGCCTCGGCACGCCGGGCAACTATGCCTCGTGGGTGGGCCTGCATGAAGGCATGTCTGCCACGCCCTACTGTATGGCCGGCGATTCGTCCGACGGCGCGGGCAAAAACCCCGTAAACCCGCTGACACCGCCGCTGCTCATGTCCACCCCGAACTGGGTCGAGATTGAGGATCCCGCCTCGTGGGAGAAGATCGACCATTCCGAGTGCTGGCAGTCGATTCTGGAAGGCGCTTACGGCCGCGACGTGTGGCCCGGCGGCAAGAAGCCCATCGATATCCACGTCATTTACTCGGGCGCCTATCAGAACTCCCTGAACTCGCTGCCCAACGCGAATGCGGGTATCGAGGTGTTCCGCAAGGTGGACTTCGTTTGGGGCGCGAATCCCTTCTTTGATCCCTCGCGCCAGTACTGTGACATTGTGTTGCCCGTGGCCACCTGGTGGGAGAAGGGGAATATCGCCTGGATGAACAACTCCGATACGGTGTACTGGGCCGATCGCATTATGGAGCCTCTGTTCGAGTCGCAACCCGAGGGTTATATCGCAGAGGAGCTGGCGAAGCGCTTCGACGTGGGTCCCTCAGCTGCCAATACCATGACCGATGCCGAGCGCACCTATAGCTCGCTGTCCGGGGCAATGTACATGACCGATCACGACACTATGGCTTATGCCGCACTGCTCACCGTGAGCCAAGCTGACATCGATGAGCTCGGCGTGGACGGCGAGCCTCAGGAGGGTCTCATGACCGTGGCAGAGTTCAAAGAGCGTGGCTTCTTCAAAATCCCGCGTACCAAAGGCGATGCGCTCACCAGTGTGCCCTATAAGGCGTTCTACGCCGATCCTGAAGCCAATCCGCTGGCCACATCCACCGGCAAGTTCGAGATCTACTGTGCTGGCCTGGCTGCTTACATTAACTCGGTGGGCTTCTCTACCATTTCGCCCATTGCGAAATGGCAGATCGGCGACCCGGAGCAGGGCGCCGGCACTCAGACTGAGGAGTTCCCGCTGCTGCTGTGGACACCTCACTCCCTGCGGCGCGCTCACACGGTGAACGACAACGTTGTCTCGCTGCGTGAGGCCTTCCCGCAGGAGTGCTTCATGAGTGTGGTGGATGCAGAGGCTCGCGGCATCGAGACGGGTGATTTGGTGCTCATGACAAGCCCCCATGGCAAGGTGCTGCGTCCCGCTAAAGTGCTGCCCACCATCGTTCCGGGCGCGGTTGCGTTGCAGGATGGAGCCTGGCTGCGCATCGACGAGGAGTCGGGCATTGACTTGGGTGGCGATCCGAACATTCTTCAGGCTCCCAAATCCTCTGGCGAGGCGTCCCAGTCGTGGACGGGCACGCTCGTGCAGGTGGAGAAGTACGACGGACCGCTTACGTTAGACCCCGATAAGAACACGCCTATCGTCATGCCTGTGGGCATCGAGGAATAGGGGAGGTGCGCTATGACTCAGTATGCATTTCATTTCAACTCCGATGTGTGTACCGGCTGCAAGACCTGCCAGGTTGCGTGCAAGGAGACCTATAAGCTGCCGGTGAACAATCTCTATCGTAAGGTATACAACTACCAGGGCGGCTCCTGGAAGCCTACCGAGGCTGGCCACTACGTGCCTGAAGGCGTGTTCGGCTACTTCGTCTCGCTGGCCTGCAACCACTGCACGAACCCGGCTTGTGTGGCGAACTGCCCGACCGGCGCCATGCAGAAGGACGAGGAGACCGGCATCGTTTCCATCACCTGCGAGACGGCCTGCCCCTACGGCGCCCCCACCTTCGGGGAAGAAGAGGGCTACATGCTCAAGTGCGATATGTGCAAGGACGAGATTGCTCGCGATAGGCTGCCTATCTGTGTGGCTGGCTGTCCCATGCGCGCGCTGGACTTCGGCACCCGCGAGGAGATGATCGAGAAGTACGGCGAGGGCGACGTCGAGGTAGAGCCGCTGCCTGCCGACACGACGGATCCCAACTTGATCCTGACGCCTCATCGTAATGCGCAGAAGTCGGGCTCGGGCACCGGTTCGGTGGTCAATCTCGAAGAGGAGCTGTAGCGCTTCTCGGAAAGCGGTCACCTCGGTTCGAAAGGGTTACGAGGGGCGCGGGTCGGTGCGCGAATCAATCCGAAACGGCAAGATCTGTGCCCCTTTCATGAACCTTTCCAATACCGAGAAGAACGCTCTCCAATTCTGTATAATCCCACGTTGAGGCGGGCACCGGACAGATTCCCCCCTCCCTCCCGATTTGCCCGGTGCCCCGCCCTTTCTTTTTGAGGTGTCTCCCATGAACACTCCCTTCAATTCCGATGAGTTAGCACGGGCCGAAGTGTGTTTCGCCGTTGCTTCCCAGTTGCTGTACGTTGAGCCGAATGTCGCATCGGTGGCCGAGCAGGCTGCGAGTCGCCAGTTTGCCTGCGCTCCTTTCGGCGAAGACAGCGAGGACGTGCGAGAGGGCCTGCGCCTTCTGGACGGGTGGTGCGCTGATGCCTGGCGTGCGGCCGAGGTGACCGGCGGCGCCGACGAGGCCGATGGGGTCGATGCGGCTGCGCTCCTCGCGGAAAGCCCCGCATTCGCCGAGTCGGTCGACGAGCTGCGTCGCGAATGGCTGCGCCTGTTCGTCGGTCTGGGTACACCCGAGGCGTCGTGCCTGGAATCCTTCTACGTGGAGCCTAACAGCCACATGTTCGGCAAGAACGTCATTGCCGTGCGGGCGGCTTACCGGCGCCATGGCCTTGAGATCGAGCGGCTGCATCGCGAGCCCGACGACCATTTGGGGCTCATGCTGGGCTTCCTCTCGCGCCTCGTGGCCGAGGAGCGCGAAGCTGCAGAAGCCGGCGACGAGCAGCGGGCTGTCGCGCTCGCAGACGAGCAGGACGCGTTTCTGACCGAGCACGTCCTTCCCTGGTTGGCCCCTTGGCGCTATGCTGTCGAGAAACACGCGCGCACCGATTACTATCGCGGCGTCGGAGCATTCGTTTTCGGCTTGGTTGCCTGCTATGCCGGGCGCTTCGGCATTCGCTTCGACGGAGGGGCCTGCGCGTTCAAGCGGAGGAAGTAGCGTCGGTGCCTTTGAGGGGAGGTGCGTATGCTGGGGACGTTCGTGGTGCTGTACCTGTTTCTGGGCGGTGCGGGCGCCGGTGCGCTGTTTGTGGCGGCCGTGTGGTCGCTGCTGTTCCACCGCACGGTGACGCGCACCTTCGAGCAGAGCCGTGCCTTCCGGGCTTTGGCGGGAAGGCTCTACCTCGTCGGCTTCGGGCTCCTAGCGCTCTCGGCGTTCTGCCTGCTGATTGATCTGGGCAGTCCGCACCGCTTCTTCCTGCTGTTTTTGCGGCCGACGGCATCGCTGCTGTCGGTGGGATCCTTCGTCCTGCTGGCGACGCTGCTCGCCTCGGGCCTCCTGGCCGCGTTCCACGCCCTCGGCTGGTCGGCGCCCTCTTGGGCGCGCAAGGGGCTGGAAGTGATTTGCGCGGTGCTGGCGGCGGTGCTCATGGTGTACACCGGTCTGTACCTGGCGTGGATGGAGGCGGTGCCCCTCTGGAATAACGCGGCGCTTCCGGCCTTGTTCGCTCTTTCGTCGTTCTCCTCGGGAGCGGCGATTGTGCTTCTGCTCGTGCCCTATGCGCGCGATTGGGCGCTTCTGAGCGGCTGGATCGACGGCCTGCATCGGGCGCACCTCGCGGCCCTTGGGCTTGAGTTTCTGGCGCTTGTCGCCTTTGTCGCCCTGGCCGCGACGAACCCGTTCGCGGGCTCGAGCCTCGTGCGGCTCGTCTCGCCTGCGGGGCAAGGCCCCTGGTTTATCGCGGGCTTCGTGCTGGGAGGCATCGTCGTTCCTTTTGGAGCCGAGGCAGCGCGCCCCTTTACGGGTAGAACTGCGCCGGTGGCCGCAGCTGAGGTTCTGTGCCTCTTCGGAGGGCTGATTCTGCGGTTCTGCCTGGTGCTGGCCGGAAGTCATTGGCTCGGGTGATACAATGCGAGCCGACGTAAAACCAGCGTGCTCGTTGGGCGCGCAAACAGGAAGGCAGCGAACGGTTTATGGCCCTGTTCGAGATAGACGAATCAAGCGGACTCCCCGTATGGGTGCAGCTGCGCAACCGGTTCGTATACCTCATTAAGACGGGCTACTACCAACCCGGCGACCAGCTGCCCAGCGTGCGCACCTTGGCCGCCGAGGCCGCCATCAACTACAACACCGTGAGCAAGGTGTACGTCAATTTGGAAAGTGACGGCTACGTCGAGTCCGTGCGCGGCCGGGGCGTGTTCGTGCGCGACATCGGCGGGAAGGCCGATGACGTGCGCTCCATCGCCGACACCGAGATCGAGGGCTGCATCCGGCGCTGTCTGGCCCTGGGAATGACCATAGACGAGGTCACCCTGCGCATGATGGACGTGGCCCACCGTTTGAAGGACGAAAAGTCCTGATCCTCGAAGAGGGGAGAGTTCCATGCTAAACCGCACTGCGAAGACCGAGCGCGAGGGCCGCACCCGTCGCGCCGCCGGCATCGAGAAATACAATTCTAACGTCGACCGTCGCACCTCCCAAAACGGGCCGCTTATTTTCTCGGCCTTCATCGCTGTGGTGGTGTTCTCCTGCGTGTTCGTGGGCGGGTTCGCGCTGATGGGGGAATTCAACGTCTGGTGGCTTTTGGGCGCGCTGGTAGTGGCCTGGGCTGCCACCATGTGCGTGCACATCGCCATGCAGTGGGAGAAGGTGGTCATCTTCCGCTTCGGCAAGTTCGACCGCATGGCGGGGCCTGGGTTGTATTTCACCATTCCCTTCATTGAACAGACGGCGCTCAAGGCCGATCAGCGCATCATGGTGACCGGCTTCGGCGCCGAGGAGACCTTGACGAGCGATCTGGTGCCCATCAACGTGGACGCCGTGCTGTTCTGGATGGTGTGGGACGCGAAGAAGGCGTGCCTGGAGGTGGAGAACTACTACAACTCCGTGTCGCTCGCGGCCCAGACAGCCCTGCGCGACGCCATCGGGCGCGCCAGCGTGTCGGAGGTGGCCATCCGCCGCAACCAGCTGGACCAGGAGCTGCAGGAGGTCATCGAGGAGCGCACGAGTGTGTGGGGCATCACGGTCATGTCCGTGGAGATTCGCGACATCGTCATTCCTCAGGATCTGCAGGAGGCCATGTCCGCCGAGGCTCAGGCCGAGCGCGAGAAGAATGCCCGCATGGTCCTGGCTGAGGTTGAGAAGGACATCTCGGCCATGCTGGTGGACGCCGCCAACGTGTACGAGGAGAACGAGCTGGCCGTGCGGCTGCGCACCATGCACCTGCTGTACGAGTCGGTGAAGGGTTCCGGCGGCACCGTGGTCATTCCGAGCGCCTACTCCGAGGGCTTCTCCGACGCGACCCTCGACCGCGCCCTCGATAGCTTGAAGTCGGGTAAATAAGAGGAGCAGCCCTCCCGGGCGGAGACGCGCGGTATTCTGATTCGCTCTACCCGAAATACTGCTCGTGCCAGATGAGGAAGCAATAGGCCGACCAGATCTTCTTCATGTTCGAGCGTACGCCGCGCTGGTGCTCGTCCATGAGGGCGCCCAAGCGGTCGGTGCGGAAGAACGTGCGGGCCGCATCTCCGTTCAGCACCTCGCGCACCTGGGTAGCCCAGGGCTCCTCGCGCAGCCATTGGGCGAGCGGGGTCGTGAAGCCTATCTTGGGCCGGGCGGCGGTGGCAGCGGGCAGGGCGCGGGCGGCGGCGCGGCGCAGGGCCGGCTTCGTCTCGCGGCGCGTGACGCGCCGGGAGGCGGGCAGGGTGCGCGCCACGGCGAACACCTCGCGGTCGAGGAATGGCACGCGCAGCTCCAGGGAGGCGGCCATGGACATCTTATCGGCCTTCAGCAGAATGTCCTGCTGCATCCAGGTGAGGATGTCGGCGGTCTGCATGGCGGTGACCTCGTCGGGCGCCGCGGCTCCTATCTCGGCGAACAACGGGGCCTCAAGTTCCCAGGGCGTCGGCGCCTCCGCGCAGAGACGGCTCAGCTCGGGGGAGAGCAGCGCCAGCGCCTCGTCCCAGGGGAAGTTGTACTCAAGGCGGATGTAGCGCTCGGGGAGCGGGTGGGCGCCGCGCATGAGGAAGCGCCGGCCCCGGACGCCCTCGGGCAGGCGGCGCGCGGCCGACCCCAAGGCGCGGCGCACGGGGGCGGGTAGGGCCATGTAGGGCCCGAAGGCGAGGCACTCCTGGTAGTAGGGATAGCCGCCGAACAGCTCGTCGGCCCCTTCGCCCGACAGCACCACCTTCACCGACTCGGCGGCCATGGCGCACAGGTGGTACAGCGGCACCGCCGAGGGGTTCGGCAGAGGCTCGTCCATGGCGTACTGCACGGCGGG
>OHUG01000817.1_pt1 | contig 11891 bp, 10 predicted proteins | sample 1579161 | NCBI WGS metagenome assembly OHUG01 (sample SAMEA3882514, study PRJEB24775) | human gut metagenome | biome: human-associated habitat; feature: intestine environment; material: feces | place: Netherlands | collected 2009/2010 | reverse complement strand
TATCCAGTGGTGAAAGTTCATCTTCACCGATAACAGAAGCCAGATTTCTTGCATCTCCAACTTTTGCATAAGCGGAGAATAACTGATTGGCAAGATCTTGATGATCTTCACGTGTAAAACCTTCTCCGATACCGTCCTTCATCAGACGGGAAAGGGATGGCAGGATATTGATCGGAGGATAGATTGACTGTCCATGGAGCGGGCGGTCAAGTACAATTTGTCCCTCGGTGATATATCCCGTCAGGTCAGGAATTGGATGCGTGATATCGTCGTTTGGCATAGTCAAGATCGGAAGCTGTGTTACAGATCCGTTTACGCCTTGTACAATACCGGCACGTTCGTAGATGGTTGCCAGTTCACTATACAGATATCCCGGGAATCCTTTACGGCTAGGAATTTCTCCTTTTGAGGAAGAGACCTCACGCATGGCTTCTGCGAAAGAAGTCATATCGGTAAGGATAACGAGGATATGCATATTTTGTTCAAATGCCAGATACTCCGCAGCTGTCAGTGCAACCTTTGGTGTGATCAGACGTTCTACAACCGGGTCATTTGCCAGATTCAAAAACATTGCTACATGATCGGCAACACCGCTTTCTTCAAATGTGTTACGGAAGAAATCAGCAACGTCATGTTTGACACCCATAGCAGCGAATACGATTGCAAATTTTTCATCAGAATCGCTTCCAAGAGAAGCCTGTTTTACAATCTGTGCAGCAAGCTGATCGTGCGGAAGTCCATTTCCGGAGAAAATCGGAAGCTTCTGTCCACGAATCAGAGTTGTCAGTCCGTCGATCGCGGAAATTCCGGTGCGGATATAGTTTCTTGGGTATTCTCTGCGGACCGGGTTGAGCGGAAGTCCGTTCACATCTCTTTTTAAAGTGGAGACAAGCGGCCCGAGGTCATCGATCGGCTGTCCGATACCGTTGAAGGTACGGCCAAGGATATCCGGGGAGAGTGCAATCTCCATCGGGTGTCCGGTGAGTTTCGTATGTGTATTTTTCAGGGACATATTTTCAGAACCTTCGAAGACCTGGATTACTGCCTTGTCTTCGTAAATCTCTACAATACGTCCTATTTTGCGTTCTGTGCCGTCTACGACAAATTCTACGATCTCATCGTAAAAGGCGTCCTGTACGCCCTCTAACACGATCAGAGGGCCGTTGATACTGCTTAAGCCAAGATATTCAATTGACATGATAGTGGTCCCTCCTTATGCATTTTTCTCAAGTACGTGCTGATAGAAAGCGTCAATATCTCTGTGATACTGTGCAAACATTTCCGGGCGGTTATTTGGAACATCATATTTGATCGCAATGACACGATCGAAAATATTCTCAGATTTTAATACGGACATCGGATGTCCCATTGTGACAAGGGTACGTGCCTGCTTGTAAAGGTACAGGATCGTATCCATCATCAAGAACTGTTTTTCCATAGAAACGCAGGTGTCATCCGGGTGGAATGCATTTTGCTGCAGGAAACCAAGACGAATCACACGGGCAATCTCAAGGACAAGTTTCTGATCATCCGGGAGTACGTCGCTTCCGATCAGTTTTACAATCTCAAGAAGACTGCTTTCCTGATTCAAAAGTGCCATCAGACGGTTGCGGTAATCAACGAATTTCGGAGATACATTGTCCTGATACCAGTGGCTTAAGTCATTCAGATACTCACTGTAACTGGTCAGCCAGTGGATCGCCGGGAAATGACGGGCGTAAGCCAGAGATTTGTCCAGTCCCCAGAAGCAGCGGACGAAACGTTTGGTGTTCATGGTAACAGGCTCGGAGAAGTCACCACCCTGCGGAGATACGGCTCCGATGATGGATACGCTTCCCTCTGCGCCGCAAAGGGTCTGCATCATGCCGGCACGCTCATAGAAAGCGGACAGACGGGATGCCAGGTATGCCGGGAAACCTTCCTCGGCAGGCATTTCCTCCAGACGGCCGGACAGCTCACGGAGTGCCTCTGCCCAACGGGATGTGGAGTCTGCCATGATTGCTACATCGTAGCCCATATCGCGGTAATACTCAGCCAGTGTCAGTCCGGAATACAGAGATGCCTCACGGGCTGCAACAGGCATGTTGGATGTGTTGGCGATCAGGGTGGTACGGTCCATCAGCGGATTGCCGCTCTTCGGGTCGATCAGTTCCTGGAACTCCTCCAGAACCTGTGTCATCTCGTTTCCACGCTCTCCACATCCGATATAGATGATGATATCGGCATCAGACCATTTTGCGATCTGGTGCTGGGTCATGGTTTTTCCGGTACCGAATCCGCCAGGGATGGCTGCTGTGCCGCCTTTTGCGATCGGGAACATCGTATCCAGGATACGCTGTCCTGTGATCAGCGGAACGGATGCCGGATATCTTTTCAGGGTTGGACGCGGTACACGGATCGGCCATTTCTGTGCCAGTGTGATCTCTTTTTCGGTGCCGTCTTCCAGTTTCAGTTTTACAATCGGATCAAGGATGGTGTACTTTCCGTCTTTGGCAGCCCAGATAACCGTGCCGTTGACATCCGGCGGAACCATCGATTTGTGAACGATGGAACGGGTTTCCTGTGTTTCTGCAATGATTGCGCCGCCCATCAGCTCTTCGCCTTCCGAAACAGTTACATGGACATCCCATTTTTTCTCTGTATCCAGAGAATCTACGGTAAGGCCGCGGCTGATGTATTTACCGGACTGCTTTGCAATCTCGGACAGCGGACGCTCAATACCGTCAAAAATGTTGTTCAGGATTCCAGGTCCCAGTGTAACAGAGAGGGCATCTCCGGATGCGGTAACTGTTTCGCCTGGTTTCAGTCCTGTGGTTTCCTCGAAAACCTGTACTGTAGTGGTATCCTTTGTCAGGGCAATAACCTCGCCGACCAGACGTTCTTTACCAACGTAAACCATCTCGGACATTTTAAATCCGGTGTTTCCTTTCAGATATACGACCGGACCGTTGATTCCATAGATAACTCCGGTTTTATTCATGCTCTACACCTCCGTGAAAGATGAAATTCTCCCGCTCTTCATTCAGAAGGGTCTCGAAGGAATTATCGATCAGAATATTTTTCTCCGGAATGACCGCGCGCACGCCGCCAAGGAACGGCATGGCCGAAATGGTAAGGGTTACGGAGAGTTTCTGCTCCAGGGAAGCCTTATGAGCTTCGTCTGACGGATCCAGATATAAGGTCAGCTTGTCGTTTCCGGCAAATGTAACGGCTTCGCGGATTTTGCGCTCCAGATACTCCTCATAGGATGGATCCTTTTTATAAGCGGTAAGTTTTTCACGAACTTCTTTAAACAGTTTTTCTTTTAATTCCAGATTTTTACGGGACAGCTTTCGTCTGATATGAAGCTGATCCGCAGACAGTGTCTTGTTGACATCACGTTTTGCTTTCTCGGTCTCGGCAGCAACTTCTTCTTCTGCCTGACGTCTTGCGGTTGCTTTATGCTCCTCGAAGATCTTATCCAGAGCTTTCTGGTGATCGCCGATCACACGTTCTGCTTCACGGTTTGCACTGTCCAGGGAATGATTATAAAAATTCTGAAGTTTCTCCTCAGTAGTCAATGTGTGTCACCTCCAGGGCATTCTTACAGTTTTAATCCAATAGATTCATTTACAAAGGAAGTGATAAAGTCCGGCGCTCTTCCGGTACCGTGACGGTCCGGAATTTCAATGAGCAGCGGAAGCTTATGGTTGAGGCGGACATCCTCCAGAATGTCCGGGAATTCCTTCCCGAACTTTTCTGTAAGGAGAATAATTCCGATCTCTTTGTCTGCCAGTGTTTTCTGCAGTGTATCATAAAGCTCCTCGCGCTCATGAACGACAACGCCTTCCACTCCGGCCAGGCGCATGCCCGTCTGAGTGTCTACATTATCACTGATCAAGAACATTTTCATTTATGATTCCTCCAACTTAAGGTGAAGATCAATACCTTCCGGTTTTGGAATCAAAGTTTACCAAGAATCATGAAGGAGATGATCAGACCATACAGAGCGATACCTTCGGCCATAGCTACGAAGATCATGGATTTACCAAAGATGCTGCCGTCTTCGCTGATTGCTCCAAGAGCTGCGCTTGCGGAAGATGCAACGGCGATACCGGAACCAATACCGGAAAGACCTGTAACAAGAGCTGCACCGATGTAACCAAGACCGGTTGCAAGACCAGCGCCTGCTTCTGTTGCAGCAGATGCAGTTGTTGCGCCTGCGAAGGAAACAACGGTTGCGATCAGCAGAAGGCCGAAGAAGCCGCTTACATTGGCTGCCAGAGATTTTTTGTAACGATTTTTGTTGTGCTCACCTTTGAAGTAATAAGTCATAGGAACAACGATGGTTAATACCATTGCGATTGCAGTAAGTACCTGTACAAATGCTGAGTTCATAATAGTTTTCCTCCTGAAGTTAATTCATTAAATTTACTCTTTGCTGCGATCCGGAGCCATTTTCACTTTTTCCCGATACAGCTTCCCGCCATATTCGCTTCCATTTCGCATGGCTCTGAATCCTCTTTTATTTCTCGCCTTTTTTCAAAAACGGAACAAACGGTTTTCCGTCTCCTTCATAGAACCGGCTGAACATCTCGTAATACTCCAGACGCAGTACCTGGATCGCTACCAGCAGTGCCTCAAGGCAGGCAACGAAGACATTTCCGAGAACAATAACCGGCCAGCTGATGCTGCCGCCGCCTGTTGCTCCACCGAGCATCAGGACAACCTCCATCATAGCCGCATGGCTGACTGCATATGCGCCGACACGGACAAAGGAAATTGTGTTGGAGAAGTAGCTCAAAAGCACATCGAAGAGTTCGAAGAATGCCTGTACAAAGAACATTCCCTTTCCGGTCTCCGGAAATGCATTGCCCTTCTTCTCTACCATACGCTCCAGTGGCTCTTTTAAGAAGATCGCAAGAAGCGGAATACCGAACATGACTACCATCACGCCGACAGCCGGAGCTTTATGGCCGCTGAACAGGAGAACGAGTGTAACGGCAAGGGCTCCGTAGAAAATGAAGCCTGCCAGGGAGTTCTGGCTGAACAGAAGCTCGCCGAGCTTATGGTTTCTTGCTGCATTGATCATATGCAGAACCATTCCTGTCAGAATCATGAACATACCAAATGCAACCGCTGCGACAAATACGGTGTTCATCGAACCGATGAACGGAAGCGTTGTCATCGCTTCCTTCGGATGCAGCCAGAGGGCCGGTATGACATTCTCAAATCCGAAGAAGCTGCCGAACAAGAATCCGAAGATCACAGAGAATACCGCGCAGGTACTCATGATCGCTGCCAGATCCATCTTCTTGTAGTGGTACAGCAGTGCGCCGCCAATCAGCAGACACAGTCCCTGTCCTACATCGGCAAACATGATTCCGAAAATAAAGGCATAGGTAAGTCCTACGATAATCGTAGGGTCAATTTCATTGTAATTTGGCAGTCCGTACATCTTCACGTACATCTCAAACGGACGGAAGATTTTCGGATTTTTCAGCTTTGTCGGCGGCTGACGCAGAACGTTGTTTGCATCATCCTCGATGAAGCAGAAGAGATTTGTGTCGTTTTCGATGTCCTTCTGGAAGGAAGCGGCATCTTTTTCCGACATCCAGCCGCACAGAATATAGAAGGTTTCCTTCTTGGATTTTGTGCAGGCTGCCAGGCGACGGACATCAAAGTTGCCGGAGAGCTGCTCTAACTGCTCTTTTGCTGCAACCAGATCCTCTGCGGAATCCGAAAGGCATTTTGCCAGTTTCCGTGAGCACTCGCTGAGTGCATCGTCTGTCTTTTTGATTTCTGCCTGAAGTGCTGCGTAAGCATCCTCCGGCGTTCCGCTGTACTCGTCCGGAACGTAGATTCTTTCGAAGTGCAGGGATGAGAATACGGCGTCCACTTTCGTGACCTGATCTCTCGGGCAGAAGTAAATGCCCCATACATACTGCTCATCGGAATGACAGCGGTAGAATACCGTATCGCTGTTCTCATAGCAGTAGCTCTCAAACTTGTTGTAATACTCTTTTGTGATCTTTCCGAATCTGAATTTGATAAAGTGGAAATCCAGAATGGAGGAAAGATTGCAGTGCAGATCCTGGAACGGCTCGATTTTCTGTGCTTTTTCCATCAAGTCTTTCTTTTTTGCTTCCAGTTCTGTACGCTCCTGGTTCAACTGGCCAAGGGTGTGATCCAAACCATGGACACAGTTGATGGCATCTTCCAGGGAAAGTCTTTTCGTGGTGGTACGCTTCTCTTCCGGCAGAAGTGCTGTAAAATCTTCCGCCTGTTTTAAGGTCTCTTTGTATGGGTTGATCTGGATATACGGTGTGATATTCTGCATCGTAGACAGCTCCGTCAGAGCGTTTTCCAGATGTATCTCATATTTTGAGAGATAAGTGTTGACCACACGGTCAATGTCGGCTTTCGGCCCGGTGATGCTCAAAAATTTCATCTTGACAATCAATGAGTACACCTCCCCGTGTATTAAGTTTTTGCGATATGCTGCATTGCCTCGTCAGCGCTGATACGGTAACGTACGCACTCGAGTGCAATAATAAGCCGGTTTACCTCGTGCTCTTTGTGATAGAGGTATGAGTATATGGTGGCAACGGAATAAGGATCCTGTCTGGATTCACTGGAAAGTATGTGCTTCATAATGGCTGCATACATGGATTCCAGCGTATCGACTTTGAAGGAATCATACCGTTTCGCATAATAGGTTTGTTCCAGCAGCTGGGAAAATGCACTCATATTCTCGGCTTCTACCAGTGCCTTTACCACATCCTTTTTCAGCCGGTGATGAACCGGAATCAGCAGGGCGTAGATTTGTGCGCTGGTCATGTGATAATAGCGTTTGGAACGGTAGATCCACTGAAGGTTCAGCATGTCAAACTTGCTTCCCCATGCAGCGGTCAGCTCTTCCAGATCCCGCTTTGTCACTACTTTTGATCTGTCTTTCCACATCTGTGCAAAGTAATACAGATCCAGGGTCATCTCATAGTCGAACAGGGTCGGACGCTCGATATCCGCGAGCTGCGACAACGGGGCATAATATTCTGTCCCTTTCAGGTTCGCAATCAGTTCTTCGATCGTCCTGGAGGACGCCAGAAGATTGATGTCCAGCTGGGAATGCTTGTTAAAGAACTCGTCGAATATGGACAGGTTCAATACCACATCACGGTGATCAAATACCGTGTTCAGGCATTCTTTGATAACGGACACTTCGTATCGTTTGAAGTAGAGTGCAAGAAACTTTCTCTGCTCTACATTTGCAAAACGGTACAGCTTGGAAAAATCCCGGTATACCGTCAGGCGCAGCATTTTCTCGATCTGACCTCGGTGAAGGTCAGCTTCGTTGTAGCCCTCAAACAGATCCTCATAGCCTTTATGCTGCTTGAGGTAAGAAACTGCCTGCGGTACACTCTCCAGTTCCACGATTTCCCGAAAATTCTGGTCGTTTAAAAGATGGCTCTGCATGGCTCTTATCTTTGTGGTAAGGCCGCTGTAGGATAATAGACCGCTCATCGTTTCACTTCCTTATAATGTTTTCGTAAATCTGCGTGGACAGTGCTCCGTGATTCTGCTCGTAATAAGCGTCCAGTGAAGATAGAAGTTCGGCGGCAGAGTCCCGCTGCTTTTTCTGATCCGCATCTGTAGTAGAATGAAGTTTTGTTGTGATCTCTTCAATCCGCTTTGCCGTTTCCGCTTCCAGATCTGCATCGAATTTTGCAATCCGCTCTTCCTGCTGCTCGTCCTGGAGCTTCTTCTGATTCTCGGCAGCCTGCATAATCTTAGTAGCAGCCGTTTCGATCTCTGCAAGTTTGTTAATTACAGATTCCATAGCATCGCTTTCCCTCCTTATTTATTTAAAAGACAACAAAGACGAGGAAAACTCCCCGCATCTTTGCTGTTAGTATTCTACACCTTTTTTTCCAAAGTTGACATATTGAAATCGTAAAAAAAAGTGGGATTTCGATCGACTTTTTGATTAAAAATAGACAATGGGTCATATTTTTTCTTCCAATATCAATAGCCAAAAGATGGCCCCTCATATGATTTCGATATGGATCCAATCCGATTGTCATATTGCTGATAAGAAATGCTATGTGCAGGTTGATATTGTATATAGTATTTTGAAAACTTCGAAAATTTGAAAACGGGATTTTTCTGTTTTGCTTTTTCGGGAGCTATGATATACTAGATATGATTGGCTTTTATTCTAATATTTATCACTTAAGAAAGGAATTTTACGCATATGCGCCTTAGAAATATCAGAGGATCAAAAGATGTGATTGCTTCCTGTCCGTTCGTTGTGCAGGAGCCGGAGAGCTGCCGGGGACGGTGGGCTGAGGTTTTTGGAAATGAAAATCCGATTCATATTGAGGTTGGAATGGGAAAAGGACGCTTCCTGATGGATATGGCGGTTCTGCATCCGGAGATCAACTACATTGGTATTGAGATGTACGACAGCGTACTGCTCCGCGCGGTACAGAAACGTGAAAAATTAGAAACAGAACTTAAAAACCTGTTTTTCATCCGCATGGACGCGCGCCAGCTTCCGGAAGTATTCGCAGAAGGCGAAGTGGACCGCATTTACCTCAACTTCTCTGATCCGTGGCCGAAGGACCGCCATGCGAAGCGGAGACTGACGTCGCATGAGTTTCTTGCACGGTACGAGAAGATTTTAAAGAAGGACGGAACACTGGAATTCAAAACCGATAATAAAGATCTGTTTGACTTCTCTCTTGAGGAGATGAAAAATGCAGAGGGATGGGAACTCACTGCATTCACATACGATCTGCACCACGATGTGGTTCTCTCAGAAGGAAATGTAATGACGGAATATGAGGAGAAGTTTTCCTCAATCGGAAACCCGATCTGTAAGATGGAGGCACGGTTTCTGTAAAAAACATTTCTGCATGTAAGGGGGATTTGAAAATGAAAAGAAAAGTTCTGGCGGCACCAGTGTGACAGTGGCCATGGTAACGAAAGATGCGGACGGCACCTGGAACGAGGATCTTTGTACAAGCGGCTATGTCGGATACGGCGGTGTAGGCGAAACTACCGAATGGAACCGCAAAACACCGCGCGGACAGTTCAGCTTTACGTATGCCTTCGGCATTCTCCCGAATCCCGGAACGGAACTTTCCTATACCCAGGTGGATGATACGTATTACTGGGTCGATGATGTAAATTCCAGATACTACAATCAGTTCGTCACGACGAAGACAACACCGAAAGCCTGGAATTCCGCGGAGCACATCATCGAGATCAATCCGGCCTATCATTACGTTCTGTCCCTCGATTACAATCCAAACTGCACTCCGGGTGTCGGTTCTGCCATCTTCCTGCACTGCAGCACAAACCGGCCGACCGGCGGATGCATTTCTGTCCCGGAAGACCAGATGATCACGATTCTGAAAAATGTTCAGCCGGGCTGCCAGATCATTATTGATTCGGCGAACGGGCTGAAGAACTACTAAATTTTTTGCTCTGAAAGACAAAACCGGCAGCGGAAAGATCCATGTCAGAAAGGATCCCTCTGCTGCCGGTTTTTCTCATTTGGAGATGCTATGATGATAGGAAAAGTTGATACGTAGATTTTCGGTATTCCGCCCGTAAAACAAGAAAAACACCGTCCCCGCAGCTCTCAGGTCTGCAAAAACAGTGCTTTCGATGCGCCTTCAGGGACTCGAACCCTGGACAAATAGATTAAGAGTCTACTGCTCTACCAACTGAGCTAAAGGCGCTTACTTTTGTTTTTCTGTGTTTCATTGGATGATCCACTCGCTGAACACAAATAAGATTATAAAGGATTCTGCCGAAAAAAGCAACCTTTTTTTCACTGTTTCTTTACTTTTGTTAAAAACAGCGAAAACAGGTCTTATAATTCTATTAAATTTCACAATTTTTTCGTATATTTCCGTTTGTTTCGACGACGGCTCCAATGGCAGCCGAACCTACTTCCGTTTCTTATCTTTCTTTTTCAAAAGCTTCTCCAGCTCCTGCATGGATTTCTGGATTTTATAAAGACAGCCGCTGCCGGCATATTTATTCTGATAGCAGAAATCCTGGAGTTTCTGCTGAAGGAAACCTGATTTTCTGATCAAACTTCTTCTCCGCTTTCCGGCGTACCGGACACGGGCACCGGAAAAGTTCTTTTTCTTCTATATTATACAGGGAATGTCAACATTGACCAGAAAATAGCTTGTTTTAGCCATTGTTTTTCCATTTTCTTTCCGCTATAATACAGCAAAAACTACTATTTATACTTTGGGGGAATTTTTATGAAAACACGAATGAATTTTAAGGACGAATTTTACCAGAAACTAAAACTCCTCGTCCTTCCGATTGCGATCCAGAATTTTATGCTGGCTCTCGTCAGCGCAACGGATGCGATCATGCTGGGCTGGATTGATCAGACTTCGTTGTCTGCTGTTTCACTGGCCGGACAGGTGCAGTTTGTTTTGAGCCTTTTTATCTCAGGCATCGCGGCGGGCGCCGGTATTATGGCAGCGCAGTACTGGGGGAAACAGGATGCCGCTTCGATCGAAAAAGTGATTCCGATCGCACTTCGCACCAACCTGCTGTTCTCCGGCCTGTTTACCATCCTTGCCGGTTTCTGTCCCGAAATGCTGATGCGCATCTTTACAAATGATGCGGCCCTGGTTGCAAGCGGAAGCCAGTATTTACGCGCTGTTGCACTCTCCTACGTACTCTGCGGTATCTCGCAGGTCTATCTGATCCTGCTGAAAAACACCGGTCATGCAGCAGTCAGCTCCCGCATCAGTTCCACTGCGGTTGTACTGAACATCATTTTAAATGCCATCCTCATCTACGGTCTTTGCGGTGCTCCGGCACTTGGGATCCGCGGAGCAGCTTATGCAACGGTAGCTGCCCGCGTTGTGGAACTGATCTGGGCTTATCTCGAGACAAAGAAACCGGAGCGTGTACGGATTCTCTGGAACCGCCTCTTCTCTTCCGCAGGGAAAATACTTTCAGAAGACTTCTGGCGCTACACGCTTCCCGTGCTTGCGGCCTCCCTCGTCTGGGGAATTGCCTACGTTCTGTACTCCGTTATCATGGGCCACATGGGAAGCGATGCTGTTGCAGCAAACTCGATTACCTCGATTGCAAAGAGCCTCCTCTCCTGCCTGATCCGCGGTGTGAGCGGCGGTGCCGGTGTTCTGATCGGAAACCTGCTCGGTGCAGATGAACTCGAGAAAGCACGCGAATACGGCGGCCGCCTGACGCATCTTGCAATTGCCATCGGCGTTGTGACCGGCGGTCTTCTGATGTTGATCTCTCCTGCAATCGTCCACTTCGCTCCGCTTACCGATACCGCGGCAGAATATCTGCAGTACATGCTTCTCTTCTGCGGTCTGAACTTGATGGCACAGTCGGTCAACACCACCGTTCTCGACGGCATCTTCTGTGCCGGCGGCGATGCGAAATTCGATATGCAGGGAAATATCGGCGCGATGTGGTGCTTTTCCGTACCGCTTGGTTTCCTCGCCGCGTTCTGGCTGAAGCTGCCGGTCATGGTTGTCTACTGTATCGTAAACCTCGATGAGATCGTGAAACTGCCTGCGGTTTATCTTCATTATAAAAAATACGTCTGGGTACGCAACATCACCCGCGATATCGAAGAATAATTGCCGAACTATAAAATCCCCTGCGGAAAATCCAAACCGAATGGATTTCCCGCAGGGGATTTCGTTCTTTTATCGTATTACAAATATCGCAATGATTTTACATCGATTTTCTCTCTGCAATTTCCGCCATCTTTGCTTCATTCAGACGTGTGTCGCCATGGACACGGCTATAGGAAAGATAGCCGTTCATACGGTCGATCTTTGTCAGGTTCTTGGAACCGCAGACCGGGCAGACATCCATGTCGAGTTCCTGGTGGC
>OHUG01000814.1_pt1 | contig 11896 bp, 8 predicted proteins | sample 1579161 | NCBI WGS metagenome assembly OHUG01 (sample SAMEA3882514, study PRJEB24775) | human gut metagenome | biome: human-associated habitat; feature: intestine environment; material: feces | place: Netherlands | collected 2009/2010 | reverse complement strand
TTCACCACCACATCACTTCTGCCATCGCCATACTCCTTATTTGACTCCACCATATAGCCTGCTCCGGCAAAAATTCCTGCCAGAAATGCATGGTAAAAATCCTCTTTGTAATCATGATAGCTGATAGTTCTGCGTAAGAGTCTGTTTAATTCGCCTTGAAGCTCCTGTATATTACCTTTCCAGACAGCATCAAACAATACGCTTCTGTTCCATTTTGGCGCACTTTCATCAAACCATCTGATGACCGTTGTCTCATATATTTCCCTGATTTCCTCGTTTGGTATTGTCAGAGCAGTAAACCTTTCAGGCAACGGATTTTCCAACTCGTCTGCCCGGACACTTGTCAGATATCCGGTCAGGTACAAAATGCTCCACAGGTTCTCTTCCGATGAATGAAGATAATCATATGTCAGATTTTCATCAACCTGCTGCACTATATATCCTCCGGAAAGAAGCGTCTCAAGCTTTTGAGTAATACTGCTTCCCGCATAATCGATAAATGATCTGATAATTGCATTATCACTAGTATTTTTCCAATAGCTAAGTGGTTTTGCATCAGGCTTACGCTGTAAATCAAGCACGTAATTCATCACATCCCACGGACAATAAACATCCACATCTCCAAAATGATATCCATCATACCATTTTCTTATATTTTCTGACTGATTAAAAATATCAGCATCCTTTAATATCTCATCAACCTCACTCTGAACAAATCCAAAATACTCGGTAAGCCGTGAGTCTGCAACAGAATCCGAAACAAAATTATTCGTTCCCGTAAAAATACTTTCCTTCGCAATCTTAAGACAGCCCGTTACAACAGCAAATTTTAAGGCGCAATTATCCTTCAATGCCTGCATAAGACCCTTCATCATATCAAGCATCTGTCTGTAATAACCGCCTGCATTTGCCTTTGCAATCGGCACATCATATTCATCAATAAGTAAAATGACCTGTCTGTCATAATACAAATTCATGAGCGTTGTAAGAAGCCGTAAGCTGTTCTTAAGCTCGGTCTGCGTTGCCTCTCCTGCAGCAATATTTCTAAATGTCTTTCTCTGGTATTCAGTAATCCTCTCATCATCAAGCAGATATAAATGCTCATTAAAAAGCTCTGCGATAACAGAAGAAAGCATCGCACATGCACTGTCAAAATCCAGACCATCTACCTGACGGAATGACACAAAAATTACAGGCCATTTATTCATCCATTCTTCACACAGACTCTGATGCGACATAATATCAAGACCCTCAAATAACACTTTTGAAGCTTTTCTTATATCAAAAAAACTCTCAAGCATACTCATAGCCAGTGTCTTTCCAAACCTGCGCGGTCTGGTAATCATAGTAACCTCCGTCCCGGGTGACTGTAAAAGCTCATATATCAGATTGGTTTTATCAACATAATAATAATTATTCGATCTTATTTCTGTGAAATTCGAGATTCCTACCGGAATGTTTAATGCCATAATATGCACACTCCTTCTGCCTGTTTTCTGATAAAATTATAGTAACATTAAACAGTTATAAATACAAGGAAAGTAACTGCATTTTTGTATCATTCACAATCGACAAAAAACCGGGTTGTCCGTACAAACCTTAGTGTGACAGACAACCCGGTATTTCAATTATTAAGTGTAACTATATTCTACTTGTAGAAAATATTTCCAAGCATAAGATCCTTCTTGAAGTTTCTGATTGTTGTATCATTATCGATAAATACAGCCTCAATACCCATCATGGCTGCCCACTCGCCCATCTGCTCAGCAGTAAGGTCATATGTGAACGCTGTATGATGTGCTCCTCCTGCAAGTATCCATGCCTCTGCACCTGTGTAAAGGTCAGGCTGTGGTGTCCAGAAGTTTGTTGCTACAGGAAGCTTTGGCATAGGCTTCTCTGTTTTCTTGCAGTCAACTGTATTGATAATGAGACGGAAACGGTCACCCAAATCAACAAGTGATGTGGCGATACCGGTGCCCTCCTTTGATGTAAATACAAGTCTTGCCGGATCCTCTCTGTCACCCATTGTAAGCGGCTGGCACTTGATGCTTATAGGACCGTCTGCGATTGATGGACAAATCTCAAGCATATGAGCCTCGAGTATTCCCTCTTTGCCCTTCATGAGATTGTAGGTGTAGTCCTCGAGCATTGATGTACCCTTGGCATCCTTCTTTCCTGCTGTCATGATCTTCATGAGACGAACCATTGCCGCAACCTTCCAGTCGCCCTCAGCTCCAAAGCCATAGCCCTTTTCCATGAGACGCTGGATTGCAAGTCCCGGAAGCTGCTTTAATGCTCCAAGATCACCAAAGTGTGTTACGATTGCCTGATAATTCTTCTCCTCAAGGAATCTCTCAAATCCAAGCTCAATCTGTGCCTGTACCGCTACATGCTTCTTGAACTCCTCAGGATCTCTGCCCTCAAGCAGGATATCGTATTTGTCATAGTACTCATCTACGAGTGCGTTTGTATCTGACTGTGAAACTGCTGCAACAGACTCTGCAATTTCATTTACAGGGTAAGCATCCACTTCCCAGCCAAACTTAATCTGAGCCTCTACCTTGTCACCCTCTGTAACAGCAACATTTCTCATATTGTCAGCTACACGCATTACACGGATGTGACTGCTCTCTACCACACCGACTGCTACACGCTGCCATGATGCAATCTTTTCCTGTACCACAGGATCTGACCAGTGTCCCACAACGACCTTTCGCTCGATACCCATACGTGTAACAATGTGTCCCCACTCTCTGTCACCGTGAGCTGCCTGATTCTCATTCATGAAGTCCATATCAATTGAATCGTATGGAATCTCCTCATTGTACTGTGTATGTAAATGAAGTAACGGCTTTCTGAGCTCCTTGAGTCCTAAAATCCATGACTTTGCAGGTGAAAATGTATGACACCATACGATAACACCGGCGCACTCATCATCTGTATTGGCCTCGTTGAAGGTCTTTCTGATAAGCTCATTTGTGATGAGTGTTGGCTTCCAGACTACCTCAAACGGAAGCTTTCCTGACTCATTTAATTTGGCTACAATCTCCTTTGAATGTGCTGCAACATTTGCAAGGCACTCATCTCCGTACAGGTCCTGCGAGCCGGTGCAGAACCAGAATTTGTAATTTTTTACTGCTAACATAGTTCCTCTCCTTTATTTGTGTTTATTTATATTTCTCTCGTGGTTTTTATTTCAAATACATAATAATACCAATCATTAAAATCAAAATAAGTTTTTGTGCTAATTTTATGGTTATTTAAGGTTATCTTATGTGTCCGTTTTTCTTCATAACGTATGCATCCATACCCTCATCTGATTAAGTCCTCTATTTCCCCACATATAATATGGTATAGCCCTTGCTATTACAGACTTTTGTCTCGGTGGCTTCTCAGAATACAGCGCATCTGAGCCTTCAAGTCTCACTGCAGGAATATCTAAAAGAACCGCACCCTTTAATATTCCCTCAGCTTCTGTTTCAATCTGTGCTTCATTAAGCCTTGACACATCTATCATCAGACTCTGCACATCATCATCATTGTCCACTCCTTCAAAAGCGTACACTACCGGACCTCTTTGCAAAGCTGCACATCCTATATCCTCTCTTACCTTTGTATTGGCATATATTACACGGATATCCATATTGAAGCTAATTTCTATAACATCGTTATCATGCCATTTATTTTTTATATAGATATAGCCATCCCTATAAGAATAGAACACATCTGCTTTTGTCTCACCATTCTCTTTTAACCTCATGCCATTGAGTGTCACCTCAAAGCTTTTCAGATATCCCGGAATATGTATTGCAACAGCAAATTCATCGCCTGTCTTCGGCGTAATGCTGTATGAAACATGTCCCTTCCACGGATATTCACTGGCAACCTTTATATATGCTTTTTTAAGCCGAACCTCCTGCCCGATGAAAAGATGTGAATAGATTACATCATCATCCTCATCCCACGCATATCTGCCCAGAGATGTAACCATACGCACAAGATTCGGAGGACAGCATGCACATGCATACCAGCCCGGTCTTTCAGGAATGACATGCTTATAGCCAAATATTTCTCCCGATACTCCGGGATTTACCTCAAGCGGATTCACATAAAAAAATCTCTTTCCATCAAGCTGCATTCCACTTATAATTCCGTTGTATAATTCTCTCTCCATAGCATCTGCGTATTTGCCGTTTTTGCTCATTTTAAGCATCTGCTTTGCAAAGAAAACAAGTCCTATTGATGCACAGGTCTCAGCGTATGCCATATCATTCGGCAGCTCATACTCCTTCGTAAAGGCCTCTCCCTCCACTGTTGAGCCTATACCTCCTGTTATATACATCTTCTTTTCTGTCATGTTATTCCACAGGCGCTCGCAGGCAGCAAAAAGCTTTTCATCGTGCTCCGTTGCTGCCAGATCTGCCATGGCTGTATACATATAGACAGCACGCACACTGTGTCCTACCGCCTCATCCTGCTCATAAATGGCAGCATGGCTCTGGTTATACTTTGTATCCTCAGGAACCATTCCAAAATGATTCCAATCACGCTTTGCGGCTTCCTCAGCAAAAAAAGCAGGATTTTTTCCTCTTTCCTCAAGAAAATATCTCGCCTGCTTTTTGTAGGCCTCATTTCCTGTTGCATGATACATGCGCATCAGACCTATTTCAACCTCCTGATGTCCCGGTATTCCGGGCAGCTTATCAGGACCGAATCTGTCTATGATGTGTCCCGCCATGCCTTCCATAACCTTAAGCAGCTTATCCTTGCCGGTAGCCTCATAATATGCGACAGCAGCCTCCATCATATGACCTGCACAGTACAGCTCATGACACTCAAGCAGATTCTGCCATCTGTGCTCAGGCTCTTTTATTGTGAAATATGTATTCAGATATCCATCCGGCTGCTGTGCTGCGGCGATAATATCTATAATGTCATCAGCTCTCTTTTCAAGCGCAGCATCAGGCTTTATTATCAGAGAATATGCCACTCCCTCAAGCCATTTTGCCACGTCACTGTCCTGAAAGACCATACCGTAAAACTCGCCCTGTGAAAGGCCTGCTGCAATCTTAAAATTCTCTATTGCATGACTTTTTTCCACTCCGGGCTGTCTGTCATTAAGCACGTCTTCCTGAAACGGAATGACAACATCTGTCACAAGCTCCTGCATATGTCCCCAAAACGGATCCTCTATTTTTATATCCTTTAAATCCATATTCTACTCTCTCCATATTATATAGCCGTTTTTATAACTTTTGTGCTGTGTGCCTTATTATAAAAGATCAGCTTGCATATGTACGGTTTACCTCAAGCTCTTTTGCGATATCCTCCGGTGTCATGTATTTCTTGAACACACGCTCCAGACAATAATTTTTTATACATCCAAAACCTCCCGGAAACAGCACAACCAGCCATAGCATGTCCCTGCACCAGAACAGTATGAATAAAAATACTGCAACCAGCAAAATGGACCAGCCAAGATTTGCAAGCATCATAAAAAGCGATTTTTTAAGGGCCTCCTTTACCGCACACTCAAATCTGGCCATGTATGAAAACAGATAAAATGCCCATGCCAGTACAGCACCCGATAATACCAGAAAGAAATAGTACATCATTCCAAGATATGTTCCGGCCTTAAGCTGCTGTTTCATGAGCATGCAGTCTGCCACAAGAAAAGCAGCCGGTATAAGCCATACAATAAAAGCAAGTGTTGATTTTTTGAAATTGCTCTTAAAAGCTTTCCAGTATTCAACATAAGCATAGCTTTTTTTATTTCTTATGCACTTATTTACAGTATAATAAACTGCCGTAGTTGACGCACCTATTGTAACAAGCGGGATGCTGGTGACAAACCAGAAAATCCCAAGTATAAGCATGTCCACTGCAACGTTTACTATAGATAAAATTTTATTGTCGTAATTTAATCCTCGTGGCATATTATCTGTCCTTCCTTAATCTGAGCAATTCTGTTTTAATATTATGATTAAAGGGTCAAAATACTTTTTTACCCTCATATCATATTATTTCGATAATCTAAGTGTAACAACACTGCATGCCGGAAGAGTAACCTTCACACCTGTCTGTGTATTTTCATATGCTGTGAAATCCTTCTCATCCACTACCTCAGGTGCTTCAAAGGTATTGTGTGCATCCATGGCACCTTCGATGTATCTGGCCTCACTTACACTGTATTTGTCCCCCTCATTTGTGAGTATAATATCAACATCCTCTGATGACTCAAGAGAATTGTTTGTAAGTGTGACTGTGATCACTCCATCCTTATCCTCTGATACAGACTCAAAAACCTTCGGAAGCTCATTCTTTCCTGAACCAACAGTAGCTCCTCCTACAAGAGAGCTGTCCAAAAGAGCTGCGCCCTGATGATGTCTCATCATATGGAATACATAATATGTAGGTGTCTTTATCATCTTATCGCCGTCTGTGAGCATTACAGACTGAAGCACATTTATAAGCTGTGCAATACATGCCATCTTCACACGGTCGGAATGCTTGTTGAAAATGTTTAATGTCATACCTGCAACAAGTGCATCACGCATTGTGTTCTGCTGATATAAGAATCCCGGATTGGTACCAGGCTCCACATCTGACCAGATGCCCCACTCATCAACAATAAGACCTATATTCTTATCAGGATCATACTCATCCATTATAGCTCCATGACGATTGATGAGTTCCTCCATGAAATATCCTCTCTTAAGAGTCTGATAAAAAATATCCTCTGTAAAATCTGTCGCACTTCCCTTGATATTCCAGTCATCCTCTGTCTCCGGAAATGTGTAATAATGAAGTGATAATCCATCCATTTGACCATGGAATCTAGGCTCACAATGATCGAAGCATGTAGCCATCACCTTATTTGTCCACTCATAGTCATCCACATTTGGACCACAGCAGATTTTATTGATTGGCTGATTGCCTGCATAATTTCTGACATAAGTCTGGTATCTGCGGTATTCATTTGCATAATACTCAGGACGCATGTTTCCACCACATCCCCAGTTCTCATTTCCCACACCGAAGTAGTCAATAGTCCATGGGTCTTCGTGTCCGTTTTCCTTACGCAAATCAGCCATAGGTGATACTCCGTTAAATGTGATGTACTCTACCCACTCACTCATCTCGCGCACTGTTCCGCTTCCTAAATTTCCGTTCACATATGTCTTGCAGCCTAACTGTCTGCAAAGCTCAAAAAACTCATGTGTTCCGAAACTGTTGTCCTCAACTACACCACCCCAGTGTGTGTTGATCATCTTTTTTCTCTTCTCTTTAGGACCGATTCCATCCATCCAGTGATACTCATCTGCAAAGCAGCCGCCCGGCCAGCGGAGCACAGGTATCTTCATTTCCTTTAATGCATCTACAACATCAGTACGCATGCCGTTTACGTTTGGTATATCTGAATTCTCCCCTACAAATAATCCCTCGTAGATACATCTTCCGAGATGCTCTGAAAAATGTCCATAAATCTCCGGAGCAATTGTGCTCTTTTTATTCTCATTATTTACAATAATTTTTGCCATATTTTCTCCTTTATCTCTTATATATTTATAAATTTTTTTAAGCTAACCCTTAACAGCTCCTGCGGTCATACCATCGATGATATATTTCTGGAAAATCAAAAAGATAATAAATATCGGTAAAATACCAAACATTGAGCCTGCAATAAGTACATCATAGTTGTTTCCGTATGGTGTGAGAAGAGTATTAAGTCCGATAGGAAGTGTAAACTTCTCTGCGCCTTTAAGCACAAGCAATGGCCAAAGGATTGCATTCCATACACCCATCGCTGACAATATACCCATAGAAGCAAATGCCGGCTTTGTGAGTGGGAGTATTATTTTTGTTGCAATACCGTACTCTGTAGCACCGTCAATTCTTGCCGCATCCAGAAGATCCTTAGGCAGACCTGACAGATACTGCTTGAAGAAAAATATGGTCGATGCCGAGCAGAGTCCCGTTATAATAACACCAACATATGAATCAATAAGTCCGATTGCAATAATCTCTTTGTAAAGAGGCAGCATAAGAATCTCAAACGGCACCATCATTGTAGCAATTACCAAAAAGAACAGGAAGTTCTTAAGCCTGTAATTGTACATTGTCAGTCCATAAGCTACAAAGTAACAGATGAGAAGCGTAAGCACCACCGATACAATAGTGATAATAAGAGAGTTCTTATACCACATAAAATACTTCTGGCTGTCTGCGTTGCCTGAAAACAGATAGGTATAATTATCAAGGCTCATCGTTGAGAAATCAAGATCAATTGAAAGACCTCTTCTGATAAGCTCCTTGCCAGGTCTAAACGATGCTAAAAGACCTGCAAAGACCGGAAATACTATTATCGCACAAAGTATTACGAAGAATCCTGTGCCTAAAACAACGCCAACCTTATGTCTTGGTGTGTCTTTGACAGAACGCACTTTTTTCTTTTTATCTGCCATTTTTTAGTCCTCCTCGCGTTTAAATGTTCCGTTACATACAAGCTGTACTATATTAATTACAAGTGCTATAACCAAAAGCACCATACCAACCGCACATGCATAGCCCATGTCATTTTTCTCAATACCACGTTTGTACAGATATCCCACAATGGTGAGTCCTATGTTCTTCGGCGAATTGTTTCCTGCCCACAGCATGTACGACTCAAGGAACATCGCAAGTCCTGCATAGATTGATATTGTCAAAACATAGATTGTTGTCGGTCTGAGTAATGGTAATGTCACGTAGCGGAATTTCTGCCAGCCGTTTGCTCCATCAATCTCAGCAGCTTCATATAATGAAGTATCAATTGACTTTAGTCCCGAAAGGAAATAGAGCATATTTACACCTGTCCATCTCCAGCAGGCTAAAACCAAAAGTGCTGCCATTCCTGTCCAGCCGACCTTCAACCATTTGAAAGGCTCCATGCCGAGTGCCATTACAAGTTTATTCATCTGTCCTGTGCTGTACTCTGTGAACATCAGACGAAACAGAGTACCTGAAATAACTACAGATGTAAGAGCCGGCATATAAAGCACTGCTTTCCATACACCCTTTGCCTTTACAAGATTGCTGTCCATAAGCACTGCAAAAAGCATTGGGAACGGAATCAGTAATACAAGTGTCCAGAACATATATGTTGCACTGTTTTTTATCGCTGTCAGGAACACTGTATCCGACAACAGCTTCTTATAATTCTCTAAAGCCACAAACTTTGTTTCCAGTGGTGTAATCTTCTCAAAACTCATAAATACAGATGAGCAGAGAGGGTAAATCCAGAATATTGCAAAGCTTAATATAAATGGTATAACAAATACATACGGCGCAACCTTTTGTGAATACAAGAATTTTTTAATCTTCAATTTACGCACCTCTTTCTTATTAATAAAGGGAGGCCGGAGGCCAAACCTCCAGTACCTCCCCCTTTTAAGAGCTATAAAATTACTCTTCCTGCTCCATATCTACTGCATCCTGCAGCTCCTGTAATGCGTCATCCACGCTGTAATCAGGATCCTCAAGTACCTCATTGAGAGTTGTATTACATACATTCTCATTAATTGTAGGACTGATTTTAACTACAGAAATCTTGCCAATATTGTCCATTCCGATAGAATTGAGCACATCGTATGGATAGTTGATGAAGAACTGATTGTACTGGTTCTCATCATTGTGAGCAAATGTATCATTTGTCCAGCAAGCTGTGTTACATACATCAAATCCAAGTGTATCCCAGATATTCTGCTCACCAACCTCAGACATTTTAGCCCAGCAAAGGAATTCTGCTGCAAGCTCTTTTGCCTTAGACTGCTGTGTAACAACTGTACCTGTTCCACCGATACCTACTGAGCACTTCTGTCCCTCCTCGAATGTAGGACATTTTGCGATGTACCAGTTGCCCTTCTCATCAGGCATATAGTTTGTGAAACGGCTCATATACCACATTGCCTTAGGAAATGAAACGATGTTGTGATCCATGATGTTCTGGAAACCAGCCTCAAGGTCAACATGTCCGTCAGGTGATACCTCTGCAAGATCACTCTTTAACCATTTCTGCTGCATTGTGAGCATTTTCTTAACTGAATCAAGCTGTACATTTGCCTTTCCGTCAAATCCACCTGTCCAGTCCTCTCCGTACTCAGCCATTGCAAGCCATAACCAGTCTGTTCCGCCTGTATCAACAGATGTCCAGTATTTTGTACCCTTCTCACCTGCTGCCTCAACATACTCTGTTCCAAGTGCCTCGTAATCATCCCAGGTCTTTACTCCGTCAATCTTTGCGATGACATCTGCCTGTGAAAGCCCCATTGCATCTCCCATAGCCTTTACGTTGTAGTACATAACTGTGGCACCTACATGATAAGGAGCTCCGTAGTAATGTCCGTCAGAGCCCTGGTATGTTTCCATTCTGGCTGGAACCATTGTGCTCATGTAATCCTTTGCATAATCATCAAGTGGTACTAACCATTTGTCCTGACCTGCAACTACGTTAGGGAACTGTCCAACCTCAACATCGCAGATATCAGGTGCTCCTGTACCGGCCTCAAGTGATGTAAGAAGCTTTGTATGCATATCAGCATATGGATATGTAGTACATGTAATCTCGATTGTCTTGTCCGGATGGTCCTTATTCCACTGCTCTACCATTGTGCCGTAGTGCTGTGCATGAAGTTCAACGAAGGTCCACATCTCAAGGTGTGTTCCCTTTGAATCTCCATATGTGTTTGTCACTACCTCTGACTCAGCAGCTTCTGTTCCCCATCTGCTGCTTCTGTTCCGTTTTTGCTGCCGTTTCCACAGCCGGCAAGCATTGTAACTGCCATTGTTGCACACATCAGTGCACTAACTAATTTCTTTTTCATTTTCCTTCCTCCTGTTAAAATGAAATTGAATTGATAAGTTGTATTAACCTCCTGTTTAAGTCTCATGCTGGGCTTATTGCTATTTGACTAAAACAGGTCGTTAATGTGTTTTGCTTATGTACATAATATACATGAGAGTAGCTGTAATGTCAATATTTATTTTAGATTATTTTAAACTATTTTAAACATTGTTTAATAATGTCTAAATTTTTATGTTTTTTTCGTCTCTAAACATATCTAAGCTATACATATTGCACAATACATTTAATTTAATTTAAAGTCATTGTAAATAAATTCCAAAACTATATACAATAATTTATTGACAACATAGTAGCATATTTCTATAATTATTATATGTTTTATACACAAGAATTTCATTTTTAATTTTATAAAATATTTTAGGAGAATCTATATATGATACATATCACATCATTAGACGATGGTCTCGAACTGTTTAAAGCTCTCGGCTCTGATATTCGTATCCAGATTTTAAAAATTCTGCTCGAGAATAACCAGATGAGCATGAATCAGATTGCAAACGAGCTAAACATCAGCAATGGAGCTTTAACCGGACATATAAAAAAGCTTGAGGAGTGTGGACTTATCTCCGCCTCAAACGATTCATCCTGTCACGGCAACCAGAAGCTGTGTTCACTGATTCAGGATCGTATATTAGTAGAAATTGAAAAACCAATAGACTTAAGTAACGTATACAACACATCCATCAAGGTAGGGCAGTTTTCATCTCACAATATCTGTCCAACCTGTGGCCTGGCTACATCCTCATTTGTGATAGGAGAGCTCGATGACGTGCGTTACTTTGACCATCCTGACCATTTCAATGCAGACATTATGTGGTTCACAAAGGGCTATGTGGAATATGTAATTCCAAACCTCATTCCACGTAATCAGAAAATCACCCAGCTTTCACTCTCAGCCGAGATAAGTTCTGAGGCTCCGGGCATCGACAACGACTGGCCAAGTGATATAAGCTTTTACATCAATGACACTCTGGTCGGCACCTGGACCTCTCC
>OHUG01000810.1_pt1 | contig 11938 bp, 9 predicted proteins | sample 1579161 | NCBI WGS metagenome assembly OHUG01 (sample SAMEA3882514, study PRJEB24775) | human gut metagenome | biome: human-associated habitat; feature: intestine environment; material: feces | place: Netherlands | collected 2009/2010 | reverse complement strand
GCAGGGTGGTGGACTTACCGCAGCCGGAAGGACCGACGAAAACGATAAATTCCTTGTCGGCGATCTCAAGGCTGAAATCGGGAACAGCAACAACATTGCCGGGGTAAACTTTCTTAACGTGACGGCAGCTAATGGAAGCCATAATGCTCATCCTCCAAATGTATTCAGTGGTTTCAGCCCGTGTAGAGGGGGCTGTTTCTGTTGACATGATTATAATAACAGGTTATAATCTATTTGAAAATAGCATTTTATTGATATAGAGGTGTCGAAATTGATATTTGACCCGGAAATTTACTGCACCGCTGCCGAAACGGCGGAATTGGACGGCACAGCGCCGCTGGCTCTGGCCGGAGACGGCCTGTGGGTGGGGGTGCTTTCCCGCGGGGCGTGCCTGCTGGGCGGCGTTGACCGCCCGGGCCAAAGCGGCGATATTCTGCTGGGCCCTGCCCCCCTGGTACTGACGCCGCAGAGCGACTGCCACCTGCTGGCCGTGCGGCTGACCGGCCACTGCACGGACGCCTACCTGTTGCAACTGGGGGCGGCGCGCTGGGCGGACGGCGCTGCCTGCCCCGGCGCGGCGGAGCTGATCGCACAGCTGTGCGGTGCGCAGACGGCCCCCATGGCCTACGCGCTGCTCTGCGCTGCAGCCAAGGCCGACGAGACCGCCCGTCCCCTGCCGCCGCTTGTGGCCGAGGCCGTGGCGGCCATCCGCCAGAACTACATGGCGCTCTACGGCGTCGAGGAGCTGAGCGAGCAGCTCGGCGTGACAAAAAGCCATCTGGTGCGCGTCTTTAAGCAGGAGATGGGGGTGCCGCCGGGCAAGTACATGACGAATGTGCGCATCGAGGCAGTCAAGACGCTGCTGCTGACCGATGAGTACAATCTGGACATGATCGCGGGCCTGACGGGGTTTTCCGGGGCCAATTATCTGTGCCGCGTCTTTAAGCGGGAGGTGGGCCTCTCCCCCGCGGCCTGGCGCACCGCCGCCGCACCCCTGCCCGCCGTACCCAAGCTCCCGCCGAGAAGTCAGGAGATGTATGTGTAAAAGAAAGGCTTCCCCCTCGGGGAAAGCTGTCAGCGGCTCCGCCCGCTGACTGATGAGGGACAACCTTGCCATTGCAACCCGTTTACGGGCAGCTGTGGCAGACCCGTCCATCATCCGGCCTCGGTCGGGGCCTCGGCCACCTTCCCCCGAGGGGGAAGGCATACAAACAAAACTGCCCGATGCGCACTGCATCGGGCAGTTTTCTTATGCAATTTTATTCCGCAGTCTTATACCCGTCCGGGTTGTGGCTCTGCCAGTTCCAGCTGTGGGCGCACATTTCCTCAATGCCGTACTGGGCCTCCCAGCCGAGCTCACGCTTGGCCTTGGAGGGATCGCACCAGCACTCGGCGATGTCGCCGGGGCGGCGCGGGTCGATGACATAGGGAATCTCCTTGCCGCAGGCCTTGCTGAAGGCGTTGATGACGTCCAGCACGCTGTAGCCGTGGCCGGTGCCCAGGTTGCAGATGAACAGGCCGGGCTTCTGCTCCAGCTTTTTGATGGCAGCAACATGGCCGCGGGCCAGGTCGACAACATGGATGTAGTCGCGCACGCCGGTGCCGTCGGGGGTCGGGTAGTCATTGCCAAAGACGTGGACCTTCTCCAGCTTGCCGACAGCGACCTTGGCGATATAGGGCACGAGGTTGTTGGGGATGCCGTTGGGGTCCTCGCCGATCAGGCCGGACGGATGCGCACCGATGGGGTTGAAGTAACGCAGCAGCGCAACGTTCAGCTCGGGGTCGGCGTGGCAGCAGTCGGTCAGGATGCGCTCGGTGAACACCTTCGTGGTGCCGTAGGGGTTCGTGGTGCCGCCGACGGGGAAATCCTCGCGGATGGGCACGCTGGCGGGGTCGCCGTAGACCGTGGCGGAGGAGGAGAAGATGATGTTGTGGCAGTTGTGGCGGCGCATGACATCCAGAATGTTCAGCGTGCAGGCCAGATTGTTGGAGTAGTACTCGATGGGCTTGGAAACGCTCTCGCCGACGGCCTTGTAGGCGGCGAACTGGATGACACAGTCAATGTCCTCGTTCTCGGCAAAGATCTTCTCCACGGCGTCCTTGTCGGTCATGTCGGCCTCGACAAAACGGAAGTCCTTGCCGGCGATCTTCTTGACGCGGGCCAGGGCCTCGGGGCAGGAGTTGTAGTAGTTATCGGCTACAACGATGTCGTACCCTGCGGCCAGAAGTTCCACACAGGTGTGGCTGCCGATGTAGCCGGCGCCACCGCTAACCAGAATTGCCATAACAGTCGTCTCCTTATGTTATATGATATTGTTGCGTGCGAACCGAGCGGCTCGCCTCTCTTTGCTTGTATTCTACTCTTTCTGCGGAGTTTCTGCAATAGGAGTTTTTGATTCTGATTTGCCTTTTTGTTGCCTGTTTTGCCGCCGGGCGGGCAGCCCCTGCTGAATGCGGCGGTAGGCGGACGGCGTGTGCCCCGTGGCAGCGCGGAATTTCTGGCTGAAATACGCGCCGGAGCAGTAGCCCATCTGCGCGGCGACCTCGCCGGGGGATGCCCCGCGGGCCAGCAGCTGGGCCGCGTACTCGATGCGCATGGCGGAGAATTCCTCCATGGCCGTGCGGTGGAGCCGCGCACGGAACGCCTGCTGCAGCTGGGGCCGCGTGCAGCCCAGCGCCGTGCAGATGTCGTCGATCTTCAGTTCATGAGCAAGATTTTCGGCAAAATAGGCGCGGGCGTCCTCGACCAGCGCGTTCTGGCGGCGCTCCCGCCGGACGCGGGCCACGGGGCGCTTGGTGCGGCGGCAGCGGCGGGCCAGCAAAATCAGCAGATTTTCCAGATGGATGATGAACTGCTGCATCGCGCCGAAGGGCAGCTCCTCCTTTAAGACAGGCCGTCCGCCCGGCACGGGGGCGGCGTCGAACAGCTCGTTGGCGGCATTTGCCAGCCAGTTCAGGTCATGCTGTTCGGCAGGCTCCGTGTGCAGCATCGCGCCGCGGAAACGGTCCATGGCCGCGCCGGTGCAGTAAAAGTCGATGCGCAGCGTCTCGGGCGGGACCTCGCCGACGGTGGTCATAGCAAAGACCTCCCCCGGCTGGTGGAACAGCAGTCCGCCTGCCCGCAGCAGCACGTGGCGGGCATCGCAGCGTTCCTCAATGGTGCCGCTGCGCACAAAGACCAGCTGCCAGGCCTGCGTCTCGCTGGGCGGGAATGAGTCGTCCGCGCGCCACTCCGACGCATGTGCCGCCGGGATCGCTTCGACCCGCAGCGGAAAGGTATCGTTCAGCATGGGTGTGACCTCCCTTCCCCGGCTTGACACCGCTGTAGGGGCCGGGCATGCCCGGCCCGCATGTGTATGGCGACCAGCTGCCTGCGGGAAGGCTCTCTCCCTCCGGGCGGTGCTTACTTTCCTTACACCGCTACCGCGCCCGGCCAATTCTCGCCGGCCTCCGCACTCCCCGTTTCCCCGTCGGCTCCGTAAGAGAAAACGCCGGGGGTCATGTCGGCCAGCAGGGGGAACTGCGCAAGCTCGGGGCAGGTGTCGGTCAGCCCCAGACAGTAGGCCGTCAGCGGACTGATCTCCTTTGTGATGGCGTCAAACCGGCTTGAGCCGTCGTCCTCGTAGGTGCTCAGCATAATATCGCCGGGGTAGGTGTCGGCCACATAGCTGACAAGTGCCTCGTCGACGTAAGGGTCGCTGCTGCCCTCATACAGGTCGGGCGCGCCGAACAGATGCAGGATCTCGTGGGCGTAGGTCGCCGGGGACTCCGCCTCGCCGTCGGTGTAGGCGTCGGTTTTGTACAGGCAGCTGTATTCATAATAAAAGCTGTCGCCGTCGTCGGCGTAGTGAGCCATCGTGAAGGATGTCCCGCTGATGGGCAGGAAGAACAAAAACGCGATGTGCCGGGCCCCGTAGGCAGCCAGACGGCTGTCGGCGGCCAGCGACGCGCACAGCGTATCCATCTCGTCGAGAAAAGCGGAGCTTTCCTCGGAATTTTCGCCGCCCTGCATGGCGGACTGCACAAGATAACTGCGTGTCAGCGTTGAATCGCTGCCGTCCGCGCTGCGATCACAGATCAGATTCACCGCGGCCTCGTAGCCCGCGGCCTGCTCGGTGATCCAGTCCACGGCCAGCTGGGTGCGCTGCACGGCGGCAGCGCGGCTCTCGGCGTCCCAGGTCTGCCCGTGGGCGGCGTCGTTCAAAAACACGTTGACGAGCACGGTGGCATCGGTCAGCAGTGCGGCGCTGCCGTAGGCCTTCTGCTCCTCGGTAAAGGTGGGCACCGGCTCCGGCGTCGGGGTGGCGGCGGGGCTTTCGGCCCGGGGCAGCTCTGCGGGATAACGCTGCACCGTGACGCGGGCCGAGCAGCTGCACAGCAGCGCCGCGGCCAGCACCAGGGCAGCCAGTTTTCTGTACATGGTGCGCCCCTTAAATGTCCAGCACGGCACTGCCGTCGTGGTCGGCCAGCTCCAGCGTGACCTCGCGGCCATCCAGGCGGCCATCGACGAGCGCGTCGGAGACGGGATCCTCAATGGTCTTGCGGATCGTGCGGCGCAGCTCACGCGCACCGTATTTGGTGGAGCTTTCGGCTACGATGTCCGCCAGCGCGGGCTGCGTGTAGTGCAGCGTGATGCCGTGCGCGGCCAGGCCGGGCTTGTACTCGTCGAGCATGAGCGCGGCGATCTTCTCAAGGTCTTCCTCGCTCAGCGGCTTGAACGTAATGATCTCGTCCACACGGCCGATGAACTCGGGGCGCAAGAACTCCTGCAGCGCCTTCATGCTGCGGTCCGCGCTGGCGACCTCGGCCTTTTTGCCGAAGCCCGTCGCGCCGCTCTGGTCGGTGGAGCCCGCGTTGGAGGTCATGCAGATGACCGTGTTCGAGAAGTCCACCGTGCGGCCCTGCGCGTCGTTGATCTTGCCCTCGTCCAGAATCTGCAGCAAGATATTCATAACGTCAGGATGTGCTTTTTCGATCTCGTCGAACAGCACGACGCTGTAGGGATGGCGGCGGACCTTCTCGGTCAGCTGCCCGGCCTCGTCGTAGCCGACATAGCCCGGGGGCGAGCCGATGAGGCGGGACACCGCGTACTTTTCCATGTACTCGCTCATGTCGATGGAGATGAGCGGGTCAACGGTGTCGAACAGCTGGCTGGCCAGCTGCTTGACCAGCTCGGTCTTGCCGACGCCGGTGGGGCCGACGAAGATAAAGCTGGCCGGGCGGTGACGACCAGACAGGTCGGCGCGGGCGCGCTTGATGGCCCCGGCCACGGCGTGGACAGCCTCGTCCTGGCCGATGATGTGCGCCTTGAGGGCATCCTCCAGCCCCTGCAGGCGGCCATACTCGGTCTCTTTGATCTTCACAGCAGGTACACCGGTCCAAAGCTCAATGACCTGTGCGACGTCGTCCATGGTCACTTCAATTTCCGCGACCTTCAGCTGCAGGGCGGGCAGCTTTTCGCGCTGCTTCGCCAGATCGGTCTTGACCGCGGCCAGTGCCTCGTAGTCGATGGCAGCGTCCTGGCCGTTCTGCGGCTCGGGGTTCTCCAGTTCGTGCTCGCGGGTCTCCAAATCGGCCACGGTGCGCTGGGTCTCCATGAGCTCTGTAATTTCAGGATGGCGCAGGTTGCAGCAGGCGCAGGATTCATCCAGCAGGTCAATGGCCTTGTCCGGCAGGAAACGGTCCGTGATGTAGCGTTCCGACAGCTTGACGATGCTCGTCACGATGGGGTCGGACACACGGACGCAGTGGTGCTTTTCATAGTAGACGCGGATGCCCTTGATGACTTCGATGGTGTCCAGCAGCGACGGTTCCTCGACCTTGACGGGCTGAAAACGGCGCTCCAACGCGGAATCCTTCTCGATATACTTGCGATACTCGGCAAACGTCGTTGCGCCGATGACCTGCATCTGCCCGCGGGACAGCGCGGGCTTCATGATGTTGGCGGCGTTCATAGAGCCGTCGGAGTCGCCCGCGCCGACGATGGAGTGGATCTCATCAATAAACAGGATGATGTTGCCCGCAGCCTTGACCTCGCTGATGAGGCCCTTGACACGCTGCTCAAACTGGCCGCGGAACTGGGTGCCTGCGACGAGGGACGTCATGTCGAGCAGGTAAATTTCCTTGTCCTGCAGACGCGCGGGGACCTTGCCCTCGGCAATGCGCTGGGCGATGCCCTCGGCAATCGCAGTCTTGCCGACACCGGCCTCGCCGATCAGGCAGGGGTTGTTCTTCTGGCGGCGGCACAAAATCTGGATCGTGCGGTAAATTTCGCGGTCACGGCCAATGATGCGGTCCGTCTTGCCGTCGCGGGCCTTCTGGGTCAGGTTCTCGCAGTAGGTCTCAAGGAACTTGCGGCGGGGAGCCTTTTCCTTCTTGCCGTTTTTGGGCTTGGTGTCGTCCTTATTCTGGCGCGCACCAAAGCCAAACGGGAACACGGGGCTGCCGCCCGGGACAAAATCGTCCTGCGGGGCGGGCTCGTCACCGGCGTCGGTGTCGTCGCCGTTCATCATGGGGGCCAGCATGCCGGAGTCGGAGGCCTCCTGCAAAAAGCTGGACATCCGCTCCTCCATGTTTTCCAGATCCTGGTCGGACATGCCGAACTGTTTCATCAGATCATCCACAGGCTGGATGTGCATGGCACGGGCGCAGGTCAGGCAGTAGCCCTCCTGCACGGTCTTGCCGTTTTCAAGCCGCTGCACAAACACGACAGCGGGACGTTTTTGGCATTTAACACAAAGCATTTACTTCACCTCTATGAAAAGTGCCCGATAAGAGGCACGTGGGATTGCGATAAATTGTTGTAGGGGGGCGGCGTCCTCGACGCCCAGCGGGCGGATAGGAAATCCGCCCCTACGTAGGGCGGGCAGTCCCCTACCCGCCGCACCGCAGCTACACTACTATTATTAAACAAACCCTGCCAAATTGCAAGTTTTGGCGGGGCTTGTTCAGAATTTGTTTAATAATGGAGCAAAAACGGGTTGAACGCACCAAAAAGGCTGTACCCGACGCTGCGCTGCAAAACGCCGGTGGTCAGCCAGTCGATCTGGCCGGTGGTGATGCTGGCGGCGAACCAGAGCAGCAGCGCCAGCAGCCAGCAGTCGAACGCGCCGGTCACAAGACCCAGTACCAGACCCAGCAGCCGGTTGGCACCGCCCACCAGCGGGATAAGATTGACGCCGCGCAGCAGCCGCACCAGCAGGGCGAACACCCAGCGCACGATCATGCAGAGCAGCACAAACAGCACCGCCTGCACCAGCGGCAGGAAAAGCGGCTCCAGCAGAGCGTTGATCTTTTCGGGCAGCTGATCCCCGGCAGTCTGCAGACCCGCGGCCAGCGCGGCACGGATGGATTCCGGCAGAAAGTCCAGCCCCTGCACCGCAGCGGCAATATCGCCGCCCGACTGCGCGACGGCCTGCTCGACCCGGGTGGAGACGGAGTCGCTGAAAAAGCTAAGGTAGACTTCCGGGGCCAGCGTGCGGCTGCCCCAGGAGGCAATGCCGACGCCCAGCACCGCGCCGATCAGCTCGGTCAGCCCGGCGAGAAAGCCCTTCTGCCAGCTTTTGACAGCGGCAAAGGAAAATACGGCCAGAAAAATAAAATCATAGACAAGTGAGGGAGAAAAAGACATAGATAGGTACTTCTTTCTGTTGGATTACTTGCGGGTCGAAAGGCTTCCCCCGAGGGGGAAGCTGTCAGCGGCCCCGCCCGCTGACTGATGAGGGCGAACCTTGCCATTATTGCCCGCAAATTGGTTATTGCGGCAAGGCAGCCCCTCATCCGGCCCTGCGGGGCCACCTTCCCCCAAGGGGGAAGGCTTCGGAGCTACTCGGCTGGCTTCGCCAAAACGTCCGCCTGACTGCCGGTAAAGACCAGCGTCTGCTTACCGTGCAGGACCGCCAGCGGGCGGGACGGCAGGCCGGTCTGCACCCAGTTCTGCACGCCGTCATAGCCGTAGCACTCGACGGCATCGGGGCAGAGCAGATAAATGTCGGTGTCGGTGGCCGAGACCGCAAACGCCTGCCGTGCGGGAATCTCCGACATAACGGTGAGGCTTTCGGACAGGGTGACCAGGCTGTTGCCGCCGTGTACGTTCAGAAGCAGCGCGGTCTGGCGGCGTCCGGGCGCAACGCTTTGCAGCGCGGCCCCGCCGTAGTCGTAGCGTGCGACCTCGGCGGCGGTGCGGGGGTCGATAACCGCAATGTAGGTGTCAAACACGGCCATGACGCGGTTCTCGCTCTGCCAGTCCAGCCGCAGCAGCATGCTGCCCGCGTCGGCGGTGTAGAGCAGCCCCTCGGTGCCGGAGTCGAGGCTCATAAAGTAGACCGAGCAGTTCAGCTGCCCGTCCCGCGCGGCAATCATGCCCGAGGCAAACCTGCGGTTGTCGGGGGCAAAGTCCAGCGCAATCGGTGTGCCCATCGACTGGGGCATCCGCCAGCTGTACAGCTCCCGCATCGAAGGGTCATAGATGTGTACCCAGCCGGCAAAACGGTCCGCGTCGGTCACGACGGCCAGCGAGTTGTTGTTTGACATGGCGCAGAGCAGAATGTCCTCGTCAAAGCGCTGTGTGTAGAGCGTGCGGGTGCGGCTGCATACGGTCAGCTCACTGCCCGCGCGGTTGTAGACCACAAAGTGGGTGCCGCCCACAGCCAGCACGGGCCGTGCGTAGGACGGCTGCAGGCTCAGAATTTTGGAGCCGTAGGCCGAGTAGACGAGCACATCCTCATTGCCCAGCTCGACGAAGCCGTCCGCCAGCGGTTCGATTTGCAAAGGCTCGGTGATACCGGTGGTGGTCGGCCAGCCGCCGTCGGCGCGGTTCAGGTAGAGCGATGCGCTGTCCACGGCATCACCCAGCAGCGCCAGCGAGGCCGACAGTGTGCCGGTCACAACGGTGAGCGCCAGCGCCAGCACAATGATAATGGCGATCAGGACGGTGAGCCGCCGCTGCTGGCGCTGCTTGTAGAGCGGCGTAAGGGATTTGAGCCGCGCGGCGCTCTGCGCGGACGGCTGCTCGGACGTCCGGGACGGCGGGCTGTCATCGCGCCGCGGTGTGGGAGCGGTGCGCGGCGTGCGGGCGCGGTCTGCGTCGCGGGCGGCGGCGTTCAGGGCCCGCCTCTGCTCACGCGCCAGCCGCTGCAGCAATGCCTGCCGATCTCTGTCCGCCTTACTCATAGGTGGGCCCCCTCCTTTCGTATTTTGTGTAGAAATGTAGGGGCCGGGCATGCCCGGCCCGCCACTGTACGGAAATGACATCCTGTGGGAAGGCCGCGGGCGGGACATGTCCCGCCCCTACAGAACACGTTTAAACATCATCCAATTCCGGGTAATCGACCTTTTCCAAAAACAGCCCCTTTGCGGGCAGCGTCGGCCCGGCCCGGCGTCGGTCCCCGCTTTCCAGCAGGGTGGGGATGCTCTCCGGCGTCCGCTTGCCAAGACCCGCGTCCACGAGCGTGCCCGCCAGAATGCGCACCATATTATAGAGGTAGCCGTCAGCGGTCACGGAAATTGCAAACAAATCGCCGCTTTGTACAACAGTACAATTCGTAATCGTCCGCACGGTATCCCCGTGGGCGGCGGCGCTGGACCCGGACGCGCAGAGTGCGGAAAAATCGTGCGTGCCTATGAACTGCGCCGCAGCGGCCTGCATGGCGGCCAGGTCGAGCGCTGCCCCTACCCTGTGGCAGGTGTCGTAGGTGAACGGATCATCCACCCGCGCGTTCAAAATGTAGTAGCGGTAGGTCTTGGCGTGGGCGGCGTAACGCGCGTGGAAGCCGTCCGGCACGGACCGGATGTCCACTGCGCGGATGTCCGGCGGCAGGTGGGCGTTGAGCGCGGGCACGATTTTCTGCATCGGCACTTTGCCAGTATAGCAGAAGCTGAGCGCGAAACGCCGCGCATGGACGCCGGCATCGGTGCGGGAGCAGCCCTTGACGTCGGGGCGGCAGCCGAACACCGCCTGCATCGCGTCCTGCAAAACCGCGCAGACTGTGGGCGCATTTGGCTGGACCTGAAACCCGGCATAGCGGGTGCCCTTGTAGCTTATCCAAAGTAGATAATTCATGTCAGAACCAAGTAGGGGCCGGGCTGTGTAAGGCAAGCAGATGCTTGCGGGAAGGCTGCGGGCCGGGCATGCCCGGCCCCTACAAGGCGGCTGATTCTTACGCCAGCCCCGGCACAAAGAATCGTGTGCAGGCAATGGCCACCAGCGCCACGGCAATGACCGCCAGGCATTTGAAGTCCTCGCCGGTGAATTTCAGCTGCTTGAGCCGGGTGCGGCCCTCGCCGCCGTGATAGCAGCGGCATTCCATCGCCATGGCCAGCTCGTCGGCGCGGCGGAACGCCGAGATGAACAGCGGAATCAGGATCGGCACCAGCGCCTTGATGCGCTGGGTAAATGTGCCGCTGTCCAGCATCGCGCCGCGGGCCTTCTGGGCGTTCATGATCTTTTCCGTCTCCTCGATCAGGGTCGGGATGAACCGCAGCGCAATCGTCATCATCATGGCCAGCTCATGCACGGGAAAGTGCAGCTTCGCCAGCGGGCGCAGCAGGCTCTCGATGGCGTCGGTCAGCACGATGGGACTGGTCGTGTAGGTCAGCAGGCTCGTGCCTGCAATCAGTGCGCAGACGCGCACCGCCAGCAGGATGGCATACTTGACACCTTCGACGTAAATGTTCAAAACCCAGAAGTGTACAAGCGGCTCCCCCTGCCCCGTGACGAAGAACAGGTTCAGCACCGCCGTAAAAATCACGATGGGCACGATGGGCTTGAGGCTTTTCAAAATCATCTTGCCGGGAATCTGTGCTACCTTGTACAGCGCGGCCAGCAGCAGGATGGACAGTGCCAGCCCCAGCGGGTTCGGGGCCACAAACAGCACGACGATATAGGCAATCGTCGCGACCAGCTTGAGCCGCGGGTCGCAGCGGTGCAGGATGGAATGCCCGGGAAAATGCTGACCTATCGTAATATCTTTAAGCATTTGCCCCACCTCCCTGTTTGGCGGCCAGCGCCTTTTGAATCGTTTTGACCGCATAGGGGATCGTGTAGACGTCCGCGGGGATGTCCAGCCCCATCTGGCGCAGCTTTAAAAAGATCTGCGTGACCTGCGGCACCGAAAGCCCCAGCTCCAGCAGCTCCTGCGCGCGGGCAAAGACGTTTTCCACCGTGTCATACATGGCAATTTTGGCGCGGTGCATGACCAGCACGCGGTTGGCGTACTTGGCAATATCCTCCATCGAGTGGCTGACCAGCAGCACCGTGATGCCGGTTTTCTCATGGTAGTCCCTGATCTGGCTCAGGATCGTGTCGCGGCCCTCGGGGTCCAAACCGGCGGCGGGCTCGTCCAGCACCAGCACGCGGGGGTGCATGGCCATGACGCCCGCAATCGCAACGCGGCGCTTCTGCCCGCCCGAAAGCTCAAACGGGCTTTTTTCCAACAGCTCATCGGACAGGCCGACGAACGCGGCGGCCTCCCTGACGCGGCGCTGGACCTCGGCCTCGTCCAGGCCCATGTTGCGCGGGCCGTAGGCGATGTCGCGGGCGCAGGTCTCCTCAAACAGCTGGTACTCGGGGTACTGCATGACAAGGCCGACGAGAAAGCGGAAGCTGCGCAGGTCTGCGCCCTGCTCCCACAGGTCCCTGCCGTCCACAAGGACGCGGCCCGACGTCGGGCGGTTCAGGCCGTTGAAATGGCTGATAAGCGTGGATTTTCCGCTGCCCGTCGAGCCGATGATACCGACAAAGTCGCCCTCCTCGACGGTGAAGGACACGTCATCCAGCGCCTTCGTCGCGTCGGGCATACCCTGGTTATAGATGTAGCTCAGGTTTTCAACACGAATGATTTCGGACATAGTTGTTCCTTTCCCGCCGGATACAGCCCGGTTGCGGTGCCGTTCCGGCATACGTGGGAGTTTTTCGTCAGAGTGGCTTCCCCCTTGGGGG
>OHUG01000807.1_pt1 | contig 11997 bp, 7 predicted proteins | sample 1579161 | NCBI WGS metagenome assembly OHUG01 (sample SAMEA3882514, study PRJEB24775) | human gut metagenome | biome: human-associated habitat; feature: intestine environment; material: feces | place: Netherlands | collected 2009/2010 | reverse complement strand
CGAGCGCTCCACGGTCACGGGCGTGGCCGACGGCTACACCGTAACCTCCACCCATAACGGTGCCGATTACGGCTTGGGTACCGATGCGGCATCGGGCCGCGAGGTTGCGGGCGGCTTCGTGGGCTATGCCGACCTCGCGCGCGTCAAGGATTGCGACGCGGGCAACCTCAAACTGGTCACGAGCGGTGAGGTCGCGGGCGGTTTTGCCGGCGAGGCCGAGCGTGCCTACCTGGTGGATGCCGATGCGAGCTCTCCGCTGCTCGATTTGGTGCTCTTCATTGTGAATGCGCTGCTCAAGGTGCTCTATATTCCTGGGCTTGAAGGCCTCGGCCTTGTCAACTTGGGTGATTGGTTTGGCATCGGCAAGATTTTCGATCTTAAGGTGCTCGCCGATGGCGACGCGGTGTACGTGAATCTCTTCGGCTTGAAGATTGGAGTGTCGCTTTCCAAGGCGAGTTCCGAGAATCAGCAGGAAACCGACGTGGCCATCATCACCATCGGCGACTCCACCATTAAGCTCCCTTGCACCGAGGCCGGCATCACCGATACCGAAAACGCCAGGTCCAACCTCACTGTCGAGCTTATCAAGGGCAACCGCGCTCGCGTTGAGGGCTGCTCGGTCACGGGTGTTGTCAGCGGCTACGACGTCTTCGGCGGCGGCGCATCGCAGAATGCGGACGGCGCGGCCGACCGCGCCACCGGTTATGCGGGCGGTTTCTCGGGCCTCAACGACGAAGGCGTGCTCTATCACAACGACATGTACTACGCCGACGTGGTGCGTGGCACGGCTGAAAAGGTCGATCCGTTTGCGAACATCAAGCTCAAGAGCGTGTGGGACTTCAACAACATGGAAGATATCGTGGGTGCCGACGATGCGGGCAATTACAACGTCTATCGCATCTATAGGCCTCATATTGACGGCGCTACCAACGCTGTTGTCCGTAACGGTGTTGGCGGTCGCGAGACGCTGGCTTCTGCTGTGCTCGATGAAGGAGCGGGCACATTGAATACAGCTCTCGACCGCTACGATGTCGATTTCTTCGAGCTGGTGAATTGCTATGACCAGAATGTAGCCTCAAGCGGAGCTGCCGGAGATGACGATACCAAGTGGGTGGGCGTAAAGGATGCGATTCGTCTTGGCGCTGCGGGAACGGGCTTCCAAGAGCCGCTCGGCGTGTATGCAAGCCCGGCTAAGGCCGTGCTCATGCTCGATGCCGCGCAGACCGGCAACGGCGGCGCGCTCACCCCCGAGCCCGACGAAGGCCAGGACCCCTGCGAGGCGCGCGTGGATGTGACCATCCAGAAGATTTGGAACGACGCCGGCGATAAGGAGGGCCTGCGCCCTGACGCCATTCGCGTGCAGCTGGTTGGTTCCTATACCAACGATGCGGGCGAGAAGATCGTGCCGAACGGCCTCATCGTGCAGGACGGCAATGGCGCCACGACCGAGACCATTGCCAATCCTCAGCAGGTCGACCTGACGGAGGCAGACAACGCATCTGGCTGGACGGAGACCTGGCGCCGTGTGGTGGCGGGTCTGCCTGTGGCCTTTGCGGACGAGAACGGCGCCATTCACTACTACACCTATGAGGCAACCGAGGTCCAGGTGCTGGTTGACGGCGCATGGAAGAGCCTGGAGGAAGCGGGCTATACCGTCACCTACCGCGTTGATGGCACGGACCGCGTGATTGAAATCACCAACACACATCTGCCCATGCTGCCCGAGACGGGCGGTTCGGGACTGTGGATGCTAATCCTGCTGGCGCTGGCTCTGCTGGGCGGCGGCGCGCTGTGGCGCAAACGGCGCAGCATGATCGCCGCGCAAGAGGCTGCATTTGCGCAGTCGCTTGGAATGCAGCCGGTGGGGTCGTTTGCCGCATCGCCCGTGAAGCCGGCAGGCGCGCATGCTAGGCAGCCAGAACGGGCCTCGCTGTTCAATCTGCCACGCATGTAAAGATGTAAAGCGGGTGCGGTGTCGAAGCGCTGCACTCGCAACGAACAAGGTGAGACATCGACGTAGGTCGGTTTCTTCATAGAGAAAAAGAAGCATGACAAGAGAAAGGAAATGAGCATGCAAGCAACAGCAAGAAAAGCCGTGGCGCTTTTCGTCGCGGCAATGATGGCGCTCGCTATGGCGTTTGTCATTGCTCCTTCGAAGGCCTTCGCGGCCACCACGGGCAATCTGACCATTACGAATCAGAGCGCCGAGTTTAACGGCAAAGAGGTCAAGGCGTGGCAGATGTTCTCCGCCACGGTCACCGCTGACGGCAAGAATGCAAGCTACACGCTCAATACTGCGTGGGCACCGTTCTTTAAGACCGTAATTGGTGGCGATATGGCCACGTTGGACGGCGACGCGCTTTCTCAGAAGGCAATTGAGTACGTGACCGGTCTCGGTAGCGACGACGAAGCCAACGTGATTGCTTTCGCCAAGAAGGCTTCCGACTGGGCGAAGAAGAACGGTATCGAAGCAACATCCAGCGCGACGGCGTCTGGGGGCAGTGCTCCCTATGTCGCCACGTTCTCGGGCCTTGCCTTCGGCTACTATGTGGTCTCCCCGCAGGGCGGTTCCACCGCCGATCGCGGAACCGACGCCATCCTGGCGAATGTGGTCGCGGCTGACAAGAATGTGAACCTCAAGAGCGAGTATCCCACCATCAGCAAGACCGTTGATGACAACAACCATGCAGACGCTCAGGTTGGCGACACGCTGAACTTCGAGCTGAAGTCCAAGGTTCCCAACATGACCGAGTACACCACCTATGTGTTCAACTTTGTCGATACCCTGTCCAAGGGCCTGACGCTTAACCAGAACAGCATCAAGGTGACCATTGGCGCTTCCGAGCTTCAGAAGGACGTCGATTACACCGTCTCTGCCACGGGTGGCAATGGCGCTGCTACCGAGCTGAAAATCATCATGACCGACTTCAAGACGAAGCATGGTGACAAGGCTGGCCAGGAAATCAAGGTGACCTACTCTGCAATCATCAATGAGCATGCCGTTGCTGGCCAGGATGACGCAGGCAACAGCGCGAAGCTCGAGTACAGCAACGACCCCATCAAGGGTGGTACGGGTACTTCTGTTCCCAGCGTGACCCACGGCTACACCTTCGACTTCGACATCAACAAGACCGACGGCATGGACGGTTCCGCCCTTGCCGGCGCTGTCTTCCAGCTGCAGAAGAAGGGTGAAGGCACCCCGATCAAGCTGATTGTTGAAAACGCTGGCGACGAGACCCAGCCCGCTGTCGTGCGTTCCGCAAAGACTGGCGAAGGCAATGCGGTTGACACCATCACCACTCCCGAGAGCGGTAAGATCACCTTCAAGGGTCTGGATGCTGCTGAGTACCAGCTCGTCGAGACTAAGGCTCCCGATGGATACAACAAGCTCCAAAAACCTGTCGATGTGGCGATTGTCGCAAACTACGATCAGGATGGCACGCTCAATAACTGGACGGTGAACGGCGGCGGTAACGACGTTGCTCTTAACATCCAGAACAACAAGGGCACGCTGCTCCCTGAGACCGGCGGCATGGGCACCATCATCTTCACCGTTGTTGGCGCTCTCGCCATCATCGGCGGCATTGCTTGGGCTGTTCGTCGTAAGCACAGCGTCCGCTAAAGGAGCACGTGCGCATGCGTAAACGACTCGGCGATTTTCTGCCGTTGATCTTGGTGGTGGTAGGGCTGGGCATCTTGCTCTATCCCACGGTGAGCAATTTCTTGGTGGAGCGCAATGCCAGCCGCGTCATTTCCAACTACGATGCGGCGGTTGCCAACCTCACCGAGGAAGAATACGCGCAGATGCTCGACGATGCGCATGCTTACAACAGCAAGGTCGCAGCGTTGGCCGGAGTGCAACCGACCGACGGCAGCATTGATGTCTCGGGCATTTCGGCCGAAACGCTGCGGCAGGATTACAACGGCCTGCTGAACCTCAACGGCGATGGCATGATGGGGTATCTCACCATCCCAAGTCTTGATGTCACCATGCCGATCTATCACACGGTGGAAGAGCCCGTGCTGCAGGTAGGTGCGGGCCATGTGGAAACAAGCTCGTTGCCGGTAGGCGGCCCTTCCACCCACTCGGTGCTTTCGGGCCATCGTGGCCTCCCTTCGGCGAAGCTGTTCACGGAGCTCGATCAGCTCGCTGCGGGCGATCAGTTCTACATTCGCGTGCTGAACGAGACGTTCGCCTACGAAGTGGACAGCATTCTGACGGTGCTGCCGCATGAGACCGAAAGCCTTGCAATCGCCGAAGGGGAAGACTTTTGCACGCTGGTTACCTGCACGCCGTATGCCATCAACTCGCATAGGCTGTTGGTGCGCGGCCATGCCATTCCTTACGAGGAATCCATGGACGAGGCGGTGGGCAAAACGGGCAGCTTCATCAACATTCCGCTGCCGTATGCGCTGCTTATGCTGGCGCTTGCGATCATAGCGGTGGTGCTGATCGTTTTGAAGGTGCGCTCGAACAAAGCGCGAGCCGCCATGCAGGCAGCGGCGGTTTCGGGGGCTGCGGTCTCTCGTTCGTACGAAGAGCTTTCGCGCGCTGCGTATGAACGGCGGGGGTCTCATGGTTATCCCGGACACCCTGCGGCTCAGGCTCCGCCCGTGTATCCGGGCGTCCAGGCTCCGGAACGCTCGGACGCCAGGGTTCCGTACGGAGAGCCGAACACGCCCGGCCGCCACGCGGCGCCGGATTCGTATGCACCATATAGAGCAACGCAGGTAAATAGCCCGCATGAAAGGAAAGGAGGGGCGCATGCGAAAAGACGCAATCATTAGCATGAGAAATGCAGCGACGGTATTACTTGCGTGCGCGATCGTGCTGCTGTGTTTTGCGTGGCGCAGCCCCGCCTACGCATCCGTTTCGGGGTCGATTGAGCTTTCGTGCGGCATTGAGCGCGCGGGCGAGCATGTTGCCTTGGCGGGCGACGGCTATGCGCTGACTAAGGTCGCGTCGGCCGAAGTTGACGGGGCGTCTGCTTCGGTTGCATATGCCACCGAGGAGGCGTTTTCGAGCGTCGATCGCAATTGGGCGGCGCTTGACGGTGCGGGTTTGCGTGCGGCGGCGCATGAGGTGTTTGCCCATGCCGAAAAGCATGGAGTCAAGCCGCAGGCGACGGCGCATGCCGATGCGGCGGGCAAGGCGGTGTTTTCTTCGCTCGAGCCCGGCTTGTACCTTATCAGCCGCTTCGAGGTTGTTCCCGCCAACGCCGAGTTTTCCTGCGATCCTGCGCTGGTAAGCGTTCCCGCGACGATAGACGGCGTGCTTACCTATGCTGTGGAGGTTACGCCTAAGTTCGAGCACGAACCCTTGACCCCCGGTCCTGATTCTGGTCCTGGCGAGGACGGCAAGCCTGCCGATCCGCTCGACCAGCTTGCTGACAAGGTGGCAGGCGCGCTCGGATTCGCGAAGACCTCGGACGGCATGTTCGCGCTGGCATGTGCAGCTGCACTGTGCGCTTTCGCGGCGGTTGTCCTGCTGTTATGGAGGTGTCGTGCCGCCGCTCCCGTCGGCGCTCATGCGGCCGGCTCGAAGCGGTTCGACTCCTCCGTAGCTAGCGCGAGCGACGCTTCCGTTGCCGCAAAGCGCGCCGAGGCCTTCGCCGCCGATCTCGGTTCCGATAGTGAGCCGTATACCAAGGCGTAAAGTCGCCCGCGCTTGTGCGTGGCGACCCATGTGGCGTTTCGCACCGAGGTGCAGGACAATTTGCGCTAGAGCATTCGCATCTGTGCTTCGCATACGCAATATGCTTTAACAGAAAAGGCACCTTCGGGTGCCTTTTCTGTTGTTTCAACCATGGATTGCGGCACGCAGAACATGCGCGTCATGCTCGAAAGACGCCTTCGGGCGCTCTGCTTTCTTGAAATCTATGCTATTTCGTACACGAAGGCAGTCAATCCATGCTGCTTCGCATATGAGCCCCGGCAATCCATGCTATTTCGTACGTTTGTGCAAGGAAAATGCACGTATCGACGAAATAGTATGGATGCCGGCTCCCCTTCTTTTCCGAGGAATCGAGCATAAGCTTCCGAACTGGTATTTTGCAAACATTGTTGCCGATGAGGGCCGAATGCCCGGGGCGAATCCATACTATGTCGTCGCAACGTGCATTCGGACTGGCAAAAGCGAACGAAATAGTATAGATGAGCTTTTCCAGCTGCTCCATTTCATCGTTGATCTCGGTCTTGCGGTATCGTTCCCTTATTCGTTCGTGGGCGATCGTCCGACTTTCGCCACCCTTCGCTTGTCATTGCCCGCAACAGCCATGACGAAGCGATGCGCAATCGGTGGCGTTTCCTACGGAGCCGTTTTCGTTTCCAAAGATGCATCCCTGCGTGCTCATCAGTACACTCCCTGGGCGATCAATTCGCGCTGCTTGTGCTGCAGAAAGTAGTCGGCGACTGCCATATAGAACCCCGCCTCTTCTTGGCTTTTCGCTTCTTCGATGGCCTGGAGCGAAGGCTCGAATTGAAACGCCTGGTTGCATTCAAGGTAAAGGCTGTGCAGGTCGTGTGCTGGGACTTGTTTATCTGCGGGCGCGCCGTCGATTGCGCGTGTAGGCCTTCCTGCGCCGGGCTTTTTCGAGAGTCTGTCGTATACCGATGCTTCCTGCAGCGCCCAGGATCCGCCTATTTTTACGCCGTCGAGAGCTCCTTCGCTGACGAGTTTCCGCACACGTGCGGAAGAGAGCCGAGTATTTCGGCGCTTTGGGGGACAGATAGCATGGTGGGCTCCTAACCGAGGCGTTTCCGAGATGCTTATCATGATAAATAGTTGCGGAATCGCAACGAATACTTGAATTGCATAGCGTTCCTGTTGACGAGTGCGGCCTAATTGTCGAGTATGTTGGACAAAAATGCGTCATATTGTCCAACATGTTCGACAGAGGAGGCTTTCGGCTGCGAGGCCTTGAATGGCGCGCCCTTTCCGGCAGCTATTCGAGGCCGGTCTTTCTCTGCTCCACCTTGCTGATTAGTTCTTGTTGCGAGTGCACGTCGAGCTTCGTGTAAATGTGGCGCACATGGGTTTTCACGGTGTTGCGTGAAAGTACCAGCTCTTCTTGAATGAAGGGGCTTGTGCGTCCGCGTGCCAAAAGGCGCAGAACGTCCGTTTCACGATTCGTCAAATTGCATGCGCATGCGACTGATGAGCATGCTTCGTCAATTGGATCGACAACGGGCTGCGTTGCTGCGGCTGGGCTTACCATGCCGAGCTCATTTGCCTTGTCGCTCGTGCTTGCTGATTTGACCCGAGAAGGTTTCACTTCAAGGGCCATGGTATTTTCCGAGGTGTTTTCGTCGCTTGTATTTTCGTCGGCATGGGCGGGCAGCACCGTTTCTACCGCGCGATCGAAGCTGAAATTGCGCAGCCCTATATAGTTGAATGTGAAGAAGATGATTGCCATGGCGGCTGTGGCCCATAGCGATGAAAGGGCGCCGAGGGCGGCTGCCATCTGCGCGATAGGGGCTCCTATTCCTATGCCAAGCCACTGGGCGGCCAGAACAGTTGCGGCAACGAAGACTGCTCCAAGTTTGTTGCGGTATCCGACGGAGGCCACTATGCAGTATGCCAGCATATTGAACAAATCGGATCCGGCCGAAAGCAGTGCGATATAGGCCTGCTCTCCTGTCTGGTCTTGCAGTGCAGGAAGAGCAAATGGCGCGCAGAGCAGTCCTGCGATAATGCAGAGTACGGCTGTGCGATACGATGCGTCGAGAGAAGGCGGTCGGCGGATCGTTGCAGCCGCAAAAACCACGCAGACTGGAATGCAAGATGCCATAGACGCGGCGAAGGAAGGTTCTGCCTCGCTGCTTGCGAGTGAATACCCGCAGACAATGTTAAACAGGAGAATCGATACGAATATCAGGCTGGAAAAGGGAAGATACGACGATGGGCTTGTTATGCTCAGCACATCGGGGGCGTCGGAGTCTCTCATGTTTTTCATGACCGAACGGGCATCGGGTCGCGCGAGAAGGCATGCTGCGGCCAGTGAGGTTGCATACAGCGCAACGGACGCCTCGATGGGTAAGCTGTTTAAGAAATGAATCCCTGCCTTGGCGGCGTATTGCACAACGAACGCCGTGGGTACAACGACGAACGCGTGCTTCGGTCCGCGCTGCGCTAGCGAAACCCCTACAAGCACAGACACCCAAGCGCCGCCGATTCCTCCAAAGGGGCTGCCGATGGCCAGCATGAGGCTCGAATGTCCGTCAATTCCTCCATAGAGGCTTGCTGCCGCAATCGCGGTTGCTGCAAGGCATGCGAAAAACCAGAAGCGCTCGCGTAAAAGAGAGGGTTTGCGGTAAGCCGCAACAGCCAGAAAGACGGAAAATGCCACGCCTCCATACGTTGATATCTCGCGAGCAGCGGGCAAATCCTGGGCAACGGTGGGGAAGATGTCTGCGTTTAGAACATGGGAGGAAACGAGCACAAGCGCCAGCGCGAGGCAGGTGCGTGCTGCGTCTTTGCCGCTGCTGCGGTCTTTTCCATTGGCGATGAGCTCCTCGCCGCGTGGTTTCATGGCTTTCCTTTCGTCTAGGGTTGCGCGATTCCATATTTGCGGATGGCCATTGTGCGGCTTATGGCGGAAAAATCGTAACAGAATACGGGCTTTCAATAGGGGATGGCTCTCACCCTCTCAAGGCTATTTTTTGCCGATAACACCCGAAGAATACCTGGTCGTTCATGATGAGCGTTCCTTTTCGCATCGGCGGGGTGACGAAACGAGTGCGTTGCGGCTGTAGTGTCTGCGACATCGAAGGGCACGGACAAGGAGGGTGCTATGAGTGAAAAGAATCAGGGGAACGTCGCACGCATGACGCGTCGCAATTTTGTCACGGGTGCTGCTTTGGCGGGCGCAGCTGTTGTCGGGGCAGGAATGACGGGGTGTGCGCCGAAGGGCGCTTCCGAAACGGTTGAAGCAAAGGCCGATGTGGCGGCCGATGCTCCTGCATGGCTTGGCCAAGAGCCCGAAATCGCCGATGCCGACATCGTGAAGACCGAAGAAACGGACTTTTTGATTATCGGCGCAGGCACGGCAGGTTTATGCGCGGCGGGCACCGCCGCCGACGCGGGCATGAAGTTCATCGTGGCCGAGAAAAACGACAAGGTTCCCGAAACGCGCGAGTACTGGGGCATCGTAAATTCCAAGCCTGCGCTTGCCCAGGGTGGCGAGGTTGATGGCATGAAGCTTCTCAACGAGCTTACTCGCTATGCGTCGGGCAAATGCAACCAGGGTCTTATCAAAATGTGGATTGACGAGTCGGCCGAAGTGTTCGATTGGGTCGATGCCATGATGGCGGCGCAAGGTAAGCAGGTCGTCGTCGATATGCCGGGCGACCACGCCACGGGCGGCACCGATTACATGACCCCGGTGCTTCAGCATATCTATCTGACCCCGTACCAGCCTCCCATGCGCAACGATGTCATCCTCGAGCACGTTCAGCAGAAGGCCCCTGACAGCGTGCGCTTCAAGCATGCGCTGGTCAAACTCGACCATGCAGAAGGCTCGGTGACGGGTGCCGTGTTCGAGACCGAAGAGGGCTACGTGCGCATCAATGCGAAAAACACGTTGTTGGCAACGGGCGGATACCCTGCGAACCCCGTCATGATGAACGCTTTGCAATCTGCGGCCGTGGGATGCTGCACTGCATCGAGCTACTATCTTTCCGACGACGGCTTGGGCCTGCGTGCCGGCATCTGGGCGGGCGGCGTGAAGGACGCCGACGCCGCTCCGATGATCTTCGACCGCGGCGCGGTGGACGCGGGCGTCGACTGCGGATACCTGGGCGAAGGCGATGACGCGGCGTTTCCCGGAACCATCTTCCAGGAAAACATCGGCAGCCAGCCGTTCATGAAGGTGAATCGCAGGGGCGTACGTTTCTGCAACGAATCCACCCCGTACGATTTCCTGTGCTTCCAGGCGGGCCAACAGCCGGGCGGCGTATGGTGCGAAGTATTCGACGCGAATGCCCCCGAAGATATCTTGCGTTTCGACACCATGGGATGCTCTGGCTTCGCGAAGCAGATGATGGCCGCCGGCATGCCTCTTGAAGAATTCGTGGCGGCGTCGAAGGACGCCGGCATCTTGAAAAAGGCCGATACCCTTGAAGAACTTGCCGATCAACTCGGTTTCGAGGGCGAGGCGAAGGAGGCATTCCTCGAACAGGTGGAACGCTACAATGCCCAGTTTGACGCTCAGGCTGATGACGATTTCGGCAAAGAGGCCTACCGCCTTTCCGCTCTTCGCACTGCGCCGTTTTACGGTTTGTGGTTTGGAGGAACGTTGCTCACCACGCTCGATGGCTTGAAGATAGACGAAGAGTGCCGTGTTCTCGACGCGAAAAACGAGCCGATTCAAGGCTTCTATGCCGCAGGCGATGTGTCGGGCAGTTTCTTCTCGGGCAATTACCCCGAATACATTGTAGGCGTGGCATCGGGTCGCTCTTCGGTTCAAGGTCGCCATGTTGCGCGCAAGCTTGCGGGTGATTTGTAAGCAGCGTGTTCGCTCGGCGAGGTTTTCCTCGCATCGCGCACGGACGCGCCTTTGGGCGCCGTCTTCTAACTGAATAACGATTGGCTTCATGGCCGTAGCGCCCGCCTTCCCCCTCCCTCTTTTGGGCGGGCGCCCTTGCCGCCGTCTGCTGGTGTTCCTGCAGGCGGCGGTTTTCGTTTAGAGAGGGGGGTGAGCCGGCTGGTTCGGGTTTCCGCTGCGGCATCTTTGGCAAATTCCGCTCGGTTCCGTCTGCGGCGTTTTCGGTGAATCGTTTCTGCTTCCTATTCTTCTTGTATGTGCCTCCGCCTTCCAAATTACCGCCGAACATGACAGTTAGGTAACATGCCCAATTTATTGTGAGATAAGTTGACAACGTTAGACTTAGATTTTATATTGGCAATCGTACCGAAAGGGTTAAGCCCCGAAGGTGCAGGCCCAACGTCGAGCTCGCCATTGCGCGGCGGCATCCGGATGGGCCGCTCAAACGAGGTAATAACAGTCGGCGGGAAACCGCCACGCGCAGCCGCTTGAAGCGAGCGTAGGACATCGGCAAGGCAAGCGCCTGAAGCTGAAAAGACGTCCGGCGCAGCGCCAGGCGGTTTCGCACCAAAGGAAGGACTGATAGATATGGGTAAGATTCTTGGTATCGACCTTGGCACCACCAACTCCGCCATGGCTGTCATGGAGGGCAACGAGCCCACCATTCTGGTCAACGCCGAGGGCGATCGCACCACCCCCTCCGTTGAGGGCTTCCGCAAGGATGGCGAGCGCGTAGTGGGCAAGGCTGCGAAGAACCAGGCGGTCACCAACCCGCAGAACACCGTTTCTTCCGTCAAGCGCTTCATCGGCCGCAACTTCGCTGAAACCACCGAAGAGCAGAAGACCGTTGCTTACAAGGTTGTTTCCGGCAAGGATGGCCGTGCTGTCGTAGACATCGACGGCAAGGATTACACCCCCGAAGAGATTTCCGCCATGGTTCTGCAGAAGCTGAAGGCTGACGCGGAAAAGCAGGTCGGCGCCCCCATCAACGAGGCCGTCATCACCGTTCCCGCGTACTTCAACGACGCTCAGCGCCAGGCAACCAAGGATGCGGGCAAGATTGCCGGTCTCGATGTCAAGCGCATCATCAACGAACCTACTGCAGCCGCTCTGGCATACGGCATGGACAAGGTTGACAAGGACCAGAAGATTCTCGTCTTCGACTTGGGCGGCGGCACCTTCGACGTGTCCGTCCTCGAGCTGGGCGACGGTGTCTTCGAGGTTCTGTCCACCGCAGGCGATAACCACCTCGGCGGTGACGACTGGGATCAGCGCGTCATCGATTGGATGGCCGACAAGTTCAAGGCTGACAACGGCGGCATCGACCTCAAGGCAGACCCCATGGCTCTGCAGCGTCTGAAGGAAGCGGCGGAAAAGGCTAAGATGGAGCTTTCCAGCACCACCCAGGCCAACATCAACCTGCCCTTCATCACTGCCGACGCAACCGGCCCGA
>OHUG01000805.1_pt1 | contig 12017 bp, 8 predicted proteins | sample 1579161 | NCBI WGS metagenome assembly OHUG01 (sample SAMEA3882514, study PRJEB24775) | human gut metagenome | biome: human-associated habitat; feature: intestine environment; material: feces | place: Netherlands | collected 2009/2010 | reverse complement strand
GAGGACTTCTCCCGCCACGACAAGTGGCTATGTATGATGTACCCAAGGATCCAGCTTCTGAGGAGAATGCTGTCACCCACCGGTCTCATCTTCATCAGCATTGACGATAACGAGCAGGCAAATCTGAAGAGTATATGCGATGAGATTTTTTGCGCTAATAACTTTCAGGGGTGTATTCACTGGCGCCGACGGCATAATCAGCCCAACGATAAGACCAAGCTGATTGGTTTGGTTGCGGAGTACATCCTGTGCTACTCAAAGTCTAAAGAGGCTCTCAAACAACTCATGAAATCCGAGAGCTACGGTAAGGTGGAAGTTACCGGTAAGTTCTCAAATCCAGATAATGACCCTCGTGGAGATTGGGCGTCAAAGCCTTGGAAAGCTGCCACGGGACAGGGCGGTACAGCATATGAAATTGTGGCGCCGGATGGCACCACGTTCAATGAGGTTTGGCTTGGCGGTAGGGATACTTTCGAGAACCTTCTTGAAGACAATAGGATTTATTTTCCCAGATCGCGCGGCGGTAAAGCAGGCTCTCCTCGTAAGAAGTACTACAAGAGTGAGCGAGTGGATGAGGGGCAGTGCGCGACAAATTGGTGGCCGAATGATGTTGCCGGTTCCAATCAAAATGCGACCGATGCGCTTGCGTCGGTTTTTCCCGAGTTTGACGGGAAAGCATTTGATAATCCCAAGCCAGTCGAATTGCTTTTGCGAATTATCGGTATGTCGACCCATAGAGATTCGATAGTGCTCGACGCCTTTGCCGGTTCCGGTACGACGGGAGAAGCGGTGTTGGCACAGAATCGTTCAGATGCTGGTGGCCGTAGTTTCATCTTGATCGAAATGGGCGATTACGCCGACGATGTCACCGCCGAACGCGTGCGCCGTGTCATACACGGTTACGGCGAGAGTAAGAGCGCTGTCGAGGGCGTCGACTCCGGCTTCTCCTACTACGAGCTCGGCCCCGCTCTCTTTCAGGGCGACGGGACGCTGAGCCCGGACGTCACGCGCGCCGACCTCGCTCGCTACGTCTGGGCGACCGAGACCCGCGCTTCTTACGAAGACCTCACCGACGAACATCCCTGCCTCCTCGGCGAGCACGCCCAGGCGGTCTACTACCTCGCTTGGGAACCCGGCGAGGAGACGACGCTCACCTACGACCTGTTGCGGGAGCTCCCGCGTAGGGGAGCACCAACCGTGATATATGCGGATCGCTGCGCCATCGCACCTGAGCGTCTGGACGAGATGAACGTCGTGTTCAAGCGCATCCCTGACCAGATAGCGAGGATCTAGCCATGGAGCTGAAGCAGTACCAGAGGGACGTTCTCAAAGAGGTCGGCCGCTTCGCGAGGACGTACGCGATGACCAGGGACGCAGCGACGGCGTACGGTATCTTTATGAATGCCATTGGGCTCACGCCCGGCAAGGATGGAATCGAGCGCTACCGCGACGGTCTCGGTGGTGTGCCAAAGGTGTGTGTGAAGGTCCCGACGGGCGGCGGCAAAACGTTCATCGGCGCATGCGCTATCGACGTGCTTTCGGATGCATTGCCCTCACACGATGAAGTTGTGGTATGGCTCGTGCCGAGGCGGGAGATTCTCGTACAGACGCTCCGTAACTTCAGGAACCCCGAGCACTTCCTGCGCATGCGCCTCGACCGCGACTTCGCGGGACGCGTGGAGGTGCTCGACAAGGAGGACGGACTTAGGGGCCGCTCGTTCAGCGCTGCGACTGTGGGTGATCAGCTTACGTTGTTCGTTCTTTCCTATGATTCCTTCAAGAACAAGGACGGGCGGCGCGCCTACGCAGAGAACTCCTCGCTCGCCGGACTCACTGCCTACCAACAGGATGTGGGCACGGCGGTGGATGTAGAGGGCGCCGACGATACCGCGCTCATCTCTGCTCTGGCCGGTACGAACCCGATTGTCATCGTGGACGAGAGCCACCATGCAGGGTCGAAGCTCTCGCTCGATATGCTGCGCAACCTCAATCCGCGCTTTGTGCTCGAGCTTACAGCGACGCCTGGCAAGGGTGCGAACGTTATCGCGCAGGCGACGGCGCGTCAGCTCAAGCGCGAAGAGATGGTTAAGCTTCCCGTGGTGGTGTATCGCCGCCCGGACAAACGGACGACTATATCCGATGCCGTTATGCTTCAGCGAAGGCTTGAGGCCATTGCCGAGCAGGATGAGGCACGTACCGGACGCTACATACGGCCGATCGTGCTCTTTCAGGCCGAGCGTCGTGGCACCGAGGGAGCCGAGACCTACCAGAAGCTTAAGGAGAAGCTCGTCGAGGGCGGAATCCCCGAGGAGCAGATTGCTGTGCGAACAGGCGATGTGGACGAGATCGGCGGCGCTGACCTTATGAGTCGCGCGTGCCCGATACGCTTTATCATCACCGTGGAGGCGCTCGCCGAAGGTTGGGACTGTCCCTTCGCTTATGTGCTCGCTACCGTGGCCAACAAGAGCTCGCAGGTGAGCGTTGAGCAGATCGTGGGTCGCGTGCTGAGGCAGCCCTATGCTGTACGCGCTGGGGCACGGAGCCTCAACATCGCATATGTGCTCACGGCGTCGGCTGATTTCGACGCAACGCTCGAGCAGGTCGTTCGCGGTCTTAATGGGGTGGGCTTCTCGCAGGAGGATGTGGCTGCAGTTGATGCTGAGCCTACCGCCGTTCAAGGACAAATCGACTTCTCTGCTCCGGGCGTAGAGGGTGCCGGTGCTGCCGGCACTGGCGATGGGGAGGACGATCTAGATCTCGAAGGTCTTGACCTGCGTGCCTCGGAGCGCAATGCCGGATGCAGAACTGACGAGAGTGCCTCTTCGATCGATGAGATTCTTGCCGAATCTGATTCCATGGAAGAGCGCTTTGAACGTGAGGCTGGCTCTGGGGATGTCGCGTCAGCTTTGCTTGACGGCCTGGGAGGGGGATCCAACGTGTATCGCATGCGTGAGGCGGTCGCCGAATCGGCGAAGGCGCTCGCGGTCTCGCAGTTCATGATTCGTGTGGACGGGGGTTTGTTCACCGGCGACGAGATTTGGAAGCCGCTCGACCGGGAAGATCTTCTCGTTAATTTCAAGCTATCCAAGTACGGCATCGATTGCGTTAGCATCAATCCACTAACGTTCTCGGAGGCTCGCAAGATCGACCTCGCCGACGATGTAGATGTGTATCGGATTCGCCAGCTTGACTTGATCGAGCGAAATAATATGACGATGCTTTTTGCGACCATGACCGATGAGGGCAAACGCGATAGTCTCAAGTCGGCGGTTCTTGACGCTATGTCAGGTCAGTTTAAGAACACCTACGGAAGGTCCCAGCTCGCGCAGTACATCGGGAGAGTTGTGGACGATATGGACATGCCCGTTGTAGAGGCATGCTATGAGAGCGCGGGGGACGTCGCGCGCGCCGTGGTGGATGCAGTACGTGGCCTTGCGGACGACTTTTGCGAGGTTTGCTTCGGTAAGTTGCTTTCGCGCGGGGATGTGAGGCTCGAGCCCGAGTACCGGTTCTCCGAGTCGGTCGTACAGGCGAACCCCATGACCAGCTATGACAAGGGTCTCTACGAAGCCGAGGATGGGCGAGTTGACGGCCTGGAGCGCAGGATGGTTGATCTGCTCGCGAATAGCCAGCGCGTGAAGTGGTGGCACCGCGTGGTTGAGAGAAAAGCCGGCGAGTTCAGCATCAATGGATTCGTCAACCACTATCCGGATTTCCTCGCACTGCGCAACGACGGTGTGCTTATGGCTATTGAGACCAAGGGCGAGCACCTGGGCGAGGACGCCAAGCGCAAGCTGAGGCTGGGTACGAGGTGGGCCGATATGGCCGGTGCCGGGTTCCAGTACTTCATGGTGTTCGAGCGCGAGGCGCCAGACGCGGACAACGCGTTCACGTTGGCGGAGTTCGGAAGTGAGATTTTGGGGTGAAACAGGGACGCTAATGGAAACACTTTCTAGGGGGTAGATGCTTATTTGATCATTGACAACAAGAAGATCGGAGAGTCAGCTGTCGATTACCTCAGCTATGCTTTCATAAGGGTGATCAATGTCCTGACTCATTTCGCAAAGAACGATACTGGTGTATGCGTCGATGGAGAAATCGAGGTATACAGCGGTGCCGCAATGACCAAAGAGTCCCTGTATAGTGAAATACAGGTTCAGATCAAGGGTACTCTCAAGAAGCCCTCTGGCAGTGGTTCAGTGAAATACCGGGTCAATGTGACCGATCTCGAGAAGTACCTGATGTCGTACGACGGAGTGCTCTACTTCGTAGTCTTTATGGACAAGAGCCTCAATCTCAGGCAAATCTACTACAAGCAATACCTTCCCTACGACATCCGCGAGGCTTTGAGGCGAAGCAAGGCTGAAGGCCAAGTAACGCTAACCGAGAGGTTTTACCCTCTTCCTGACGATCCCCTGCAGCTGAGGCGTCTCTGCATGGAGTTCGTCTCCGACCAGCGCAAGCAGAAAGGAATCGATGAAGCCTGCTTCCTCATGCCCGGCGAGCTCGAGAGCTCAGAAATCAAGTTCGAGAAGATCGAACTGAGCAAGACCTTCTACTCGGACGAGTTCCCCATATCGCTTAAACCGTTCGAGACGGGGGCGTACCTTTACGGAACAGCACGGGGCGGCAAGCGCTACGTACTGGAGAGGATTGGCTCGCTCGAAATGATCCAGTCGACTTCCAGCCATACCCTCAAGGCTGGTGACTACGAGTGCGAGGCCGTAGCCAATGTCGGCGAAGATCGGGACGGGAGATTTCTCACAGTCGGCGGGATTTCGATCAGGCTCGGGGAAACGGGCACCATTAAGTTCGTAGAGCGTGGCGGTTTTCGCAACAGGCTCAGGGACGCGAGGTTGTTCCGGGGATTTGCGCGCTCTGGCGAGCTGTTTTTCGACGGCGCCCTCCTTGGCAGAGTAGGCTCCCTCAACAATACAGACCTTGATGACCTCGATAATCGTATTGGCGCTTGTGAGAAGTTCGTCTCGCTCATGGACCTTCTCGGGGTGGTACCAGACTGGGACCCCTCGGAGCTTTCTCGGAAAGATTTCAGCCAGATTGGCCGACTGGGTGAGGGGCTCATGGACGGTAAGCACCTCTCGATCAGCGGCCACAGCGAAAACTTGATCGTCTTCAACTGCGACATAGCGGGCTCTCGCGTCAAGGTGCTCGGCCGCCTTGACGACGATGGGCTATACGAGATCTTTGACCTGACCTCGCCCGGCCTAACTTTTGCGGTGTGCAGAGGCGAAAACGGTGAGCTTGATACAGACAATCCGATGCCCACGCTTTACAGCTTGGCAAGTGAGGATTTCGGCCTGCTCGCCAACATCAGCTCGACTAAATTGGAAAAGGCTCTGGAGAGATGTCCCGTCGCCATCGGCAATGCAGATACCGTCAACAACGCCCTACTCGAGATGCTGGTCGCATACGACAAGGAAGCTGTGTGCGAGAAGGAACTCCTATCCTGCTGCGACATCACATCTAAGGCTCTATACAACCTAGAGCCGAACTCGGGGGTCTACAAAATCAACCGGGCACAGACACTGTTTCGCATGCGCAAGCTCGATGAGGACTGGAAATGTCAGCTCAGAGAAATTGCCGCTTCCACCGACAGCAAGGAGATCAGGGCATCATCGTTCATTCTGCTCGGGCAGCGCGAACTTGCAACCACATGCCTTGATTCGCTTGACGAGCTTGAACGAAAGAGGTTCATGACCTGGCCGATTTACAACCTTCTCGAGCGTTATAGCTACTGAGGTGCTCTCAGCATTTTCATACAATGAGGCTAGAGCGAAGCTACCGCAATCTGTGGGCTCGGTTGTGTTCGGATTGAGCTGAGCGTCCAGCTCTTTGGATCAAGGCGCGAACGGTATGCAGCTAAGTGCCGACAAGGCGTTGGCGTTTGGCCGGGTGGAGATGATGGGGTCTTGTCGCTCCTGTGGACTGACGCGTTATGAAGCTCTTTAGCTTCGAGTGGGGGCAATAGGCAGCGCTATTAGCTCGGACGTTAGCGAAATAATACTGAGAAGATTGAGCATTTAACTCCCGATTTTGCCGTAAGGCGACCGTTTGCTTTCCTAGCCCAACATGACACCGAGCAGCGTGCCTGTAATGCCGAGAATGCCGCCAACTGCAGTGCTAATCGATGCCACAAGGATATCGTGCCTCCATTGCTCAGTCTTATTCTTGCTAGCATCGCGTTCTCGTTGCTCGTATTTTTCAACTGCCCAATGAGCCATGGGAAGGACCGCAGCGCACCCTCCTCCGATTTCCTGTATTACAAGATTGAGCCTATTGAATTCCGCGTACATTCCTCTTACTGTGTCGCCCCCTAACTCAATCTGTGATCTGGAGAAAGTGAAGATGTCCTTCTCGTGTTCTATGAGCCGCTTGAGCGAATTCACCTCTTCACTGGTTAGGGAATCTACATCGAATGGGATGCGTTTCCGTTCGCGCAATCGTTCTCTCGTCGCAATGTTGTTTGTCTTATCAAGCGACTCAACGGCAGACGCAACGGATTCGAGTCTTTTCTCAATACCGGAATAAGGGTTCATTCGGAACCTCCGATTTTCGGGGATGATGGGCCTATTCCTAAGTCAGTTCAGGATTACATATTAATCCCGTCTAGCAATGTCTGTATTCGTGAATCAGAGGTCAGAGCTGTCAGTCGTGAATGCCATCGTCTCAGTTGAACAACGCTTGTAGAGAGGGCTTTAGACCCCGTGGGAATAGCGCGCTGGAGAATGCGGGGCGACTGACGGATAGCCAAGCTTGCCGCTAATACGAAAAGCTAATTGACGCGTTAAAATTGGACTTAACAACTATTGTTTTACGATTTTAGGGAAAGCCAATGCCTCAGACGCAGTTTTCTTGGATGCCGGCATATGCCGCAATCGCACAAGGCATGTACGGCATGCGTAACGATAGGTCTCGATTGCTGAAGTTGTTCAAATCCATCTTTAGCGGCGAGGGCGGACTTACGTTTCCCATGGATACTGAGGCTGAAGGGCTTGTCACCATTGATCCGTTTACATTCTTTGCGACTTTCAATCGCGGTGTCAGCCCGGAAAAGAGAAATCGCATCGTTCGCCTGGCGCTTGATGGGCTCGGCCGTCAAGACGTCGCCACGCCAACGGATTACGAGGGGCTGCCCGTAGTAAATAACATGAGGAGCTGGTTTTTTGGCGGCAAGCAAGATAGAGGAGCGCATGATATCGACAACCTGTGGGAGCTCTTCTGCGCTGCAATGGAATTGGCCACTAACCCCGCTGGCGTGCAGCAGCGCCTCCAAATGGCTCATGCGTTCGATGCGGTTCGTTCCCAAATCTGCATAAAGTGGAACATCACTATCGGTTTGTTCTGGGTGCTTCCCAATATCTATATGCCTCTGGATGCACATAGTAGAGGCTATCTCGCAGATGTTCTTGGCATTAAGGTTAAGGGCGCGAACCTGCCTGCTGGCGAGGAATACCTTGCCATCATGGACGCTATTCGTGCTGCAACAGATAAGCCGTTTTACGAGCTTTCGGCAGATGCCTACGAATGGAAGCCAGAGCCGAAAACACCGTGGGGATGGCATCCAAACCTTAAGGAATACAACCCGGGCATCGACCAAGATACGTGGGATCAGCTGCTCGATGACTCCTCGATTTTCAACCCACAAGCCCAAGCCTTGCTTCGTCGGATGATGGATGCAGGCGGAAAGGCAACTTGTACTCAGCTTGCTCAAACGTATGGTGAGAGCATGAGTTATTACCAGAGCGCTGGTACTAACATGGCGGTGAAGGTCGCCAAGGCTCTCGATTGTCCTCTGTGGCAGGGCAAGTACTGGCCAATCCTCTTTTATGGCAAGAATACCTCGAAGGACGACGCTGGTTCGTTCCTGTGGATGATTCGCCCCGAGCTCGAGGAAGCGCTGAAGTCTCGCGACCTGAGCGACGTGCCGTTGTATGCGGAGCCGGACGGGGAAGCAGCCTCCCAGACCTCGGCCAAGAAGCCCTACACCGACGCCCAGTTCCTCCAGGATGTCTTTGTCTCCAAGTCCGACCTCACTGCCATGAAAGGTCTGCTCGAGCGCAAGAAGAACCTCATCCTGCAGGGTGCTCCCGGCACGGGCAAAACCTTCGCCGCCAAGCGTCTCGCATATGCCATGATGGGCGAGGAGGACGCCTCGCGCGTTGGCTTCGTGCAATTCCACCAGTCTTATACCTACGAGGACTTCGTTATTGGCTATCGCCCCAACAGTGAGGGCGGTTTCGACATCCAACCTGGCATATTCGCCGACTTCTGCTCGCGTGCGGCGCGCGATAGTGGGCGCAGCTATTTCTTCATCATCGACGAGATTAATCGAGCCAACATCTCCAAGGTGTTCGGCGAGCTTCTCATGCTTATCGAGGCCGATCATCGCGGGGATTCCGTTGAGCTTTCCATCGACCGCCGTCGGCTTACGGTGCCAGAGAACCTGTTCATCATCGGCATGATGAACACGGCAGACCGTGGACTCGCGCTCATCGACTATGCCCTCCGTCGTCGCTTCGCGTTCTTCGACATGAAACCCGCGCTCGATACGCCTGGTTTCTTGGCCATGCTCCAAGACACCGGTAACGAAAAGCTCAGCGCGCTGGTCGATGCAGTACGCGAGGTCAACAAGGAGATTGAAAAGGACCCAGCGCTTGGCCAAGGCTTCTGCATTGGGCACAGCTACTTCTGCGCGCAAAAGGGCGTGGCGGACGAGGACGTTCACGGAATCGCTCGCTTCGAGATAGAGCCGCTCATCGCCGAGTACTGGTTCGATGATCAGCAGAGGGTTTGCAAGCTTACCGATAAGCTCGAGGGCGTGTTCAACGCATGAACCGAGCCGAAGACACGGTCGTCATCAAGAACATCTACTACATGATGGCGTATGCCTTCAAAGCGATAGACATTGCAGATTTCAAGCGGCTTGAAGTCGAGTTTTTCGGCAACGTGCTCGATTTGCTGGCGGCCATTTTGGCGGCCGGCTTAGATGCGCAGCGGCGCCGTGGGTTTGAGCGCGAATATCAGCCGCGCGAAGAAGACCTCATGCGCATGAGGGGCCGTATCGATATTGCCGATACCATGCGGCTCCGCATGCGTCAGCGTCAGGACCTGCACTGCGTTTTCGATGAGCGCACCGAGGATACGTATAAGAACCAGGTGCTTAAGACGACTGCGCTCTATCTTCTCCGTGCGCCGGAGGTGGATGCCCAGCGCAAGCGCGACCTTAAGCGCTCGCTGGTGCTCATGCAGGATGTGTCTCTGCTTGATCCGCAGCGCATCGCTTGGGGGTCGATGAGGTACCACCGCAACAACCGGTCGTATCAGATTCTGATGAACGTTTGCTATCTGGCGTTACACGAGCTGCTGCTCAGAGACGAGCGGGGAGAGGTGCGGCTTGCCGACGTCTTGAGCGGCGACTCCCTGCATCGGTTGTACGAGAAATTCATCCTTGAGTACTACCGCAAGCACTGGAGCTGGCTGCATCCTGCGGCGCGAGAGATTGACCACGGGATAGGCGATTCAGCACCGGATTTTCTGCCGCGTATGCTCACGGACGTGACGCTGGCCAACGGAGACAAGTGCCTCATCATCGACGCCAAATGCTACGGAACGATTCTGGGCACCCACTACGATAAGGAGATTCTCTCACCGGCGAACTTGAACCAAATCTTCTCGTATGTCATGCATGCGGCGAACGCGTTTGACGGCGAAGTCTCGGGCATGCTGCTCTATGCGAAGGCGGAGGACGCGGAACTCGAGAGCGAAAGCTGGCTGGAGCTGGGTCATACCTACCATGTGCGAACGCTCGATTTGAACCAGGACTTTGCTGGCATCGCCGCTCAGCTCGATGCGATTGCGGGACTGGTGGGTTAAGGCTGGGCTTCAAAACCCCTCTCAAATCCGGAACGCACTCCGGGCTTGAGAGGGTTTTGCAAACAGGATGAACCGCACTGCCCCTACCTATACATCACCAGCGTATGAAACCCCTCCATGCTGCCGGTGAGCCCCTGGCCTTGGATCGAATTGAACTTTACGTCCAGGATTTCGTAGCCGTCGTCTTGCATGGCAGAGATAATCGCGTCGATCTGCCCGGTGTATTTGTTCTCGCACTCGAACGTCTGGTTCAGGAACTTCGAGAAGCTGTTCAGCATCACGACGTGCACCTTGCCGTCCTTGGGTGCGAGGCTTGCGCGCACGGTCTCGGCGTATTGGAACATGCCGTCACTCCGGTACTGCTGCGCCTTGTTTTCGAGCTTTTCTTCACGCGAGCCGAAGATTCCCATGATGCGTCCTTTCGAATGGTGAACGATGGCGAGCCTGCGTCTTTAGGACATCGTATCGCATGGGGACGACTGCGGTCTTTGAGCATATGGGTGAGCGGTCTGCAAGTTGGGAGACAAACAGCCGCATAGCTCATCCTGCTTCTGTGTTACTATCACTACAGTGATACTTCAGATACAGAAACGGAGGCGGTGGCGCCGTGATCCTCTGGCATGGGTCGTCCGAAATCGTTAAGCAACCGCGCTTGGAGCTGTGCCGTCCATACAACGACTACGGCGCAGGCTTCTATTGTACCGAGCATGAAGACCTTGCAAAGGAATGGGCGTGCCCTGGCGAAGCGGATGGGTTTGCGAATCGCTATGAGCTTGCTACGGACAAGCTCGCCATCCTCGACCTTTCTAGCTCGGAATATTCGGTGCTCACTTGGCTTGCTTTGTTGCTCGCAAATCGCCGTGTCGATCTCTCGAATGCCATCGCTCGCACCGCTCGCGACTACCTGCTCGATCGCTTTCTCATCGATACGTCGGGTTTCGATATCATCCGCGGATACCGTGCAGACGATTCGTACTTTTCGTTCGCGCGGGCGTTTTTGAACAACACAATTTCCGTAGCGCAGCTTTCCGAGGCTATGCGTTTGGGAAATCTGGGCGAGCAGGTTGCGCTTACCAGTGCGAAGGCGTTCGAATGCATCCAATGTACCGGCTATGAACTTGCGTCTTGCGAGATCTATCACGCGCGTAGGGCCGAACGCGATCGCCGTGCGCGGAGCCAGTACCAATCTCTTTGCGCGCAGCTCGATCGCACCGGGCTGTATGTTCGCGATATCCTGCTCGAGGAGGTCGATCCCCATGACCCACGCCTCTTCTAAAGGCCGTGGCGTCGCTGCCCGCGCGTACGACGTCCTCTACCTAGAAGACGCCATGTCCTGCCTTGCATGCTTCTTCGACTATGCGGCCTGGGACTACGGTGCCGAAGGATTTGAGGTTGCGAACCTTTTTGCGTCGAGTCGGCTTGCCCGGCAGTTCGAAACGGGGGCACCGTGGGTGGTTTCTGGGCGGTCGGGCATCGAGCTCTTCTGGGACATGTGCGGCGAGCTTGGTTACGACGATGAACAGGCGATGATCGAGCAGGGCTTTCGACCAGACAGGACGCCTGAGTATTGGGCGGGCTGGATCGCCGCGTACGTCCAATGGCGGTTTGCGCTTACGTTCCGCACGGTTTTCGATGTGTTGCCGTTCGATGTGCTTGTCGACTTGTACGACCCGTGGCACGAAGCATCCGAAGAGCGTGTGGCTCGGTTGTTTGCGGAGCGGATGACAAGCTATCGGGGGCAGACGAACCTCGCGCGCATGCGGAGTGCCTGTGGGTACACACAGCGTGAACTCGCCGAGCTATCTGGTGTTTCACTGCGGTCGATACAGATGTATGAGCAGCGCAACAAGGATATCAACCGGGCGCAAGCTTCCGCCGTGGCGCAGATCGCTCGCGTGCTTCACTGCCGGGTAGAGGATCTGCTCGAACCGGTTGTTGCGGTGGCGTAGCCCGGTATGCGACGTCTGCGGGGCGCAGCGCTCTACCGCTCAACCTTCCTCGCGACCTGGATTCCCGGTGCGACCTCGACGGCGAACGCGTCGAAGTTCTCCGGCACGCCCACGATGCTGCCGTAATGGATGGGCACCACGGTCTTCGGGTGCAGCGCGTTCACGAACGCTGCG
>OHUG01000800.1_pt1 | contig 12080 bp, 12 predicted proteins | sample 1579161 | NCBI WGS metagenome assembly OHUG01 (sample SAMEA3882514, study PRJEB24775) | human gut metagenome | biome: human-associated habitat; feature: intestine environment; material: feces | place: Netherlands | collected 2009/2010 | reverse complement strand
TCCCCCGCATCCCCCATACGCTAGCGCCCCCGCCGCAGCGCAGCAGGCGGTGGGGTACATTCTTAACAGGAGTTTTCCAGCTTATTTCTTGACGAACCCAATATTTTTGCTATAATATAGCTAATTTCACGCGAAAGGAATGAAGCACATGGATTCTGACGGCAGCGATTGTCCTAGTAGAAAGCCGAACTGCCATCTGATTTTGAAAGCATATCTGCGCTGCGAGATGCAGGGCGGACATGCTTTTTTGCGTCTATAGCGGGCGCGGCGACGTACATTTCTCATGATTACGGATGACAGAAAAGGAGTTTACTTACCTTGTCTACTACCACTTGTTTGATCATTATGGCGGTCTGCCTGGTTCTCTCGGCCTATTTTTCGGCGACGGAGACGGCGTTTTCCTCCGCAAATAAGACCAGACTGAAAACCCTTGCAGAAAAGGGGAACAAAAAAGCAGCCCTGGTCTGCAAGCTGCTATCGCACTATGACCGGCTGCTTTCCACGATCCTGATCGGCAATAACATTGTAAATATCGCCACCGCGTCCATCGGCACGGTGCTGTTCGTGCGGCACTACGGCGACGCGGGCGCCACCATCTCCACGGTGGTGGTGACGGTGGTGGTGCTGATCTTCGGCGAGATCTCCCCCAAGAGCATCGCCAAGGACTGCGCGGAGCGGTGTACCATGCTGTCCGCCCCCATCCTGCGGGTGTTCATCTGGGTGCTGCTGCCGCTGAACTGGCTGTTTTCCCTGTGGAAGAAGCTGCTGAGCCGGGTGTTCCGTCTCAGCGGCGCGAGCAAAATGTCCCAGGAGGAGCTGCTGATGCTGGTGGACGAGGACGGCGACTTTATCGAAGCCAAATCCGACTGCGATGAAGTGACCCATGCACCTGATGCCGAGGATTTGTTCACATACTCCAAGTGCGGGGCTGAGGTTCCGGCAAAATATGCATACAGCGAATAATTTCGCGAATACTTTTGCAAAACCATTCGTACATACCATCGTTAAAAAACAGGCATGACCTAACGATTTGTTAGGGTACTTTTTTGGAGGGAAATACTATGAAAAATCGTGTACCTGAAGTCTTTTTGTCCGAAATGTTCGGCGAATTGCGCATCATGGAGGATGACAACAAATTCTATTTTTGTGCCGCAGATGTTTGCTCGGCCTTGGGCTATTCAAACCCAAGCCATGAGCTGAACATACATTGCCGCCATGATGGCATCAAGGCTGGCAGGACGGATGTGAACGGCGTTCCCCGCATCATCAAGTTCATCTCAGAAGGTAACGTGTATCGCCTCATTTGCCGCTCCAACAAACCCGAAGCGGAAAAGTTTGAGACCTGGGTTTTTGACGAACTCTTGCCCCGGATTCGCCAGACCGGCGGTTATGTGAATGACCCAGTAGTCTTTGTCGATAATTGGCTTCCGAATACGGACGCCAAAACTAAGGCTTTGCTTGTCACTTCTCTGGAAGCTGTCAAGAATCAGGACAACATTATCGGCGTGCAGCAAGAGAGCGTCGAGTTCCACCGCGCGGTGAGTGCATCCGTGAACAGCGTCGATTTCGGCGAGTTTGCAAAGTGCCTTGCCAACGACCGTATCAGCATCGGCCGCAACCGTCTGATGGCGTGGCTGCGCAAAGAAAAGTATATTGACTCTGCAAATGTTGCTTACCAGCGCTACATCGACCAGGAAATCTTCGAGGTTAAGGAAACGGTGTACTATGTCGGCACCACTTACCATACATCGCGTAAGACGCTGATTACTCCTAAGGGGCAGGTATATTTGGCAAAGAAGGTTTCTAAAGAATACAAAGGCTGATTTTGCTTGACCGCGCTTGCGAATTAAATAAAATCAGTCTTGTACGATGGATACCAGCAAATCCATAGTTATTCACAACCTGTAGCAGAAAGCAGACTCATCTTCGGATGGGCCTGCTTTTTTGTTTACATGAAAAAGAAAGGAACGATTTCATGAATTTTAACCCTAATAACCAGAACACTCTTCTCACAAAGAAAGTCGCAGCACTATACGAAGCAATGCAGAAGGCTGGTGATAGTGGTCTCGCCTTTATGGTCGTTGACAGTCTCAATAGTCTTGCAAATTATGCCAGGTTTTTGGCTGAACAAGAAATCTTAATTCAGCAAGCTCGTATCACGATGGATGCTGCAAGCTACCGCATTTTTTATCACAGCGTCGATTCTGCCCGTACCAGTTTGCTCGAAAACGCGGCTGCCAATGTCGCTTTACTCAACCGGCTGTGCAAGAAATACAACACAGACCAGATTGCTGGAAATGTGGCAGACGCAATTGAAGCCGAAATGAACTCCGGCAACATGTATTCTCTTGCTAATTCCCCGGCCTACACTGCATTCGCCAAAGAGGTTCTCAGCACCTATTATACGACCGGTTCAGCCGGAAGCATCTGTAACAAGTAAATCAATCCAAGCCCTTTACGGGGTCCACATTGCGGTGGAGGCAAAAGCCAAGAGCCGCACGATGACCCCGCGTTAAGGGGAGACGTATGAGTATCAATCTGAATAGCCGCAACAACACCCTCTGCTGCAAGGTCAACGACCTGTACACCGCCCTCATGGCCTCTGAACTGCTGAACGACTGCGTTGATGACGTTGTCGTGATGCTCAAAACCTGTGTTGATTACGTCAACATAGTGTCGAGTCAGGAAGTCCAGATACAGCACGCGCGTTTCACGATGGACGGTGAGGAGTTTCGACAGTACGTCATGGAACTCGACCGTCATCGCCGTGCGTTGCACGAAGGGCTGATGGCACGGGTGAACTTTGCCAATCGTCTGTGCGTGAAGCTGAACACACCTGTTCTTGCTGAACGGGTCACGGAAGAGAACCGAGAAACCTATTTTGCTTTCGCAAAAGAGGTGGTCGATTCCTATTTCGGTGAAGCCATGCAGAACGGACGATTGCTCTAGGGCAACATTGTCCCAACCCGTTTTAACACTACAACTATGGAGGTATTTATTATGTCTAATAACAAAGAAATTATCTGCAAACTCATCAAAGCTAAGAACCAGGAGGCCAACAGCTACACAGACCAAACTTGCTACAATGCTGCCTACTGCTATGGCTACGTGGACGGCGCAACTATGGCACTGAACACTTTGAGCGGCGTACCCGAACGCCATAAGTGCTATGCTATCCTGTCCCATTATTCCAATGAAGATATCGGCACGTTTGACTCCGTTGCAATTTGCGGCGGGGTACATATGAGCTTTGAGTCGGCCAAGAAAGCGGCTGATGAAATGCTTGCGGTCGATAAGGAAAATGGGTGCCACGATGACGCCGTTCCGTACACTCTCGACGATTGCAAAGAGTTTGACGACCTTCCTCTGTACATTGCAGGCGAGTGGGTCAAGGACGAATTTGAACGCTATCACAACTTTTACGCTGTATTTGAACAGGATGCAGCGCTGTAGAAAACAGAACGCTGGAGGTGCTCTTATGTTTAAGGTGTTAGGCGGCATTGGCCGTTCCGTTCCACTCTACAACGGCAAGGCTCGAATCCTTGTCAAGGCAATTATCCCGGCTGCGCCAAAGTGTCTTGCTGAAATGCAAAGCATCTGTGAGGCAAACGGCTGGAAATCCGTTCTGGATGAACGCGGCAACCTGGTCGTTTTGTCTGTTGTTTCCATTGACGCTTATCGACTGTCTGACAGCACCTTGATGACCGCATATCTGCACTTTGCAGAAACTGCAGCTCAGAAACTTACTGGAAACAAAAACCGGTATCTCGTCGCTGGTGTCGTGTCCTACGACGCGGCCGCATAAGGAGGCAAGCAACATGAAATACCACGGATTTGAATCACCCATCGATTGGTCTCAGTACCTTATCCAGAAAGCAGACAAACACGAATATGAACCGTCTGAGCCGGGGAAGAGAGTCGAGGCTTTACTCGAAAAGCTCTACCTGCCGCAGAACTCCTATTCCTACGCAAAGTTTCCTCAATGGTTTGCGGATTCCTCTGACAAGGGGACAGAAGAGGAACAGGTACGGTATGTGATGAATCATCTCTGCCCGAATCTGTACCACTTTTATAAAAATCCGACGCAGAAAGATTTTCGTCTGGGGCCTGATGTTGTGAACCTCATGGTTCACCAACATATGTGCGAAAACACACAGGCGACCATTCTGAACGAGGATGGTTCTCTTTTCCAGGATGGGGTTCATGATACTCACGAGGAAATCCTTCTGCTGACGTTGTTCTTTGAACACGAGTTCAACGATATGGATATTCGGTGCGCCCGCGTATCGTATACCTCATCGGACGCTGAAATCAAAGCCTGCTTCCTGCACGCGGTTCATAAGCGCTTTGGCTTGATGGACCCGGCAGCAGAAAGGCTCTGGCTCAGCAACAAGTCTAACAAAGTTTACCTCATTAAAACAATCCACGGAATCGTTTGAACACAAATCAAAGGAGTGTAAAACTATGAAATCTAATACTATTCGCAACGACTACGCTGCGGCACGAATTTCCGCTATATCCGCCATCATCGCAGCGGAAGCAATCGGAGTCACCCTGCTTCTCATTCTGATTCAGTCTCTGCTGAAAGCTGTAACTCCGCTGACGTCGGAATCCATTCTGATGCTGGTTCTGGGTTCTTTTGTCAGGACCGGAACCACTGCATTCTGCATTTTCGGCGTGCTCTCTGCACTGGCTGCCTTGTACGTGTCAGCTTGTGCGACGAGAGAACGGTATTTTTACATTGAGAAGGACGAGCTCAAATTCATAGCCAAGACCAAAGAAATGTTTGGCTGGCTGAAGAATTCTAAGCCTGCAATTGGCTGCTTTGCAGCGGCAGGAGCGTTCATAATAATGGCAATATCTCTTATCGCTGATATCGGCATCTTTGATTCCGGTCTCAGTCGCGAAACGCTCGGTGCTCTCATCAATGTTGCAGTTCTGATGCTTCACATCGCCGGTGGCTGTATCGTTGCTTCGGTGGCTTGTGCGGTTTGGGACAGCAATAAAATATAGGACTCAAAATTTTAGGATAACGGCGCGGGAATCCTCGGCAATTCAATTGCCGAGTAGTTCACACCTGCGTATATTAACCAGAGCTGCCTGTCTTCGGATTGGCAGCTTTTTTGCTGCGCCATAGAGGCTCTCGGCATCCCTATTGACATTAGAGACACGGTCATCGAAAAGGTAGCTGAAAAGCTCACCAAAAGGCAATAATAGCATTCATCGCCGCTTTCCTTTTTAGGTAGGCGGCATTTTTGTTGCCCAAATTTGCGAATTGCGGACAATTAAGACAGCGAATAAAAACTGGAGGAATCATTATGCTTGCACTCAAAGCCAAAAGGTCAAATAAAACACTCTATCTATTTGCGGCCGTCATTGTAACCGCTATTGCCGTCATTATGGCAGAACGGCAAGGAGTCGTTGACAGCGATTATTTCTGGCATATCACCCTGGGAAAAAGTATCTGGCAAAATAAAGCTATTCCAACTCAGGATACTTTCTCCTGGCTTGGTCCGGAACTTAATTTGCAGGAAACCGCTCATTCATGGCTCGGCAGCCTGATTCTTTACGCGTTTTCCTGCATTTCCACAAATCCCGTCTACGGAATGCTTGCGTTCATCGGAGTGACAGTCTTTGCCTACTGTCTGTTCATTGAATATATCTGGGGCAGACAAATCAAAGACCCTTTTATGAATGTCCTGGCTTTGGCCCTTGTCACGCTGCCGCTCGACTGGGCAGGAAGACCGCAAAACATCGGCTTAACACTCTTTACTGTCGGATTTTATCTGCTGAACAAAGTCTACGAGGAGCCTGACACAAAGCTCCGCTGGCTGCTTCCTGTCGTGAGCGTTCTTTGGGCGAACCTGCACGGCGGGGCACTGCCAATCTTGTTCGCGTTCAATCTGCTGTTCCTGGTCCTGTGCTTTGCTCCTGACATCAATGCCTTTGATATCTATAACGAAAAGGGCGACGCAAAGAAGCGGTTTCGTGCCCTGTTCCAGGTCTTTCTTTCCGATATTTTGGCCGGACTCCTGAATCCATACGGCATCAAGCTCTATATCTATTTCTTTGTGACAAACAATGAAACGACCAAGAAATATGTTTCTGAATGGATGCCGAGCCATCTTGCCAATGAAGTTGTGTTTCTGTGCCTTGCCTTCTTGTTTCTGATTGTAGCTTACCGAATGAAGGTAAAGCTCACAGAATTTGCCCCGTATCTCTGCTGCCTGTTCATGACAGCAATGTATGTCCGAATCCGCAGCTATTGGGTTATCGTCATAACTCCCCTCATTTACCGGTTCCTCACTTCTCTTATCTCCGCACAGGAAAACCGGATGTGGAAAGCTGGCGGCAGGCCCAACAGTTCCTGGGCGGGAAACACCAAGAAATACACTATCGCTGCAGCTGCCGTGCTCGTTCTTGTATCTGCTGTCTATGCATCTTCCATGGCCAACGACCCCGATAAGACAGGGGATTACATCACAGCTGACCTTGTCTCATACATCCAAAACCTCAACCCGCAGCGGCTCTATACCTCCTACAATGATGGCGGGTATTGCATCTATCATGGCATCAAAAGCTTCGCGGATTCCAGAGCAGACCTATTCCCGGACGATGTCATCGAAGCAAGTGTGAATTTTGCATTCATGAGCTATTCCACCGACACTGGCATGGAAGACTGTTTGAATCAATTTGACTTTGATGCTATCCTTTTGCGACGCTCTCAAAGTGGGCCCTGTATTGAATTTATGAACCAGCTTTCTGGCTGGACACAAGGATATAAAGACGATTATTTCGTTGTTTTTGTACCTTTCGAAACCTAAAAATCTCTGCCCTTGACCGGATATTTCGGCCAGGGGCATTTTTGTACATATGTTTAGTGAAATCTAAACGGCTGACCGCTTTCTGGACAAGGCTTTCGAGTATTCAAATCGACTCTGGATTTTGTTCCAGGCTTGTTTTGTGCAATATTTACAAATTTTATTTATTATGTGCGGTCGATTTGTAAATATTGCTATCTAGCGGAGGTGTGCGAATTGCAGACAATGAAAGTATGGGTCAAAATCCCAACACCCGAAACATATGCAGAAAGGCACATCAATGCTAAATAACATCTATACAAAAACGAATACCATCTTCGGACAGGCGCTTGGATGCACTGCCCTTGATGACGCATTTGTAAAGCTGCTGAGCGATGTAAATGCCGATGGCGTGACTCAGTTCCTGATTCGGACAAATGGCGAAGAGAAAATGAAGACCGTTGCCCAAATCAATTCTGAGTCTCTGGAAGCGGGTGTTCGTGAGCGCATCTTTGATAAAGTCAGCCCGAAATATGGGACCCCGACTTATTGGGATACCTCTACCAACATCTACTTCTCCATCAATACGTTCCATCCTCAGAAATCTCTGCGCGGAAAAGGTATCCGTCGTAAGGCGGATGTCGAAAAGCTGCGCGCTCTGTTCTTTGACATTGATTGCCACGGCGAAAACGCACCAGCTGACATCAGCGACCGCATCGGTGAACTTGTACTGGATGCCGTGAATCATCATGAGATTCCGGACTGTGCAGTTTCTAACAGCGGCCGTGGTGTTGGCTTGTTTGTGTTTCTTGAGCCCTGCAACCCAAACAATCTCTCTTACGGCTTGGCCTACAGCGGCGTACATAGAGCAATTTCTCTCAAGCTGAATGAGTTGATTGAGAAGGCCCAGTTCACGGCAAATGTTGAGCTGGATAAGGCGGTTCATGAAACCAATCGCGTTGCTCGTCTGCCTGGTACTTACAACACCAAGGCAAAACGCTGTTGTCATTGTATTCGGGTCCCTGAAGGAAAGCCCTTCAACCTGCTGAAGCTCGCCGACCAGTATGAAGTCCCTTATCGGTTTGCTGATGAGAAAGTTGCTCCGTCTGACGCGAATTTCAACAAGACTGAGGACGAAATCCTTGACTGGGCTAAAAAGCGCTTCGCGGCAATGTGCGTGCGCTATCCGCATCTTCTTGACGTTCTGAACAATTACAAAGAGAAGGAAGAACGGAAAGCAAACTTCGTCTGCCGCTTTGAACTGGCGCTTCGTTACCTTCAGGCAAATCCGTGTGGCGAAGGAAACCGCCACAACACCCTCTTGGCTGTACTTTCCACCTGCTATGACCGTGGCGGTCATCCGGATATGGATAAGGCACAGCTCATCAACCGCACTTTTTCTCAGCCCCTTTCTGACAAGGAAGTTGCGCATCTCGTTTCCACCTGCAAATACCCTTGCAAGAACTCGACAATTGAAGCACTCTCCGGCATTCCCGCAAGTGCTCTCAAGAATCCCAAAGCCAAGGCGGAAGGGAAGAAGAGCGAGAGCGAATCTAAGCCAAAGCGTTACGAAAAAGGCGAAATCCCGCCTCCGATTGCAAGCTCCAAGGCTGACCGTTACATGCTCGGTGTCCTCATCAACCACGGCATCATTCCCGACCTCCGCATCCGGAACCATCGTCAAAAGTATGAGGCTCAGGAACGCCGGAAACAGCGCATGGCCATCTATAACCGCATCCCGGAACTCTATGCTTCCGGAATGTCCGTTCGTGCCATTGCAAAGGAACTGAAAATCTCGGTTCCCACTGTATATGAACAGGCTAAAGTGCGTGGTCTTGATATCGTGGAGAAGGAACAGCAGGCATTCCGCGTCAAGAACCTGACAGCTCAGCGACTCGTTGAGATGGGATATCAGAAGCAGAAAGTTGCTGAACTGATGGGCGTTAACCGGAACACGGTGTTCAACGCTCTGAACCGGACTTTTGATTCTGTGTCTGAAGAAGACCTTATGCTCATTGACAAGGCGGTTAATAAGCTCATTGGTCGTGTCGAGGTTATCGTGGAGACTCCCGAACCACAGACGGCTGACGAGCTGGAAACGGCAAAGCCGCAGGAAGCTAATGAAACTGCTGAGACGGTTGCGACCGCCAAGGCTGCTGACAGTACCGAGACCGTCACTACTGAGAAGAAGAACTCTTCTAAGGATGACAACAAGCCAGACGACAATGTACCTTTTGCTCCATTCAGTGATGCGTACAATCAGCTGTGCTTTGAACCTCAATCCCACAAAGGTTGGCACTCCGTCAAGGATGCGTTGAACAACTACGCGACCAGCTGCTGCTCTGCGATAAGTCAGCTCTGGGATGGCGTTGGCAAAGTTCAAAGGCACTTTGACTACGGTCGAGCGCAGCAAGCCGCAACCTAAACCTTTTTAGTACCTTCACAATTTGATACTATCTCTTTTGCGCGAATCGAACCTTAAAGGCTAAATGCTGGAATTCATTTCTAATTGAACCTGTATCTCTGGTCGGCAAACGGACACACTCATTCATGAGCGAGAACACAAGTTTGCCGGGTTGATGTGCAGGATTTGAAGCGAATCTCTTCCTTTTGTGCAAAGTTTAATTCACTATTGACAGTCCCGGTGAGGCAAAATTTAGACTCACACGTTCGAGGAGGACACGCCCATTTATGAGTGAGAACAAAATTCCCGAACAGGCTGCGGCTCAGGAGTCACGCTCGCAATGCCGGGATGCTGGTAGAGGATTCACAGACCACAAATGCTGGCAAACGCTACAATATTTTCGCGTTCATGCTGTTATTTCAAAATCTCAGGATAAGTGTACCCTTTCGGAGGACACGCCCGCTTGCGAGTGAGAACGAAATCTAAAGGAATCTGACACAAATCCCACCCTTTTGGGGCTGACAGTTTAACTGCGGACGGATGAAGTGGCCCACGTGGCGGCCATGACGGCTTTTCCGACTTAAAAATTTATAGTCGGCTGGACTGGTAATAGGAGTCCAGGAGCCCGATTTCTCCTGAAAAACGGACCCTGCCCAAGAATGTCAAACGAGTTGGCAATGTTTTTCAGGCTTTTGTACGCGTCCCCTGTAGTAGAGCTCTATATATTATATATAAAGGGCATTGATAAGTAAGAGAGACTACTAGATTTGAGCTGAGAAGGATTGGCTTAGAGTTAGCTTAGGATTGCTTAGGATTAGCTTTGAGTTCCTTGGGATTGGCTTTGTCATAGCTTTGCCTTAGGAAACTCACTATTCCTTAGCTGCAATTTGGCGGCCGTTGCGGGTTGTTGCGAGTTGTGTCCACTGCCGTCTGGAGCGTAGCTGCCTTGCTTTTGGGCTGGTGCTTCTTTGCTCCCTGGCATTCGCGTAGTTGCTCATCCTACATCCCGGGTCTTAGCTTGCGTAGCTGCTCATTGGGCTTTGGCCGCCTGAATTCCTTGCTCCTTGCATTTGTGTCTAAAGTGCTAACAATTCGCCCTTCGCATTGAGGGCATGTTCGGCTCATGGTATAATTAAATCATAACGAGAGGAGCTGGACATGAAGCGATATCGGTACTTGTGTATCTGCAGAAAGAACAAGCAATTCTGCCAATACGCCTGCATTCACCGTGTTGCATTTGCCAGATTCCCATTGTGGCGGGTTCCGAAATTTTGCTGCTTGAAGCGGCTTGGGACCTGTACGTACCAAAGCGTGAGGAAGGTGATTGTGTGAGCAGCAGCATGATTCTTGAACATCTCGATGCCTGGCAGGGACAATGCCTTGTCTTGACCATTGTGGTGATTCTTGCTATCGAATGGCTTGGCCGGAACTTGAGTCTCTGGCTTGTCATGAAAGCGTTTGGCACTAAGACGGCAAGGTTCTACGATACCCGCATTACGGCAATCGGTGTTATCCACCATGAGCTCTCCCATCTCCTGGTTGCCATCTTCACCGGTGCTCGAATCGACGGCGTGAAGCTCTACAAGATTTTCCAGAAACAGGATGACGAAGTTCTCGGCTATGTGAACTACACGCCACGCGGCCTTTATCCGTTTCGCTGCATCCAGCAGACCCTCATCGGCATTGCCCCAGGAATCCTCGGCATGGTTCAGATTTGCACCATGAGCCAGCTGCTTCTTGGGTTCTGGTCGAGTCTTGGCAATGACTGCTTCAAGCATCCTGCCATCTGGATACTCGCAATCGTCATGAGCCAGATAGCATATCATTCCTGCCCGAGCCGGTACGATATCCAGGGCTCGTGGTTCTGCATCGGCCTTGTGGTTCTTGCATTCTGTCTGTTCCGAGACAATATCTTTCCTACCTGGTTCGCCTTGCAGGTCATCCAGTGTGTGGCATTCGCCGTTATCCTTGCATCCGCACCCGTGATGCTCCTGAGCGTCATCGTGATGGTTGCTAAACTCATGGGTATTGAAGAATTTTAGTGGAATGACCCCATTTCACTAAGCTCCTTCAGTATCACAGGCAGATGTACTTTTGTACATCAAGATGACGAGCTGCACTTGTACGGTTTTCCCAGCCTGCAACCATGCGAAGGCGTCATCTAGCCAAGGGAAACACAACCTCCTGTTTCGGCAGGGGAGACTTATCGCAAAGAAGGTGACGTATATGTCCACTGTTTATGTGCTCAACAAAGACGGTAAACCTTTGATGCCTACGACTCGCGGCGGACATGTGCGCCATCTGCTTAAAGAGCAAAAAGCGCGAGTCGTACAAAGTAATCCGTTTACCATCCAGCTACTTTATAAAACTAACGATGCGGTACAGCCTCTCTATTTAGGCATTGACCCCGGCAGAACCAATATTGGCGTTGCCGTCGTTAAAGCAGATGGAACGGCAGTCTTTACGGCACATCTGAAAAGCCGCAATAAAGAGATTCCGAAGTTGATGCAAGACCGCAAAAGAGCCCGCCGCGCAAGACGCACAAATGGCAGACGTCACCGCCGTCAGCGGAGAGCTAAAGCAAATGGCACTATTTCTAAAAAGTGCGTTAAGCAAACCACTACTCAAAATGGCAGTGTTAGCAAACGTGCAAAAGAAATCGGCATCATCAAGCGCCACCTTCCGGGTTGCGAGAAAGATGTACTTTGCATCGGTATCAAAAACAAAGAAGCAAAGTACACAAACCGCGAAAGACCAGAAGGTTGGCTTACACCTACTGCAAATCAGTTGTTGCAAACTCACGTCAATTTGGTTAAGAAGGTTCAAAAGCTTCTTCCCATCAGCGATGTAGTGCTCGAAATCAACAAATTTGCGTT
>OHUG01000796.1_pt1 | contig 12117 bp, 8 predicted proteins | sample 1579161 | NCBI WGS metagenome assembly OHUG01 (sample SAMEA3882514, study PRJEB24775) | human gut metagenome | biome: human-associated habitat; feature: intestine environment; material: feces | place: Netherlands | collected 2009/2010 | reverse complement strand
TAGTTGACCAATCCTTCGACGATACGGGTAAGGCCCATGAAGTGCGAGGCCTTCACGAGCACGGCGTCGCCCGGCTCGAGCAGCGCGTCCAGCTCCTCCAGCACGTCGGCGACGGTGTCGGCGCGGCTGATGCGCGCCGCGTCCATGCCGGCGGCCTCGGCGCCTGCGGCGATATGCCGCGCCAGCTCGCCGATGCAGATGAGCTTATCGAGATGGTGCGAGGCAGCGGCGGCGCCGACGCCCTCGTGGCAGGCGGGGGCGAAGCTGCCGAGCTCGCCCATGTCGCCGAGAACGGCGATTTTCCGACCAGAGGTTTTATAGGAAGCAAGCATTGAAAGCGACGCGACCATGCTTGCGGGACTCGCATTATACGAGTCGTCAAACACGACAGCGCCCGAAGAAGCGCGCTTGACCTCTTGGCGTCCTGCCTCGGGCTCGGCATCGGCCAAGGCGTGCGCGACGCTCTCGAGGGAAAGACCACACGCAAGACCTATCGCAGCGGCTCCGCACGCGTTCGAAACATTGTGGATTCCGCGCAGACCGAGCTCGCACGGTATCGCGCGCTCGCCAAGGCAGGAATCGAAGCCTCGTGCGCACAGCACAAAGCGCGGGCGCCCTTCGTCATCGACCGAGATGTCCTTTGCCCAAACGGCCCGCGCGCCGGCCGATTCCGGTACGGCTCCGGTGCCGTCGAACAAGATCGTCTCAACCCCTCGCTCGTCGAGACGACCAAGCTCGCACACGAGATCCGCCATATCGTCCGCATTGTTCACGAAAGCCTTGCCGCCCTCCGGCAACGCCTCGAACAGCTCCGCTTTCGCACGGGCGATATTCTCACGCGTACCAAGACGTTCCAGATGAGAAACGCCGACATTGTTAATCAGACCCATATCGGGACGGGCGAACGAGCAGATATGGGCGATCTGGCCCAAATCGTCCATTCCCATCTCGACGATAAGCATCTCGCAATCCGAATCAGCGGAAAGCACGGTATACGGAGCGCCGAGCTCGTTATTGAAATTTCCTTTCGTGGCGCATGTCTTGAAGTGCGCTGAAAGTATCTGGCGCGTCAGGCTTTTCGTGGTGGTTTTGCCCACCGATCCCGTGATCGCGACGACCGTGGCGGAAATCATGCTGCGCCACGCCGAAGCCAGCGCCGTGATGGACTGCGCGACGTCGTCCACCACGATAATGCCGGCGCCAGCCTTGCGGGCGGCTTCGCGCGCACGCTCGTCGGGGATACGTCCCGCAAGGGCGAGCATCGCCCCTCCCTCTATGGCAGAAGCTATGAAATCGTTGCCGTCAACCCGCTCTCCAGGTAGGGCTGCATACAGGCAGTCCGCGAAGACCTCGCGTGAGTCCCATGTCAGTCCAAGCAGTTCGTGCGTCGCATCCGCCGGAGCGACAACGAGGTCGCCCCTTACGATACCTTGGATACTCGTTGTGTTCAGTCTCATCTCGATGCTTTCTTCCAGGCTACGCGCGACAATGCGATCAATCGCTTTGCACTACGCGATAGCGGCTTATTGCCTCGGTCATTATATCCTTAAACACTTCGGTGGTATTTCGCTCGTAAGGAACCTCGTTCACACCGACAAAACACACCAGGGGGGTCGACGCGTTGGGCAACACGCCGACGAAGCCGAGATTGTACGAATTCTTCGCGTATACGCCCGTATCCTCGTCGACATATTCCGCAGTGCCCGTCTTGCCTGCAACGCGATACCCGTCGATCGCCGCACCCGTGCCCGTGCCTTCTTCGACGACGGTTTCCAGCATACTGATCATAGGCTCGATCGCTGCGGTGTTCTCGACGATCTGCTCCGTGTCGTATTGCGGCGTCTCGCCGGTCTGAGGCTTCGATATCAGGAAATGCGGGGTGCAGGCCACGCCATCGTTGACAAGGGCGCCGTAGAATCGCACCATCTGCAGGGGCGTCGTGGAAATGCCCTGACCGAACGTGACGTTGTATTTCGTGATGAGCGGCCATGTGTCCACGTCGGGAGACAGGTAGCCCGCAGCTTCACCGGGATAGTCCACCCCCGTCTGCCCGTTAAGCCCGTACGATACAATCTTGTCATACAGAGGCCTGAACCCCAGATAGGTCTCCACCAACAACGACGTGCCGATATTGGAGGAGTCCTGTATCACATAGCGGGCCGTCATGGTCATATCGCCTCGTTCGTGCGCATCCGTGATGACGTATTCGTCGGCGGAAAGCTCAGCGGGGGCGAATATCGTCGTATCAGGAGTGACAACCCCCGCCTCGAGCATGGCCATCATAGAAGCCGTCTTGAACGTAGACCCCGGTTCGTAAGCCTGCGTCACGGTCTTGAGCGAATCCGACCCCACTTCCGAATCCGAGGGATTGGAAGGGTCGAAATAAGGCGTCGAGGCGATGGCGAGCAGTTCGCCGGTAGAGGCGTCCATGAGCACCGCCCGGCCGTCTTCGCCCTCTATAGTGCTCACGCCTTCGGCAAGCCTTTTTTCAAGATAGCTCTGCATGTCGATATCGATAGACACCACGATGTCCTGTCCGTCAACCGCCGGCTCGTCCACTTCAGTGCCCCCCGGAATGGGGATGCCCCCTCCTCCTTGCTGAACGACAAGCTTCCCAGGAGTACCCTTCAAAATATCGTCGTAATATAGCTCGAGACCGGACACGCCCTCGTCATCGACATTGACGAACCCGAGCACCTGCCCCGCCACTTTCCCATACGGATAGACGCGCTTCGTATCCTCTATATAGTAGATACCAACGATGCCTTCGCTCTTCAAAGCCTCCGCCGCATCCATGTCCGCCTTGCGCTTCAAATAGACGAACGTCGTATCTTGTTCAAGCAATTCGACGTATTCGTCCGCATCACCGCCCAAAGCGCTCGCCACCGCCTTGGCAGCGGAGGAAACATCCTCTATCTCTTTCGGGTTGGCGTATATCGTCATTGCATCGACGCTCGTTGCAAGCACATTGCCGTTGCGATCATAGATCGTGCCTCGATGGGGAGAGATGTTTACGCTGATCGTGCGGGAATCGGCCGCAGCCTGGCTGAACTCCGGCCCTTTTATCACCTGGAGGTACACAAGCCGCGCAAGCAGGCACAGCACTACAAAAAGGAAAATGAACAGCAAGATTGAAAGACGGCTCGAATTCGAGCCGTCATGAGAAGTATGGGGTGTGTGACGAAGGTTACCCTCAGACATACGCTTATCCTTGATTCTCCAAGGCGGCAATACTGCCGGACAAAGACAGATTGCCCGCCTCGTCGGTGGCTACGACATCCGCCCCGAGCACGACCGCGACCGTTTCCTCGGGAGGCGCAACTCCTAGACTTGCCGCCTCGACGCGAATATGCGTCGAATTGGAAAGGCGGCTCTGCTGAACCTCGAGATTGCTGCCGTAGGAACGGGCGTTCTCAATTTGAGCGCTAAGCCTGTTCGCCTCGATGGACGTCGTGATACTCGCCGCAGAAAGGCCTACTCGAACACAGCAGAGCATCGCGACGACAAGGGCGACGACAACAACCGCTTTCGCCGCTCCGATGATCGAGGACGGCAGCGTGGCAACGTCGGAAGACGCGCCCCGCCGACCCGGAATCACCTCGAATTCGGCCTGCGACCCGCGAGAAAGAGAAGGCGCAGAGCTACCGTAGAGGTAGTCTTGCCTCGTGGACCGGTCGGTTCGTGCCTGCCGCATACCGGCCCCCTTTCATCGTGTAATCTGCATTTGGTCGGCGGTGCTTTATCGTATTTTTTCCGCGACACGAAGCTTTGCGCTACGTGCCCGCGAATTTTTTTCAATCTCTTCCTCGCTTGGAAGAATGGGCTTGCGCGTTCTCACCTTGAGAACGGGGTTCGCCCCGCATGCGCATACCGGCAATCCGGGGGGGCAGGTGCATGTTCGCGCATGCTTCGCGAAAACCTCCTTGACCACCCTGTCTTCGAGAGAATGGTAGCTGATCACGAGAATGCGGCCTCCGGGATTAAGCCACCTTACCGCTGCCTCCAGCCCTCTCCTCAGAACCGAAAGCTCCGAGTTCACTTCGATGCGCAAAGCTTGAAATGTCCTCTTGGCCGGATGGCCCCCTGCGCGACGCGCCGATGCAGGAATGGCAGCCTTGATGATTTCGACAAGCTGCGAGCTTGTCTCAATCGGCGCGTGCTCGCGAGACTCGACGATGAACTGAGCAATTCGACTGGCCCATTTTTCGTCGGAGTAATCGCGGATGATCCGAGTGAGCTCTGATGCGTCTAGAGTGTTTATGAGCTCTGCTGCGGTTACGGTTTGTTTGCCCGGATCCATCCTCATGTCCAACGGGGAATCTTCCTTGAAGGAGAAGCCCCTCGACGGGAAATCAAGCTGGGGAGAAGAGACGCCCAGGTCGAAAAGAAACGCGTCGACCCCGGGGATTTCGGCCTCGAGCAGCAATTCGTCGAGATTGCCGAAGTTGCCGCGTAGGAGCTCGATCCGAGGTGATGTGTTTAAAGCGAGATTTCTCAGTCGGGCCCCTGCAGCGGCGAGCGCCATCTCGTCTTGGTCGATGCCGATAAGTACGCCATCCGATCCAAGCCGTTGTGCTACTTCGGAAGAATGCCCTGCGCCGCCAAGCGTTGCGTCCACAAACGTGTGGTGCGTTTTAAGGTTCGATTGTTCGAGGCACTCGGAGAGCAGGGCAGGGATATGCCGATATTCTTTTGTCACTTCTTCCACGTTAAGACTCCTTACGAGAACAGCAGCTCGTCGAGATCGATGCTGCTCTGGAATTCATCCCAACGCACGGCATCCCAGATCTCAAAATGGTCGGTATTGCCCACAAGAACCGCGTCTTTTTCCAAGGACGCCATCTCACGCTGCTTCGCGACAAGGGTTATACGACCCGCGGCGTCAATCTTTGCAGGCATTGCGCTGGCGTTGAGCTTGGTGCGCAGCATGACGTGCATTCGATCGCCGGGATTGTAGCCGCCCTTCTTCTCGAACAAGGCGTCTTGCCACGCCTCGAACGCTTCGACGGTGTACACGGCCAGAAAGCCGGTTTTCACATTGGGAACGACCACCAACTGGGTGTCTTCGGTCAGGCCCTTGCGAAGAGCCGCAGGAAGAGACAAGCGCCCTTTCGCGTCGATCTTATGACGGTATTCGCCGAATAGACCCGACACGCACATCTCCTTCTGAATTCTTCGCCCCGAACCGATGAGCGACATTCTATCCCACTTTCTCCCACTCCGCAATAAAACCCTCCCACAATGCACCCCATTCCGGACACCCTCAACACATTCATATCGCCCTTTCATGCATTTGTTTTCTCTAAAAATACATATTGTGCAGCAAAAAGCCCGAAACGCTACATATAGTGTTTCGGGCTTGATGGGGCAAAGTGGAGGAACTATGGGCGCACCGCCGATGTCCGGCAAGCCACTTTTATGGGCGCTGTTTCGCTCTTGGGTGACAGGCGAGGTATTCTTCGCGCATATGAACGCGCGAAACGTGCGTGTATATCTGCGTCGTAGCAATGTCGGAATGGCCAAGAATCTCTTGAATGGTGCGTAGGTCGGCGCCGCCTTCGAGCATATGAGTCGCAAACGAGTGACGCAACGTATGCGGATGAAGCCCCTCGATGCCTGCCGCCTTCCCCCATCGAGCGACAATCGCGTGCACGCTTTGCCTCGATATCCTCGATCCGCGCGCATTCAAAAACATCGCCGTATCACCCAAGGAACGACGCGCCAAAACAGGACGTGCCTCGTCAAGATAACGAGCCAGCATCTGCGCCGCCGCACCTCCCAAGGGGGCGATTCGCTCTTTCGAGCCCTTCCCCCTGACACGCACGAAGCCTTCGTCGAAAAATGCATCGCCCCTGTCCATGCCAACAAGCTCGCTTGCCCGCAAACCGCATCCGTATAAGACCTCAAGTATGGCGCGGTCTCTCAGGCCTATCTCGTCAGCTCGCATATCCTGATCGAGGACCCTGTTCACCGCATCGATCGAAAGCACGTCGGGAAGACGCAGAGGAACCTTCGGCAACACGACCCCGACGCTCGGATCGGCCGGGCTTAGACCCTCTCTCACCATGAAACGATGAAAGCCCTTCACGGCCGAAATATGACGTTCCCTGCTCGAAGGGGCGTATCCGCGATCGAGCAGGTCGCCCTCGAATGCAAGAATATCGTCGCACGAAGCGCTGAGACAGTCCGCACCTCGGCGTACAAGAAAGGACTCGTAGTCGCGCAAATCGCAAGCGTAGGATCGGACTGTGAGAGGCGAAGCGCCTTTTTCCACCGAAAGGAAGGAAAGGTATTCCCCTATCGCGTCATAGACGCACCCAGATACGGCTCCTCCCCCCTCGCGCGCCAACAAGCCCTCCGTCTCCATAGAATCTTCGCCTCGCCTTTCGCCGCTCACACTGCAATCGCGGAATCGCACGGTACACCTTCACGCTTCCCCGTTTACGCCTGAGAAGCATCATTGCTCAAATTAACCCGATCGAAACCCCCGCGATGCGGCGAAGGCCCATGGTGGGATATAATTTCTCTGTTCGACTATATTTCACACGTCATGGTTTCAATCGGACGGCCGTGCCGTCCAGTTTTGAAAGGGGCCCGAACCACTCATGCGCATCGGATTCGACAACGACAAGTACATCACACTGCAGGCTGAGCACATCCGCAATCGTATAGATCAGTTCGGCGGCAAGCTCTACCTCGAGTTCGGCGGCAAGCTTTTCGACGACCATCACGCCGCACGCGTGCTGCCCGGATTCGAACCCGATTCGAAAATCCGCATGCTCCAAAGTCTCGTCGACGACGTCGAGATTATCATCACCATCAACGCGAACGACATCGAGAAGAACAAGGTTCGCGGCGACCTCGGCATCACGTATGACGAAGATTCCCTGCGCCTCATGGACATCTTCCGCGGCATGGGCTTTCTCGTAGGCGGTGTCGTCATCACGCACTACGCCAGCCAGCCCGCCGCCGACCTGTTCCGTCGACGCCTGGAATCGCTCGGCATTACGTGCTATCTGCACTACCCCATCTCCGGATACCCCTACGACATCAACCACATTGTCAGCGACGACGGATACGGCAAGAACGAATACATCAAGACGACCAAGCCGTTGGTCGTCGTCACCGCGCCCGGTCCCGGATCGGGAAAGATGGCAACCTGCCTCTCTCAGCTGTACCACGACCATAAGCGCGGCATAGATGCGGGCTACGCCAAATACGAGACCTTCCCCGTATGGAACCTGCCCCTCAATCATCCCGTCAATATCGCCTACGAGGCAGCGACGGTCGATTTGGACGACTCCAACATCATCGACCCCTTCCATCTTGAAGCGTACGGCGTTTCCACGGTCAACTACAACCGAGACGTCGAGATTTTCCCCGTCCTCAAAGCAATGATGGAACGTATTGCAGGGTCAAGCCCGTATCAGTCCCCCACCGACATGGGCGTCAATATGGCAGGCCTCGCCATCACCGATGACGAAGTCGTTCGCGAAGCCGCTAAGATGGAGATTGTTCGCCGCTATTTCCAGACCGCCGTCGAAGCAAAACGTACGGGAGTCGGAGAGAAGAGCATCGAAAAGCTCGAGATGCTCATGAACCAAGCCGGGGTCACAAGCAGCTTCTCGCCGGCGCGAAGCGCAGCTCTGCTTAAAGAGCAGACCACCGGTGCACCCGCGGGCGCCATGGTGCTGCCCGACGGACGGGTGATAACGGGCAAAACATCTGACCTGCTCGGCGCCGCCTCTTCCTTGCTCATGAACGCCCTCAAGGCGGTCGCAGGCGTAGACGACGACCTGCTCATCATAAGCGACCAGGCCATCGAGCCAATCTGCCGCCTGAAGACCGACCGCCTGGCGAGCAAGAATCCTCGATTGCATTCCGACGAGACCCTGATCGCGCTTTCCATCAGCTCAGCGACCGACAAAATCGCGGCGAAAGTCATCGAGCACATGGGCGACCTGCGCGGATGCGACGCATTCTTCTCGGTTATCATCTCCTCGACCGACGAGCGCCTATACCGCAAGCTTGGCATAAACGTATGCTGCGAGCCCAAGTTCGAACAGCACAGCTATTATCACAAGTAGAAATCGGGAACGCCTGCCGAAAAACAGCAAAAGGCCCGTATGCAGTTCGCGGATTGCATACGGGCCTTATCGTGCATGCTTTGACGAAGCCCCATCTCAAGTTGCGCACGATTTGTATCGTATTAAAAAGAAGGAACCCTTGTATCGTTCGAGTTAACCAGCGTTCTGAATGCATCCGGGCGTTTTCCTTAAAAGCAAAAAGCCTCTTCACCATCCCTTGTAGCGAAAGGTGTCACAAACCGCCCGAAATTTGAGTTTTTCGCCCATGAAATCACGCGAGGTTCGCCATGCTTCGAGACGCATAGGCATCACCGACCCGAAGGTCGACGCGTCGCAAGCGGGAGAACCGGCAGACCTCGGCGATGCTAGGAACGTTGATCGGCGAAAAACGTGTGCGCCACGGCGCTATAGAAGCCCTCGTTCTTGTAACGCAGAAGGATCGTGGGGTTGTTTGACTTGCGAACCAGAATGCGGTCAATAGGCTCTTCGAGCGTAATGAACTCGCCGTCCACGAAGTAGCTCGCCTCGCGGCTTTCCGGATTGCGGGACAGGTCAATCTCCACGATATCGCTCGGGTCGGTCACGATGGAGCGGGACAGCAGCGTATGGGGAGCCAGAGGAACCACGACAAGGCCTTTGAAATCGGGGGCGACAAGCGGGCCTCCTGCGGAAAGGGCATACGCCGTCGACCCTGTTGCCGAAGCGACGACAAGGCCGTCTCCTCGCATATCCACCAGGTGGTTGCCCGAGATATCCACACCGAAATCGATGATGCGACCCAAAGTTCCGCGCGTAACGGAGAATTCATTCAAAGCGAAGCGGCTTGCGACCACTTCTCCGTGAGCGATAAGGTCGATATGCAGGCTTGCACGCTCCTCCCTGACAACATCTCCCGCCAACGCCGCGGCGACGATAGCCACAACGCCGTCTTCGGAGGAATTGACCAAAAAGCCCAAGTGCCCAAAGTTAATACCGAGAATGGGCACCCGCGTCTTGCCAACGAGACGCGCCGTACGAAGCATGGTTCCGTCTCCGCCGAGAGAGACCACCATATCAAACGACGAAACGTCCACATGCGAGCATGTGTCTTTCACCGATTCGATAGACAAAGGGATAGAGTCGAGTTCCTGATGAGCAACTCCCTGCGAATCGAGGTAAGCCGCCAAAAGCATAGATGCATCAAGAGCGGCCGCATTGGAGTTATTGCGAATAATCAGGATGTTCATAGTGCCTCGTTTCAAACGCTAGACGCGAAAAGGTATGATTGATGCCAACTTTTGTATTATACCCAAACTCGAAAGCGTAGTATGAACGCCACGCATATTTCCACATCAGAAGACGAGTCGATTTCTCCTTCGGAGGCTACGGCGCAAACGCCGACAAGCGTCGGATCATCCGCCGCCCTTATCAGCTTCTTCGTCATCATCTCGCGTATCACCGGCTTCATGCGCACCTGGGCCATGGCATTCGCCCTTGGGTCAACGATGCTCGCCAGCTCGTACCAGGTGGCAAACAACCTGCCAAACATGCTCTATGAGCTCGTTATGGGCGGCATGCTTGTGACCGCGTTCCTTCCCGTCTACATGTCGGTAAAAGCAAAACTCGGCGACCGCGGGGGGAACGAGTACGCCAGCAACATCATGAGCATCGCTTTCATCGTGCTTGGAGCCGTGGCACTTGTCTGCACGGTTTTCGCTCCCGCCCTCATCTTCACGCAAAGTTTCATGAACGACCAGAGCACCATGGACGACGCCGTTTTCTTTTTCCGGTTCTTCGCAATTCAAATCGTCTTCTACGGGCTCTCATCGATTGTCAGCGGCCTGCTCAACGCCTCTCGAGACTATCTCTGGAGTAGCGCGGCTCCTATATTCAACAATATCATCGTGACCGCGACGTTCGTCCTCTACGCCTTCGTCGCACCGCATGACAGCGAGCTTGCGAAATTAATCATCGCCGTCGGCAACCCCCTCGGAGTTTTCGTCCAGATGGCGATACAGCTTCCAGCCCTGAAGCGAAACGGGATAAAGCTGCGCCTTCGCGTTGACCTTCGCGACCCCGCCTTGAAAGAAACACTTGCCATAGGCGTTCCAGCCGTTCTCGTCATGTGCGCAGGACTCGTAGTGGTTTCGATTCAGAATGCAGCCGCTTACGGCGCTCTCGACAACGGACCGTCGATCATCGCCTATGCGCGCCTGTGGTTCACCCTTCCCTATGCGTTTCTCACCGTGCCCATCACGACCGCCATGTTCACCGAGATATCCGAGATGCACGCCAATGGCAACATGAGAGGATTTAGACACGGCATCATCTCGGGAACGAACCAAATTGTCTTTTTCATGGTTCCTTTCGCGCTGTATCTCGTCGTCTTCGCCGAGCCTCTCGTAACGCTCTACCATATCGGTGCTTTCACCGAGGACAACATATCGCAAATCGCCCTTTATCTGGCCGCGCTCGCGCTTTCGCTGCCATTTTATGGAATCAACACGTATCTCCAAAAAGTGTTTTCCGCTATGCGTATCATGGGCCGCTATGCCGTGATGATGGTAGCTTGCATAGCCTTCCAAATCGGCTTCATTGCGGTCTTCGCCACGGGAATAGGCGGGCCTCTTAATATCGGCATGCCGGCAATCGCTTTGAGCGAAACAGCGTACTATCTTGCCCTGGACATAGTCTGCTTTGTCTATCTCCGCAAAAGGATGGGTGCGCTCGGACTGAAAAGCACCGTTGTCTCGTTCTTAAGATCCTTCCTTCTTGGTCTTCTCGGTGCATCTGCCGGAGCGCTCGCCATCACGGGGCTCTCGGCTACTATCGCCCCTCTGAACGGATCAATACCCAATGCCTTGATATGCATTGTCTGCGGTGGACTGCTTGCGCTCGCCATAACGTTTGGCCTCGCCATCAAGCTGAAGCTTAGCGAAGCGTCCATGGTTTCCTCTCTTATCGAGAAGGTTGCTCGACGATTCAAACGAAAAACCGCGGAGCTTCCTGCCGGCGGGGACGAAGCTGTCCCTGATTCGACTCCTGAAAACGCCGGTGCATATGACGCCGCTCGATATTCTGGCGCATCTTTCGAGCAAAACGACAGCGTCGCGATGCGCCGCAGAGCCGAAGCCTCTGCTGAAGATCTCGGCCCCGAAGCCATGCTCCCCCTCGGAAAGCATGCGGCACGAGCGCGAGATGCGCACGATGCATCGCCTTCTGAGCGAGGGCGCCACGCCGCCACGCACGACAGCGTACAGACTCCTGACGCTGCGCCCTCGCGCAAGAGAGGAAGACATGCCTCCCCTGCCGGCGTGCGTGGGCTTCATGCGTCCGCCAAGACTCCAAGCCCGTCCCCTACTGAAGCGGAATTCGGCCGCCACGCCTCATCGCCCGTTGAAACGCGCGAAAACAGCTCTGTCGTCAAAGGCTCGAGGCATGCGGTAGGCGAAGCCTCTCGACACACGCGCCCTCTCGGCAACCCGAAGCACGCCCGGGCCGCCAAAAACGACACAGGACGAAAAAACGGCCCTCGTCACGCGAAATAGCCTTTTCAATCTAGGTCCCTGATATGTTTCCGTGCATCAAGAAAACCCTGCTCTCTTTCAGAGAACAGGGTTTTCTTTCAGCAGAATTCGCTCTTGTGTCCATTCGTGCCTTCAGAGCTGCATGAAGCGCATCCGGTATGCGAGCTACTTTCCTACAGGACGCTTGAAGTTAGGCTCGGTCGTAAGAACAACGGGGCCCTCCTCGGTGATTGCCACCGTTTTCTCAAAATGAGCGCTCGGTTTGCCATCGCGCGTGCACACGAGCCATCCATCGGGCATCTGACGGGTCTTATGCGTACCCATATTGATCATGGGCTCAATTGCCAAAACCATTCCAGGCTCGAGAAGAATACCGTGATGACGGCGGCCGTAATTGGGAACGTTCGGATCCTCGTGCATATTGCGCCCAATGCCATGGCCGACGTATTCGCGTACCACGCCGTACCCTTCAGCTTCAGCAATGGACTGTACCGCAAATCCGATATCGCCGAGATGATTTCCGG
>OHUG01000775.1_pt1 | contig 12352 bp, 12 predicted proteins | sample 1579161 | NCBI WGS metagenome assembly OHUG01 (sample SAMEA3882514, study PRJEB24775) | human gut metagenome | biome: human-associated habitat; feature: intestine environment; material: feces | place: Netherlands | collected 2009/2010 | reverse complement strand
CAGTTCAGACGATGAGGAGTCCTCCTCCTAGCCCACAATCTGCAAAGGAGGATTAATGGCACTTTTAAATCAGAAATATCATTTCGGGGTCAAAGGTGCGCGAGCGAGAATGTTTGCCTGCAGGTTCGCTCGCTAGCTTACCCGCAGGCCTCCGGGTCCAGGCGGTAGCCGATGCCCCAGACGGTTTCTATGATGCGGGGCTCGGTGGGGTCGTCCTCTATCTTGGCCCGCAGCTTCTTGATGAACACGGTGATGGAACTGGTCTCGCCGACGAACTCCGGCCCCCAGGCCGCTTCCACCAGCTGCTCGCGGGAGAGCACGGTACCGGGGCTTGCGGCCAGTGTCGCCAGGATCTTGAACTCCTTCGGAGTCAGCGGCACGTGCTCGCCGCCCAAAGTAGCGCGGTGCTGGGCCATGTCCAGGGAAAGCCGTCCGACGGTGATGGTGCCGGTGGACGGCATGGCGGCGGTCGGGCGCATGGCGGCGCGGCGCAGGTGAGCTTCGATGTGCATCATCAGCTCGCGTGGGTCGAAGGGCTTCACCATGTAGTCGTCGCCCCCGGCCGCGAATCCGACGCCCTTGTCCACGATGTCCCCTTTGGCCGATAGGAAGATGACCGGTACGGTGACGCCCCGGGCGCGCAGTTCGCGGCAAGCGGTGAAGCCGTCCATCTTCGGCATCATGACGTCCATGATGATGAGATCGGGAGCCTCGCGAGCGACGGCGTCCAGCGCATCGGCGCCGTTGTCGGCGTAAGCGAATTGCCAATCGGCACCTTCCACCATGTCGCGTACCACCCGGGCAATGCGCGGCTCATCGTCTACGAGCAGAATCTTCGCCATCGTCGTCCTCCTTCGCGGTTGTCAGCGGCTCGGCCTTCGGCGCTGCGGGCCGCCCTGCGGTTTTACGCTTCCTCGTCCTCTTCCTCAATGACGGGCACATAGGGAATGCGCACGGTGAACGTGCTGCCCTCCTTCACCCGGCTCTCTACGGTCACGGTGCCGCCATGCAGCTCGGTGAGGTCGCGCACTACGGCAAGCCCTAGCCCCGTGCCCCGGTAGCGGCGGTTGGCCGACTGCCCGGCCTGCTTGTACAGCTCGAAGATCTGATCCAGCTCCTCCGGCGCGATGCCCATGCCGTCGTCGGCAACGCGCATGACGATCCAGCCGGCAGGGGCCGCGTCTTCGTCATCCGGGACGTGCGTGCCGGGATGGTTGCCGTGGCCGTGATTCGCCTCTTCGCCGCTTTCGAACCCAATCGTCAGGCGCACGAACCCGCCTCGATGGGTGTACTTGATAGCATTGTTCACCAGGTTCTCCAAAATGCGGCGCAGCTTCTCCCAATCGGCCATGCTCAAGGGCACGTCCGGCGCCACCGAGCAGGAGAGTCTCACGTCCTTGCCTTCCGCGATAGGGACCAGCGCCTTGCGCACGAACTGGGCCAAATCGACGAAATCCACCGGTTCGGGCAAAAGCTCGTCCTTTTTAGCAGCGTGCTTGGAAATGACGAGGATGTTGTTCACCATGTTCAGCAAAAGCGTGGCGTTCGACTCGATTTCGCTCACGGCTTCGCGGGTCTTCGGCGCCAGGCTGTCGTCGGCGTTCAGGATGCGCGCGTAGGCCAAAATGCTGGTGAGCGGCGTGCGCAGCTCGTGGCTGACGATGGCGAAGAACTCGTTCTTGTAGGCCACCTCGTCGCCGAGACGGTCGAGCGCCGCCTTCAATTCGCGCTTCTGATAGTTCAACATATCGTTCAGCACCATGAGATCGTCGGTTTTGGAACGTACCTGCCCTTCCAAGTCGGCGTACAGTTTCTCCAGGTCGCGGGCCATGCGGTCGAACTCACCGGCGAGCTCGGACAGCTCGTCGCGGGGCCGCTCGCCAGGGTTGGGCACCGTCAGCGTGTAGTTGAAATCGCCCTTGCCGACGGCGCCCGCCGCCGTGCGCAGCTCATCGATGGGCCTCAGCACCAGCCGGCTTGTGACGAAGTACAGCCCGGCGAAGGCGGCTACCATCATGAACAGTACCATGATTGCCTGCTGTATCATGCTGTCTTGAATGCCGGCGGCGTAAATGTCCATGGGTTCGATGATGGACATGGCGCCGCCCACCTCGCCTACCTGCATGCCCTCTTTCGCGTAGCCGTACTGGTCTAGCTCGCCTGCCGGGTCGCCGTGGCATTCCAGGCACGACTCGGTCACGTACAAAGGCTCGGTATAGCGAAACACCCGCGTGCCGTCGCCGGCGTCTACCACGCGCCAGAACGCCTTGCGTTCCGGGTCGGCGTTGAAGGCGGCCAGAGCCTCCTGCTCGAACTCGTCCGGCGCGTTGGCGGCCTGGCGAGGGGTGTCGTTGGTGAAGCGGATGGAGTAGTCGGTCTCCGTGGTAAACAGCATGGAGATAGACTTCGCGGCCACCACGCACACGAGGTGCTTCGTGCGGAAGGTGCCGTCCTCGGTGCGATTGATGACGTCTTGGTTCATGTCGACGAAATCCCATGCCGCGCGCATTTCGGCGGCGAGCACCTCGGCCTTCTCGCGGGCCTCGTTTTCGGCTTGGACGTTCTGCAGCGACAGGTTCCACAGAACGTCGACGGCCATGAGCGCAACCATAATGACGCCGATGGAGACGGCGATCTTGAAGCGTATGCCATAGCGGAACGAACGTCCCGAGCGGTCGTGCGACATCGTGCCCCTCCTCGTCAATCCTCATATTATGCCCGATGGAGCGAGGTGCTGAGGGGGTCTCTGGGGAAGGTAATTCTTTTTTAATATTTGTCCCGAAGTCTTAATGAAAAGTTCCATTCGCCGCCATTGAAGTGACGCTGAGTCAACGGCAGAATACCTATCAGCGAGCGCGAGGGTTTCGGCCGAGGAGGGCCGCCCGATGCGGTAGCAAGGCGGGAGGAGGTCCGCCGAGAAACGGGGTTCGAACGTCTTTCACGCCGCGGCTCGCATGGGAAAATCCTATCTGAGGGAGGAGAGTTCTATGACGAAGAACAGCGAACGCGCCATTGACGCCAAGCTCACCCGTCGCGCCTTCGTGGGCGCCGCGGCGGCTACGGCAGCTGTGGGCCTGGCCGGATGCGCTCCGGCGTCCACCGACGAGGCGCCGACCAAGGACGAGGGGGAGGGTCTGGCCTTCACCGGCGAGGACGAGTTCGCCGACTGCCAGCTCGTCTACGGCTGCTGCTCGCCGGAGTGCCAGCACCATCTGCTGAAGGGCTACGTGCGCGACGGCAAGCTCGTGAAGGTGGAAAGCGGGGAAGTGAACGAGAGTCCCGCCTGCGCCCGCGGCTTCGCTCGCGTCGAGATGTGCAACTCCGATAAGCGCCTGACCAAACCCTTGAAGCTCGTGGGCGAGAAGGGCTCGGGCGACTTCGAGGAGATCACCTGGGATGAGGCGTTCGATCTCATTCAGGAGAAGTTGCAGTATGCTCTAGACAATGGTGGCCCCAAGTCCATCATGTCCCAGGGCGGTTCAGGCAACTTCAGCGCTCTGACCGGTGCGTTCTCCACGTTTGTCGGCTGGCTCGGCGGCGGTACTTCCACGTCCGGCAATATGTGCTGCGCCGGCATCGACTCGGGCTTGACACCGGTTCTCGGCCAGCGCATGCAGCTGGTTCGCAACGAGATCGCCAACTCCAACTACATCATTGCCTGGGGTAACAACCCGGTTATCTCGATGACGGGCTATTTCGGCCGCTTCCAGGAGATGATGGACAACGGCGGTACCCTGTGCACCATCGACCCCTTCCTCTCCGAGACGGCTGACAAGTCCCAGGAGTGGATCCAGCCTTGGCCCGGCACCGACTCCGCGGTGGCGCTCGCCATGCTGAAGGTCGTCATCGATGAGGGCCTGACCGACGAGGAGTACATCATCGCCCATACCACGGCGCCGTGCCTCATCGACAAGAAGACCAATGCGCCGGCTTTCGCCGATCCGGCCGATGACACCACCTATCAGGTGTACGATCCGGCTACCAAGACAATTGTCGCCCACGATGCCTCCGGTGTGACGCCGCTGCTGTCCGTGGAGGGCACCGAGATCGCGAACGATTATGTGACCATCTACGACCTCATCAAGGCTGAGGCGGATAAGTGGGGCAAGGAGGCCGTCGAGGCTGAGTCCGGCTGCTCCTACGATGACATCGCTCGCATTGCCCGCGATTACGCTAACGCTGAGCATGCCATGATCATTCAGAACATGGGCGGCTATCAGCGCACTGAAAACGCCGCCTACGCTACGGCCACCCAGGTGTACCTGGCTCTGTTCTGCGGTCATATTGGCCATCGCGGCGACGGCGTCTATGACGCCTGCGGCTCCACCACGCTAGTGCCTGGCGGTTCCGCTTACGAGGCCAATCCCGATGCTGTGAAGAACGAATCCATTCCCGTGCCGTGCTTCGGAGAGTGGATCTGCCAGGACAAGCCCACTAAGATCAACTTCATGTGGATCGCCCAGGGCAATCCTGTGGCCCAGTGGCCGAACACGAACAGCGTGAAGGAGGGCATGAAGCACATTCCGTTCGTCGTGAAGGTGGACATGTTCCTGAACGCGAGCGCCATGTACGCCGATCTGGTGCTTCCTGTGACGGCGCTGTTCGAGACCCCGAACGTCACGCATTCCGTGCGCTCGGCCGTCATCTCCATCAGCGAGGCCGGCGTGACCCCGCCGGGCGAGTGCAAGACCGACTTGGAGATCACCCGCGAGGTGGCCAAGCGCTTCGGCCTGGAGCAGTACTTCAACGAGGATCCGTCGGTGTACATCGGCCGCGTTCTCGAGCCGGCCGGCATCACCTATGAGGAGCTTGCCGAGAAGAAGGGCATCAACGCTTGGGATTTGAATCCCGACTATATCGCCTACAAGGATGGCGAGTTCCTTACTCCCACCAAGAAGGCCCATCTGTGGGTTCAAGCATGGGTCGACGAAGGATATCCGGCTATCGCGTGCCATCAGCGTCCCGAGGAGCATCCGCTGAACGCTGACAGTGAGCTCGCTAAGAAGTACCCCCTGGCCTCGGTTCAGCGCAAGACCCGCAGCCAGGTGCACACGACGTTCAAGAACCTCGAGACCATGCTGTGCATGGACGGCCACAAGCCGAACATCTACATCAACACCGAGGACGCAGCTGATCGCGGCATCGTCGAGGGCGATGAGGTGACGGCCTACAACGACCGCGGCGAGCATACGGGCCTCGCGCGTGTGACCGACCACCTCAAGAAGGGTGTTGTCGTGCTGGAGAACGGTTGGGAGGACACCACGGCGTCCTCGTCGAGCAACGTGACGAGCAACAAGTGGCCTACACTCGGCACGATCCATTGCTGCAATTCCACGCTCGTTGAAGTGAAGAAGGGGGCGTAAATCATGACTCAGGGATTCTTTGTCAACTCCGCCGACTGCTACGGATGCAAGAGCTGTCAGGTAGCTTGCGCCAATGAGAAGCTTTTGACTCCTGGCGTGTTTATTCGTCGCGTGCGTCAGATTAACGCTGCGGCACCTGGCGGCCACGCCTTCGTGTCTATGGCCTGCAACCACTGTGATGAGCCGGCTTGCGTGGCCAACTGCCCGGTGGGCGCCTACCAGAAGATGGACAATGGCCTGGTCGTGCAGGATCACGACAAGTGCATCGGCTGCAAGACCTGCATTGAGGCCTGCCCCTTCCATGCCCCGTGCTACGACGAGACGACGTCCACCACTTACAAGTGCGATGGCTGCGCCAATCGTCAGGCCCGCGGAGAGATGCCCGTGTGTGTCATGACGTGTCCGAGCTCGAACCTCACCTTGGACGAGATGGACAAGCTGCCCGAGGGCACGGATGTCAAGGACCAATCGGAGACCAAGCCGAACTTGAAGGTGGCGTTGGATAAGGATATTGACGCGAGTGTCTTCGCTGACATCGATGCTGCTCCAGGTCTGTTCGATGCTGGCTCTGAACAGGCATAGCGACTGAGATTTCGCGATATTCCGGTGGCGCTCGGCTTGTGTCGGGCGCCTGTTCGATGGAGGCGCGCGGGGAATTCTACCCTCCCTTTTCTTTCCCGCGCCCTCCGTTTGATATAAGGGAGGTTGTCTTCGTGTTCTACCTGGCATGGAGAAATATCACGCGCCGGCTGGGCTCTTCTGTGCTCACTGCGTTTATTGCGTTTATGGCCGTGCTCGCGCTGACCGCCTCGATGATTGTGGTGACGTCGCTGGAAGACGGCGTGCGCCTGTCCCGGGAACGGCTGGGGGCCGATATCATGGTGTTGCCGGCCGGCGCCTCGGGCAATGCCTCGGAGGTGCTCTTCTGCGCCGAGCCGGTGAACGTGTATCTGCCGGCGTCGGCCGCAGAGGCCGTGGCCGCCACCGAGGGCGTGGCCGCCTCGACGCCGCAGTTCTTCACCCAGACGGTGGATCAGAGCTGCTGCTCGGTGGTGGGGGTCACCCGCGTCGTGGGTATTGATGCAGCGACGGACTTCGTGCTGGCGCCCTGGATCGTCGGCGGCGCAGAAGGAGCCGAGGGCGGTGCTTCGGCCGAGGCCGACGACTTCGGCTTGGGCGACGACGGCATTCTGCTCGGCTCGGCGGCCCCGGCCATCGAGGGCGGCCAGGCTTCCATTTTAGGATCGGTCTTCCATGTGGCCGGCGCCTTGGCGCCGACGGGCACCAGTGTGGACGAGACTATCTTCATGGACATCGATGCGGCCCGTACCATTGCGGCAGCGAGCCCCTATTTGGAAAGCGTTTGGGGCGACGCCGACCCCTTCGACGCCGTCTCCTGCCTCATGGTGAAGGCGGCCGATGGGGCCGATATCGACGCGCTGTGCCAGGCGCTCGTGGATGCGGTGCCCGGTTCGGTGGCCGTGCGCACGGCGGACATGGTGTCGGGGGCATCATCGCAGCTCGCGGTGGTGGAGGCCATTGCTGTGGCATTCCTTGCCGTGCTCGTCGTGTTGGCGGCGTTGGCTTTGGCCGGTCGGTTCTCGGCCTTGGCGACCAGTCGCATGCGCGAGCTGGGGCTTTTGCGCACCTTCGGCATGGGGCGCGGGCGGGTCGTGGGATGCTTCGCCTGCGAGATCGGGCTGGTCACGCTGGTGGCGGCCGTGATTGCCGTGGCGGTCGCCTGCTTGGTGGCCGGATCAGTGGTCGGCACCTTCCATAGCGAATTCAACATGCCCGGGGCGGCGGTGCCTGCGAGTGCCTATGGGGCAGCTGTGGCCGTGGGGTTGCTGTTTGCCGTGGCGCTGACTGTCGTGGCGCTGGTGCAGCCGGTCGTTCAGATGCTGCGGCGCGACCCGCAGGAGACGTTGACGAGGGGGGATATGTGATGGAGTCGTTGATCGAGCTTAAGGGCGTGGTGAAGGAGTTTCGCAGCGTGCCGCCCGTGCGCCCGTTGGACGGCGTGTCGCTGGCCGTGGCACCGGGCCGCATTGTGGCGGTAACCGGCGTTTCGGGCAAGGGGAAGTCGACGCTGCTCAACGTGATGGGCGGCTTGCTGCGAGCCGACGAGGGGTCGGTGCTCTACCGCGGCACCGATCTGGCGCGGGCCTCGGCCGCCGAGATCGACGCTGTGCATCGCCGTGGCATCGGCTTCGTCTTCCAGAGCCCGTACCTGTTCCCGGCGCTGACGGCGCGGGAGAACATGGTGATGGCGCTGCGGGCCGCCGGGCAGCCGGTTGACGGCGCGGCCATTGACGCCATGCTCGAGGAGGTGGGCCTCACCGATCGCGCCGATCATCTGCCTGCCGAGCTTTCCGTGGGGCAGAAGCGGCGTCTCGTGCTGGCCCGTGTTCTTTTGGTCCAGCACGATCTGTTGTTGGCCGATGAGCCCACCAACGATCTGGATGCCGACTGGTCTGACGAGGTCTTCGACCGGTTCCGTGCGTTTGTGGCCGATGGCGACCGCTCGGTGGTCGTCGTCACCCACGACGAAGCCTACGCCTGCCAGGCCGACGAGGTGTACGTTTTGGAAGAGGGGAAGCTTGCGCGTCGCGAGGAGGTGGCCTCATGCTGACGCGAAGGACGTTTGCCTCTCTTGCCGGGTTAGCTGCAGGATCGGTGCTGCTGGGGGTTCTGCCGGGATGCGCTGGTCCGGACGCGGGGCAGACGGCCCCTGCTGCGAATGAAGGCGAAGGCTTGAATTCCGGCGAGGGCGGCAAGGACGAGATGCCCCCAACTTCGGAAAGCGCTCCGGCAGCGCCCTCTGCGGCGCTTTCTCCGGGCTTGCTGTGCGTGGCGGAATACGCGAACAACACGCTTGCGGTTGTGGATCCCTCAACGGGTGAGATCCTGCAGCGCATCGCCGCCGGGCAGAACCCCGCCACGGTCCTCGTGGCCGACGGCTGGGTGTACGTCGGTAGTTCCGGTGGCGGAGAGGTGACGGCGGTAAACATCGCCGATCCGTCGCAGGTGACGTCGATCACGGTGGGCAAACAGCCACTCGGGCTGTGCTACGACGAAGCGCAGGGTGTTCTCTATGTGGGAGATTATTTCGCATCGAGCATCCATCTCGTTGATACGCAGCTGAAGTCCCTGGTCAAAACCGTGAAGCTGAACGCCCAAGGTTACCATAATCGGACCGATCCTCCCGATTGCTGCCGCATCGACCCCGGTACGGGCCGCCGCACGGTGGCGCTGGCGTTGGCTCCCGAGGGGGGTTTGCTGTATTGCTCGAACTACGGCACCTTCGACGTGGCCCGCGTCGACCTTGCGACGGGCGAGGAAATCGAGGCCTTCGACGGCGTTGTGGGTCCGCGACAGATCCTCGTGTCGGCTGATGGGGCGCAGTTGCTTCTGGCCGGTGTGGGTGGGGAGGGCGAGCAGCAGGTGAGCGACCTGTACGTGCTCGACCGCGCCTCGGGCAAGCGCATGCTGGAGATACCCGTCGGGCAATCCGTTGCCGGCGTGGCTCAGGCGTCCGACGGCTCGGCGGTGTGGGCCATCGTCCGCGACGACGGGGAGTTGGTGGCTTTCGACGCCGACTGGAACGAGACGGGGCGACTGTCTTTGGGCGTGGGCATCGACACGCTGGCGCTCGCTCCCGATGAGAAGACGCTGTTGGTCGGCAACAGCATCGGCGGCCAGGTGCACGTGGTGGATACGCCGTCGCTGGCGCTGCTGAACACGATTGAAGGATTGGCGAGCCCCAAGGGCATCGCCGTCATCGCTTGAAAGGAGAACTCATGAAGAACTTGCAACTGCTGGCGCCCATCGCGGCGCTTATCTGCGCCGCCATAGTGTGCGGAGCCGTGCTTCTGTGGGCGCCGGTGTGCTCGGGCACGCTTGAACTGGCTAACGGCAACATGGTGCCCATGCGCTGCGCCTATACGGCGAAGATCGCCCTCATGCTGGCGGTCATCCTAGCCGCCGTGGCGGTGGCGGCCCTCGTGACGAAGCGGCCCATGACCGTGGCGCTGGTGCTGCTGTCGCTCGCCATCGTGCTGCTCACCTTCGACACGCCGCTTTCCATCGGCGTCTGCAAGAGCGCCGACATGGCCTGCCAGACCACCGCACTGTGGCTGCGCATCGCCGGCGGCATCTCCGCTGTGGCCGCCCTCGCCGGCGCCCTGCTCAACCCCGACCGCAAACGCATCACGGAGTAGGGCACCTTTCTCGCGAACGCATGCGAGACTGACTCCCTTCTCCGGGGAATCTGGAAAATGTGCTTATCTGGATCGCGATTTGGAAAAGGTGTCATTGTGGGTCGATGGACTTGGAAAATGTGCTTTTTCGAATTCTAGAAACACTGTATCTGACCTGGTAAAACTCGAATAATACCAGGTCAGACCCCCATCCAAAAAAGCACATTTTCCAACCTTCGCAGACAATGGAGAAATTGATCTGGCTATGTTTTCGTGATAGTATCTATATCGCTATAGCGATATAGATAGGATGACTACTATGAGCGAAGTGCTGCGCTTGTGCCATGGGTCGCCAATTCGAGTGAAGCGCCCCCTTTTTGGTGTGGGCAATCCCTACAACGACTACGGTTTGGGCTTCTATTGCACGGAGTCGTTTGAGCTTGCCTGCGAATGGGCCTGCCCGAAGGCAAAGGATGGGTTTGCGAACGCCTATGACCTTGAGCTCGCGGGCTTGCGCGTGGTGGATCTGGACGCCGAGCCTTACGGTACCATCGAATGGCTTGCGGTGCTTTTCGCCAATCGACAGTTCGACGTTCCGACGAGTCTTATGGAGGCCGCTAAGTCCTACGATACCAGTCGGAGTTGGGCGAAGCGGACGTGGTCGTGGGCTACCGTGCTGACGATTCCTACTTTTCTTTTGCCCGGGCTTTTCTGGAGAATCGCATTAGTCTCGCACAGCTTGAGCGCGCGATGAAGCTTGGAGGGCTGGGACGTCAGGTGGTTGCGGTGAGTGAGGCAGCCTTCGGGGCGCTCAGGTTCGTAGGAGCCGAGCCCGCGTCGGCATCGCTCTGGCATGAGAAGCGTATGAGACGAGATGAGAAGGCGCGCCAGGACTTCGATCGCATCCTGCACGAGGAGCCCTTCGATCCCGCCGGCGTGTACATGCTCGACCTGATGAGGGAGGGCTGAGAGGTGGGGGAGTATCGTTATGCGGTCATCGAGCTGCCGCCTTCGCCCTATGCTCACGATCTGCAAGAAGTGCTGGCATTCGTTTTCGATATCGGGGTGAACTTGGCCGGGTGTACGGGCGAGCAGGTGGCTCAGGCGTTCATGGCGTCAGGTTTGGCCGAGGAGTTTGAAAAGCAGAATCCGGTGTACGTGGCGGGCAAGTCGTCCTATGACTTACTGCGCATCATGGTGCCTCTGCTCCCGTGCGATGAAGTGCCCGCACCGGAACTTCGCTACGACCGGACGCCGGACTTCTGGGTCGGGTGGGCGCTCGCGCAGTACCAGATGACCACGGGTTGCTCTTATCGATCCATCTTCGCAACCGCCACCTATGACGAGATTCGCTCTATGTACTGGCCGCTGCACGAGGCGCCTGAAAGCAAGTTTGTCGCCATCTTCGACGAGTTGCGTGCCGAGCGCGCGAAGGCCACCAACCTGAGAACTCTGCGCGAGGCGGCGGGTCTTTCCCAATCGCAGTTGGCGAAGGCGTCGGGGGTGGGCGTGCGCTCCATCCAGCTATACGAGCAGCGGCAGAAGGACATCAACAAGGCCCAGGGCATAGCCCTCTACCGCCTGTCCCGCGCCTTGCGCTGTACCATGGAGCAGCTGTTGGAACGGTAGAAGGGGACGCACGCTGGCAGCTCCTGGCGATTCTGCACTCACTGCGTTCAGAATCGCCTCTGCTCTTACCGTCCCTCGGGCGCGAGCGTCCTCGCTTTCGCCGCACTCTTCCTCATGCGCTTCACCTTCTACATGAGCCACCTCACCGTGGGCCTCGGCGTCTAAGCTATCAAAAATTTTTACAGTTTATGGGAAAATCTGTTAAAAATTTTGACAGATTGCCCGCAAGGAGAGCGAGTGAGATCGCCTAAGCCCCTAACAGCACTTTTCCGTCGAGGTTCTCTATCCAGGTGTGCAAGATGCGGCCGTCTTCCACGTCCATCTTTGCGATGGTGCGGCCGAAATCGCTGCAGGGGCGGTACACGGCGCCGGGGCACAGGTAGAGGCCCGCGGGCCGCGCGTCGGGGCCCGTTTTCAGCTCGGGCACGTGGGTGTGGCCGTGAATGATGACGTCGGGCAGGGGGTCGCCGGGCGCGAGTGCCGCCGAGCCGGCGAAGCTCACGCGCACGTCGCCCGGCTTGTGGCCCACGAGGAAGCGCACGCCTTCCAAAACCTGGTGCGCGAAATGGCCCACGGCGCTGCCGTACTCGTCGAAGTCGTTGTTGCCAAGCACCGCCGTGACTGGCGCCAGTGTTTCCAGCTCGCGCAGAATGGCCGGCCCGCAAATGTCGCCGGCGTGAATGATGTGGTCGCAATCCGCCAGGGCCGCATAGGCGCGCGGGTCCAGCGAGCCGTGGGTGTCCGAGATGATGCCGATGCGCACAGCCGGGCTCCTTTCGAGAAATGCCATGGCCCTCCATCGCTCTTTTGCCTATCCAGCGAGCGATAGGTGCGGGCGCGAAGGCCGGTTCCTCCCTATAATAGCGCGTGGAAGATGTGACGCGCCCGACGCGCAGAGGAATCGCACGAGGAAAGAGATCCGTCGCTTATGGAAACTGTTGCCCGCCTATTCGAGGAGAGCCGCGAGAATCGTTCGGCCGACGCCCGGTGCTGTGGGGTGGCCGATAAGGAAGGCGCCGCGAGGCGCCTTCCCTTCTCGGTGGAGATGTTCCCGCCGAAAGGCCAGCTCACGTTAGATGCGGCCCGAAAGGTTGTGGAAGGTTTGCGCGCGGCGTCGCCGGACTTCATCTCGGTGACCTGCTCACACGATAGATCGGAAGA
>OHUG01000773.1_pt1 | contig 12369 bp, 9 predicted proteins | sample 1579161 | NCBI WGS metagenome assembly OHUG01 (sample SAMEA3882514, study PRJEB24775) | human gut metagenome | biome: human-associated habitat; feature: intestine environment; material: feces | place: Netherlands | collected 2009/2010 | reverse complement strand
AATTGCTTTGAAAAACTCTTACAAACTCGATTCGTCTTTCAAAATCGTGAGAAGTATAACACAGATGTGATGCATTGTCAAGAAAAGGGGAGATATTTTTTCACGCTTTTTACAAAAGGGGATAGACTGCTCAGAGCAAAGCCTTCAGCCTTTTTGCAGGGGAGCTGTGCAGGCTGGGAGTTATCAGTGGCAGCTGTGGTTTCCGCAGCCATGGCTGCCGCAGGTGTGGCTGCCCTCACCGTGCGCTTCATCGTGGTGGATGCAGCGCACATCGGGGTCATAGCCAAGCTTGCCTGCCAGCAAGGCCAGCACGGCTGCATCGGCAGCGCCGCTGACACCGCCGTAAAAGCGGATGCCAGCCTGCGTCAGGGCGGCCTGCGCGCCGCCGCCGATGCCGCCGCAGATCAGTGTATCAACGCCGTTTTGCTTTAAAAATCCAGCCAGCGCACCATGGCCGCTGCCGTTGGTATCGACCACAGCTGTGTTGAGAATCATACCGCCGGAAACCTCGTACAGCTTGAACTGTGCGCTGTGGCCAAAGTGCTGGAAGATCTGTCCGTTGTCGTAAGTGACTGCGATTTTCATGGGGGATACTCCTTTGTCAGGGTGTGGGTCGGAATAGATGCAACTTCGCTAAATGCGGATAAAGGCGGGGGTTACAGATACCGGACCGTCTCGGTCAGCGGCTTGCGGGCGCTGTGGTTCGGCAGCGGCGTGACACCCTCGGCGGCAAAGCCCAGATCAAGGATCATGAGGATCTCCTCGTTTTCGGGCAGTCCAAGTGCCTGTGCCAGCTTGTCGGGGTCAAAAAAGTTCAGCCAGCAGCTGTCCACACCGGCGTTGGCGGCGGCCAGCATCAGGTGCGTTGCTACAATGGACGCATCCTCCACGCCGGAGTCCCGCTTGCCGCCGGGATATGTAAAAACATTGCTGCGGTCAAAGGCTACCACAAGGCAGGTCGGTGCGCCGTAACGGCAAGGCGTGGCAGCGTCGATCTTGGCCAGCCCCTGTGCAGACTGGATGACATAAATGCGCTGCTCCTGCAGATTTTTGGCGGTCGGCGCGACCCGACCGGCCGCGAGAATCGCGTCCAGCTGTGCGGGTGCAAGCTGGCGCGCACTAAAATTTTTGCAGGAATAGCGGTTTTCAATGACCTGTGTAAACTCCATCAGAATAACCCTCCTTGTATGGCGGCGGTAAAGAGCTGCCTTTATGGTTTGATTCTACCACCGAACCGCGCAGCTGTCAATTTTAGGCGGTTCAATACTTAACACTTTAAAGTAAGTTTCAAAGTCGTTCAAACGGCTTCTATAGCAAAGTGCGCCGAAAGACACCCTTGCATGTCCGTGGATGTCTCGGTATACTGTTTATAGAAGTAAGGGGCGCGGAGCCCGGCCCCGGAATAGAGAAAGCCAGAAAGAAGGAAGGACTATGAAGTACGATTTTACATCCATCATGGATCGCCACGGCAAGGATGCCATCGCTGTTGACGGTCTTGGCACAGGCTTTGCCCCGGACCCGCCCAAGGACGGCTTTGACATCATCCCCATGTGGGTCGCGGACATGAACTTTCCCACTGTGCCTACCATCCCGGAAGCCATTATCGAGAGAGCCAAGCACCCGGCCTTCGGCTACTTTCAGGCAACGGACGAGTATTACGATTCGATCATACAGTGGCAGGCGACCCGCAACGGCGTGACCGGCCTGACCAAAGAAGCAATCGGCTACGAGAACGGTGTTCTGGGCGGCGTTATCTCGGCGCTGACCGCGTTTGCGGCCCCCGGTGACGGCGTACTGCTCCACAGCCCTACCTACATCGGCTTTACGATGAGCATCAACAACAATGGCTACAAGATCGTCCACAGCCCTTTGAAAAAGGACGAAAACGGCATCTGGCGGATGGACTATGAGGATATGGACGCCAAGCTGAAGGCCGAGAAAATCCATGTGGCCGTATTCTGCAGCCCGCACAACCCCTGCGGCCGCGTCTGGGAAAGGTGGGAGCTGGAGAAGGCGATGGAGGTCTACAAGGCCAACGACTGCATCGTCATCTCTGACGAGATCTGGTCTGACATCATTCTGGAGGGGTACAAGCACATTCCGACACAGTCCGTCTCCGACTGGGCACGCCAGAACACCGTGGCGGTATACGCGCCCAGCAAGACCTTCAATCTGGCCGGTCTGGTAGGCAGCTATCACATTATTTATAATAAGTATCTGCGCGACCGCGTTGTTGCCAAAAGTTCTAAGCCGCATTACAACGATATGAATGTACTGTCGATGCATGCCCTGATTGGCGCCTACAAACCGGAGGGCTATGAATGGGTGGACGAGTTGCGGCAGGTAATCACCGGCAATGTGGACTATGCCTGCGAGTACATCCGCACGCATTTTGAGGGCGTTGAGGTCAGCAGGCCGCAGGGCACCTACATGCTGTTTTTGGATTGCACCCAATGGTGCGAGAAGCACGGCAAGACCATCGATGAACTGGAAAAAGCCGGCTGGGATGTGGGCGTAGCATGGCAGGACGGACGGATGTTCCACGGCCCTTGCGCGATCCGCATGAATCTGGCACTGCCGCTGAGCCGCGTAAAAGAAGCCTTCGACCGTCTGGATAAATATGTATTCAACGCCGAGTGAAATTGACACAGAGTCTAGATGCGAAAGCCGTATAATAGCCCTATACACCATGAATAGCGAGGAATTTCCATGAAGATGCAAGAAGATGAGAACCGGCGGCTCAATCAGGCGCTTGAGAACGCCGTGCAGGGCCTGCAGCAGGCCCCCACGCAGGAGCAGCTTGCCCACACTTTGACCGTTGTGCGCCGCGCCATGCAGGCCGGCGGGCAGTGGATCGCCGCCGTGGAGACAACGCCCGGCGCGTCCGCCGCGCTGCGCCCCAAAATTGTGCAGACCGCCGACAGCGGGCGCTGGTGGTATGCCTTCACCTCGTTTGACGAGCAGATGAAAAGCCCCGATGCCGTGAAATCCACATTCTGGGCTGACATAAACAGCCTGTTTGACGCCGCGCTGGCTGCGGAGGAGATTCAGGGTATCATCCTGAATCCGTGGCACTGTACGCTGCAGCTGGATAAAACGCTGATCCGCATCATCAAGCCGTAAAAACAGGGGAGAGGGTAAGTATGAAAATTCGTTCTGTTGCGATTCTGGGGGCCGGTGCTGTCGGCTCCTATCTGCTGTGGGGGTTGACCGACAAGCCGGGGGTGACGGTCAGCGTTGTGGCCGAGGGTACACGCGCCGACCGACTGCGCCGCGCCGGGTGTACGATCAACGGTAAGACCTACCGCCCGCAGGTCCTGAACCCTGCGCAGGCCCACGGCGCAGACCTGTTCATCGTTGCGCTGAAATACGGTGCCCTGCGCGGGGCGCTGGATGACATCCGCGCGATTGTGGGCGAAAATACCACTGTCATGAGCCTGATGAACGGCGTTGACAGTGAGGAGATCATCGGGGAAGCGGTCGGCGACAGCCATGTGTTGCCCGCGCTTATTAAAGTGGCGTCCCACCGTACAGAGGAGGGTGTCTTTTTTGACCCGGACACAACAATCGGGATCATCTACGGCGAGCCGCAGCCGCCCTTTGACAGCCCCCGCGTGCAGGCTGTAGCCGACCTGTTTGACGGCACGGGGCTGCACTACCAGACCACAGTGCATATCCGCGAGGAGATCTGGAGCAAGTTCCGGCTGAATGTCTGCAACAACCTGCCGCAGGCAATTTTGGGCGCAGGTGTCGGCTGCTACCGTGACAGCGTCCATATGCAGGCCATCAGTGACGACTTGCGCCGCGAACTGGAGGCCATCGCCGCCGCAAAAGGCATTGACCTGAGTCTGGTGGACAGCGCCGTCAGCTACGGCAGCCTTGTAAAGCCGACCGCGCGGTACTCGACTCTGCAGGATCTGGACGCCCACCGCCACACCGAAATCGAGATGTTCTCCGGTGTGCTCATCCGCATGGGACAGGAACTTGGCATCCCCACGCCGTATAACGAGTACACCTACCACATGATCAAGGCCATGGAAGAAAAGAACGACGGCCTGTTTGACTATGCCGAGGGAGAAGCAGCGACAAGAGCGCGGTAAAGCGTAAGTTTGCGGCCGCAATGCAGTAGAATGTAAAAACAGGCGCAGCAGGGCAGACTTGCGGCGCCTGTTTTTTTGTAAGATTTCCGGAGAAATGTTATTGCATCAGGCAGGGGGCGCACATCGTGCGCTGAGGAAAAGACTTTTAATGGGGGTACAGTTGAACACGCAAGGATTTCTACCCATTGCATTTGTTCCGGTTACCTTCTATAATAAGAGCAAAGACAGTTCTTTTTGATATTGATGGATACAGTAAATATAAAGAGCAAAATATATACACTTCTTCACGATGCAAATATTGAAATCACAATAGAAAAGTGATATTATAACATAAATACAACCTTGAATATACAGAGATTCTGCGGCAGACAGGACGAATGCCGATAGTTATACGCGAGGGGAAAAAACGGTTGTGGAAGTATTATTGACAGGCAATACAAGCTGTGTTACAAAGGCGTGGATCGAGGCGGCCTTTCCGCAGGATCATGTCCTGATTGCAGGATATGAAAAGGCGCAGGACCCCCATTTAAAGGCGATTGCGCTGGACAACAAGAGACTGCTGTCGCAGCTGACGGATACCTACGAGTTTGACTGCATCGTGTATTTTTCGCAGTACCTGATCCCTCACAATGAGCAGGCCGGTGAACTGGAACGGCTGCGCCATGTGCTGCAGATCAACCGTGAGCGCCCGGTCCGCATACTGTATCTGGCCGGGCCGGAAAGTATCGTTACCCCCGAGACGGGCAAGACCATCATGGCCAAAGCTGCGGAGGAGCTTTGCCGTCACTACGCAATGACCAGTCAGGTGCAGGTCAAAGTGCTGCACATGCCGTATCTCTACGGAACGGACGGTGCGGGCGGCGGACAGGGCTTTGCACCGCTGTTTGAACAGATGGAGGCAGGCAAGCTTTGCTTTGATGAACAGGCACAAAGCCCGCTGTATGCCCTCTGCAGCGAGGATCTGGCAGAGCTGGTGCCCCGTATTTATGACGCTTGGACTCCCGAATGGGAGGAGTTTACCGTGCCCGTGGTGTTCGATGTGAACTACAGCCATCTGGGCGAAAAATTGCAGCAGCTTTGCCCCGGCCTGCAGGTCAGCTATGGGCAGGATTCCCCGATGTATTACCCGGCCGATGACGGCTTGCTGCGCAAGCGTTATGGGTGGTTCCCCCGGTATGCTCTTTTGGACGACATGCCGGAGCTGTACGGACGCTGGAAGGAGGCACGCGCCCCGAAACGGAACCTGCTCGGGCGGATATGGAATACCTTGCGCACCCGCCGCAGGCTTTTGGCTGCGGCAGAAATTGCAGCGGCCTGGCTGGTGACGGAACTGCTTGTGCAGATGACCGCTACACAGGCGCAGTTCCGCATGGTCGATTTTCGGCTGGCATTCATCGTGCTGGTGGGCACGATGTACGGCCTGAATGCAGGCGTGCTGGCGGCGCTGCTGGCCTCGCTTTCCCTGATGCTGGGGTACCTGCAGCAGGGGACAACGCCGCTGCTGCTTTTCTACGATCCCGCCAACTGGCTGGCTTTTATCGTCTACTTTATCGCGGGCGCACTGTGCGGCTATGTTCAGATGCAAAACGCAGAATCCATCCGCTTTGTACAGCAGGAAAATGAGCGTCTTAAAGATCGTTTGCGCTTCGTGCGCAGGCTGTATCAGGACACGCTGGAGGATAAGCAGATGTTCCGCCGCCAGATTCTGGGCAGAAAGGACAGCTTTGGCAAAATATATGATGTGACCCGCCAGCTTGACGACATGCAGCCGGAAAAGCTGTACTATAAGACCGTGCAGATTATGGAGGATGTCCTGCAGAACAAAAGTCTCGCGGTCTACCATCTGGACGACAACCGCCACTTTGCTCGGATGATGGCCTGCAGCCCCGGCTTTAAGGGGAACATGCCGCGCTCGATCGAGACAGAGCAGTATCTGCCTGTGCTTCGCGCTATCGAGCAGGAGGGACTGTGGGTCAATCGCGAGTTGATCCCCGAGATGCCGATGTACGCTGCGGCGGTGCGCGAAAATGGGCGGGCCGTAGTGCTGGTCGTTCTTTTTGACGCGGTGGATGACCAGCTTACGCTCTATTACCAAAACCTGTTCCGCATCCTGTGCGGTCTTGCAGAGACGGCACTGGTGCGCGCCTTTGAATATGAGAATGCAGTATATAACGAGCAGCATCTGCCCGGAACGCGGGTGCTGCGCCCGGCTGCATTCGCCGCTAAGCTGGATGCTGCCTGCACCCTCAAGGAAGAAAAGATGGCACAGCATCTCTTGCTGCGGGTCACGGATACCTTTGAAAATGAGACCCGTCTGTACGCTGCTTTGGACCATGCTATTCGCAGCAGCGATGCGGCAGGGCGGGGACCGGACGGCAGCTTGTACCTGCTGCTGAATCAGGCTGAAGAAAGCGAACTGCCGATCATCGAACAGCGTCTGCGGAAGCATGGCATCTCAGTGCAGCCGGTCCCGTTTGAGCAGCAGCTTGCGCTGGCCGCAGCCGCAACGCAGGAAGGGGAGCAGAGATGAACCTGACCGCTTTGGCGCTGGTGCTGCTATTGCTGCATCTGCTGGTGTGTCTGCTGCTGTGGAGAATGGTACGGAAGGGCCTTTTGGATGCCCAAGGGTATTTTCTTCCGTTTATGCTGCTGATCCCATTTTGGGGACCGATCTGTATACTGCTGCTGACCACGCGCAACGCTCTGACAGACAGGGCTGTCACCCCGCCGGATTTGGAAAAGCTGCGCATCAACGAGGAACTGTTCCGCAGCATTCTGGTTGAGAACCATGAAGCGCGTGAGACCACCGTGCCGCTTGAGGAGGCGCTGATCGTTAACAGTGCCGAGCAGCGGCGCAAGCTGATTTTCTCGGTGCTGAACGATGACCCGATGCAGTATTATGATCTGCTGCAGCAGGCGCGTATGAATGAGGACAGCGAGGTCGTACATTATGCTGCGACGGCGATGGCGCAGATCTCCAAGCAGGCCGATCTGACCCTGCAGCGCCATGAGGCAGATTATGCAGCCAAGCCCAATGACCCGGAGGTGCTGGCGGCTTACAGCCGGTATCTCGGCGAATATCTTGATTCCGGTCTGGTGCAGGGACGCGCTGCAGAGATCCAGCAGCGCCAGCTTATCCGGCTGCTGAAGCAGCAGCTTACAGCAGGGTTGGATTTCAGGCTGGGCTGCCGTCTGGCACAGGCGTATCTGGCAATGCAGGAATATGACGAGGCAGAGCGCGTGCTGGAAAAGCTTACCGCACAGTGGCCCCAGCGTGAGGAGCCGTGGCTGCTTCGCCTGCGCAGTGCAGCAGACCGCAAAGACGGTGATGCCCTGCGAAAAACCATACGCAATATACAGGAGCAGGATGTCTACCTGAGCGCCAAAGGCCGCGAGACGCTGCGCTTCTGGCAAAACGAAAAAGAAGGAGATGACAGGGTGTGAAGCGTGTACAGGATTGGCTTTTGCGTTTCCGCTGGCAGAAGCTGCTGCTGGTATGGGGCGTATTTTTGCTGATCGCCGCCGTTCTGTTTGCGGAACGCAGTGGCGTGCAGTATACCCATACCCGTTTTCGCCTGTCGTATCTGCCGCAGGAACAGGCCATCTCCAAGGCGCAGGCGCTGCAGGAGCAGCCCGCCACCTGTCTGCTGCTCTGTGATACAAGGCAGAGCGGTGTGGACGATGCAAGAGAGCTTTTTACACAGCTTCTGCAGGACATGAAGGTTGCCGCCGATGTGGTCGATCTGGCCGAAGTCTCGGTGAATGATCTGCCCGCACCGGAAAATTATCAAACCGCTGTTGTGCTCATGCCCAATGTTGAACCTTTGGGAGAGGACCTGCTCCGCCTGATGAACTGGGTCGAGGACGGCGGCGGCCTGCTGTTCGGTATGAGTCCTTCCAACGACCGGTATTTTAATGTGGTTTCTGCAAAATTGGGGGTGCTGTCCACCTCCGGCGAGTATAAGCAGGCAGAGAGCATTGTGCCGGCTGAGGGCTTTATGCTGGGCGGCGGGCAGCGCTACGAGCTTTCAGACCCGTTTGACTCCTCACTGGCAGTGGCCCTGCGCGAGGATACTGAGGTATATGCCGCAACCGGGGATGAGAAAGTCCCCCTGATCTGGGGCCGCCGTCAGGGCCGTGGGCGCATCGTGGTGGACAACATTGGTATCTATGACAAAGTCATGCGCGGCTTTTATGCGGCATCCTACAGCCTGCTGCAGGATGCCGTGGCTTACCCTGTCATCAACAGCGCTGTCTTTTATCTGGACGACTTTCCTTCCCCTGTGCCGGGAGGGGACGGCACCTATATCCGGCGGGATTACGGTCTGAGCATCAGCGATTTTTATTCGCAGGTCTGGTGGCCCGATCTGACCCAGTTGGCGGAGCGCTACGGCATCCGCTATACCGGTGTGATGATCGAAAACTACGAGGACGACACTTTGTCCGCGCCTGAACGGCAGACCGATACCGAGCCGTTCCGCTACTTTGGTGGTCTTTTGCTTCGTCAGGGCGGCGAGATCGGCTACCATGGCTACAACCACCAGCCGCTCTGTCTGCCGGATACTGATTACGGTGATGCCTACGCCTATAATCAATGGCCCGATGCCGATGCCATTACTGCGGCGATGGACGAGCTGATTGCGTTTCAGAAAGCCGTTGTGCCTTATGCTGTGGGTTCGGTCTATGTGCCGCCCTCGAACATTCTTTCGGCAGCGGGACGCGAGATTCTGGGCACCTGTGTGCCGGGCATCCGCACCATTGCCAGCACATATTTTGAGGATAGCTCCGGCCTGCCCTATGTGCAGGAATTTGATGTTGCACCGGACGGCATCGTTGAGCAGCCGCGCATTGTTTCTGGCGGCATGGTAGGGGACAGCTATATGCGGCTGGCAGCTGTCAGTGAGCTGAATATGCATTATGTCAGCACACATTTTATGCACCCGGACGACCTCCTGGATGAGGACCGCGGTGCAGCCGAGGGCTGGGAGGTCTACAAGGGCGGACTGGTGGACTATCTGAACTGGCTGGAAAAAGCCGCTCCGCACCTGCGCAAGCAGACAGGAACCGAATGCTCCGGCGCAGTGGAGCGCTTTGCCGCACTGACGGTCACAACCACAGGCACCAACGATGCGTGGGAGCTGACGCTCGGCAATTTTCACGATGAGGCGTGGCTGTTGTTCCGCGCCAATGACGGCGTACCCGGCACAGTCACCGGCGGGCAGCTGACACTATTGACCGGCAACCTGTATCTGCTCAAGGCAGAGCAGCCGACCGTGCAGATCTTGCGGCAGGAGGGGTAAGATGCGAATCTGTCTTGTGCTGGAGGGGTCATACCCATATGTCCACGGCGGTGTTTCAACCTGGATGCACAGCTATATACAGGCCATGCCGGAGCACGAGTTTGTGCTGTGGGTGATCGGTGCCAAGGCTGCGGACCGCAGTCGGTTCGTCTATGATCTGCCGGGCAATGTTGCAGAGGTGCATGAGGTGTTTCTCGACGATGCGCTGCGTCTTTGCGGTGAGCAGCGTCCCGTGCATTTTACCCCGCAGGAGCATGAGGCCCTGCGCGAACTGGTGCGCCTTGGGCACCCCGACTGGGAAATTTTATTCCGCCTGTTTCAGGAAAAAAAGGTGCATCCGCTCTCTTTATTGCAGAGCCGCGAATTCATGAGCCTGTTTACCGAGGTCTGTCAACAGGAGTACCCGTATGTTGCCTATGCTGATGCGTTTCATACCATGCGGTCGATGCTGCTGCCGGTTTTGTATCTGATCAGTGGAGAAGTACCGAAGGCGCAGGTCTATCACGCCATTTCCACAGGCTACGGCGGTCTGCTTGCCTGCTTGGGCGGCTGTATGCACCATGCACCGGTTCTTCTGACAGAGCATGGCATTTACACCCGCGAGCGCGAGGAGGAAATCATCCGTGCCGAGTGGGTCGTGCCGTCCTTCAAGAACCGCTGGATACGGTTTTTCTATATGCTGTCGGAGGAAATTTACCGCCGCGCCTACCGCGTCACCAGTCTGTTTACCAATGCGCGGCGCACCCAGATCGAGATGGGCTGCGCAGCTGAAAAGTGCATCGTGATCCCGAATGGCGTGCAGTATGAGCGGTTCTACCAGATCCCCCTGAAGCCAAAGGACGACTGGGTTGACATCGGTGCGGTGGTTCGTTTGGCACCGATCAAAGATGTAAAAACGATGATCTATGCGTTTTTTGAACTGAGCGCCCGGCAAAAAAATGTGCGGCTGCACATTATGGGCGGTGTCGATGATGAAGAATACGCCCGGGAATGCTATGCGCTGGTGGAGCAGCTTGAACTGAAAAACCTGATTTTCACCGGCCGTGTCAATGTAGTGGAGTATATGCAAAAGCTGGATTTCACCATACTGACCAGCATCTCGGAGGGGCAGCCGCTCTCGGTGCTGGAATCGCTGGCCGCCCGGCGTCCCTGCGTCACCACCGAAGTCGGCTGCTGCCGCGAGCTGCTGGAGGGCGCACCCGGCGACACCTTCGGCACAGCAGGGTACTGTGTGCCGCCGATGTACCGCCAGGGACTGGCCGACGCCATGGAGCGCCTCTGTGCCAGCCGCGCCCGGCGTGAGGAAATGGGCGAAATCGGCAGAAAACGCGTGGAGCGCTATTACCGTCATGAGCAGATGCTGGCCAACTACCGCGCCCTGTATGCGGATACAGCCAAGACATATCATCTGACGGAAACACGATAAAGGAAAGGAACCCATGGCAGGTATTGGATTTGAACTGAAAAAGCTGTTCCGGCGCAAGGGGCTGTTTGCCACCCTGCGCGCCTACGGCTATGCGGGCGTCATCTGCACAGGGCCGATGCTGCTGGGCGTACTGCTGCAGGTCGGTATGCTGGTGCTGTGCGGCTGGGCCGGGGCCGCCCGCGCGGATCAGGATCTGCTGGTCTGCATGGTCACCTACACGCTGCTGGCCAGTCTGACCGTCACGAGCTTTTTCTCCATGCCGGTCACGCGCTTTCTGGCAGATATGCTGTATGAGGAGCAGGAGCAGACGATTTTGCCCTCGTTCTGGGGCAGCAATACGCTGCTTTTGGTGGGCGGCTGTGCTGCTTACGGCATTTTTCTGATCTTCTCGGGGGCTACGCTGATGCAGGGGTTGCTCTGTCTCTGGCTGTTTGCCGAGATGATCGTAAACTGGAATGCGATGAGTTACCTGACTGCCGTCAAAGACTATCGCGGTATTCTGTGGGCCTTTGTGGCGGCGATCGGCATCTCGTTCGGGTTGGGATACCTATTGATCTTCCTCCTCGGCGCGCCGGTTTTGGAGGGCTTTCTCTTTGCAATCACGGTTGGCTACGGCTGCATGATGCTGCTGGAAACACTGCTGCTGCACCGCTATTTTCCCCAAAGCAAGGAAAGCCCTTGGACCTTTCTGCGCTGGGTAGACCGTTTTTTGCCATTGGCGTTTACCGGTTTGTTTACCAATCTGGGCCTGTTCGCCCACCTTGTTATTATCTGGGCAGGGCCGATCGGCATACAGGTCAAGGGGCTGTTTTACGGCGCGCCCTACCACGATGTACCCGCGATGCTGGCATTTTTAAGCATTCTGATTACCACAGTCAACTTTGTGGTCTCTGTGGAGGTCAACTTTTACCCCAAATACCGTGCGTATTACAGCCTGTTTAATGACGGCGGTGTTGTGGGCGATATTGTGACCGCCGAGGAGGAAATGCTGGCGGTGCTTAACCGGGAACTGTACTATACGGCGCTCAAGCAGCTGTTCGCCACGGCTGCGGTCATCTCGCTGGAAAACACGCTGCTGGAGCTGCTGCCGCTCGGCTTTAATGACCTGATGCACGGTTATTTCCGCACCCTCTGCGTGGGATACGGCCTTTACGCCATCGGCAATACCGTTATGCTGATCCTGCTGTATTTTACCGATTATCTTGGTGCAGTGCTGGCCTCAGGGGTATTTGCAGCTGCGGCAGCGGTGGGAACGCTCATCTCGCTTTTCTTTGATCAGGCGTTTTACGGGTTTGGCTTTCTGGCGGGTGCTGCGGTGTTTTTTCTGTTGGCGCTGCTGCGACTGGATTATTATACCTCCAGCCTGCCGTACCGCGTGCTGGGGCAGCAGCCAATCGTGGCACAGACAAAATCCGGAAGGTTTACAAAATTGGCATTGCTTTTGGAAAAAGCAGCGGAAAGAGGGGAATCTGATGCAAAGAAGTAATCTATTGGGGCTTCTGGCCGGCACGGCGCTGGCTGTGCTGCTGGCGGGCTGTGGCAC